>R22__coassemble_106_pt1 | contig 68966 bp, 48 predicted proteins | sample R22__metabat2_low_PE_051 | metagenome-assembled genome bin R22 | reverse complement strand
ATTGCTCCGCTTGTGCCGAGAACGGCATCGGAAACAAATAGGGCTTTATCTTTATACAAGCTTATTGGATGAAGTTTGTGAGAATAACTAGACCAGTTCGTCATAGCTTTGTACATTTCAATCAGATTTGACGGGACGAAGATTCCCGGCACGCCGTCGAATGTATCGCTTTGGATTGAAATGGGGGAATTAGAAGGCAGTATCACGCAGACGATGTCGCCTAAGCAGGCGCTGCCGAGGGATGTGATGCTTGACGGGAGTTCTAGCTTCCACATCTTCACGCCGGTGAAGGCGTAGTTTCCGACAGATGTGATGCCAGAAGGCACTGTTACTGACTCGAGCTTGCTGCAGTTCTTGAAGCAATATGCCGGAATCGATGAGATGCCGGAAGGGATGTTAGCGGTCGTGAGTTCCGTGCATCCAAAGAAGGCATAGGTCCCGAGAGATGTCACTCCATTGGGAATGGATATATGCGTCAGGGATGTGCAGCCTGAGAAGGCGCATTGGCCGATGATATTCAACTTGTTCGGAAGGTCGATTGAGTTCAACGCGTAGCAATTATAGAATGCATAATGACCGATTGTGAGAAGTTCAGATGGCAATCCTACGGAACTCAAGGCGGTGCACACGAAGAACGCATACTGCCCGATTGATGTCACATTCGACGGGAGGGTGATCGAACCAAGCGACGTGCACTTCTGAAAAGTATAGTTTCCGATGGCCGTGATGTTTGAAGGTAGCGTCACGGACGTGAGCGACGAACAGCCGTCGAATGCATTCGTGCCAAGGTCGGTGATGTTCTCCGGGATGGTGATGGAGACGAGCTTGTTGCAGCCGTTGAAGAGGCCGCTTATGCTGTGGACGTTCTTGAAATAGACGATCTCGTCGAAACTTGCGACTGTCTTCCAGTCATCGAATAGGTCGCTGAATGACGTCGCCGCCTCGGCCTCCTCGATTGAAACCTCGCCGTCGCCGTCGGTGTCATATTTTGCCACGCAGGCATATTTAGCTGCGGCATCTGCAAATACAATGTTGCCGGTCGCCGGCGGTTCGGTGCCTTTGTCCCGGAAGACCAGGTCTTCGTCGGCATCGGCGAGGCTGCCGAAGATGCCGCGCTTGATGGTGTTTGACCTGGAGGACTTGAGCGTTGCGTATTGAGTGTCTGTGTTGAAGGTCATCTTGAAGCCGCTGCTGAGCGTGCCGGGCAACGCCACGATGTAGTACCATTTGCCGGTCTCGAAAGTGCCGCCGTTCGGCGCGGTGAGCGTGATTGACTTCACGCCCTCGACCACCTCGGAGACGACCGGGATGTTGTCGCTGAAGGCAAGCTTCACCTTGCCGGCGAGATCCTCGTCGTTCTGCCCCTGGAACACGACCTCCTTGATGCCTTCCTGGGTCAATGTGAAGCGGATGCCGCCGCAGACATTGTAGAAGCCCATGCGCAGGCTGGAGGACTTGCCGAGAGTGATGTTCATGCCCTTGGCGAAGCTGCCAGCCTTGCCGTTCTGCTCGGCCGGAAGGGTGGTGGTGACGGAACTGTTGTCGGCGGTGGCGTCGGCGCGGTAAGGATAGAGGCCGTAGATTGGCGTATCATCCGAGAAGCCCTCGTTTGAGCCGAATACCACGCTCAGCGAACCACTGAACTTTGCCGTGCCCGATGGCTCGGTGTATTGGTTGCCGAAACGGCTTCCGGTGCCGTCATAGAACACCTTGATCTCGTCGCCCGGTTCCCAAAGGACGGAAGTCGAGCCATCCTGTATGACAGTCTTGGTGCCGTCGTTGTCGGCCATGACAGCCTCGATGGTGAATTCCTTCTCGATCTTGTTTGAAAGCGATTCCCCGTTGCACCCCGTCAGAGCCAACGCGATGACCGCCGCAGAAAGATAAATTAACTTCTTCATATCTGTTTTTCTATTTATCGATTAAACACCCCAGTCTTCAAAACCCACATTCTCGTTGTGTCCGTCTTGGGGACTTGTGCAAAGAAATGAGAGCATGACCATCTCACTTGTCTCCATCTCGGGAGAAACATATAATTCCTTTGGTATAGTCGAAAGAAACATCGTCCAAAATATTAGTGCGTAGCTAGTTTTGCAAAGTTCAACAATAAATAGAACAACAACAAGCCCATTTTTTCGGATTTATGAAAAGAACTATGAACAAGGCAGCCAGCCGCCAAGGATCGGGGTGCATGTACGTCGTGGCTGGTCCATGCGATAATCTTGTGAGCATGTCGGACTTTTGTGTGTCCCTGCATGCCAGGAGGGCGATTTCGTTGCTTCCCTGGTGATAATCATGGTCAAATAAGTATCAATTCAGTTACATGGAAGAATAAGTGTTAATGTTTATTTGATTATAGTCACTCTTTGGTTTTATTGATTGTATGATAGAGAAATGATACGAAATATGCGCATATTGGTTCTCCATCAGTATCCGTGCGATGGCGGGAATAAGCGCGGTGGCGAAGCGGTCGGACAGCGGCCTGCCTCTGAGAGGCGTTTCCACCCCCGGAATCGTATAGGGGGAGGGGCCCACAAGATGCGAGTTCTGCGCAGCAGGACGAAGCAGATTGCGGGAGGGGCCGGAGCGAACGTAGTGAGCGGAGTCCTCGAAGAGGCAGCCGCTGCCGCAGCGAAGCCGCCGCGCAAGAACACCGTCCACCGCCGCCGCGCAGGGACAACGGCCGGCAGTTAATTTTTTTCGGGTCCCGGGCAGTGGCTCCAGAGGTACGTAGAAGGGCATGCCTCGGGACCCGAGGCGCAAAATAAGGCCGCAGGTCCCGGGCACCAGCGTTCCAGGTGCCTCCAGGCCATGGTCGCGGGACCCGGAAATAATTAACTCCGCCAATGGTCCCGCGAATAACTCCCATCACGGCGGTCGGCGCGCAATCATTGGCCGCCCGAACCGTTTGGGGACGCATCAATGCCGCGATGGGAGCAAGCAAGGGGGACTATGCTCCTATCGGAGTGTCAAAGGCCTTCAACCGAAGCAGCGCAGCCGCCGGGCAGGGACAACGTCCGGCAGTTAATTTATTTCGGGTCCCGGGCAGTGGCTCCAGAGGTACGTAGAAGGGCATGCCTCGGGACCCGAGGCGCAAAATAAGGCCGCAGGTCCCGGGCACCAGCGTTCCAGGTGCCTCCAGGCCATGGTCGCGGGACCCGGAAATAATTAACTCCGCCAATGGTCCCGCGAATAACTCCCATCACGGCGGTCGGCGCGCAATCATTGGCCGCCCGAACCGTTTGGGGACGCATCAATGCCGCGATGGGAGCAAGCAAGGGGGACTATGCTCCTATCGGAGTGTCAAAGGCCTTCAACCGAAGCAGCGCAGCCGCCGGGCAGGGACAACGACCGGCAGTTAATTATTTACGGGTCCCGGGCAGTGGCTCCAGAGGTACGTTGAAGGGCATGCCTCGGGACCCGAGGCGCAAAATAAGGCCGCAGGTCCCGGGACCCAGCGTTCCAGATGCCTCCAGGCCATGGTCGCGGGACCCGGAAAAAATTAACTCCGCCAATGGCCCCGCGAATCACTCCCATCACGCCGGTCGGCTCGCAATCATTGACCCCCCGAACCGGCACCAACCTCCGCGCCCTCGCTCTCTTGCACTCTCCCAAATAATTGCTACCTTTACATAATATTACCATCCAGGACGTAAATCATATGAAAAGAGATTTGAAGTATCTTCAGTTGCTTTCGAAGAGTTTTCCGACGGTTCAGTCGGCATGTACCGAGATCATCAACCTCGAGGCGATCATGAACTTGCCGAAGGGAACGGAGCATTTCGTCACCGACCTGCACGGCGAGAACGAGGCCTTCGAGAACGTGCTGCGAAACGCCTCGGGCGTAATCAGGGAGAAGGTAGAGGACATCTTCGGCCACGAATTGCGTGATTCCGAGAAGAGGGACCTCTGCACGCTGATCTATTATCCCGAGGACAAGCTCAAGATAATACGCCAGCAGGAGAAGGAGCTCGACGAGTGGTACAAGGTCATCCTGATGCGACTCGTCAGGGTGATGGCCGTGGTGTCGTCGAAATACACCAGGTCGAAAGTGCGCAAGGCGCTGCCGAAGGAGTATTCCTACATCATCGAGGAACTGCTCCACGAGTCGACCGCGGAGTTCGCAAACAAGCACAACTATATCATGGCCATCGTCGAGACCATCGTGTCGACAGGCAGGGCGGAGCACTTCATCATAGCCATATGCAACGTGATCCAGCGACTGGTGATCGACAGGCTCCACATCATCGGCGACATCTACGACAGGGGACCGGGAGCCCATCTGATACTCGACAGGCTGTGCGAATACCACAGCTTCGACATCCAGTGGGGCAACCATGACCTCGTGTGGATGGGAGCTGCTGCGGGCAGCGAGGCATGCATCGCGAACGTGCTGAGGATGTGCTTCAGATATGCGAACCTCACGACGCTCGAGGACGGCTACGGCATCAACCTGCTGCCGCTGGCGACCTTCGCGATGCAGACATACGGCAACGACCCGTGCACCGTGTTCAGGCCGAAGGAAAACACATATGAGAGCATCGATCCCGCGCAGGTGGACCTGATAGCACAGATGCACAAGGCGATATTCGTCATCCAGCTCAAGGTCGAGGCGGCGGTGATAGCAAGACACAAGGAGTTCGCGATGGACGACCGCAGGCTGCTCCACAAGATAAACTATGAGAAAGGCACGGTCGAAATCGACGGAGTCGACTATCCGATGAAGGATTGCAGCTTCCCGACAATCAACCCCGAAAAGCCATACGAACTGACGCCGGACGAGAAGGAGGTGATAGCAAAGCTGGCCCACAGCTTCGTCTCCAGCCCCTATCTGGCACGCCACATGGACTGCCTCTATTCACACGGATCGCTCTACCTCGTGAGGAACAACAACCTGCTCTATCACGGCAGCGTGCCACTCAACTCCGACGGCACCTTCGCCGACATGGAGATCCAGGGCAAGAAATATCGCGGCAAGGCCCTCTTCGACAAGATCGACCAGCTGGTCAGGGCGGCATACTACGACACGGAGCGCAGCTCGCTCAAGAGATACGGACAGGACATGCTCTGGTATCTCTGGTGCGGACCGGTATCGCCCCCGTTCGACAAGGACAAGATGGCGACCTTCGAGAGATACCTTCTCATCGACAAGCTGCCGCAGAAGGAGAACAAGGGCAACTACTACAGGCTGAAGAACAACGCGGAGATCTGCGAGATGATCCTTCGCGAGTTCGGCATCGAGGACACGGAACACGCCCATATCATCAACGGCCACATCCCCGTCAAGGCAGTGTCAGGAGAGAGCCCGATCAAGGCAGGAGGCAAGCTGCTCGTCATCGACGGAGGCTATTCGAAGGCATATCAGGCCGAGACCGGAATCGCAGGCTATACGCTCATCTACAACTCGAACAACCTCAGGCTCGTGCAGCACGTGCCGTTCGAGTCGAGGGCGCAGGCAGTCAAGCACGGCTTCGACGTCATGTCGGAGACCAAGGTGGTGGAATTCGCATCGCACCGCCAGCTCGTGCGCGACACCGACAAGGGACGCGAGCTCAGCGAGCAGGTGGAGGACCTCCGCCAGCTGCTTGAAGCCTACAGGAGCGGAAAGATAAGAAACTAGAGGCTGATGCCGAGACGCGGCCACTTGCAGTCGACCGCGGCGCGGACATCCTCTGAAGGACTGACAATGTCGGGCCACTCGCAACGGAGGCCCGGCATTTTCATTTTGGAGCGGGCATCGAGCGAGAGAACGCCGCCGGAGATGGAGGAGTCGCGAAGCGCATCGCAGTTGCAGCCGATGAGCCAGAGCTTCCTCTCGACAGGAGAGGCAATCTCTTCCGGGTCGAAGGCGACGCGGACGACATCGGCAAGCGACCTGCCGGTGGCGGGGGTGCCGTGGGATGTGGCATCGATGCAGAGCCTGCCGCTGGTGGAGCCGGCGGGAGCGGCATGGTCCCGGCCCCATGAGGGAGCGCGGGAAGTCATCACGTCGATGTCGGGACGGCAGTTCTCGGCAACGGCCTTGAGGACCGAATCGGTCGAGCTGACATCGACATCCCGGTCGACCATCACGAGGAACTTGTTTGAGGCGAGGGCAGGGGAGCCCCACAACGAGTTGGCCAGAAGGAACGGCTCGCCCTCGAAGGACCTTGCCATGCGGACAAAGGCGACATTCGCGCCGGCGCATGAGAGAGGAACGGAGATCTCCTTGAGGGAAGGAGCCGAAAGGCGCCTGAAAGCCTCTGTGAAGAGCCTCAGGGAAGCCTCGCGCATGAAGGACTCCTCATTCGGCGGAATGTTCGTGACGGGAGCGCACCAGATGGCATCGTGACGATGGGAGATGCAGGTGACGTGGAGCTTCGGACGCATCGCGCGAGGAGAATGGAAGCCCGTGTTCTCGCAGAAGGGACCCTCCTCGAAGAGAGCCTCGCTCTTCTGGATGTAGCCCTCGATGACGAATTCGCAGTCCGAGGGAACCTTCAGATTCTGCGTGAAGCAATCCACCAGGTCGACGTGGTCGCGGCGCAGGAAGCCCGCGAAAGTGAAGCCGTCGATGTCGGGAGGAAGAGGCGAGCCCGCGGCAAGCGCATAAGCCGGGTCGCCGCCGAGGAAGACCGCGACGGGAAGACGGTGCGTGCAGGCGGCGAGATTCCTCGACGCGGCGCTGCGGCCGTCCAGGTCGATGAGCGCCGAACAGTCGTCGACGGCCTGCAGGCGGCACCACTCCAGGGAGCACTTGCCGTCGTTGGGATCGGCAGTGGCCACCATCGCGCGGGTGATGAGGCGCCCGGCATCGTGGGGGTGGCATTTGAGGAGCGGAATCTGGCTGAGATGGGCATTGTATTGCACGGCCTCATGGCAGGGAGCCGAGCCCTTGAAGGACTTGGGGACCCAGGAGGAGACCTCGTTCAGGGCAGGGAGCAGGCGCAGCTTGTCGGTGAAGCCGTTGCCCTGGGGGAAGAGAGCCTCGATGAGGTCGTCGATGCGGGAGGTGAGGCCGTCGTAGGAATCCAATCCCAGAGCCATGAGGACCCTGCGACGCGAACCGAGGAGGTTGGTGAGGACGGGGAACCTTGTGCCGGTGTTCTCGAAGAGAACGGCCTTTCCGCCGTTTTCGCCAGCGGCGATGCGGCGCGTGACCTCGGCAATCTCGAGGATGGGGTCGACGAATTCGCTGACGCGGATCAGTTCGCCCTGCTTCTCGAGCTCGGAGACAAATGACTTGAGACTGGAATACATGGCGCTATTTTGAAGTATCTATGCCGGCCGCTTCCGCAACCAGGTAAACAATTGACTTGAAGACGATGCCGCTGTTGCGCGACAGGCCGACCTCGCAGGTGCGGCTCGTGGCGAAACCCTCGTCGCAACCCTCGCTCTGGCGCGCCAGGTCGCGCAGACCATGCTCGTTGAGCTCGGGGAAGAGGAAACCGCGGTCGCCCGCGAAACCACAGCAGTTGGTGTCCATCACCTTCACCTCCCTTGCGCAGCGGCGGGCGACATTGACCAGGTTGCCGTCGACCTCCATCTTCTTGGCGGAGCACACGGCAAAAATCGCGACTTTCTCGTCGAGAGGCGTGACTTCGATGCGGTCGAGGACATATTTGTCGATGAATTCGGCAGGCTCGTAGAGCTTGAGGACGCCGTCCATGTTGGTGTGCATGGTGTAGAGACAAGGGCTCATGTCGCAGAGGATCGGGTAGCGGCCGTTGTCGGAAGCCTTGAGCAGAGCGGCCAGGAGCGTGTCGGAAGCCTTCTTGCCGGCCTCGACATAACCCTTGCTGGAGAAGAGCATGCCGCAGCAGAGCTTGTCCATGTTCTCGGGATAGATGATCTCGAAACCAGCCTTCTCGAGCAGGGCGGCAGTGATGCGGGTGACCTCCTTCTCCTTGCTGTAAGCCTTCGTGGTGCCCATCGAGCGAGTGATGCAGGAAGGGAAATAGACCACCTTCATGCTGCTGCCGGCGCAGCCCCGGAGAGCCGCGTCACGCTCCGGATGCATCTTGTCCGCACCCGTGGGCATGTATTCGTTCCAGAGCGGAAGAGCACCGCCGGTGGCCTTGCGAAGACCGCGCGCCATCGCGCCGAAGACCTTCGTGCCGAAGACAGTGCGCAGGCCGTTGATGGTCTTCAGACCGCCGCGAAGCAGAGAGGTGATGGAATCCATGTTGTCGGCGAAGCGGACGGCACGCCTCTCGCCGGAAGGCTTGTGCCCCTCGTGGCGGAGCTCCTTGATGAGCTTGCCCGCATCAGCCTTGACGGGGCAGTGGAGGTTGCAGAGGCTGTCGGTGGCGCAGGTCTGGTCGCCGGCGTAGCGGTAGAGCTTCTGCATCTCAGCGGCGCGGTGCGGCTCCTCGCCGGTCGCCTTCAGGCGCTCCATCTCGCGGAAGGCGGCGACACGCTGGCGCGGTGAGAGGGTGAGTCCCTCGGCAACGCAGTGTCCCTCGCAGAAACCGCACTCCATGCACTTGTCCACCGTCTCGCGAGTCGAGGGACAAGGCTTGAGGTTCTTGATGTGAGCCTTCGGGTCGGTGTTGAGGATGACGCCCGGGTTGAGGATATGTTTCGGGTCGAAGATGTCCTTGATCTGCTTCATCATGCCGTAGGCCTGCTCGCCCCATTCCTGCTCCACGAAGGGAGCCATGTTGCGGCCGGTGCCGTGCTCAGCCTTGAGGGAGCCGTCATAGCCGTCCACGACCAGGTTGACAACGTCGTCCATGAAGATGCGGTACTTCTCGACCGCCTCGGGATTGGAGAAGTCCTGGTTGAACATGAAGTGGAGGTTGCCCGCGAGCGCGTGGCCGAAGATGACCGCGTCCTCATAGCCGTCGCGAGCGAAGACCTCGCGGAGCTTGACCGTGGCCTCGGCGAGCTTCTCGATGGGGAAGCAGATGTCTTCGATGATGGCGGTGGTGCCGCTGCGGCGCATGCCGGCGACGGTGGGGAGCATCTCCTTGCGGAGCTTCCAGAGCTTCGCCTGCTCAGCAGCGTCGGTGGTGAAGGAGAAGGGGAGCTCGGTCGGGACGTCGGCGATGGCCTGGGTGATGGCCTCGACCTTCGCCTGGAGGTCGCCCTCGTCAGCGCCGCGGGCCTCTACGAGGATCACGCAGCTCTCGTCGCCGATGGTCTTGAGGAACTCCGGAATGCCCGGGGTCTGGTCGACGCTGCGCACGCCTGCGCGGTCGATGAGCTCGACGGCGGAGACCTTGTTCTGCGCGCGAAGGATCTGCACCGCCTCGCACGCAAGGGCGATGTTGGTGTAGGTGATCATCGCGAGCGCCTTGTTGCGGTGGTCGATGACCGTGTTGTATGTCACGCCGGCAATGAAGGCGAGAGTGCCCTCGGAGCCGATGATGAGGTGCTTGAGGATGTCGAAGCCGTCGCTGTAGTCGACAAGCGCGTTGAGCGAGTAGCCAGTGGTGTTCTTGATCTTGTATTTGCGGATGATGCGCTCGCGCAGCTCGTCGTCCGCCTGGATGTCAGCAGCCATCTTCTCGAGCTGGCGGAGCATCTCCCCGTGGGAGGCGCGGAACGCGATCCTGGAACCTTCGACCGCGGTGTCGAGAATCGTGCCGTCGGGCAGGATGACGCGCAGGTCGGCGATGGTCTTGTAGGAGTTCTCGCTGGTGCCGCAGCACATGCCGCTGGCGTTGTTGGCGGCGATGCCGCCGATCATAGCCGAGTCGATGGAAGCGGGGTCGGGACCGATCTTGCGGCCGTAGCGCGCAAGGTATCGGTTGGCCATCGCGCCGCGGATGCCCGGCTGGAGCATGATCTTCATGCCGCTGTCGAGGATCTTGTAGTCCTTCCATCCGTGGGATGCGACCACCAGCACGCTGTCGCTGATGGCCTGGCCGGAGAGGGAGGTGCCGGCGGCGCGGAAGGTGACGGGAATGTTCATCTCGTGCGCCGTGCGCAGTATCAGCTGGATCTCCTCCTCGCTGGAGGAACGGATCACGAGCTTCGGGATCAGACGGTAGAACGACGCGTCGGTGCCGTATGCGAGCGTGCTGAGGGCGTCGTGAAACATTCTTTCCTTCGGAATCACCGCGCTGAGGCGGTCGTAGTATTCCTTGTATTTTCCGCTTATCATTGTATGATGCTTTTGATTGACTCTGCGTTGATGTCTTTTGCAATGATCGACCTGTCACGGTCCAACAGGTATATCTTCGGCACGTAGCCGATGTCGTATAGTGAGTGCATGCCGGACCTTCCCTTCGCGTCGCGTAGGCAAGTCCAGCTGTCGTCGGCCTTTTCGACGAAGTCGCGCCACAGCCTTTCCTCGCTGCCGGTGTAGATGCATATTACCCTGACGCCCTTCTCCTTCAGATAACCCGCCATCTCGCGCAGCGCGGCAGCTTCGGCCTGGCAGTCGCCGCAGCGCACCAGGTGGAAGAAGAGCACGGTGTAGCGCGGTGAGCCCCGCAGCATCCTGCGCGTGCAGCCCTTCGGCGTCTGCAGCTTGAGGTTGGTGGCCTTTGCGCCCAGGGGGTTGAGGTTGAAGAGGGAGACGGCCTCGCCGATCTGCGAGAGGAACTCCTGCGACCAGTATTCCCCGCGGCCGAGGATGTACTTTTCGGCAGTCTGCATCGCGCCGGCCTGGTATTGGTAGCCTGGCATGCTGCGCAGATAGTCGTAGAGCTCGTAGAAGGACTCGCGGAAGAGGGCGGAGTCGGCCTCGGTGCGGCGGCAGAAGGAGTCCGCCACCAGCGCGATCTCCTCCTCGCCGACAGGCTCCAGCGAAGCGAAAATCTCGTCGAAGAGCTGGCGGTAGCCGGCAGCCTCGCCGTTGCGCATCTCGAGCAGGCCGGCAAGCGCGTCGGCGTCGAGCTTGCGTCCGACGATGATGTTCTGGCTGTCTATCAGGAAGAGCCCGGGGGTGGTGAGCAGGCCGTATTTCATGTGGTAGCCGCTCTCGACCTCAGGGTCCCAGAGGTGGACGATCTGCACCTTGTCGTTGTCGATGGAGCCGAACTGCTCGGCGACGTAGCGCTTCCACGCCTCCTTGTCCGACTGCGTGTAGACCGCGACAAGCGTGATCGGCTCGCCGTCGTATGCGGAGGCAAGTGAGGCGAGCGCCGGCGTCATCCTGCGGCAGGTCGAGCACTCGTTGTCATAGAAATAGAGCACCTTGTTGCGCCCGGTGCAGCCGCGAAGCGAGACGCTCGCGCCGTCGATGCTCTCCATCACCAGCTCCGGCGCCCGGCAGCCTATCAGTGAGCTGCGGTTGGCCTCGGCATAGGAGTAGAGCAGGGGGTAGGAGCTCTCGTCGCTCCACTTGAGCTCGCCGCTGAGGAACCAGCGGTCGGCGACGTGGACCGCGACCGATTCGTGCCCCATTATCGGGGAGGTGCTGTAGTAGTCGAAGGCGAGCCCCGCGGCAGTGGCGCGGGTGGAGTCGTCCATCGCGGCGATGAAGCTGTCGACGCGCGACATGATGGTGTCGACCGGCTGGTAGACCATGCTGTCGAACCAGTCGGTGACGCTCTGGGCTCCAGCCTTCTGCGAGGTGAGGCTCAGGACGGCCAAAAGCAGTATGATCGTCCTGCGTGCCCTCATCATCTTCTCTTGAGATATTCCGAAATGTCGATGTTCTTCGGCAGGAAGCATTTCGCGTCGCCGCCGTTGACCAGCACGTCCCTCACGACCGTCGAGGAGATGAAGGAGTATTCGTGGCCCGCCGGGATGAAGACGCTGAGGATCTCGGGCTCCATCTTGCGGTTGGCCTGCGAGATGACGCTCTCGAGCTCGAAGTCGGTGGTGGTCCTCAGGCCGCGGATGATGCAGCGCGCTCCCTTCTGGCGGCAGAAGTCGATGGTCAGTCCGCTGTAGGAGCAGACCTCCACGTTTTCCATCCCTTCGGTGGCCTTCTTGATTATCTCGACCCTGATCTCGGGAGGGAAGAAACCCTTCTTGCTGCTGTTGTAGCCAACGGCCACGATGACCTTGTCAAAGAGCCTGAGCGCCGAGCGCAGCACGTCCAGGTGGCCCAGGGTGAACGGATCGAACGATCCGGGAAATATTGCGGTTCTCATAATTCTGCTACTATTCCAATCTTGTCTTCGGTGAGACGGTATGTGGTCCATTCGGACATCGGTCTTGCACCAAGTGCGAGGTAGAAGTCGATGCTCGGGCGGTTCCAGTTGAGGCATACCCATTCCATGCGTCCGCACCCGCGTTCGCGGGCAATCTGCGCCAGGCGCGCGAAGGCAGCCTTGCCGTAGCCCCTGCCGCGGTATTCGGGATAGATGTAGAGGTCCTCGAGATAGAGGCCCGCGCGGCCTACGAAGGTGGAGAAGTTGTGGAAATAGAGGGCGAAGCCCACTTCGCGTCCGTCGGCGATGATGAAGAAGACCTCCACCAGCCTGCGTTCGAACATCCATTCCGTGAGACTCTCCTCGGTGGCCTCGACCTGGTCCAGCAGCTTCTCGTATTCGGCGATGCTGCGGATGAAGTGGAGCACCAGAGGCACGTCCTCGCGGACCGCCTGCCTGAACTTCGGCTCCTCGCAGGTGTTGCTATTTGCCATACTTGACCTCCTTGGCTTCGCGCACGAGCTCGTCGAAGATGGCGCGGAAGCGTTCGATGCCCATCTTGCCGTAGAGATATTCCGGATGGAACTGGACGCCGGTGATGTACTCGGCCTCGTATGCCTCTATCAGGCCGTCAGGTGCGACGCCGACGACCTTCAGCCCCTCGGCCGCCTCGGTGACGCACCAGTTGTGGCTGGTGTTGACCATGACGGTGTCAAGGCCGCCGAGCAGACGGTAGAGACGCGACTCGGGATCGACGATCATCGGGTGAGCCTCGGTGTTGAGGCCGATGTTGTAGTCGTCGACTTTGTTCTTGTGGACGACCTCTGACTCGGGGAATGCGTCGGCAACCTTCTTCATCTCGCCGCCCATCACCTTGCTGATGCGCTGGTGGCCGTAGCAGATGCCGAGGATCGGCTTGCCTGCATCGAGGGTCGCCTGGACCACGCGGTTGTCGTATTGCTTGCGGCCGGTGGTGTCACCCGCGGTCGAGCCCGGGATGATGACTGCGTCGACGCCGGCGACATATTCGCGGGCCATCTCGTCGGTGGAGGTGTATTCGGGGAAGAAGACGATGTCGGCCCCGGCGTCGTTGACGCACTTGCGGAAGTATCCCTTGGTGGTCTCCGTCACGCCGTTGTGGCATACGCCTACTACTATGTCATATTTCTTCTTGGAGGTTTTGTTCGAGACGCCGCATGATGCAGCCATCAATGCGACACATAAGATAAGGATGATCTTTTTCATGAGAAATTTTGGTTTAACCTTCAAATTTACGCATTCGCGCCAAATAATGCAAGACTTGCCGGGAGAATAAGCTCTTCCTCGTGGGATGACCTTCGGCGCGGGTGCGCCGTCAGAAGCCGACGTGTCGAACCAAGATGTGCCGACGAGATGCCGACAATGAGTTCGGGCCGTTTGTAAGGTGCAGATAGTCAACGCTATTACCAATCGGTTTGGATTATATGCTTTCTTTGGCAAACTTTGGAAACTGGAATTCCATATTCCTACTAACCCAAACTAACTAACATTATGACAAAAGTAAAGTATTTGATCTCGATTCTCCTGTTGACAGCATCGACGTTGGCCTTTGCGCAGAACGTATCTGTCAGGGGAGTTGTGACCGATGCCCAAAGCGGCGATCCGGTTCCTTTTGCTTCCGTCGTTGTCAAAGGCACATCGCAAGGTGTCGTCGCCGACACGGACGGTAATTATTCAATTTCAGCCCCGGCAAATGCCGTGTTGGTGTTCTCCTCGGTAGGCTTTCAGACTCAGGAGGTGACGCTCAACGGCAGGTCAGTGGTGAATGTGCTGCTGGCCCCTGACACGCAATTCCTTGATGACGTGCTTGTGGTTGCATACGGCACGGCAAAGAAATCATCCTACTCCGGTTCGGCCGAGATGGTTCGTTCCGAAGAACTCACCAAGACACCTGTCTCATCAGTTGAGCAGGCTCTCCAGGGCAAGGTCGCAGGTCTTCAAATCACCACTGCATCCGGACAGCCGGGTGCTGCAACCACATTCAGGATCCGTGGTACAGGCTCCCTCAACGCTTCGAGCGACCCTCTCTACGTGATCGACGGTGTGGCAACGACAAACGCAACCTATTCGCAGGGCGCAGCCGATGCATACACCACGGCAAGCATCATTTCCGCCATCAACCCTCAGGACATCGAATCCATCACCGTCCTCAAGGATGCTGCCGCAGCTTCCCTCTACGGCTCGAGGGCTGCAAACGGTGTGGTCATCATCACCACCAAATCCGGCAAGTCGGGTGACGGCAAGATCAACTTCAACGCACAGGTTGGCATCTCCTCGGTACCAAAGAAATATGACATGATGAACTCATCGGACTACTACGGCATGGTGTTCAACAGCTATCTTGAGAACGGAAAGTCGCAGGGCATGGTCGGTTCCGACCTGGTCACATGGGCAAACTCACAGACCCAGGGCCTCCTTACCTGGAATCCGTTCAACACCAGCAACCCGTATGATGCAAACGGCCTCGTCTCAGGTGCCGTCAACATCATCAATACTGACTGGCAGGACGAAGTCATCAAAAAGGGCTACACGCAGGACTACAGCCTCAGCTACTCCGGCGGCACGGACAAGGCTTCGTACTTCTTCTCCGGCGGCTATTTCGACCAGACCGGTACCACGCCTTCCGCAAGGTACACCCGCTACTCCGGCAAGGCGTCCGTCGACGCACAGGTGAAGCCTTGGATCAAGGCAGGCGCAAATGCATTGTTCTCCTATGCCAAGCAGAACAACGAGGTCTCAAGCTCGGCCGGCGCATCTCCTCTCTACAATGCCCTTCAGTTCCCGAATGCAGTGCCTATCTATCTCGTGGACAAGAGCGGCAATTATGTGCTCGACGAAGCTGGCGAGAAGCAGTTCAACTGGCTCAACCCTGCATCGAAGGACTTCAACCCGCTCGCAACTCCGGTGATGGACATGAACGTTACCGACACATACCGCCTCTTCGCATCGTTCTATACCGAAATCAATCTTGCGAAGGGACTCACCGCAAAGACCGTCTTCTCTCCTGACTACATCTCCGTCTATGATTCCAGCTACTGGAACAAATATCATGGAAACGGACCTGCATACAACGGCCGCGGCGCCAAGTACCAGACCTCCGACCTCATGTACACCAGCACGACTACGCTGAACTACAGGGCGACCTTCAACGACGTGCACAACTTCTCTGCAATGCTCGGTTATGAGTACTGGAAGAGCACCCGCAAGTTCTTCAACGGCACGGTGACGAACTATGCGTTCGACTTCCTCACCGAGCTCGCAGGCGGAAGCAACTACCAGCAGCTCTCGTCATACATGACGGAGGCGGCCCTGATGTCATACATCGCACACGCCGACTACAACTACGCCGAGAAATACTTCTTGTCCGGTTCGTTCCGTCGTGACGGTTCCTCCGTCTTCGGAGCAGACAACAAGTGGGGCAACTTCTTCAGCGTCGGAGCATCCTGGCGCCTGAGCGAAGAGGAGTTCATCAAGGACATCGATTGGATCAGCAGCCTGAAGCTTCGTGCAAGCTACGGTACCTCCGGCAACGATGCCGGCATCGGCCGCTACCAGTCCCTCGGCCTTTGGTATGCTGCTTCATCTTATCAGTACGGCAGCAATTCCGGTCTTGGCCACGAGGTGTTCAGCAATCCCGACCTCGGCTGGGAGAAGCAGAGGATGTTCAATGTCGGTGTTGACTTCGGATTCCTCGACGAGCGCATCAACGGATCCATCGAATATTTCAAGAAGAGGTCCGACGACCTGCTCTATGAGTTCCCTCTTCCTTCATCGTTCGGCGTAGGCAACTACTACGACCAGATATGTGCCGTGATGATGAACCTCGCAGAGGTGCAGAACCAGGGCGTCGAGTTCTCCATCAACGCGGTTCCCGTCCGGACCAAGGACTTCAACTGGGACCTGAGCTTCAACTTCTCGTACAATGCCGACAAGATCATGGACCTTGCAGGCGACGACGACATCACCATGAGCGACACCAAGAAGATTTGGAAAGTCGGCCATAGCCAGTATGAATTCTACATGCCTACCTGGGTGGGCGTCGATCCCGCAAACGGAGACCCTCTCTGGAAGCAGGGCAACGGCTCCACCAACGACTACTCTTCAGCAGACTATGACATGCAGGGCAGGGCTACGCCTTGGGGATTCGGCTCGTTGACCAACAACCTCGGCTGGAAGGGACTGAACCTCTCGTTCATGTTCTACTACAACCTGGGCGGAAAGGTCTATGACAGCCTCTACTCGATGACGATGCACCTTGGAAACGACTCCGGCAAGAACATGCACGCAGACGCACTCAACGCTTGGACTCCTTCCAACACCAACACCGATGTTCCCAAGTACAACAATGCGAACGCGAACCAGTTCAACTCTCCGTCAACGAGATTCCTCTATGATGCGACATACCTCAAGCTCAAGAACGTCAACCTCTCATACACCTTCCCCAAGAAGCTCATCAACAACCTGGGCGGCATAATTTCAGGCATCAGGGTATATGCGAACGCAGACAATCTCTTCACCGTCTTCGCTGACAAGGGCTACAAGGGCTATGACGACATCGACATCTTCGGCATCGGCGGCTATGACGAGTATGCAAGCTACATTCCTCTCAGCAGGACCTACACATTTGGAGTCAACATCACCTTCTAATTGAACGACCATGAAAAAGATACTCATATCAATATTGGCAGTTGCCACACTTTTCGCCTCATGCTCGAAGGATGTGCTCAATCCCGTTCCCACGAACGCCGTCTCGGACGAGCAGATATTCTCTTCAGTAGAGGCCGCGACGACCGCGCTCAACTCCGGAATGGCCTACATCGGCCATTATATGTCCATCACCCTGGGCACCATCATGTCCGAGGTCATGGGCGAGGACGCCTTGATGTCTTCCGGCTCATACGGCTTCCCTTCCTACAACTGGAACCTCTATTCCTATACTTATTCCCAGGTCCCCGAATCCGACCCTTGGTGGTTCGGCTACAGCAATTACATCTGGGCAGCTGACTACAAGGGCATTGATGCTGCCAACAGCATCATCGCCAACGTTACCGACATGCCTGCGGAAGCCGGCAAGGAGAATCTCCTCGGACAGGCACACGCAATCAGGGCCTACATGTATCTCCGTCTGATCAGGCTCTTCGCTCCGACCTACACCATCGATCCTCAGGGAGCGGGCGTCATACTCCGTACCGAGCCCGCGAATGCGGCATCCGAGCACGAAGGACGCGCGAAGATCGCGGACATCTACAAGCAGGTCATCTCCGACTTCGAATATGCATACCAGAACTGTGATGCGGGCAGCACCAACTACTTCACCCCGAAGAGCTGCGCCCTCTTCATGGCACGCGCATACCTCGATATGGCGGATTATGACAACGCGAAGAAATATGCCGAAATCGCTGCCGGCAACAACTTCACGGGCTCCAACCTCATGAGCCAGGATGAGTGGAACAGCGGCTTCAAGGATCACAACAGCGAGTGGCTCATGTATTTCGACTACAATGCCACGACTTCCAACTACTATGCTTCGATTCCTTCCTTCTACTACTTCGCGGACGCTTTCGTGGGAGTCGAGAAGGGCGGCAAGGCTGACGTGGGCGAGGCTTATACCGAAGGTGCTACCGTCAACATGGTGGACGGCTACTCGACTGTCCGCTGGACCAAGAGGTTCGTCGACAGCTTCGAGGACAGCGACTGCCGCAAGATGTTCCCCTACTACTTCTTCGCGGAAGACGGTTTCATGACGAACAAGTTCAGCCACCGCTCCTGCATCGGCGACGCGGAGTTCCCTCTTGCACGTATCGCCGAGGCTTACCTGATCAAGGCTGAATGCGAGGCAAAGGGCGGCAGCGCAGCTACGGCGAAGAGCGTACTCAATGCTCTCCAGAAGGCACGCGGTGCATCCCAGACCGACGGTTCCTACGAAAACGTCCTTCGCGAGCGTCGCAAGGAACTCTACGGCGAAGGCTTCAGGCTTCAGGACATCAAGCGTACGCACCAGGCCCTCGACCGTACGAAGGACCAGGAGCACTGGGCTGACGTCAAGAGCCTGCCTGCTGACAGTCCTCGCTTCATGCTTCCCATCCCCGAGGTCGAGATGCTCTACAACAAGGCTCTCACCCCTGCTGACCAGAACGAATACTGGAGAAAGTGATGAAACGTGGATTAATCATGGGAATGCTGCTTGTCATGGCAGCATTCTCTGTTAGTTGCAACCAGACCAAGGACGGCGAGGTTCCATTCGTCGACAGGAACGTCGACGTGAAGTCTTTCCTCACGTCGTTTCCCTATTCGACCTACGGCTTCCATCTCTCCGATGACGCTTCCCGACTGATCTATGTCAAGCAGGGAAACCAGGGCGAGCTCAAGATGCTCACGCTCTCCGAATCGACCGACATCGATCAGGGAAAGGTCATCTCCGACGACGACTTCGCAAAGAAGAACTTCTGGAATCCCAAGTACAACGAGAAGGACGGTTTCCTCTACTGGATGGGCGACAAGGCCAATGACGAGAAGATCGACCTGTATCGCCTGAATCCTGAGACGAAGGAGGTGGAATGCTTCACCGACGTACCGTACATCTACGGCTGGAGCTTCAATGACGCCAAGGACAAGATCGCCTATGTGGCTCGCGTTTCCCAGACGGGCGACGACCATCAGGACGAGTTCCGCATCCTCGACCTCAAGACGCTTGAGAACAAGCTCATCTGCGAGGACAACGCGGATTTCCGCATGACCTGGTCCGACTTCGCGTTCAGCCCCGATGAGACCGGCTGTCTCCTTCTCGTGCTGAAGAACGTCAACCGCACCTACACCAACATGGCATATCTCGACTTCGAGAGCGGAAAATACACAGTCATCACCGACCCCGACGTGGAGGGCAGCCTCAATGGCATGGCCGTCATCGCGCCGTGGTACAGCAATGACGTGGCATACTTCCTCAGCGACAAGAGCGGCTACGCGAACATCTGCTCCTATGATCGCAAGAGCGGCAAGGTGCAGCAGATAACCTCCTATGACCAGGACGTGAACGCCAAGTGGATCGAGAAGGATGGAACGAAGTATCTCATGACAGTCAGGACAAGTCCCGAGGGTTCCCTCGTGGCGGTTCTCAATCCGGACGGCTCCGAGGTAGTGTCGCAGATGTATCCCGCGACGCTGACACTCGACACGACAGTAGGCTCCGACTCATATTTCTCGGCTGCCGCGACTGACCTGATCTTCCAGGTCTGGAAGATCTCGTTCGACGGCGAGAATCTCTGTCAGGAGGTGATCGTGGACCTTCCCGAGGCTACGAAGACCACGATGGTCGCGTCAAAGGCTGAGAAGCTCTCGATCCCCACGTTCGACATCGATCCCGCTACCGGCAAGACCCGCATGATCCATGCATACCTCATGGTCCCCGACAACCCGCTTCCTGCCGACCAGGCAAGGCTGATGGTCATGTCATTCTATGGCGGCGACAACGCCTATGACGTGGAGCATCAGATCTTCACCGCTGCCGGAATGTATGTCCTGAGCGCTTCTCCGCGTGGATCCAGCGGATTCGGAAGGGACTATGCGGCCCTCAACGACCATGACCTCGGCGGAAACGAGACCATCGACATGATCTATTGTGCCAAGTATGTCTCCGACATGCTCGGCATCCCCGCAGAGAGAGTGGGCTGCTTCGGCATGAGCCACGGAGGCTATGAGACGATGCGTCTGATGACCTTCCCGGGCGAAGTCAACGGCTTCAAGGCTTCCTTCCCGTTCGGCTTCGGAGTCGCCGTGGCAGGATTCTCGGACATCATCTACGAGCATTACCACACGAACATCCCCGACTGGGATTATCTCGAGGCAGGCGATCCCGTCACGGAAAAGGAGAAGCTCATGGACCGTTCGCCCATCAACCATGTGGACAAGATCTCAGGCCCGCTGCTTCTCATACACGGCGACCATGACGACCGCGTCGACATCGGCGGCTCGCAGATGCTCTACGATGCTCTCAAGGAGCAGGGCAGCCCGGTTGAATTCCTCATCATGGAGGGACAGGGCCACGGCTACAAGGGCATTGACAACCAGATGCGCTATTACAGCACGATCCTCGATTTCATCTCGAGGGTTCCCCAGATGCAGTAGAAGCGTCACCGGACCGGAGAGGTCCGATTCCATCGATATCGAAGGTGACGGGACATGTCCCGCCACCTTCTTTTTTTTGACATGGCATCCCGGCAAATCACCGATGTTTTTTGTATATTTGTGGAAATTAAAAAGGAACGATCATGAGCAAAGAGAATACCCCGACGCCGCACATCGGCGCAGAATACGGCGCGATCGCGCCAACCGTCATCATGTCCGGCGACCCGCTGAGGGCAAAGTACATGGCCGACAACTTCCTGGAGAATCCCGTGCAGTACAATGCCGTGCGCGGCATGCTCGGCTTCACCGGCACCTACAAGGGCAAGAGGATCTCGGTCCAGGGCCACGGCATGGGCATTCCCTCGATGGCGATTTATTCGCACGAGCTCTTCAACTTCTACGACGTGCAGACCATCATCCGCGTCGGAACCTGCGGCACGCCCAACGCTGACGTGAAGCTGGGCAACATAGTCCTCGCCCAGAGCGCATGCACCGACTCGGTCTACGGATATCAATATGACCTTCCGCCGGTATTCTGCCCGACGGCTGACTTCGACCTGCTCCGCGCGGCGGCACAGGCGGCTGAACGCATGGGCAAGCCCTATCAGGTGGGAACTGTGATGTCGTCGGACGTCTTCTACGAGACGTCGGGCAAGCAGCTCAACTGGTGCCGCAACGCCCGCATCGCAGGCGTGGAGATGGAGGCATACGCACTCTACGTCAATGCCATGGCGGCAGGACGCCGTGCCCTGACGATCGTCACCGTCACGGACAACATAATCACGCACGAAAGCCTTGACGCGGAGACGCGCCAGAACGGCATGCGCGACATGATCGAGCTTGCCTTCGATATCGCCTGAGGGCTCTTCTATTCAGGAACAACCGTAAAGCTGAATGACCTCGGCTCCGAGGCCATCACAAGGTCGCATGCGTCCGGCTCGGCACCCCAGCTGTCGTAGCCGCCGACGCCGCGCTGGCATGCGTCCATGCATACCTCCACGAAATCACGCTCGACGATGTCGCTGACGTGGCTCTGCGGCTTCGTGAGGCCGTCGGTGGCGGCAAGGTCCTCGATGCTGCAGCGCAGCGCGTTGAACTCGAAGGGGGCGCCGTCCGCGACGAACCTGAGCCCCTTCCTGCCGTCGGAGACCTTCATCTGGCGGATGCCGGTGCGGTGGCCGTTCTCCTGCGGACGCACGTAAGGGTAGTAGAGGTCGGAGACATTGGCGCCGTAGAGGCCGACGAATGCCGATTCGCGGCGGTCGCGGTAGTTCTCCTGCGGACCGTGGCCATACCAGCTCACCTTGCCGAATGAGGCGGGCATGCGGAAGCGCAGGCCGATGCGCGGAACGTCGCGCGTGGCGTCGCTGCCGCTGAAGGTGCACCGCACGTCGAGCACTCCCGACGGGTGCAGCCTGTATGCGACAGTGAAGGTGCCGTTGCCCGGCAGCGCATAGAGAGCCGTCACAAGCGCGTCGTCGCCATCTTTCGCCGCTTCGGTGGAGATGACCTGCGGCTTGTCGCGCCATTCGGCGAGCTTCTTCGGCATGCCGCAGCCATAGTCGTTGTCGGTCGGCGCGCGCCAGAAGTTCGGCTGCATTCCGAAGCCTTCGTGGATGAACTCCGTGCCGCGGCGGCGGTAGGAGATGACATCGCCGCTGGTGCGGTCGAGGACAAATGCCACGTCCTTCGATGCGACTTCGATGCGGCTCTCGTCGCAAGTGACGCTCAGCGGCTTGCCGGCAACCTTGAAGGGAGAGGGGGTGAAGGTGCCGCCGAGGCTGACCTGCTGGCGTGCCACCTCGCGCCCCTTCGCGTCGGTGACGCTGAAGTTCACGAAATGCTCACCGCTGCCGGCGATCTCCCCGACGGGGAAGGGCTCCACGGTGCAGGATTCCTGCGCGTCGAGCCTTATGTCGAGAGTCTTGGAAGCCACGGCCACGCCGTCGCGCATCAAGGTCGCCTTGAAGCTGTAGCCTTCGCTCGAGGTGAAGTAGAAGCGGTCGGTGACCTTCACCTTGCCGTCGCCCAGGTCCTCGAAGCCGAAGTTCTGGTAGGCATATTTCACCTCCTCGAGCCCGGGGTGCGGGTCGCGGTCGGGGTTAACCAGGCCGTTGCAGCAGAAGTTGGCGTCGGAGGGCTGGTCCTTCCCGAAATCGCCGCCGTATGCCCAATATTCCCTGCCGAGGCTGTCCTTCTGGAGGATGCCCTGGTCGACCCAGTCCCAGATGAAACCGCCCTGCAGGTGGTCATGGCTGTTGATGGTCCTCCATATTCCGGCGATGTTGCCGGTGGAGTTGCCCATCGCGTGGGCATACTCGCAGGGGACGACGGGCCTGTCGCAGCCATTCTTGCCGATCTTCTCGAACCATTCGCCGGTCGGGTACATGGGGACGTAGAGGTCGGTGTTCCATTCCAGCCCCGCGCGCTCGTAGGTGACGGGCCTGTGCATCAGGGTGCTTTCCTTCTCCTTGAGATAGAGATATGTGTTGTAGAAGTTGTATCCGTTGCCGGCCTCGTTGCCGAGCGACCACATGGTGATGCAGGGCCAGTTCTTGTTGCGCTCGAAGGTGTTGCGCGTGCGCTCCATGTGCTTCGCCAGGAATGCCGGGTTGTTGCCCAACGTGCCGCCCTTGCGCAGGTTGTAGCCCATGCCGTGCGACTCGATGTTGGACTCGTCCCATACGTAGAAGCCGTAGATGTCGCAAAGCTCGTAGAACCTGCGGTCGCGGGGATAGTGGCTCGTCCTGATGGCGTTGATGTTGGCGGCCTTCATAAGCTCGAGGTCCTTGATGATGAGCTCCTCGCTGACGTGGTGGCCTTCGATGCAGTCGTGTTCGTGCATGTTGACACCCTTGAACTTGACGGGCTGCCCGTTGACGAGGAACTTGTCGCCCTTGAGCTCGAAGCGGCGGAAGCCGACGTGCTGCGGGATGTATTCGCTCTTGCCGCCGCTCGTGACGGTAAGGACAAGGCTGTAGAGGTTCGGTTGCTCGGCGCTCCAGGGCAGGACGTCGCCGATGCTGGCCTCGAACCTCACGGATGCCGTGTCACCCGCGGGAACCGCCTGGCGCGAGGTGCCTTCGGCAACGACCTTGCCCGAAGGGTCCTTCAGCGCATATGAAAGTTCGGTGCTGCTGCCGTCGCCGGTCAGCTTGGCGTCGATCGCGAGACGACCGGTGGTGAGGTCCTCCTGCAGCTCCGAGACGATGCCGTAGTCCCATACGGCGGCCTTTGCCTGGCTCCAGAGGAAGATGTCGCGCTCGATGCCGCTCACGCGCCAGAAATCCTGGCATTCGAGGTAGGAGCCGGTGCTCCAGCGGTGTATGTAGAGCTCGAGTGTGTTCTCCCCGTCGACGAGATAATCGTCGAGGAGGAACTCGGCAGCATTCTTTGAATCCTCGTTGTAGCCCACCTCGCGGCCGTTCACATAGACGTAGACGCCCGACTTCGCCCCGGCGATGTGGAGGAAGACGCTGCGGCCAGCCCAGTCGGCAGGTATCGTGAACTTTCGGCTGTGGATGCCGAGAGGATTGTCCTCCGGCAGGGCGGGAGGGGTAGGATGTCCCCCGAGGAATTCGTGGGGCAGGTTGACGTAGATGGCAGTGCCGTAGCCCTGGAACTCCCAGTTGCCCGGCACCTTGATGCTGCCGCTGCGCGTGAGGCCGCCTTCCGTGTAGGTGAAGTCCCAGGTGTCGTTGAGAAGCTTGTACCATCTGCTCGCGGAGTAGTCGCGGAGAGACGCCTCCTTCTCGGAGGAATATGTCATGAACGATGCCCTCGGGGGCAGCTTGCCGACCGATGTGGTTTCAACCTTGGTGTGATGGCCCGGAAGCTCGCGTGCAGTGGAAGATTCATTCTGCGCAAGAGCCGGACAGACGACCGCCGCTGCGAGCAGTCCCGTCAACAGAATCCTTTTCATGATATATCGTGGTTTTTTATTGTTGCTGCTGTTGCTGCTGAGCCTTCGCCGCCGCTGCCTCGCGCCGCTTGTTCCACCTCTCGATGGCAAGCTGCTGCATGTCGCGCACGGCGTCGCGCTCGTCGACGATCTCCTCGCCGAGGATGGTCTCGATGATGTCCTCCATCGTGAGGATGCCCTGGAATGAGCCGTACTCGTCGATGATCACGCAGATCTGCTCCTTCTTCTCGAGCATCTGGTCCCATATCTCCTCGATGGGGGTCTCCATCTGGAAGCTCTGGATGTTGCGCCTGATGTCGCCGAGAGTCTTCTCGAAACGGTCTTCGGCAAGCAGCTGGAGCGCCTCCATGCGGAGGATGTAGCCGGTGATGTATTCGTCGTTGTCGGTGAATACCGGGATGCGGCTGTGGTGGAGATATCGCTTGTCGTTGTAGAACTGCTTGACGGTCATCGACTCGGGGGCGATGGCGGCGACCACTCTCGGGGTCATCGCGTCTTCGGCCGTCAGGTCGTCGATGTTGATGAGGTTCTGGATGATCTCGTTCTCGTCCTCGTCCAGCTCGCCCGACTCCTCTGCGACGTCGGCCATGGCGCCGACCTCCTCGCGCGAGATCGCGTTCTCGTTGTCCTTCGGGGTGATGAGCTTCTGGAGCAGCTCCACGCACACCACGATGGGGAAGAGGATGATGATCAGCCCGCGGATGGTTACCGCCGCGAAGCCCATCAGGGATTTCCAGTGGCTGGTGCCGATGGTCTTCGGGATGATCTCGGAGAAGACGAGGATCAGTATTGTGACTATCGCGCTCACGAGGCCGAACCACTCGGAACCGAAGAGGAGTGTCGACTGGCGTCCGACTCCGGCGGCGCCGATGGTGTTGGCGATGGTGTTGAGCGAGAGTATGGCCGCAATCGGCCTGGAGGAATCCTGCTTGTATTGCTTCATCCTTGTCGCGGGCTTGTAGCCCTCGTCCTCGCGGAGGGTGATGTAGGAGATGGGCGTGCTCATCAGCGTCGCCTCGAGCACGGAACAGAGGAACGAGACGGCCATCGAGCCTAGCAGGAATATGAGCAGTAGTGTCATACGGTCACAAAGGTAGTACAATTATCTCACTTCGCAAGCGCCGTCGCTGGTTCAGTGCATCTTGCGCGGAGCCTTGTAGAGGCATCCGCCGACGTTGTCGCAGCGCGCTCCGGTGACCGAGCTCAGGCACGACGGGATGTCGAAGACATACATCGCGCCGAGCAATGCGAAGATGAGCGCCTCCTTGAAGTTGATGGTGAAGGCGTCGGGAATGCAGTAGGTGCACTGCGGCGCGACAGCCTGCATGCGCTCTACCAGATATTTGTTGAGCGCGCCGCCGCCGGTGACCAGCACGCGGCCGCCTTTGACGTGGCTTCCGATCTGGATGGCGACATGCTCGCAGAAGGTGGCGAGCCGGTCGCAGAGCGGGAGACCAAACGAGTCGATGAGCGGCAGCACGTCGCTCTCCACCCATTCGCGTCCCAGCGACTTCGGGCCGCTGCGGTGGTAGAACTCCAGCGCGTTGAGCCTTTCGAGCAGCTCGGCGCATACCTTGCCGCTGCGTGCCGTCTCGCCGTCGCGGTCATATTCCTGCCCGACCTGGCGCATGTAGTGGTTGAGCACGTAGTTGACCGGCGAGATGTCATATGCCTTGCGCACGCCGCCCTCGTTGTATGAGATGTTGGAGAATCCTCCCATGTTGAGGCAATAGTCGTATGAGGCGAAGAGCGAGCGGTCGCCTATCGGCACGAGCGGCGCGCCCTGGCCGTAGAGCGCGACGTCGGTGGTGCGGAAGTCGCATACGCAGTCAACTCCTGTCTCAGCCGCGATGCCCGCTCCGGAGCCTATCTGCGCAGTGAAGCGGTCCGCCGGCTGGTGGAAGATGGTGTGGCCGTGCGACGCGATGATGTCGGGATGCAGGTCCCACTTGTCGATGAAGCGCTTCACCTGCTGTCCGAGATGGATGCCGTAGTCGGAGTTGAAGCGCGCATATTCGAGCGCTGTCATCTGCTGCGCGGTGGCGAGCTTCTCGCGAATCTCCTGCGGGTAGTCGGCCGAATCGGCCTTTACGATGGTGTAGCTCCACTTGCCCTCTTCCAGCGTGAAGTCGACGCAGCACAGGTCGAGCCCGTCGAGCGAGGTGCCGGACATCAGTCCGATCGCGCGTATGCTTTTCTTTTCCATATTGTCTGTTGATGTTTGTTTCATGCTGAACTTGCCGTTATGCTTTCCTTGGCTGTCCGTCGCGGGACTGCGGGATGCCGGGATGTCGTCATGCCTTCATGTTTTCTTCCCGGGTTGCCCGATGCCGTTGACGGGTGTAAATTTACATACATTTGGCAAGGAAAACAAATCGTAGTGAGGGTGGGGCGGCTTTCGCGGCGGCGCTTGCTGGCGGGCGCTGCGTTCGCGGCGTGGCTGCGGGGTGCGTTCCCCGGGGCGTGGGTGTCGCGGGCGGCGGGCTAGAGCAGGAAGAACATCGCGACGCCGGCGATGGTGACGAATGCGCCGATGACCTCCTTGCCGGAGATCTTCTGGTGGCGCATGATGCAGTAGGGCGGAATGATCAGCACCGGGGTGAGCGCCATCAGGGTCGAGGCTATGCCGGCGGGGGCGTACTGCACCGCCATGAGCGAGAGCGATACTCCCACGAAAGGCCCGAAGAAGGTGGTCAGCGTGGCGAATGTCATCCCCTTGCGGTCCTTCACGGCATCGCGCATCCTGCCCATTTCTCCCCGAAGGGCGAGTATCAGCGCGAATCCCACCAGACCCATGATCGCGCGGATGAATGTCCCCGCGAAAGGCATCATCGTGCCGACGGCCTCGGGCGCATCAGGCGGCAGGGAGGCGGAATAGTGCTCCATGCCGATCTTGCTCAGCACGAGCCCGACTCCCTGGCCGACTCCGGCGCCGATGCCGAAAAGGACTCCCTTGAGGGGCAGCTTCAGGGTGAGGCCATGCCTGTCCTGCCCGCCGCTGCGCACCAGGATGGACATTCCGATGCCGGCGAGGGTCACCGCCATCGCGAGCCATGATTTCCACGAAAGCGACTCCCCGAGCATCATCCAGCCTGCGATGCCTGCCACGGGCGGCGCCAGCGTCATGAAGAGCTGGCCGTAGCGCGAGCCGAAGACGACATAGGAGTTGAAGAGGCAGAAGTCGCCGAACACATATCCCACGAGTCCCGAGAGCGCGAGCCAGAACCATGTGCTGCCGTCGGCGTGGAGAGGATAGGGGGAACCGGTCACCGCCCACAGCAGGATCGCGAGCATCAGCAGCGAGAGCACCATCCTGATGAGGTTCAGCGGCAACGCGCCAAGCCGATGGCTTGCCACGTCGGCAAACAGTGCAGTGGCGGTCCAGGAAAGGGCCACGACCAGGGATAGGATTTCACCAAGATGTGTCATCGTGAAGTTGATTGTGGGGTGTGAAGGGTGGGGGCTTTGTTTTTTGTGTTTTTATGGTTTTCGGCCTATGGGGACTGGGTATTGTTTATTTCTGGTTTTGACGTCGAGGGTTTGGGGTTTAGGCTTTGGTTCTGGTCTATGACGCCGCGAGAGGACGGGATGCCTGGCGCAAGGTTCAGTTGCCGGCCCTGTCGAACTCTATTGCGAGCGTGAGGCCGTCCGTGCAGTCAAGCGCGGAGCAGAGTTCCCGGATATGCTTGTGCGTCTTTCGGGGGCAGAGGAAGTACATCATCATTTCGAGGTTGGGCTTCGTATATATAAGGTCGATGTGGTCGCCGTTCCTCACGAGCCAGCCCTTGATTGAGAAGAATGCGACGCTGGCCTTGAACTCGCGGGTCTTGGGGTCGAGCTTGCACGAGACCTTGAACTTCTTGTCGCCTACGCGGAAGATGCATGTGTTGCCATCGATGAAGGTCAGCACGCAATTGTCCGGCGTGACGGTCATCAGCTTCAGGTTCTTGTCGGCAATGTCGCCGGAGGGAGTGTCGCCCTCATCCTTGATGAAGACAAAACCGTTGCCACCGTAATGCCATTCCCCTGTCAGGAAAGCAGCGTCCGGAGCAGGGCATGCGCTGAGTACGGCGTCGAGCTTCCCGGAGACAGGCTTGTCCTGATCAAGCATCGAGGACGAGACCGTTCCGGACGAGGCAGCTCTGGATGAGGCAACCCCGAAAGGGGCCGTTCTGGATGAAGCCGTCACAGTAGTGGAAGCCCCGGCAAAAAGCAGCACCGCAACGAGCAGCACCGCGACTGTGCAAATGATTCTTCTCATGTGTCGATGTCGATTCTTTCGACTTGGGTGCAAAGATAATAAACAGTTCGCTTCCTGCTATCCCTGCGCCTCCTTGCGCCGCATCCGGACGGACGGCCGCCGGGCTGATCATCGATTGCTCATCGGACTTGATAACCGCCATGAATTAGCACATTTTATATTATTTCATTATAATGCAATCAATAAAACCTTCAAGTGACTATAATCCTCTATTCATTACCACTTATTCATCAATGTAACTTAATTGGTATTTTATGATCATAATTCTCCACGGCCGATGCTTGCGGCAAAGTCTGGCCGCCGTGGGCGACTGGGACCTGGCGGCGTGGACTCGAGGGCCATGTTGTTTTATTGTATTATTATGTGTAAATTTGCCTTGATATGCTTTTTTGCTACGGAATCATCAACTATTCAAAATAAAAACATTCTTATGAAAAAGATCGTTATTGTCGCAATGGCGGCTGCAATGTGCGTTTTCGCGGTTTCTTGCGGAAACAACAAGTCCAACAAGGACAATGGCGGCAACGGTGCCGCTGAATCATTGGCTAAGGAAATCGCTGAAAACACTCCAGAAGGCGCTATTGTCGGCTACACCGGCGATGCTGCGGCTGACCTCAAGAAACTTGACGCCACCAACTACCAGTCCATCGTGAAGGGCATCTTCGGCGTGGATGTCACTCCTCAGGAGGGTTGGACTGTCTACAAGGCAAAGAGCCCCAACGGCGTGAACAATGCTGACATCATCTTCACCAAAGAGGGTGACATCGAGGAACAGGAGGTCAAGAGGGCATTCGTGAACCAGCTCCTCGAAGTCTCTGAAGACGGCGTCTACACTCTCAACATCGACTTCGACACCTTTGCCATCTCAAAGGGCGACAAGATCGAGAGCTTCGAGGACTTCGTTGAAAAGGCTTCCGGCAAGTCCCTCTACTATGTATATGGTGGCAAGGGCATCCAGGGCTCTGCTTCTGCAAGGTCTGCCACCAAGAGCGTAGTCGAATACCAGCTCTGCCTGACTCAGGTCAACTAGGCCGGCAGGCTCCCGCTGCCATGGCGGTGTGGACCACGCTTGGGCATTGCGCCCTGCGACCCGGTTGCCGTTCCGACCGCCACGCGGGCAATGATCCGTTCAGATCGACATCGGTTCGGCCAGAAACCAAAGAGGGTGACCCATCGGGCCACCCTCTCTCTTTGTATCGTTTCCTGCGGAAACCTTGTCCTACTTGCGTCCGGGATACTGCTTGAGTGCGACTTCGAGGCACTTGAGCGCGTGCTTGAGGTCTTCTTCCTTGAGGACGTATGCCATGCGGATCTGGTTCTTTCCGAGGCCCGGGGTTGCGTAGAAGCCGCCCATTGGAGCGACCATCACGGTCTCGCCGTTGTACTGGAAGTCTTCGAGGAGCCACTTTGCGAATGTCTCGGCATCGTCGACGGGCAGTTCTGCCGCTGCGTAGAATGCGCCCATCGGGCGAGGGCAGATGACGCCTTCGATCTTCTCGAGGCCGTCGATGAGGACGTCACGACGGTGGATGTATTCGTCGCGGACTGCCTTGAAGTATGACTTCGGAGCCTTGAGTGCGCCTTCAGCTGCGATCTGGCCGTATGAAGGTGAGCAGAGGCGTGCCATTGCGAACTTCATGACTGCTGCGGATACTTCCTTGTTCCTGGTTACGAGGTAGCCGATGCGTGCGCCGCAGAGGCTGTAACGCTTGGAGACGGAGTCGAGGAGGATGACATTCTGCTCGAGGCCGGGGATGTGCATGCATGAGAAGTGAGGTTCGTCGGTGTAGCAGAACTCGCGGTATACCTCGTCTGCGAATACGTAGAGGCCGTATTTCTTTACGATCTCACCGAGTTCGAGGAGAGCTTCCTTGGTGTAGAGGCATCCGGTAGGGTTGCCGGGGTTGCAGATGACGATGCCCTTGGTCTTGGGGGTGATCTTCTTCTCGACTTCGCTCATCGGAGGGAGTGCGAAACCGTCTTCGATCTTGGTGGTCACCGGGACGAGCTTCACGTCGTTCTGGAGAGCGAATGCGTTGTAGTTGGTATAGAAAGGCTCGAATACGATGACTTCGTCGTCAGGGTCGCAAGTTGCGGCGAGTGCGATCTGGAGTGCTTCTGATCCACCGTTGGTGATGATGATGTCGGAAGCTTCGACTTCGATGCCGATGCCCTTGTAATAACCTGCAAGACCTTCGCGGAGAGAATCGTTTCCTCCGGACTTCGCGTAAGCGACAACCTTGATCTGGTTCTCCTTGACGGCTTCGAGAGCCTCGACGGGAGATTCGATGTCCGGCTGGCCGATGTTGAGATGATATACCTTGACACCTCTCTTCTTTGCAGCGTCTGCAAAAGGAACGAGTTTCCTGATTGGTGAAGCAGGCATTGCCTGTGCTTTCTTGGAAAGAGTTAACATTGTAAAAGTTTGTAATTAAATATTGTGTTTCGTTGTCTTGTCTATTTGCTCTTCTTTGCGCCGTAGAGGCCGAGGGCGTTCATGAAGCCTTCGATCTTCGGCTGGACCTTGCTGGTAGGGCAGGCGTAGTTGTTGGTCAGGATTGCAAACCTGATCATGCCCCTCTTGCTGTCGACGTATCCTGCATAGCAGCGTACGCTTGACAGCGAACCGCTCTTGGCGTGGATGGATGCCTTGACATCCTCGTCTGCCTTCAGGAGCACGTTCTTGAGAGTGCCTGGACGACCCGGGCCCGGGAAGCTTTCAAAATATTCGGCAAAATTATCACTTTCTCTCATCATTGCGTAGAAATTGCAGAAAAATCTCGGGGATACGTAGTTCTGCCTCGAGAGTCCGCTGCCGTCGTCCTGGGTGTAGCCGGTGGTGTTGACTCCGCGCTCTTCGAGATATTTCTTTGCTGCACGCCTTGCGCGGCCGTAGGTGATGCCGGATGCGTCCTTGCCGGTCTCGCGTTCGATGAGGGTCTTGCCGACGGTCTTGAAGATCGTCTCTGCGAAGAAGTTGTTGCTGATGGTGTTGGTCACCTTGACGATCCTGCGGAGCTCGGGTGAGTAGGATTCTGCGACATAGGTGAGGGATTCCTGTGCGGGAACGGCGAAGCTGTCGGCGAGCGTCTCGACGTCGGTGCAGCCCTTGGCCACTATGCCGCGTCCCTCGAGGAACTTCTGGAATTCGTATGCGCAGGTCACGGGGCCGTACTTGTTGGAGAGGGTGAGGGTGTCCACGCCGCGGTCGACTCCCCACGATCCGACGAACTTGCCGACGGGAAGGATGCTCGATGCGTAGTATTCAGAGCCGTCGCCGCTCCTCTTGGGACCGGTGACCACCTCGTCGGTGTCGAAGGTCATGTACGGGCTGCCGGGGCCGAGGGGCCTGATGGTGACAGGGTCGCCGATCTCCTTGCCGGGAGTGACCTCGAAGTCGGAGAGGTTCTCCGCGAAGCTGAGGCCTGAAGTGCCGCTGCCGTAGTCGTAGCCGATGTTGCCGTAGCTCCAGCCGTCTGGAATGTTCTCCTCGCCGAAGAAGCGGTCGTCGCCGACGATCTGGCCGTTGATGCGGCGGATGCCTGCCTTTGCGATGCCGTCAGCCCAGATGCCGAAGATCGAGTCGATTGCGAATGCGATGGTGTCGCGCGAGCCGAGCGTGGGGTCGGCGCCGCCGACTATGTAGAGGTTGCCGTTGAGCACGCCGTTGTCGATGGTGCCGTCATATGCGACGCGGGTGCGGAAACGGTAGTCCGGGCCGAGCACTTCGTAGCCGAGTCCGGTGGTGATGGTCTTCATTGTGGATGCCGTGAGAAGAGGCATGTCGGGATTCCAGGATGCAATCTCGTTGCCTTTTTCGTCAACTGCCAGGATGCCTACGATGGCATTCTTGAGTAGTGGATCGGTCTTCATCTGCTCGTTGATGTAGGCCTGAACGCTGTTCTGCGCCGATGCCGTGAAGGAGGTCGCAAGTGCGAGGCATGCGGCCAGTGCGATGATGGTTCTGTTGAGTTTCATAGATATGGTGATGTTTCAATCCTACAAAGGTAACAAAAGAAAGCACATGACATACCACCGCGGGAGGGAAATGTTGACGATTCATTGTCGGGTGCGCCCATCGGCGGCGCGGGGCGTGCATGCGTCCCTCATTTCTCACTTTTTGGGCGTTGGAGCAACATTTTTCCGGAGAATTGTGTAAATTTGTCCGTTTAAATTACCATAAATCTTTTTATGAATATTTTCCGTCAAAGGGCGCTGGACGAGTTCTCCAACCACAAGGCTGAGAGGCACTGCGTCGAACAGGGTCCAGTATCAGACTATTTTGCAAAGAATGTCTTCAGCGAGGAGAAGATGCACGAATATCTCTCCGCCGAGGCGTTCGATGCCGTTACCAAGGCTATCCACGAGGGAAAGAAGATCGACCGTTCGGTTGCGGACGAAGTTGCCCTGGGCATGAAGAACTGGGCAGTCGAGATGGGCGCGACGCATTACACCCACCTCTTCCATCCGCTTACGGATTCCACGGCGGAGAAGCACGAATCGTTCATAGACAGATTGAAGGACGGTACCGTCTTCGAGAAGTTCAACGGCAACGCCCTGGTACAGCAGGAACCTGACGCGTCGAGTTTCCCCAGCGGGGGCATGAGAAGCACCTTCGAGGCGCGCGGCTACACTGCATGGGACCCGGGTTCCCCCGCATTCATCCTCGACGGCACCCTCTGCATCCCCACCATCTTCGTATCCTATACCGGTGAGGCCCTCGACATGAAGATACCTCACCTCAAGTCGCTCGAGGCTGTGGACAAGGCGGCCAAGTCGCTCCTGTCGCTCTTCAAGGACGACGTCGAACGCGTGCGCGTCAACCTCGGCATCGAGCAGGAATATTTCATAGTGGACGAATCGCTCTTCTGCTCCCGTCCGGACCTTCAGATGTGCAACCGCACGCTCATCGGCCACACGGCGGCGAAGGACCAGCAGCTCGAGGACCACTACTTCGGCGCGATCCCTTCGAGGGTCACCGCCTTCATGAAGGATTTCGAGACCGAGGCCTACAAGCTCGGCATACTCCTCAAGACACGCCACAACGAGGTCGCGCCCAACCAGTATGAGTGCGCGCCGCTCTATTGCGAGGCAAACCTGGCCATCGACCAGAACCAGCTCCTGATGATCCTCATGAAGAAGATCGCGAAGCTCCACAACCTCGAGGTCATATTCCACGAGAAGCCTTTCATGGGAGTCAACGGCTCGGGCAAGCACTGCAACTGGTCGCTTGTCACCGACAAGGGGGAGAACCTCCTCTCGCCGGGGTCCACTCCGATGAAGAACCTGCAGTTCCTCAGCGTGTTCGTTTCCGTCATCAAGGCAGTATACAAGCACCACCACCTGCTGATGGCAAGCGTGGCGTCGCTCAACAACCACTTCCGCCTGGGCGGCAACGAGGCTCCTCCGGCGGTGATGTCGGTCTTCATCGGCAAGACGCTCGACCTGGTGCTGCAGTTCATTGAGAAGTCCAGCTTCGACCAGGACGGCTTCATGGCGTCGGTGCGCGAGCGCCTCGACATCGTGGGCTCGATCCCGGAGATCCTCCAGGACAACACCGACCGCAACCGCACCTCGCCGTTTGCCTTCACCGGCAACAGGTTCGAGTTCCGCGCCGTCGGCTCGTCGGTCAACGTCGCCTCGTCGATGTACATGCTCAACGCCGCGGTGGCTGAGCAGTTCAACGAGTTCCGCAGCCGCGTGGATGCGGCGATGGAGGCAGGCATCGACAAGAACGAGGCCATCATGAGGGTGATCCGCGAGTTCGTCATCGAGTCGCGCTCCATCCGCTTCGAGGGCAACGGCTACAGCCGCGAGTGGAACGAGGAGGCTGCGACGCGCGGCCTGAAGGGCATTTCCTCGGTTCCCGAGGCTTTCCTGGAGTTCGTCTCGCCGCAGACCGTGCAGCTGTTCGATTCGCTCGGCATACTTTCGCCGCGCGAGGTGCAGGCACGCTTCGAGATCCGCAACGAGATCTTCGTCAAGAAGCTCCAGATCGAGTCGCGCGTGCTCGGCGACCTCATCGTGAACCACATCATCCCCACGGCAATCAAGTTCCAGAATACGCTGCTCGAGAATGTCGCGGGCATCAGCGCTTCCTTCTCGCGGGAGGAGGCTGCGGAGATGAACCGCACGCAGCGTGACGCCATCCGCAACATCTCGACCTACATCAGCGAGATGCGCGACGACGTCGAGGCGATGACCGAGGAGCGCAAGACTGCGAACGCCATCGTGGACATCGCGGCACGCGCGCGCCGCTACTCCGACTACGTGCTGCCGTATCTCGAGAAGATCCGCCGCAACGCCGACAAGCTGGAGATGATCGTCGACGACGAGCTCTGGCCGCTGCCGAAATACCGCGAACTGATGTTCTGCAAATAGAAACAGACAAAGAATAACCCATACTTACAGATGATTATGAAAAACAAAGCTGTTCTGATGATGCTCGCGGTCCTGACCGTTGTCGTGGGATGCCACAACGGAGAGCAGACACAGGTCAAAAACATTCCTGTCATCGACAAGGCCCTCACCGACACCTCGTCGCATTTCTATGCCGAGTTCAACGACTATCCAAAGGATATGCATCTTCTGCCGATCGGCGTCTTCGACTCCGGTACCGGCGGACTGACCGTGCTCGAGAAACTTCTCTCCCTCGACCGGTTCGACAACATCACGGGAGATGAGAAGCAGGACAACATCCTCGACTTCTCGGGCGAGCACTTCATCTACCTCGCGGACCAGGCCAACATGCCCTACGGCGTCTATGACGCACTTGGCAAGGCCGACTATCTGCAGGAGCTCGTCGTCAAGGACGCGCTCTTCCTGATGAGCGACGACTATTACATGAACCCCTTCGAGGACAGGCCCACGGGCAGCAAGCCACAGGTCAAGATCATCGTCATCGCCTGCAACACGGCGACCGCATACGGCCTGAAGCACGTGCAGTCGATGCTCGACCAGAGCGGAACCGGCGTCAAGGTCATCGGCGTGATCAACGCCGGCGTCAAGGCTACTCTCGACCAGCTCGACATCAAGCAGGGTGACGCTCCGGTGGCCATCGGAGTGCTTGCCACCCAGGGCACCATCTCCTCCGGCGCATATGAGCGCACGATCAACGACATGGTCGCAGAGAGGGGCATCACCACCAAGGTCCATGTGGTGAACCAGAGCGGCTACGGCTTCGCGGAGTCGGTCGACAGCGAGCCCGACTACGTCGATCCTTCACTCATCCTTCCCCGCGAATCTTACCGCGGCCCGAGGGTGGGCAACGGCGACGACTCGCTCGACGTGGCGATGATGGATGTCTACAACTTCGACTTCACCTACAACAGGATGCTCTTCAACCGCGACGCGAGCGGCAACTACGTCGACCTGCAGCTCAACGACGCGATCAACTATGCGCGCTTCAACCTCGTCTCGCTCGTGGAACGCCACCGCAAGAGCGGGGTCAAGGCTCCACTGAAGGCCGTCATCCTCGGCTGCACCCACTATCCGTTCCTCATCGAGACGCTCAAGCAGACGATCGACGAGCTCCGCGAATACAAGCAGAACGGCTCGTATCTCTACCGTGAGCTCATCGCCGACGACTTCATCTTCATCGATCCGGCGGTCTATACCGCAATCGAGTGCTACGAGACTCTCCGCGCAGACAACAACCTCGCGCTGAGGATCTCCGACATGGAGGTGGCAGGATACATTTCGGTTCCGAGCTACGGTCTGGCACAGGAGTGCCTGACGCCCGACGGCAAGCTTACATATGACTTCAAGTACGGTCGACAGACCAACACCGAGGACATCACGACCAAGCAGGTCCCGTTCTCGACCGAGAATATTGACGAGAACAATCTGCAGCGCATCGCCAGACTTCTTCCTTATTCATATTCTCTCATCGCTCCATCGCTGTATTGATGTATAGGGAGAGCATAAAACCGGAAGAAATCGAGCCGCTTGAGCTTGCCGTGTTCCCCGGCAGGATCACAGTCATCGACAAGTTCGACAAAGAATACGACAGGGCCGTCAGGCACCTGTCCGACCAGCGCTTCGTGGGTTTCGACACCGAGACGAAGCCTGTCTTCACGCCGCACGCGCCGCGCTGCAAGACCGCGCTGCTCCAGCTTTCGAGCGAGACGGAGGCATTCCTCTTCCGCCTCAACAAGATCGGCCTCCCGCAGGAGGTGGCGGAGATAATGGCGGACCCCTACATCACCAAGATCGGCGCCGCGGTGAACGACGACATAAACGGATTGCGCCGCTATCTCAACTTCCAGCCCGAGCGCTTCGTCGACCTGCAGCACATCGCCCTCGACTACGGCATTCGTGACAAGAGCGTGCGCAAGATGGCGGCGATCATACTCGGCCTGAAGGTCTCCAAGACGCAGCAGCTTTCCAACTGGGAGGCGCCTGAACTTTCGCCGGCTCAGCAGATGTATGCCTCCATCGATGCATGGATATGCATCAGGATGTACAAGTGCCTGCTCGCCTCGCCGAAGCTCGAGGTTCCCCTTCCGACGGATGCCGAATTGGCACGCATGGCCGCCGCTGCGGCAAAAGCAAGGATGCTATGACAAGGATAATACTGAAAAAGGGCAGGGAGGATTCCCTGAAACGTTTCCATCCGTGGGTCTTCTCGGGTGCGGTCGCCTCCATCCAGGGGCCGGAGCCGGCAGAGGGCGACATCGTCGAGGTGGTCTCGTCCAATGGTGAGACTCTCGGCTGCGGACATTGGCAGATCGGTTCCATCTCGGTGCGCATACTTGTCTTCGGAAGCGCCGTGATGACGCCTGACTTCTGGCGCGAGCGCCTGCAGCGGTGTCTCGACATGCGCCGCGCACTCGGCCTCCACTCCGAAGGCGGCGCGACCAACTGCTACAGGCTCGTGCATGGCGAGGGCGACGCCCTTCCCGGACTCATAGTGGACTACTATGACGGCGTCTGCGTGCTTCAGGCCCACTCTGTGGGAATGTTCAAGTCACGCGGGCAGATCACTGACGCGTTGAGGGAGGTCTACGGCGACGCTCTCAAGGCGGTATATGACAAGAGTTCCGGCACCGCTCCATTCAAGGCGGGCCTCGACCTTTGCGACGGCTATCTCTACGGCTCCGCGCAGGCTTCCGAGGTCAAGGAGAACTCCCATCGTTTCATCGTGGACTGGGAAGAGGGGCAGAAGACCGGCTTCTTCCTCGACCAGAGGGAGAACCGTGCGGCGGTGGAACGCCTTGCCGCGGGACGCCGCGTGCTGAATCTCTTCTGCTACACCGGCGGCTTCTCGGTTTATGCGCTGGCCGGCGGCGCGCTGAGCGTCGATTCGGTCGACAGCTCCGCCGTGGCGATGCGCATGGTGGACCGCAACGTGGAGCTCAACGGCTTCTCGTCGCGCCACACGTCATACTGCACCGACGCCATTGATTTCGTCAAGCAGTCGCCTGACGGCAAATATGACCTGATGATAGTTGACCCGCCCGCTTTCGCGAAGCATCGCGGCGCGCTGGGAAACGCTCTTCGCGGCTACCAGAGGCTCAATGCCGCAGCCATCTCCAAGGTGGCTCCCGGCGGCATGGTCTTTACGTTCAGCTGCTCGCAGGTGGTTGACAAGCAGGCCTTCGCGCTCGCGGTCTTCAGCGCCGCCGCGGAGACCGGACGCAACGTGAGGATACTCGACCGTCTCAACCAGCCTGCCGACCACCCCGTCAACATCTACCATCCGGAAGGAGAGTATCTAAAGGGACTGGTGCTCTATGTCGAATGACCTTCCCCGGCAGTTCACCTATCCGTTCTGCTATACGCCGCATCCGCTGACAGTGGAGGCGGCGTCTGCGCTTATTTTGCGCATCGATGCGGACGATGCCCTTCGCTCGACGTTCGGCGAGGGCAAGATGATGGGCGTGCTGCTGGTCAGGGACGGGGAGGGGACAAGGCCTCTCTACGGCTTCTCCGGACTGGCTGCGGGTCGCAGCACGGTCGAGGGATTCGTCCCGCCGATATTCGACTACACCGCGCCGGACGGCTATTTCCGCATGGAGGAGGCGGCCATTTCGGCGACCGAAGACAAGGTCGAACGCCGTGAGCGTTCCCGGTCTCTGCAGAAGTGGCTCTTCGACAACTATGTGGTGCTCAACGCGCGCGGAGAGAGGCGCAGCGTCAGCGACATCTTCGCCGACCGCGGTCTTGTGCCGCCCGGCGGGACCGGCGACTGCGCGGCTCCGAAGCTGCTGCAATATGCATATCTGCACTCGCTGCAGCCCGTGGCGATGGGCGAGTTCTGGTACGGCGCCTCTCCCGTCTCGGAGGTGCGCCAGAGCGGCTCCTTCTATCCCTCGTGCCTCGGGAAATGCGGACCGCTGCTGGAATTCATGCTGCAGGGGCTCGATGTGGAGCAGAATCCGCTCGAGCGCGACCTGATGGTCTACGAGCCCCGCGTGGTCTATCAGGACGATGACATAGTGGTGGTCGACAAGCCTTCGGGAATGCTTTCGGTCCCGGGAAAGGCCGACCGCAAGTCGCTTCAGGAGTGGCTTTCCGACCGTTACGGACGCGAGGCGCATTCCTGCCACCGCCTTGACATGGACACTTCAGGGCTGATGGTCTACGCCTTCTCGCTCCAGGCGAAGGTGGCATTGGAGGGGCAGTTCGCCCGCAGGGAGGTGTCGAAGGCATATACCGCGCGACTTACGGCTGGAAAGGGGAAGAGCATCCCGCAGAGCGGGACGATTTCGCTGCCTCTTGCCTTGGATTATTACGACCGTCCGCGCCAGATGGTCGATTTTGCCGGCGGAAAGCCGGCCGTGACGGACTTCGAGCTGCTGCAGATGCTCCCCGACGGCGGGGCAATCGTGCGGCTGGTTCCCCATACGGGCCGCACTCATCAGTTGCGAGTCCACTGCGCGCACCCGCTCGGGCTGGCGCACCCCATCAAGGGCGACAGGCTCTACGGCGACTGCTGCGGCGGAGAGCTCTGCCTCAGGGCAACGTCGCTCTCGTTCGCCCATCCCGCGGACGGACGAAAGATGAATTTCGATACGAGTCTCTGATCAGTTCTTCCCGGCCTTTTTCCCGACTTCCTTCTTGCGCAGGTGGATGAACCACTTCTGGGGGAGTTCCATCGCGATGATGATGCCCATGACTATGGCGATGGTGAAGTTCAATGCGTCATAGCCCTTGATGAGGGCGAGCCTGAAGTCTGCCGTGAAGAGGTAGTATGCGCTCCAGAAGAGTCCCGCTCCAGGGATGAGTGGCAGCAGGCCGCACACGAGGAACACCGTGTTGGGACATTTCTGATGGACTGCGCAGCTGCGTGAGAGGATGCAGATCACGGTTGCCGAAATGACTGCGGAGACGGCCGGCATGATGCCGGTCATCCTGGTCAAAAGGATGTAGATGAGCCATCCGACCATGCCGATCAGACCGGTGGTGAGATAATATTTGGGCGGTACGCTGAAGAATATCGAGAACCCGGCGGTGCCCATGAATGCCGCGATGGCCTGCCAGAATATGCCGTATGTCTGCTGGCTGACGGTTATCTCCGTAAGTGCCATGATTCCGCCGTGGACGCTGCCGTCGACCATGAAGCCTACGGCCAGACCGACTACGAGGCAGAAGAATCCGATCGCCGCGTCAGTCATCCTTGTTATTCCGGAGAGGTAGTCGGAGCTGGCGAGGTCACGCACTCCGTTGGTGAAGGCGAGCCCCGGCACCAGCGGCATCAGCGCGCCGATGATGATGTTGCTCAGGTTGTCGCCGAATCCGGCCCTGTAGAACAATATGCAGAGGCATGACATCAGCACCGCGTTGAGGGTGCCTCCGACGAACTTGGAGAGATGGGCTGAACTGACGTAGAGGATGAACATGTAGACGAGGAATCCTACGGCTCCCGCTGCGGCGCAGTCGAGGAAGGTTCCGCCGAACACCGCGCAGAACCCGGCGGAGCCGAGGGCCGAACCGAGCGACTGCAGGAGGAACGGGCGTTCCGGCATGCGCTTGATCTCCTCGAGGCGTGCGCGCGCCTGCTGGATGGTGTATTTGCCCGCGCAAATGCCGAAGCAGAGGTCGCTGGAGGCTATCACCTTGTCGAAGTGGGTGCCCTTGAGCGGGATGAACGCGGACTTGGCATAGCTGCCCTTCCTGCTCCCGTCGGGGGTGCCGGTGGCGAAGACGCCGTTGCTCAGCACGTAGAAGTTGCTGTTCTCTGCTCCGTAATAGCGTGCGACTCTTGACATCGAGTCGTTTACGCGTGCCACTTCGGCACCGTTCTCGAGCATTACGTGGCCGATCTCGGAGGCGAGGTCCAGCACTTCGTTGTAGTTCTTGTTGGTGTTGTTGTCCATGGTGTTTTGAAATGAGGCGGCAAAAATAGCAATTAAAGTTACAGATTGAGACCGATTTCGTGCCTGATCTCCTTCATGACGAAGGTGGAGAGGATGGAACCAATCTGGTCTATTGTTCCCAATACGTTGATTATGAAATCATTGTAGTATTTCATGTCGGGCGCGTTGATCTTGAGCAAATAGTCGAATTCACCTGACACATTGTAACATTCCCTCACCTGGGGAATCTTTCGGACGACATCGACGAACGAGTTCGCCACGTCCCTGTTCATCTGTTTCAGCTTCACGCTGCAGAAGACCTGGAATCCCTGGTTGAGCTTCTCCGCGTCGAGGACCGCGACATAGCCGCGGATGAATCCGCCGCTCTCGAGTCTCTTCACTCGTTCGAATACTGGTGTGGTGGAGAGGTTGACCTTCTCCGCGAGCTCCCTCGTGGTGAGCCTTGCGTCGTCTTGAAGCAGCCTGAGTATCTTGATGTCGGTTTCGTCGAGTCTGGTTTCCATGATGCCGTCAGAAAATTTTTCCAATTGTCGCCCCGTTTGCGGTGCGATTTTGCTATTTATTCTTATTTTGATGGCAAATATAGAAAATATTTCCAAAACGGTGAATGATATTGTGGGATTATTCCAAAAGTCACAATTTCGCAGTGACAAATCACATCGCAATGATCAAAATTGATTTCGTAACTTCATGTGTGCCGGAGGGGTACGTGCCGCCCAATGGGGAGAGAGCAAGTTACAAATTGTTAAGCAAACGGCCTTTCCGTAGACAAAGGCTGCTTGCAGTAGTCTAAATGTCAGTTTTTTTGATTACATTTGCAATTTTAATTGAGATTCCAAATGGACAACAGAGTTTACTTTTTTGACACCACTCTTCGTGACGGCGAACAGGTTCCAGGCTGTCAGCTCAACACAGTAGAAAAAATAGAAGTGGCGAAGGGGCTCGAGGAGCTCGGCGTCGACGTGATCGAGGCCGGATTCCCGGTTTCCAGCCCCGGCGACTTCAATTCGGTGGTCGAGATTTCCAAGGCAGTGACCTGGCCGACCATCTGCGCGCTCACCCGCTCGGTCGAGAAGGACATCGACGTTGCGGTCGAGTCGCTGAAATACGCAAAGCGCAAGAGGATACACACCGGCATCGGCACTTCCGACTCCCACATCAGATACAAGTTCAACTCCAACCGCGAGGAGATCATCGAACGCGCGGTTGCGGCCGTCAAGTATGCACGCAGGTTCGTCGACGACGTGGAGTTCTATGCCGAGGATGCCGGACGCACCGAGAACGAATACCTCGCCAGGGTTGTTGAGGCCGTCATCAAGGCCGGCGCGACCGTGGTGAACATCCCGGACACTACCGGATACTGCCTGCCCGCCGAATACGGCGCAAAGATCAAGTACCTGATGGACCATGTCGACGGCATCGACCGCGCCATCATCTCCACCCATTGCCACAACGACCTCGGAATGGCCACGGCCAACACGATGGCCGGCCTGCTCAACGGTGCCCGCCAGTGCGAGGTGACGATCAACGGAGTGGGAGAGAGGGCCGGCAACACCTCCCTCGAGGAGATTGCCATGATACTCAAGTGCCACAATGACATTGACCTGCAGACCAACATCAACACGCGCAAGATATGGCCGATGAGCCGCAACGTCTCGAGCCTGATGAACATGCCCGTCCAGCCGAACAAGGCCATCGTGGGCAAGAACGCCTTCGCGCACTCCTCCGGCATACATCAGGACGGCGTCATAAAGAACGTCACCACCTACGAGATCATCAATCCTCATGACATCGGACTGAACGACAACAACATCGTCCTGACTGCGCGCAGCGGCAGGGCGGCGATCAAATACCGTCTTGAACTGCACGGCATCAAGATGTCGGAAGACAAGGTCGACAAGCTCTACCAGGAGTTCCTCAAGCTTGCCGACAAGAAGAAGGTCATCACCGACGACGACCTCCTCATCCTCGCCGGTGCGGACCGCATGGAGAACCATCGCCTCAAGATGGATTTCCTCCAGGTCACCAGCGGAGTCGGCTTCAAGCCGGTCGCATGCATCGGAATCGACATCGCGGGCGAGAAGTTCGAGTCGGCATCTTCGGGCAACGGTCCGGTGGATGCTGCCATCAAGGCCCTCAAGAAGATCATCAACCGCAACATAGTCATAAAGGACTTCACGATCCAGAACATCACCAAGGGTTCCGACGACGCGGCCAAGGTTCACATGACGGTCGAGCACGACGGCCATCTCTTCTACGGCTTCGGCGTGAACACCGACATTGTCACCGCGTCGCTGGAAGCATACATTGACTGCATCAACAAATTCTAGGATGAACACATTATTCGACAAGATCTGGGACAGCCACGTCGTTTCCCTCATTCCGGACGGGCCCTCCCAACTCTATATCGACCGCCTCTACTGTCACGAGGTGACCTCCCCGCAGGCGTTCGACGGTCTCCGCGAGCGCGGCATCAAGTGCTTCCGCCCGGAGAAGATTTTCTGCATGCCGGACCACAACACTCCGACTCACGACCAGGACAAGCCTATCGAGAACGAAGTCTCCCGCAGGCAGGTCGAGACGCTTGCCGCCAATGCGGCTGAATTCGGCCTGACGCACTACGGCATGATGAGCCCCGACAACGGCATCATCCATGTGGTGGGACCCGAGAAGGGCCTCTCCCTGCCGGGAATGACCATAGTGTGCGGCGACTCGCACACCTCGACGCACGGCGCCGTCGGCGCAGTGGCGTTCGGCATCGGCACCAGCGAGGTAGAGATGGTGCTCGCGTCGCAGTGCATACTCCAGCAGAAGCCCAAGTCGATGCGCATCCGCATCGAAGGCGAGACTGCCCCGCTGGTCACCGCAAAGGACATCGCGCTCTATCTGATGATGAAGCTCACCACCAGCGGCGCGACAGGCTATTTCGTCGAATATGCGGGCAGCGCGGTCCGCGCCCTCACGATGGAAGGGCGACTGACTCTCTGCAACCTCTCGATAGAGATGGGCGCGCGCGGCGGCTTCATCGCCCCCGACGACGTCACCTTCGAATACCTCAAGGGACGCGAACATGCACCGAAGGGCGAGGCGTGGGACAAGGCGGTCGAGGAGTGGAGAAAGCTCCGCAGCGACGATGACGCAGTGTTCGACAAGGAGCTGGTCTTCGACGCTGCCGACATCCGTCCGATGATCACCTACGGCACGAATCCGGGCATGGGAATGCCGATCGACGGCTCCATTCCGGCAGATGCCGATGCGAAGTCTCTCGAATACATGGGCTTCCTCCCTGGCGAGAAGCTTCTCGGCAAGAAGATCGACTATGTCTTCCTCGGCGCCTGCACCAACGGCCGCATAGAGGATTTCAGGGCATTCGCCTCCGTGGTGCGCGGCCGCCGCAAGGCTGACGGCGTCACGGCATGGCTCGTGCCCGGCTCCTGGGCTGTTTGGCACCAGATCAAGGACGAGGGGCTCGACGTGGAGCTCGCATCCTGCGGCTTCGAGATCCGCCAGCCCGGCTGCTCCGCATGCCTTGCGATGAACGACGACAAGGTGCCGGCCGGCAAGTACAGCGTCTCAACATCCAACCGCAACTTCCAGGGCCGTCAGGGGCCTGGTTCGCGCACGCTGCTCTGCAGCCCGCTCGTCGCGGCCGCAGCTGCCGTCACGGGTGTCATTACGGATCCTCAAACTTTGTAAGCGATGAAACAGAAATTCGACATGATCGAGAGCACCTGCGTGCCTCTTCCCATCGAGAACGTGGATACCGACCAGATCATTCCGGCACGTTTCCTCAAGGCCACCACAAGGGACGAGAAATTCTTCGGCGACAACCTCTTCCGCGACTGGCGCTACCGTCCGGACGGCTCGCTGAACGGCTCGTTCGTCCTCAACGACCCCACCTACGGCGGCCAGATACTCGTCGCAGGACGCAATTTCGGCTCCGGCTCTAGCCGCGAGCATGCCGCATGGGCCATCGCCGGCTACGGCTTCCGCGTCGTGGTCTCCAGCTTCTTCGCCGACATCCACCGCAACAACGAACTGAACAACTTCGTGCTTCCGGTGGTGGTCTCCGAGAAGTTCCTCGCGTCGCTCTTCGCCTCCATCTCGGCCGACCCAGGGATGAAGGTGCGCGTTGACGTGCCAGGGCAGACCATAACCAACCTCGCAACGGGGGAGAGCGAGAAGTTCGAGCTCAACTCCTACAAGAAATATTGCCTCGTCAACGGTCTGGACGACATCGACTACCTGCTCGAGCAGAAGGGCCGCATCGAGGAGTACGAAGCATCACGTTGAACCAAACGATATCCAGATAACATGAAACTCAAGATAGCAAAGATTCCGGGTGACGGCATCGGACCCGAAGTCATGGAGCAGGCCGTGAAGGCCGTCGATGCCGTTTGCACTCTTTTCGGACATGATGCCCAGTATGAATCCGGCCTGATGGGAGCTGTCGCAATCGACAAGTGCGGCAACCCGTATCCCGAGGAGACGCACGAGATTTGCATGCGCAGCGATGCCGTGCTCTTCGGCGCGGTGGGCGATCCCCGATATGACAACGACCCGACGGCGAAGGTGCGCCCCGAGCAGGGTCTGCTTGCCATCCGCAAGAGGCTCGGCCTCTATGCGAACCTCCGTCCGGTGGAGACCTACAAGTCGCTTGTCCACAAGAGCCCCCTCAAGGAGGAGCTCGTCGACGGGGCGGACTTCCTCTGCATCCGCGAACTCACCGGCGGCCTCTACTTCGGAGAGAAGGGCCGTACCGACGAGATGGCCTTCGACACGATGGTCTACCACAAATATGAAGTTGAGCGCATCCTGAAGCTCGCATTCGAATATGCAATGCGCCGCCGCAAGCATCTCACCGTGGTCGACAAGGCCAACATCCTCGAGTCCTCGCGCCTCTGGCGCCAGGTGGCACAGGAGATGGCTCCTTCATATCCCGAGGTCGCGGTCGACTATCTCTATGTCGACAACGCCTCGATGCAGCTCATCCGCTGTCCGAAGTTCTTCGACGTCATCGTCACCGAGAACACCTTCGGCGACATCCTCACTGACGAGGCGAGCTGCATCCCGGGTTCCATGGGCCTTCTCGCTTCCGCATCGGTGGGCGAGCACACAAGCCTCTTCGAGCCCATCCACGGCTCCTATCCGCAGGCTGCGGGCAAGAACATTGCCAACCCTCTCGCCACCATACTCTCTGCCGCGATGATGTTCGAATATGCCTTCGGCCTGATGGAAGAGGGCAGGGCAATCAGGGCTGCGGTCGCGGAGAGCCTCGACAAGGGCATCGTCACCGAGGATCTCGCCGAGGGCGGCAAGTCCTGCTCGACCTCCGAAGTCGGAGATTGGATTGCAGCACACATCGTCCGCCGCTGAGAGGAGCGGACCTCTGTGTCAGCGCTCCATTTTTGGCATAATCATTGACCTATTCATCCGTCACCCCGACAAGGCACCGTTTTGTGCTGAATCCAGGGGGACGGATGATTTTGTTACTGACAATTTGACACGATGAAAGATATATTGGACAACATTCTTGCAGGAGCCGGGCCTGATGTGAACATCATCCCGGTGATGAACATAGACAACCTTCAGCCGTTGGGTGAGGCGGACATGCCCGAGATGCTGCCTATCCTTACCCTGCGCAATGCCATACTCTTCCCCGAGACCGTCATCCCGGTGGCGATAGGGCGCGACAAGTCCATAAGGCTGGTCAACGAGGCGTATGCGTCCAACAAGCTGCTGGGCGCAGTGACGCAGAAGGACGTGAAGACCGAGGACCCGGGTCCGGAGGACATCTTCGAGGTGGGCACGCTGGGCAAGATCGTCAAGATAATCGAGATGCCCGACAAGACCGTCACGGCGATAATCCAGGGCGTGAAGCGCTTCCGCGTCAAGAGCATCGACATCACCGCGCCGTATCTCATCGGTCAGGTCTCCTATCTGAACGACATCATACCTCCGAAGGGCGACAAGGAGATGGACGGCATCTGCAATTCCGTCAAGGACGAGGCCCTTGCGATGATCAAGCTCAGCCCGCACCTTCCCCAGGAGGCGGGATTCGCAATAAAGAACATCGAGGGATACTCCTTCCTGGTCAACTTCATCGCCTCCAGCATGGAGATCGAGGAGACGACTGACAAGGTGGCACTCCTCCGCATCGACTCGCTCAAGGAGCGCGCGATGGCTCTCCTGGCGATGCTCAACAAGCAGATAGAGATTCTCAAGATCAAGGATGACCTCCAGAAGAAGGTCAAGTCCGAGATCGACCAGCAGCAGAGGGAGTATTATCTCAACAACCAGCTCAAGACCATCCAGGAGGAGCTTGGCATGAACTCCGGTGAGGACATCACCGAGCTGCGCAGCCGCGCGAAGGACAAGAAGTGGCCCGAGCATGTTGCCGAGGCATTCGAGAAGGAGATCGCGAAGCTGGAGCGCACCAACCAGAGCTCCCCGGACTACAACATACAGTATTCCTACGTGCAGTTCATGCTCGACCTGCCGTGGGACGACACGACGCAGGACAACCTCGACCTGAAGAACGCCCAGAAGGTGCTCGACGAGGACCATTACGGCCTCGAGAAGGTCAAGGAGAGGATCATCGAATACCTTGCGGTGCTCAAGCTCAAGGGCGACATGAAATCGCCTATCCTCTGTCTCTACGGCCCTCCGGGCGTCGGCAAGACTTCGCTCGGCAAGTCCATCGCGAGGGCTCTCGGACGCAAGTATTCGCGCATCTCGCTCGGCGGTCTCCATGACGAGTCGGAGATCCGCGGCCACCGCCGCACCTACATCGGCGCAATGCCGGGCAGGATCATCGAAAACATCAAGAAGGCCGGCAGCGCGAACCCTGTCATCGTCCTAGACGAGATCGACAAGGTCAACACCGACTTCCACGGCGATCCCGCGTCGGCTCTCCTCGAGGTGCTCGACCCCGAGCAGAACACCACGTTCCACGACAACTACCTTGACATCGACTACGACCTGTCGAAGGTCCTCTTCATAACGACGGCAAACAACGTGAGCGCGATCCAGCCCGCACTGCTCGACAGGATGGAGCTCATCAACGTCTCCGGCTACCTCGCGGAGGAGAAGGTCTCCATCGCGGAGGGATTCCTCATCCCGAAGCAGCTCAAGGCGCACGGACTGGGCGAAGACCAGATGAAGCTCACCCGCGATGCCATCGAGACGATAATCGACCAGTACACCCGCGAGTCTGGTGTGCGCGGACTTGACAAGCGCATCGCGAAGATGGCCCGCATCACCGCCAAGAAGATCGCCCTCGAGGAGGAGATAAAGCCCGTGCTCGACAGCGGCGACGTGCGCGAATATCTCGGCCTCCAGACCAATTTCCACGACATCCAGGAGGGCAACGAGGCTCCGGGCGTCGTGACGGGTCTTGCCTGGACCGAAGTCGGCGGCGAGATCCTCTTCGTGGAGTGCTCGCCAAGCGAGGGAAAGGGCAATCTCACGATGACCGGCAACCTCGGCGACGTCATGAAGGAGTCGGCCACCATCGCTTACCAATACCTCAAGGCTCATCCCGAACTTGCAGGAGTGGATGCGAAGACCTTCTCCGAGAAGGACTTCCACATCCATGTGCCGGAAGGCGCCACGCCGAAGGACGGCCCGTCGGCCGGCATCACGATGACCTGCGCCATCGCTTCCGCGCTGCGCGGCAAGGCAATCCGCAGCGGCATCGCGATGACTGGAGAGATGACCCTGCGCGGAAAGGTGCTTCCGGTGGGCGGCATCAAGGAGAAGATCCTTGCGGCGAAGAGGGCAGGCGTGAAGACCATCGTCCTCTCCCACGAGAACGAGCGCGACATCAAGGAGATCAAGGAAATATACGTCAAGGGGCTCGAGTTCAAGTATGTCAAGACCGCTGACGAGGTGCTCGAATATGTATTCTCGCAGAGCTAGGCCATGGACGTCAGGATAGAACAGAGCTGGAAGGAAGCGCTTGCGCCCGAGTTCGAGAAGCCCTATTTCGCCGAGCTCGCCGAACGCCTCCACGCAGAAAAGAGGTCCGGAAAGGTGATATACCCTCCCGGACCGCTTATTTTCAATGCCTTCGACCGCACTCCGCTTGACAAGGTGAAGGTCGTCATCATCGGTCAGGACCCTTACCACAATCCCGGTCAGGCGCACGGGCTCTCGTTCTCAGTGCCGCACGGAGTGGCCGCTCCGCCATCCCTCAAGAACATCTACAAGGAGATCGAGACCGACCTCGGTGTGAAGGTCTTCAAGGACGGCTCGCTCGAGAGCTGGGCCGACCAGGGAGTGTTTCTCCTCAATGCGATACTCACCGTTAGGGCGGGGGAGGCGGCCTCGCACAGCCGCATCGGCTGGACGCAGTTCACCGACGCCGTCATCAAGACGCTCTCGGACCGTCGCGAGGGACTGGTCTTCCTGCTGTGGGGCAATTTCGCCAGGTCAAAGAAGGCATTGATCGATACGTCAAGGCATTACGTGCTCGAGGCCGCCCACCCGTCGCCGCTTGCCGGGGGCGCCTTCTTCGGCTGCCGGCATTTCTCCCAGACCAACAGGATCCTTGAATCCCAGGGCAGGCAACCCATCGACTGGACGCTCTGAGAACCGCATGAGGGGAGTATGACAATTTTCAAAAAATTGTATCTTCCGTTTTGAATATTAAAAAATTAAGTCTATTTTTGCATCCCCGTACGAAAGCAGGAGCCTAGTACGTAGCAAACGAAACATTAACATACAAATAAACATTATTATGACAAAGGCAGACATCGTAAACGAAGTTGCAAAAAGCACAGGAATCGAAAGAATCAACGTTCAGAGGGTTGTTGAAGGTTTCATGGAAAGCGTAGAGAATTCTCTTTCAAAGGGTGAGAACGTTTATCTCCGCGGTTTCGGCAGCTTCGTAGTCAAGACTCGCGCAAAGAAGACCGCTCGCAACATCTCAAAGAACACCACCATCGTGATTCCCGAGCACAACATCCCTTCTTTCAAGCCGGCCAAGGTTTTTGTTAACAAGGTTAAATAATCAACAACAAATACATTAATACTTACTGCTATGCCAAACGGAAAGAAGCATAAGAGACATAAAATGGCTACGCACAAGCGTAAGAAACGCCTGCGCAAGAACAGACATAAGAAGAAATAAATTGAAAGATTGTTTTCTTTTGAAATGACATTAATCTAAAGCAGACACCTGTCCGCTTTAGATTAATTGTTTTTAGAACTGACTGATGGACAAGGATCTCATAATTGACGTAGAAAAGTCTGAAGTCTCACTGGCACTGCTTGAGAACCACCGCCTGATCGAGCTCAACAAGGAGCCCGCACAGGGGCATGGCTACAATGTCGGAGACGTCTACCTGGGTCGCGTGAAGAAGCTCCTCCCTTCGCTCAATGCCGCGTTCGTGGACATTGGCGACGAAAAGGACGCGTTCGTCCACTATCTCGACCTGGGTCTCAACTTCAAGGCTTTCGACACCTTCGCCCGTCAGCTCAATCCCAACTGCGACTTCCACACCTTCTATTCCGGCATCAAGATCGACCAGATACTGGAGAAGGAGGGGAAGGTTGAACGTTTCCTCTCACCCGGACAGCCCATCATCGTCCAGATAGTGAAGGAACCGATCTCGACGAAGGGCTCGCGCCTGACCGCCGAGATATCCATCGCGGGACGCAACATCGTCCTGCTTCCTTTCGCTGACAAGGTCAGCATTTCCCAGAAGATCAACTCCAAGGAGGAGAAGCAGCGCCTGGAGCGCCTGATGTACAGCATTCTTCCTCCGAACTACGGTGTCATCGTGCGCACGGCTGCCGAGGGCAAGAAGGCCGCGGTGCTCGATGCCGAGCTCAAGTCGCTCGTCCGCAAGTGGGAGGACTCCTGGGCCAAGATCGCGGAGTCGAAGGGCGTGCAGCTGCTCTTCACGGAGAACAGCCGTACGACCACGCTTCTGCGCGACCTTCTGAACGATTCGTTCACCAACATCCACGTCAACGACGAGACCGTCTTCAAGGAGGTATGCGACTACGTGTCGCTCATCTCTCCCGACCAGGAGAAGATTGTCAAGCTCTACACCGGCCACGAGCCGATCTTCGACCATTTCGAGGTTACGCGCCAGATCAAGGGGTCGTTCGGCAAGATCGTCTCCATCAAGCAGGGTGCATACCTGGTCATCGAGCACACCGAGGCCCTTCACGTCATCGACGTCAACAGCGGCATCCGCACCAAGACCAAGGACCAGGAGGACAACTCCTTCGAGGTCAACATCAACGCCGCCGACGAGATTGCCCGCCAGATGCGTCTGCGAGACATGGGCGGCATCGTGATAGTCGACTTCATCGACATGGATGACAACGAGCACAAAGTGCAGCTCTTCAAGCATATGCAGGAGGTCATGTCAAGTGACCGCGCCAAGCATACCGTGCTTCCGCTGACAAAGTTCGGCCTGATGCAGATCACCCGCCAGCGAGTCCGCCCCGTGACCGAGATCAACACGGAGGAGACCTGCCCGCTCTGCCACGGCACCGGCAAGATCGCGCCGACAATCCTTTACGACGAGGTGCTCGAGCGCGAGCTCGCATACTATGTCAAGGAGAAGGACATCAAGAGCTTCGTGCTCAAGGTCAGCCCGATCTTCGCGGCATACCTCACCAAGGGCATCTTCTCGATCAAGAACAAGTGGACCAAGAAATATGGCTGCAAGATCAAGATAGAGCCCGTCTCGGACTATGCGATCGTGCAGTCGACCTGGTGCAACGAAAAGAGCGAGCCTCTCGAGAAGGCCCGCTCGTAATCCTCATTCTTTTCGTCTTCCTTAGAACTGTGACAATACCTTGTCCAGCTTTGCGGCGACCTTGTCGTTGCAGAGGTTGCCTATGCTGCCCTGATGGGTGTGGTGCAGCTTCTCGACCGAGCCGTATCGTTCGGTGACGTCCTTGGCGAACCTGTTCTCCCTCACTGCGATGCCGACGGTGCGGTATGCGTCGCGGAACGGCATTCCTTCCAGCACGAGGCGGTTGACCTCCTCCACCGTGAACATGTAGTCATATTTGGAGTCGTTGACGATGTTCTCGTTGACGCGGATGTTCTCGAGCATGTAGCCGGTCATCGTGAAGATGTCGTGCATCATGTCGATCGCCGGGAAGAGGATCGCCTTGAGAAGCTGATAGTCGCGGTGATAGCCGTGAGGCATGTTGGTGCATGCGAGCGAAATCTCGTTGGGAATGCTCTCGATGCGGTTTGCCTTGCAGCGGATGAGCTCCCAGACGTCCGGATTCTTCTTGTGCGGCATGATGCTCGAGCCGGTGGTGAGCTCGTCCGGGAATGATATGAACCCGAAGTTGGAGCACATGTACTGGCAGCAGTCGGCCGCGAGCTTGTTGAGCGTCGCGGCGAAGGCGGCCATTGCGCAGGCGAGAGCCTTCTCGCTCTTGCCGCGGCTCATCTGTGCCGCCACGGAGTTGTAGTGGAGCGTGGCGAAGCCCAGCAGCTCGGTGGTCTTCTCGCGGTCGAGCGGGAAGGACCCCCCGTAGCCGGCGCCCGAGCCGAGCGGGTTCTGGTCGAGTATGCGGTATGCCGCCAGCAGCATCTGCATGTCATCCACCAGCGTCTCCGCATATGCGCCGAACCACATTCCGAACGACGACGGCATCGCTATCTGCCCGTGGGTGTAGCCCGGCAGCAGCACGTTGCCGTATCTTTCGCTGAGCGCTGCCAGCTGGCGGGAAAGTGCCGCCGCCTCGTCCTTCATCTTCAGCGCCTCGTCCTTCAGGTAGAGCTTCAGGTCGACGAGCACCTGGTCGTTGCGCGAACGGCCGGAGTGGATCTTCTTGCCGATTTCGCCGACGCTTGCGGTGAGCATCATCTCGACCTGCGAGTGGATGTCCTCCACGTCGTCGTCGATGCGGAACTCGCCCTTGCCGATCTGTTCCAGGATCTTGTCGAGCTCCTTCTGCAGGACCTCTTCCTCGTCCGCCTCAAGCAGGCCGGTCTCGCGAAGCATGGCGATGTGGGCCTTGGAGCCCATCACGTCATATTTCGCCAGCCTCAGGTCGAGTATGTTGTCGTCTCCCACGGTGAACCTTTCAACCATGTCGGTTGCGGAGACGCCCTTGTTCCAAAGTGTTGCCATGTTATTGCAGTGACTCTATGATGGATATGTATGTTTCCATTCCCTTCGAGATCTCTTCCTTCAGGATGAACTCGTCCGCCTTGTGGGAGCGCGAAGACTCGCCCGGGCCGATCTTGACGGCCGGTATCGCGCCGATGCGCATCCAGTCGGATGTGGTCTGCGAGACGAATGTCGGTATGCCGGCCCTTTTCACGGCGTCCAGCAGCGGGCAGCCTTCCGGCGTGGAGGAGCTTCGGTTGGTGAGGTTGCGCGCCTTGAGCTCGCTCAGCAGCTCGCCGGAGAGCATCTCCATGATCTGCGGGTTGGTGTAGCAGTCGGTCGGACGGATGTCGATGACGAAGCGGCAGGTGTCCGGGACGATGTTGTGGACGTAGCCGGCCTCCACCTGCGTGACCGTCATCTTGACGCGTCCCATGGTGGGGGAGACCTTCGGGAGTGTCATCCGCTCGATCTTGGCGATGTCTTCCATAGCCTTGTAGATGGCGTTCACGCCCTCTTCGCGCGCGGCGTGTCCGCTGACTCCGTGCGCGGTGGCATCGACCACCAGCAGCCCGCGTTCGGCGACAGCCGCCTGCAGCGAGGTGGGCTCGCCGATGACCGCCATGTCGGCGATGTCGGGATATGTGCCGCAGACGAGGCTCATTCCCCCGGCGCCGGAGCGCTCTTCCTCGCAGCTGAGCACCAGCGTGAGGTTGACGTTGCGCCTGCTTCCGCTCTCGATGAAGTGCAGGAATGCATGCAGCAGGCAGGTCACGCTGCCGCCGGCATCGTTGCTGCCCAGGCCGTAGATTCGGTCCTCGGCAACCGGCGGGTCGTATGGGTTGAAAGTGTATGATTCGGAAGGCTTGACCGTGTCGATGTGGCTGTTGAGCATCAGCGTCGGGCGTGAGGCATCCGCCATCGGGTCCCGTACGATGATGTTCTCGCCGAGCCTTTCGACCTTCAGCCCCCTGCCTTCCAGATATTCCTGGATGAAGTCGGCCCTGGCGGACTCTTCAAAGGAGTTCCCCGGTATCCTGACGAGCTTCTCGAGAAAAGCCTCGGCCGATTCTGTCCAGTTCATGTCAGTCTTCCTTCTTTACCTGGTCGAGTTCATCGGGATGGTTGCCGTAGTAGACCCTCAGAGGGGTGGAGAGGATCTTGATGAATCCCTTCGCGTCCTCTGCGGTCCAGCCCTTCTGCGTCTCGCCGTATTCTCCCAGCTTGCTCTTGACGAGGTCCATCGGGGAGTCTACGCCGATGGTGGAGAAGGTGCGCGGGTGAAGCTCGAGCGTCACCGTGCCGGTGACGTTGCGCTGGCTTTCGGTGAGCATCGCCTCGATGTCGCGCATCACGGGCTCGAGATACTGGCTCTCGTGCAGGAACATTCCGTACCAGTTGCCGACCTGTTCCTTCCAATACTGCTGCCACTTGGAGAGGGTGAACTTCTCGAGCAGCTTGTGTGCGGCAATGATCATCATCGGAGCCGCGGCCTCGAAGCCTACGCGACCCTTGATGCCGATGATGGTGTCGCCAACGTGTATGTCGCGACCGATGCCGTATGCGGCGCCGATCTTCTCGATTGCCTGGATGGCTTCGATCCTGTTGTCATATTTGCGTCCGTTGACGCCGGTGACCTCGCCCTTGGTGAATTCGATGGCGAGCGTCTCGCTCCCTTCCTTCTCGACCTGCTTGAGGAACGCCGAGTCGGGCAGGCCCTGCCTTGAGTCGAGGATCTCGCCTCCGCAGATGGATGTGCCCCAGATGCCGACGTTGTATGAATATTTCAGCTTGGTGAAGTCGGCGAAGTAGCCGTGTTCGTTGAGGTAGTCGACCTCCTCCTTCCTCGAGAGGTTGCCGTCGCGGGTGAGGGTGATGATCTCCATTTCTGGACACATCACGAGGAACGTCATGTCGAAGCGTACCTGGTCGTTGCCGGCGCCCGTCGAGCCGTGTGCGATCGCGTCCGCCCCGATCTGCTTGGCGTAGCGTGCGATGGCCATTCCCTGGAATATCCTCTCTGAGGAGACGGAGATGGGGTAGGTGCCGTTCCTGAGGACATTGCCGAAGATCATGTACTTGAGGCTCTTCTCGTAGTATTCACCCGTAACGTCCAGTGTGACATACTGCTTAGCGCCGAGCTTGTATGCGTTCTCCTCGTTGGCCTTCAGCTGTTCGGGGCTGAATCCTCCGGTGTTTGCGCATGCTGCATATACTTCGTATCCCTTTTCCTTTGCCAGATACATCACTGTGTATGATGTGTCGAGACCGCCGCTGAATGCGACAACAACTTTCTTGCTCATATCGATATATGGTACTTAAACTCGCAAATGTACTATCTTTTTCGGTGAAATGCAATCTGGGAAGGCAGAATGTCTTACATGTAATTCCTTTGTAAATGTGAATATTAATTGCTAACTTTACACCTATATTTTTTGTTATGGGCAAGAGAAAGTCAAAACGCAACCGGAAACCGTCCGCTCCCGTGGGATTCCAGACACAGGGACGCGGCTCTTTGCAGCACAAATACCGCAAGACGATCCTCTTCAACGAGAAGGAACTCTCCGCGATCAACCAGTACTGTGAGAAATATGGCATAAAGTCCAAGTCGGCCTTCTTCCGCAGTGTAATCATCAGCCACATCCTTGAGCAGATTGACGACAACTACCCAAAACTGTTCTAATTAATTTTCAAATATCATTTGCGATGAAAAAACTGTTTATGGCGGCTTTTGCCAGCCTGTTGTTCATTCTTGTATCCGTCAATGCCAATGCCCAGAAGATAATCTCCGACACTTTCGAGAGCGACGGGACCAGGGTCGTGATGTTCGAGAACTCGCCCAAGGTCTGCTCCAGCACCATCGAGATCCACATCCTGAAGAACAGGATCACCAAGGTCCAGTATACCAAGGGATGCCCCGGCAATACGCAGGGAGTCAGCGCCCTCATCGAGGGGATGAAAGTCAGGGACGCCATCAAGAAGCTTGACGGCATCCAGTGCGGCAAGCGCGGCACATCCTGTCCCGACCAGCTTGCGATTGCGCTCAAGATGATCATGGACAATCCGAAGAAGAAATAGTTCAAGACAACAAACAATATGAAAATCACACAGTTCCGCATCCACGGACTCCTGCTGCTCGCATGCGCCATGCTGTCGCTGGTCGCATGCAACCCGCCGGAGCCCGAGCCAGAACCGGAACCGGCGGCGAAAGTCACCGTTTCCGGCGGCCAATCGGTCACGGCCCTGCCACAGGGCGGTGACTTGACCATCAGTTTCACGGCCAACAAGCAGTGGTCGATCTCCGTCAACAAGGGCTCCTCGACGGAGTCCTGGATCAGTTGCGCTCCCAATTCGGGCTCTGCCGGCGACTGTGTGGCAATAGTCAGCACGACAGCCAATGAGACCGGTGCGCAGAGGGTGGCCGTCATCACGATAACGGCCGGTGATGCCTCGGCAAGCGTCACCGTGACCCAGGGCGAATGGCAGTCCATCACCGCCGAAGACCGCACCGAGAAGGTGGGTTATGAAGGCGGCAACGTGTCATTCTCCTACAAGAGCATAGGCGACGTCTCCGTAAAGTCCGATTCGGACTGGATCAAGTACATCGAGACCAAGGCCCAGGAGCAGCACACCGCGATGTTCGAGGTGGGCGCCAATACGGGCGCAGCCCGCACCGGCAAGGTGACGTTCAGCTGCGGCGGCAAGTCCGTCGTGCTCACCGTCGAGCAGGATGCCTTCGTCGAGGTGTTCTCGCTTTCCCAGCAGGCAGTGACGGTCGGCAGCGAGGGCGGCACGGTCATCGTCGAGGTGACCTCCAACCTTGGCTACCATGTCAGCACCAGCGTCTCCTGGATTCATGAGGTCACCACCAGGGCGACTTCCAAGACGACGCATACATTTGCGGTCGATGCCAACACGACAGTGTCGCAGCGTGCCGGAGCAATCGTCTTCTGCAACGACAAGGAGCTCTGCATACCCGTACAGGTGACTCAGGAAGCCGGCGAGTCGACCCTCACCCTGTCCCGTTCCAGCGCGTCGTTCGACGCGGCGGGCGGCAATGTCACCGTTGACGTGACATCCAACGACTCCTGGACGGCGACGAGCGATGCCGACTGGTGCACGCTCTCGGGCGCGTCAGGCAAGGACAATGGAAGCATTACGATAAAGGCGTCGGCCAATCTGTCGGTTGCCTCACGCACGGCAGCCGTCACTGTGAAATGTGCCGGCGGCAGTCCGTCACGCACGGTGGAAGTGACTCAGGGAGCCGGCGAGTCAACCCTCACCCTTTCCAAATCAAGCGTATCAGTCGATGCTGCGGGCGGCAATGTCACCGTGGACGTGACATCCAACGACTCCTGGACGGCGACGAGCGATGCCGACTGGTGCACGCTCTCGGGCGCGTCCGGCAAGAACAATGGAAGCATTACCATAAAGACTTCGGCCAATCCGACGGTCGCGTCCCGCACGGCAGTCGTCACTGTGAAATGTGCCGGCGGCAGTACTTCTCGCGCGGTGGAAGTGACTCAGGGAGCCGGCGAGTCGACCCTCACCCTGTCCCGTTCCAGCGCGTCGTTCGACGCGGCGGGCGGCAATGTCACCGTGGACGTGACATCCAATGACTCCTGGACGGCGACGAGCGATGCCGACTGGTGTTTCGCTGAACCGGAGGAAGGCAAGGGGGACGGCAAGCTCACCATCGAGGTTGGAGCCAATCCAAGCACCTCGACCCGCAGTGCCGTCGTCACGGTCAAATGCAAGTCCGGCAACATCACTAAGTCATTCAAGCTTACCCAGACAGGATGCGCTCCGGAACTCAGCCTCTCCGTGGATTCATACAACTTCCCGGCGGAGGGCGGCGACCTTGCAGTCAACGTGACCTCCAACGACAAGTGGACGGTTTCAAGCACGGCATCCTGGTGCACGCTCTCCGACACCGGTGGTGAAGGCAGCGGGTCCGTCATATTGACGGCAGCCGTGAACGGCACGGTTTCGAGCCGCAGTGCCGTTGTGACCTTCAAATGTACCTCTGGACAGCTGTCAAAGGCCATAACTATTACCCAGGAGGCTGGCGGTTCCATGGTCGAGTTGCTCGTCGACGAAGTGTCCGTCGCTTGCGGAGCCTCGACGACTACGACATCGATCAGCTCCAACACCTCGTGGACCGCTTCTTCCGACTCCCAGTGGTGCACCGTATCGCCGGGTTACGGAACAGGCAATGCTGCCCTGACAGTCAGGGTGGAGGAGAACCCGTCACTTTCGGCAAGGACTGCCAGGGTGATGGTCGTAAGCAACGACGGCAAGTGCTCGAGGGTACTCACGGTTGTCCAGGCAGGGCAACCTCAAACGCTTGAGGTCAACCTGACAAGCAAGTCGGTAGGATGCGATGCGACAACGTTCAGCGTCGAGGTCAGCTCCAATGCACCCTGGACCGTTAAATCGGAAGCAGCGTGGTGCTCACTCTCTGCCTCTTCCGGCAAGGAGAACGGCTCCGTAGTCGTCTCTGTCGCCGAGAACGGCAATGTCGTGTCCCGCAGTACCCGGATCGTTTTCGTCAGCGGTGACGGAAGCGTCACGAGGACAATTACCGTCATCCAGGCAGCGGGCACACCGGTCCTGTCACTGAACAGGACGGAGGCGTCTTTCGGTGCCCAGGGAGGGACCGAGTCGGTCACCATATCTTCAAATGCGGACTGGAAGGTTTCCGTCGACGCCGCATGGTGCAGCGTCGACGTGGCATCCGGAACCGGAGATGCGGCCATCAATGTCAGCGCCCAGACAAATGCGACCGTCGATGAAAGGCAGGCGACGCTCACCGTCAAGACGGTGGACGGCTCGATCGTGAAGACCGTGGCGTTGAAGCAAAATGCTGGAAACGCCACGCTTGAACTGTCAGCGAACGAGTTGTCATTTGAATATGCCAAGAACGGGGCAAACGTGACCGTGCAGTCCAACACTACTTGGAAGGTTACATGTGATGCGAGCTGGTGCACCATCACCAAGAGCTCGCTTGGCGGAGGCTTCACTGTCAATGTCTCTGAGAATCTTACGGGAAAGCAGCGCACGGCCACGATCACAGTAAAGACCGACCGCGGCGATGCAACTGCGACGATCTCCGTGACACAGAAGGCCAAGACTGGAAACGAGGGATTCGGAGATGACGGCAACATCACTTGGGATTGATGAAGAAGGAGGAATTATCATGAAAAGATCAATGATCAAAACGATAATCTTCACCCTGCTGGCCGTTATGTCGGCATCCTGCGTGCAGGAAGGGGTGGAGCAGACAATTTCCTCGGGGAAAGTCTATACTGCAGTGATCGAGTCGCGTACAAGGACGATGCTCGGTGATGGCTGGAACGTGCTTTGGCAGGAGGGGGACCAGCTGTCCGTTTTCTCGGGCAGCACGGCAAATTTCTGCTATAAGGTCGTGGACGGCATCGGAACTTCGACAGGACGTTTCGAGATGGTGAATGCCGGGTCATCCGGCAATGTGTCGAGCCTAAATGTCAACATAGCCGTATATCCCTACAACAGCGGAATGGTCGCAAAGGCCGATGGAATTGTGGAAATCACCCTTCCCAAGGTCCAGAAATATGTGGAGGGCGGATTCGGCCCTGGCGTGAACCCTATGGTGGCGGCAACTCCCGACGCTGAAGGTGATGCCTTCCTTTTCAAGAACTTGTGCTCCGTATTCAAGTTTTCCCTTACGGGTACAGAGAAGATCACGAAGCTGGAGTTCTCTGGAAATGACGAAGAGCCGATCTCTGGCAAGGCGGAACTGACGGCCGTATTCGGACAGGATCCGGTCTTGAAGTTCATGAACAGCGCGGACACCCTGATAGTGCTTGATTGCCAGGATGGAGTCCGGCTCTCGGACACGCCTGTTGACTTTTGGATCGTCATCCCTCCGACCACGTTCGACAAGGGATTCAAGGTCAAGGCAACAAGCGTAGAAGGGAAGGTCGCAACCATGCGCAATTCCCAAAAGACCGTGTTGTCAAGGGCAATGATAAAATCAGCTCCCGCGGCAGAAGTCAAATGCGTCTATGACGACGATTTCGTCCACATGGATGACAACCTGGTGTTCTTAAGATACTGCATTGAGCATTTTGACTTCGACAAGGACGGGCGGCTGAGCAAGGATGAGGCCTCATTTATTACAAAGCTGGACTTGTTTGACTGTCCTTTGACAACCCTGGCCGGAGTGGAATATTTCACCAATCTTACGGAACTTTACCGTTTGACCAGCATGGACGTCTACGAAGGCGGGATGTGGGTGACAAAAAATGCTGAAACAAAGATTTCGGGCGTTGTGGACCTCTCCAAAAACGTCAAGTTGAAGAAAGTCGAAATGCCGGACAATGAAATCACGGGGGTTGTCCTGCCTGCCGAAAGCGTGATTCAGAGCATTGATCTCAGCGGCAACAAACTGACTTCGTTCGATTCTTCAGCTTACGCGCAGTTGGAATCATTGGACCTTTCCGATAATCAGATTGGGGGGATTGTCGACTTGTCAAACAACATCAAGATAAGTGCGGTTGATGTGGGAGGCAATAATATCACGGGAGTGCTTTTCCCCTCCGAAAACGTGATTCAACGTCTCTCTGTCAGATACAACAAGTTGACTTCTTTTGATCCGACTCCCCTCAATCAATTGTCTTATCTCGATGTCAGTGGCAATCAGATTGGGCACATTGACCTTTCGCGCAATTCGAAACTGTCGGAGCTTTGGGCTTATGAATGCGGTCTGACCGATATAGATCTGTCCGGAAATCAACAGATGATAACCCTACTTCTTGAAAATAACAACTTCACCTTCATTGATGTTTCTATGCTGGTTAACCTTAGGTGGTTGTACCTTTTCGGCAACAAGCTGGAATGTATCGATCTTTCCGACCTGTCGAATTTGTATCTGGTCGACTGCAGGATGAGTTCGTTGAAATATCTTGTTATGGCTGAGGAACAGACTATACGTTCTCTTTATCATTACAATGGCGTGGAAACAATAACACCGGATTCAATCATTGCCTTAACGGAAAAGGCTCAATTGGAATTCAACGGTGCCGGAGATTGGACAGAACTCGAAATCGTGTCCCCACGTGGTTGCAAGGTCGTCTCAATGCCGGAATGGATTACCATCATGGAGCATGAAACGCGTGCGTGCGTTCATCGGTTCAAATTGTTCGCCCAACCCAATACAACGGCAACGGAACGCAGTGATGCCATCGTATTCGAGAATGACTACGGCAAGACCTGTTCCATGAGCCTTGCGCAACGCAAGGAGGGCTTTGATTGGAACGACGCGACAATATCCCACAAGTCTCTGGTCGTTAATACCACAGGCCGTAAGATGGAAGGTATTGTGTATGGGTGTCTCTACTTCTATGATAGGGCAGAGACGATGAATGTCGATTCAGACGATTTCTACCGTTCCTATGCCAGGTCAATGTCAATAGTTGATTTTCGTGAATGCAGGTACTGGTATCATGCTTCTGCCGGCGATTGGAATTATAATACAATGCCTGCCATCGAGATTTCCGAGAACAACTACCCGGCAGTGACTGCCTTGAGGATCAATACTTCCTTTGAAGACAATATGTTGAAGGTGGAAACGGGGGTGTTCTCCAAGGTGAGCGAGGAGTTCAGGCTAAGCGTCGTGCTGCTCAATGAGGAATCGGAAGGATATCGCGTGTTTGTGGGCCAGATAAGCGAATATGGCGGAGATGCCTTCACAGTCACCGACACGGGCAAGGAATATGTACGACAATATGAATATCAACTTCCGCCTCGTCTTGACAAGGCGAAACTCAGGGTACTGGTCTATGTGGAGAGACAGTTCGGTGATCGTCCCGTAGTTGTCTCCGCTGATTGCGTGAACTGTGCAAAATCCTGTTATGTGGACAACTGCGCGTCCGTTCCTGTCGGCAAGTCCCTTCCGCTCACCGTGAAGGGAAGCGGCGGTGGAGGAAATGAAGGCTTCAGGCCGGGCAATGACATTGACTTTTAACTGAGAGGAGGCAAGAAAATGAAAAATACACTCAAATATTTGATGATAGCAGTTGTCGCCATCCTTTCATCATGTGAAAACTACAATTCTGACTTGGGCGGGGTTCTTCCTGAGGGGGAAGTGCCTGTCCTGGGTAAATACACGATAGAAGCGGAGATAGACAACCCTGGAACAAGGACGACTATGGGCGATTTTGAAAACGGAGCCTACAAGGTTGTTTGGGAAGAGAACGATGCTATTGCACTGTTCAATGATGGAGAATCAGGATATGCCGAATACACCTTGACCTCAGGCGCCGGAAAGACGATGGCAAAGTTCGGCGGTTCATCTCACTTTTTCCGCCCTGTCGCCATCTATCCATACTCGATTGCGGACGGCAAGGAAGCGGACAACTTCTTCATAACGTTGCCGCAGACACAGTACTCGGGAAAAGGATCATTCGGAAGCGGGTTCAATCCCATGATTGGAAAATATGATGAGGGATTGCTCCACTTCATGAACCTGTGTGGCATAATCAAGGTCAAGCTGACCGGATGGCATACTGTCAAATCTCTGACCTTCACGGCTAATGACCCTGCGGCGAAAGTGAGCGGACCGGCAAGGGTAAGGTTCGACAATTCGGGAGAGCCCCTCATCGAGATGGAGCAGAGCGCATCCAACAGCGTCACGGTCAAGACCGGCGGAATTACTTTGAGGCAGGATGAGGCGACTGAACTTTATGTTGTGCTTCCTCCCCAGACTTTCCGTGGTGGATTCACGTTGCGTATCGAAACCGAGACCGGTGCGATGACTCGCTCCACCAATGCGGACATCGTGTTGGAGCGCTCCGAAATCAGGGCCTTGAAGACATTTGAACTGATTGTCGACGAAGGTTTGGAGATCAGCCGCAGCCTAGAGGGTGAAGGAACGGAGTCATCGCCGCTGCTCATCAAGAGCATTGAGGACCTTCTCCTGTTCAGGTCTGCAGTCAATGCAGTGGGCGGAACAATAGCCAACGGCTTGGGGAACAATGTATCTGTTGAAGCCTTCTTCAGGCTGGAAAACGACATCGACCTTTCCCCGGCGTATGACGGAAGTCACCCTTCATGGGTTCCCGTGGGCAACTGCGATTCAGATGAGAGGCTGGCGTTCCGCGGCGTCTTCGATGGCAACGGTCACAAACTGACGAACTTACGGATCTATTCTTCCGAAGGGAACAATCACGGACTCTTCGGCAATGTCATAGGTGTCGTCCAGAACCTCGAAGTGCGCGGTTCGGTCAAGGGCAACGGCAATTGCGGAGGAATCGCCGCCCAGTCCGTCGGTGGTATATTCATATCTTGTGTCAACCGTGTGGAGGTTGAAGCCATCTCCGGCAACGCAGGCGGCATAGTCGGTTGTCCATCATGGGATCTGGACCAGGGCCTGATGTACTCTGTAGTGTACGGCTGCTCCAATTACGGAAAGATCAGAAGCAAGGACAATGCCGGCGGCATCGCAGGAGACAGCGTCCACAGCTATCTGATCAATTGCAGCAATTTCGGCACGATATCCAGTGATTATACTGCTGGCGGCATAATCGGATACAGCGATATCTCTGCCGTCATGAACTCAGCCAATTATGGGTTGGTTTTCTCTCAAGGCTATTGCGGAGGAATCGTGTCACATGCCGAGAGTGCTTATACATTCTGGAGCCCGACCTATTCTGAGTTTGTCAATTGTGTCAACTTTGGTGTGGTTGCTAATTATTCACAACAATATGCCGGAATTTCGGCCGCCATGTACAGCCTAGCGTATGCTTCTTACTGCTACTGGCTGTATGATGCGGACAACAACCTTGGCGTACAAGAGGGGTTCAGGGAGGCGGCAGATGGCAACATCACCGACTGCCATGCCATGACAAAGGCTCAGATCACTGGCAATGAATCCTTCCCGGAGATGCTATACAAGACCGATGATGGGATTCCGTGCTACAACATTCTCTCTTCCCTCAACAATTTCGCATATGACCAGCGATCCACTGGCTTCGAATTGTGGGGATGGGAGCTGAAGGAAGGTGATGAATGGCCGACGCTGACTGGCAAGGCTGCGGTTAAGGCCGGCGGCGACCTTGACAAGCTCTTCGAGGTTTATCCAAGGTCGTTGTCAGTCACATTCGAACCATGCACTGCCACTGTTACAGTCGTTACGGGAGTGGGATACAAAATTTCCTCCACTTCGTCATGGATTCATGAGGAATCGGTGGACACAAGGGAGGAGAATATGGTGACAACGGCAGTCCACACCTTCTCATTCGATGAGAATCCGGAATACACTGAACGCAAGGGTGTCATCGTATTCTGCAACGACAAGCAGGAATGCGTCAATGTGGATGTGACACAGTCCGCAAAGTTGGATATTGATGACATGTGGAAAATCAAGCAGTTCCATCACCGCTCGCTCGGTATGAAGTTCACTGCCGACTGGTGCCAGTACTGCCCTGCGATGGCGGTCCAATACGACCTTGCCGAGCAACTCAATCCCTACCGGCTGGAGGTGGTGGCCTTCCATCCGACATCTTCCTCCCTCGGCTTTGAGGGGACGGGTCAACTCTTGGATGCATACAATGTTACAGGCTATCCGACAGGAATTGTGGACGGACGCAAATATGCGTATGGCGCGTCAAATGTAACATCCGTCATCGATGAGACCGAAAAATACTATGAGACAGTTTCCGGAATGAGCTTCACATCAAGCTTGAACGGATCTGAGATAAGCGTGGACCTCAATCTCTATTTCAAGAAGGCGGATGACTACAAGGTCACGGTGCTTCTTGTCGAAGACAACATAGTAGGCTATCAACAGAGTGCCAGCGATGGCTCGATCAAAGACTTTGTCCACAACAACATAGCCCGTCTGGCTCTTTCGGACGTGCTCGGCGATGAGATAAAAAGCAATGACCTTTCGGTGTGGAACTGCAAATACACCGGCACCGTTCCCGTTGCGTGCAACACTGACAACCTGCGCGTGCTCGTATATGTCCAGAAGAAATTCGGCACCCAAACGAAAATGGGTAACTATGGTGACTGGTATGTGGACAACTGCCGCTCCGAGAAGGTGGGCGTAGAGGCAAAGCTCCAGTTCGCGGACGATCCTGGGCTTGACGGCTTCCCTGCCTCAAGCGACTACTCCCGTGACGGAGAGCTCGTCTGTTTGCAGAAGGCTACGGTTGGAAAGGGCATCGACATCATCATCACGGGCGATGCCTTCGCCGACCGCGACCAGACACTGTTCGACGCATATGCGCAGAGGACGATGGCGGCATTCTTCGACGTGGAACCCTACACTTCGCTGCGCGACCGGTTCAATGTGTATCGCATCAATGCCGTTTCCGAGAACGGAGTCGTGACGGACAATGCCAGGACCAAGTTCTCGACCAGGTTCGGCGACGGCACTTTGGTCGAAGGCGACATTGATGCCATCACGTCGTTCGTATCCAGCCGCAAGCCGGATGTCGACCTTTCGAAGTCGATTGTCATAGTCCTGGTCAACATGCAGATATATGCCGGTACCTGCTATTACTTTGCCGATAACAGCGCCGTGGCGTTCGTGCCTCTTCAGACGAGCCGTACAGAGTTTGCGTCGACTCTTCGCCACGAGGCCGCTGGTCACGGATTCGGCAAGCTCGCCGACGAGTATGACGGCAACGGAACCGTGACCAACGATTGGATGCAGGGCCAATACTATAGTATGACTTGCCTTCCTCATGGCGGATTTGAGAACATCGACCTCACCTCCGACGCAAACTCGGTAAAATGGTCAAGATTCATTTCCGACGGACGTTACAGCGGCAAGGTCGGCGTCTACGAGGGCGGCGGCACCTTCAACAAGGGCGTGTGGAGACCTACTCTCAACAGCATAATGCGCTACAACAACGGCTACTTCAACGCGCCTTCGAGGGAGGCCATATACAAGAAGATCATGACCTTCTCCGAGGGTGATTCGTGGTCGTACGACTACGAGACCTTCGTGGCATTCGATGAGACCGGAAAGGAGCAGGAGGCTTCGTACAAATACAGCAGCTCGACATTCCCCGGCGGGGCCAAGTCCGAATCGGAATTCGTCCCGCTCCACCCGCCGGTGTTCCTCATGAGATGATGACATGAAGGCTTTCCCTGTCATATTGATCGCGGCATCGCTGCTCTTCTGCCCGATGCTCAGCCTGAACGCCCAGTCGCTTCCCGACGTCAAGGTCGAGGATGCGGCCGGGCGCGGCGTCGCGACGTCGACGTTCATCGACGGCAAGGTGCCGATCATGCTCACTCTCTGGTCAACCTCCTGCAAGCCTTGCATAATGGAGCTGGATGCCATCTGCGAGCTGCTTCCGGACCTCCCGGATGCAGGGGTGAAATACCGCATCATCGCCGTCTGCACCGACAACAGCCGCTCCGTCGCCAAGGCCCGCGCCTTCGCCGCCGGCAGGGGATGGGACGGCATCGAACTCTATTTCGATCCCAACCAGTCTCTTACGCGCGCGATGAATGTCTCGATGATACCGCACGCGTTCGTCTTCGACGTGAAGGGCAATGCGGTGTACAACCACCTTGGCTATGTGCCAGGCGGTGAAGATGAACTGTTCGACGCCGTGAATGGCCTGCTGAAATGATGCTTTCGGCCATTCTCACAGTCATGCTGGCCTTGTCGGTCCCGGCAGCCATGTCCGACTCCTCGAAAGTGCGGGTGTCGGGAGGGCTGGAGTCCGACAATGCCGTATATGTGGCTGATGAGAAGACCGGCAGCCTCTCCGAGCCCCGCTTCGGCTCGAACAACTGGCTCAAGCTTGACCTTGCCTCGGACCATTTCGATGCAGGATTGCAGGTTGAAGCCTATCCGGAGCCTCTCAGGGGTTTTGATTCCGGGCTGAAGGGCGCTGGAGTACCTTTCTATTATATTAGGTATCGCGGAGGCGGGCTTGAGGTGACTGCCGGCAGCTTTTACGAGCAGTTCGGCAGCGGCCTGCTGTTCCGCTCCTGGGAAGACCGCGAGCTCGGCCACAACAACGCCGTCACCGGGCTGCACCTGGCATATTCGACGAGAGATGACATCTTGACGCTGAAGGCGCTCTGCGGCCTGCCGCGCTACTGCCTGAACTCCGTCGGTGCCGGTGAGGCGCTGCTTGCAAAGGCTTTCTCGCCGTGGTTCGGTACGGTTGTAGGCGGTGCGGATGCTTCGTTGGACCTTGGCCGGCTGTTGGGCAGTGATGGGGCGACCGTCCTGCTCGAAGGCAGCATCCTCGACAGGAACGAGCGCGATGTGCCTGCGATGTTCTCCTTCCTCGCAAGCTCGGGCGGCTTCGAGATTCCGCGCAACGTGGTCTCCTGGTCGGCGCGCACCTCGCTTGCCTTCGGCGCTTTCTCGCTGAAGCTGGAGCATGTCTCGAAGGGGGCGGACTTTCATGTCGACAAGATCTACCGCAGCGCTGACGGCTACAGCCTCAAGCGGGGCAACGCGCAGCTGCTGGAGGCAGACTATGTCGGCGGCAACTTCACCGCCTCGCTGTCGGCAAGACGTCTCTCGAACATCCAGCAGGACTTGTTCCGTTCGCCCGTATCCGGAATCCTCTCGAATACGATATGCTATGTTCCGGCGCTCTGCATGCGGCAGACCTACATGCTCGCCTCGCTCAACCCGTATGTGCCGAATGTCGACGGAGAGGCGGGGGGACAGGCGGATTTCTTCTACAACTGGCGCCGTGGCACCTCCATCGGCGGTCGCTACGGCATGAAACTCCACCTGAACGGCTCCTATTTTTGGACGCTTCCGCAGGCACTTTCCAACTGGGAGGTCGCGCGGCTCGCATATCGCGACATCAACGTCGAGTTGGAAAAGCGCTGGAGCGGCAACTTCCAGACGACTCTTTTCGTGAGCATACAGGAAAATTCACCCTCGCACGGCGACCGCTTCAAGACCGAGGCGCAGAACGTATTTGTCCTCGAGGGGCTCTACCGCTTCTCGAAGGGAGTGTCGCTGCGCTCCGAACTGCAGTACCTCTACTCGCAGGAACTCTCGCGCGACTGGATGGCGGCTCTTGCCGAGCTGAGCTTCGCGCCGCACTGGAGCTTCCACCTTTCGGACATGTACAACCACGGCTTGACTCGCGTGCATTACTATGACGTCGGTGCCTCATACAGCAGCGGCGCGGTGCGCATGGCGTTGAACTATGGCCGCCACAGGGCGGGAATGGTCTGCTCCGGCGGCGTCTGCCGCTATCAGCCCGCATTCACCGGAGGCATGCTGCAGCTCTCTTATTCATTCTAGTTGATCATGAGACGAGTTGCACGCATACTATTGCTCCTGTTCGTCAGCCTTGCCGGGTTGACACTCAGCTCCTGCGTCGGCCAGCCGGAGCGGCTGTTCCCGTGGGAGGAGTCGCCCGACGAGCCGGAGGTGCCCATACACGCCGATACGCTGGCGCGCTCGACGCTCATACTTGACTTTACCGCCACCTGGTGCATCAACTGCCCGAAGATGGCGTCCGCCATCGGCCTTCTTTCGGCTGCCGACAGCAACGTCGTCTCGATCGCGGTCCACTACCTCGACGAGATGCAGACTGACGCCTCCATGAAGCTGGTCTCGGAGTATTCCGTCTCGGCGCTGCCGCTTGCAGTTGTCGATTTCGATCCGGCATGCCGCACAAGCGTCTCATCCGTGGAGGCATTGAGGGCATTTCGCGACACGCTTGCCGCCCGTGACCCTGCCGCGTGCACCATCTCGGCAGTGACGGCAGTGGAGGGCGGCACCATTTCCGTCGAGGCTGAAGTCAGTTTCCTGGGAGATGGCGACTTTGCCGTCGGAGTGGCGCTGACGCGCGACGGCATCGTTGCAGCACAGACGGGCGCCACCGATGATTATGTACACGACGGCGTGCTGCAGGCTTTCATGCAGGAGGGCTGGCCGGGCGATTCCCTTGGAAGAAAATCCGCCGGCGAGACGATACGCAAAAAATATTTTTGGAGCATGGGGGAGGGGGTCGACCCTTCGAAAATGAACGCCGTGGTGTATGTGCTGAGGCAACGTTCTGATAATGTGTGGGCTGTCAATTCCGTCCGGAAATTTTCCCTCTGAGACGACCGAAAACGCGCCCTGAAATCATCGAAAAAAAACTCAAATATATTTTGCAGATTCAAAAATCTGCTCTATATTTGCAGCCC
>R22__coassemble_68_pt1 | contig 84880 bp, 68 predicted proteins | sample R22__metabat2_low_PE_051 | metagenome-assembled genome bin R22 | reverse complement strand
GTGGTCCCTGTAGGGCATGATCCTACGACCCCCTGATTATGAGTCAGGTGCTCTAACCAACTGAGCTAAGGGACCTGAAACTATCTATGATGTACAAAGTGTAATTAGATAATCTTTTCCAGCGCATTCAACGGGCGCGCGAACCCGGCGGCGTCGTGGTCGGGGACGCCACCCCGGAACGGTTTCGTCAAACTTTGATTTCAACCTCTACACCGCTGGGAAGCTCGAGCTTCATGAGAGCGTCGACGGTCTTCGGAGTTGAACTGTAGATGTCCAACAGGCGGCGGAAAGAATTAAGTTCGAACTGCTCGCGAGCCTTCTTGTTGACGAAGGTCGAGCGGTTGACAGTGAAGATCTTGTTGTCCGTAGGAAGGGGAACCGGTCCACTTACCACAGCACCTGTAGCCTTAACTGTCTTTACGATCTTGTCAGCCGACTTGTCGACCAGTGCGTGATCGTAAGATTTAAGTTTAATTCTGATTTTCTGACTCATTATTGTACTGTTTTGTTTATTCTTCATCAAAGACATGTCTGCGGAAACCTCCCATCTGCTTGTCGATGACCTCTTTTGCGATTGCACCGGGAACCTCTGCGTAATGAGAGAATTCCATCGTGCTGGTCGCACGGCCTGACGTCAGCGTACGGAGAACCGTCACATATCCGAACTGCTCGGCGAGCGGGACCTTGGCCTTCACTATGCGGGCGTTGCCCTTGGAGTCCATGTCCACGATCTGGCCGCGGCGGCGGTTGAGGTCGCCCACCACATCGCCCATGTAGTCTTCCGGAGTGACGACTTCGAGAGACATGACAGGCTCCATGAGGACGGGACCGCACTTGCTGGCTGCCTTGCGGAATGCCATGCGCGCACAGATCTCGAACGAGAGCTGGTCGGAATCGACAGGATGGAACGAACCGTCGAGAAGGGTCACCTTCATGGACGAGATGCGATATCCTGCGAGAGGTCCATTGGCCATCGCCGATTCGAAACCCTTCTGAACGGCAGGGATGTATTCGCGAGGAATGTTGCCGCCCTTGACGTTGTCGACGAACTGAAGTCCGGTGACTCCTTCGTCCGCAGGTCCGATCTCGAAGACGATGTCCGCGAATTTGCCCCTTCCTCCTGTCTGCTTCTTGAACACCTCGCGGTGCTGGACAGTCCTGGTGATTGCCTCCTTGTATGTTACCTGAGGCGCACCCTGATTGATCTCCACGCCGAATTCACGACGCAGACGGTCGACGATGATGTCCAGATGAAGCTCACCCATGCCGCTGATGATGGTCTGGCCGGTATCAACGTTGGTTTCGACAGTGAAGGTGGGGTCTTCTTCGGAAAGTTTTCCCAGAGCGATGCCAAGCTTGTCAAGGTCATTCTGAGTCTTCGGTTCGACTGCCAGCCCGATGACTGGATCGGGGAAGGTAATCGACTCGAGAACTATCGGATGTGACTCTTCACAAACCGTGTCACCTGTACGCAGCTCCTTGAATCCAACGGCGGCGCAAATGTCGCCGGCTTCGACGAAGTCGATCGGATTCTGCTTGTTGGAGTGCATCTGGTAGAGTCTCGCGACGCGCTCCTTCTTGCCGGAGCGTGTGTTGAATATGTAAGAACCGGAATCGAGACGTCCCGAATAGGCCCTGATGAATGCCAGGCGGCCCACATAAGGGTCGGTGGCAATCTTGAAGACCAATCCGCAGAACGGCTCGGTAGCAACCGGATGACGCTCGACATTCTCGCCGTTGCGAGGGTTCTCGCCGAATACGCTGCCCTTGTCCAGAGGAGAAGGGAGATAGCGCATAACTGCGTCGAGAAGGAACTGAACGCCCTTGTTCTTGAAGGAGGATCCGCAGCAGGTCGGAACGACTGCCATGTCGATGGTAGCCTTCCTGAGGGCTGAGATGATGTCTTCCTCCGAGATTGAATCGGGGTCGTCAAAGAACTTCTCGAGAATCGAGTCGTCATACTCTGCGATGGATTCGATGAGCTTGCCTCTCCACTCCTCGACATCAGCTTCCATTCCGGCCGGAACGGGACGGACCTCGTAGTTGACGAGTTCCTTGCTGTCGTTGTAGACATAAGCCTTCTTCGAGATGAGGTCTACCACACCCGAGAAGTTGTCTTCGCAGCCGATGGGGAGGCAGATGGGAACGGAGCGGGCTCCGAGCTTGTCGTTGATCTCTTCGACTACAGCGAGGAAATCGGCACCGGTGCGGTCCATCTTGTTGACATACGCAATCTTCGGAACGCGATACTTGTCCGCCTGGCGCCACACGGTCTCAGACTGAGGCTGGACGCGGCCGACTGCACAGAAGGTTGCGATGGTGCCGTCGAGAATGCGGAGCGAACGCTCCACCTCGACGGTGAAGTCAACGTGACCCGGGGTGTCGATGAGGTTTATCTGGTACTGCTCGCCATTGTAATGCCAGAAGGCCGTGGTTGCGGCCGACGTGATGGTAATGCCACGCTCCTGCTCCTGGACCATCCAGTCCATGGTTGCAGCGCCCTCGTGAACTTCTCCAATCTTGTGGGTCTTGCCCGTATAGTAGAGAATACGCTCAGAGGTCGTGGTCTTACCGGCATCAATGTGAGCCATGATACCGATGTTCCTCGTATATTTGAGATCTCTTGCCATCTATCCCGGTGAGAATCCTTAGAAACGGAAGTGGGCAAATGCCTTGTTGGCCTCTGCCATCCTGTGCATTTCTTCTTTTCTCTTGAATGCCGCACCCTCACAGTTGTAAGCAGCCATGATTTCTGCAGCAAGTTTTTCTGCCATTGAGTGGCCCGAACGCTTGCGGGCGAAAAGTATCATATTCTTCATGGAGAGAGAGACTTTTCTTTCCGGACGCACCTCCATAGGCACCTGGAAGTTTGCACCACCAACTCTGCGGCTCTTTACCTCAACCTGCGGAGTTACGTTTTCGAGTGCCTTCTTCCAAATATCGAGAGGAGCCTTGTCAGAATCTTTCATCTTCTCGCCGACCATGTCGATCGCATCGTAAAAAATAGAATAAGCGATACTCTTCTTCCCCTGCAACATAAGATTGTTCACGAAACGCGTTACTTCGACGTCGTTGAACTTTGGATCAGGAAGTAGAATCCTCTTTTTAGGCTTCGTTTTTCTCATTTTCTTTAGAAATTAAAGGTGATTGATTAGGTTACTTCTTAGCGGCTTTCTTAACCTTGGGTCTCTTGGCACCATAGAGTGAACGGCTCTGAGTCCTTCCCTCTACGCCAGCAGTATCCAAAGCGCCTCTAAGGATGTGATAACGTACACCCGGGAGGTCCTTTACACGACCGCCACGAACCAGCACGATGCTGTGTTCCTGAAGGTTGTGGCCCTCACCAGGGATGTATGCATTGACCTCTTTCTGATTGGTGAGTCTTACTCTGGCTACCTTACGCATAGCAGAGTTAGGCTTCTTAGGGGTGGTCGTGTAAACACGGACACACACACCACGTCTCTGAGGGCAAGCATCCAACGCGCGAGATTTGCTCTTTTCTACGATAACCTCGCGGCCTTTGCGAACTAATTGTTGAATTGTTGGCATAAATAGTTGTAAATCTTTTATTTATGTAATTGTCTCCGCTTTTGGCGGGGATGCAAAGATAGAACAAATATTCCTATTTACAAACAAGTTTTTAACAAAAATGGTCCTACTCCACTACAAACGAGGATGTTTCGTAGATCGGGGCGCCGTTGCTTGACACACCCTCCACCACAACATCGAACGTTGCTCCGTAGAACGGCGTGACGACGGGAATCTCGATGCTGCCTCCGGCCGGAACCACCACCGACGGATGCCAGTAGATGGTGTTGCGGTAGTCCGGGTAGTCGCCCGAGAGGACTTCGCCGCGGCAAGTGTATGCCAAAGGCCACGACACGCCCTTGAAATCGACGATGCGCACATTTTCACCGAAGGTCATGCCCGGCATGTCATGCTTGTACGTCACGAAGTTGGCAATGCCGCCGTACTGCTTCTTGCCGATATAATATACATCAGTATAGATGTCGATGCGCTGCACCAGCAGTGGGTCGTAGCGATATATCTTCTCGTGGTCGAACACAGGCACGCCGTCGACCATCATCAGCGAATGGTCGCGCACGAAACGCATCTCGTGCATCTGGTCTTCCAGCCTGATCTGCAGGTCTCGCCTGCCGTCGGAAGTCTTGCGGGCGCGCATGTGGGAGATGAACTCCACGATGTCCTCCTCCATGAGCGGGAAGCGGGTGTAGTCGTCAAGGATGTAGCTCGCGCAGGGTCCGCCGAGGAGCATGTTGCCGCGGACCGGCAGCATCTCGAAGAGCGTGTCGGACATGAAACGCTTCTCTATCTGCATCGATACGCCCTTGTCGGTCAGCGTCCGTGAGACGGATTCGCAGACGGGGAGCTTCGGCACCTGCATGGCAGGAAGTTCGACGAAAGGCTGTTCCAGCCTGATGCGGCAGTTCTGACCATCCCCGAGTTCGGCGACCTCGCACACAAGGTCGCGGTCCCCGTAGATGTTGCTCGTATAGAAGGTCATGTTGCCTTCTTCGTCTATATCCGAAGAATAGACGTCCGCATCGCCGCCCGGGACGGAGATGAAGGCGAACTTGCCGGCAAGCATCACCGGATCGACGTTCCCCTCCACATGGGCACGGATCACCTCGCCCTCATAGTCGGGAACGGCATTGCCGCTGAAACGCACGTTGCCGCTCTTGCCGATGGCTGAGATGAACTCCGGCATCCTGAGGCCGTTGGAGCCGACAAGCTCCTCGTGGCGACGCACGGAGATGCTCAGGGACGCCGCATCGGAGATGCTGCTGGAGAGCTTGATGACGGCTTGGGAAGAGGTTGACGCATGCTTCGGCACCTCGATGCCGATGGCTCCGTTGCCCGCCGCCGGTTGTTCCGCTGCCGAGAGCAGTGCGGCATACTCGTCGGAGGTTACCACCTCCACGCCATCCTTCACCCTCTCCTTCGTGTAGGTGTTGTATACTGAAATGACCTTGCTGAAGGCTCCAAAGTCATAATCCTCTTCTGCGGTGTTCTGCCTGGTATAGGCGACCATGCGGTAGTTGCCGGTAGGCAAGGTGCTGGAGAGCGCCATCGTGCCGGCGCCACGGCCGTCGACGAGGGCGATCTTCATGGTCTCCGCCACGCCCTGGGCCGAGACGAGCTCGACATAGAGGGTGCTGCTCAGCTGGGAGAGCTTCCCCGTGGTGGCGTTCATGCAGAAGGCCGAACACCAGATGTTGTCTCCCGCGACATAGCTGTCCTTGTCGGTCGAGACGTAGGTCCTTTCGATTGTCCTCTCCTGTGCCTGCATCTGCAAGGACGAGGCGAGGAGCAGTATGGACAATGCCAGTATGCTGTTTTTCATTTCTTGTGTTCCTCCTTCAGTTTAATAGAGTTTCCAGTTCTCCGGCATGACTATGGTGCCGCCTTCCATCCTGCAGTCCACGCATCTTTCCGGAGCCCATCCGTAATAGGCCATCTTCTCGTCCTCCACATACAACACGGGCCGATAGCCTGTCTGATAGATTTCAAAGGCCGCAGCCTCGTTGTACACCTGCGTGAGGTCCTCGCATATCGAGGTCGACTTGTAGAAGCGTATCAGACCGTTGCGCACGTAGAGGGTGTCGGTCACCACCTCCGATGCGGAAATGAAGCCGATGACGGCTTCGTCGGGATTTTCCACACAGGTGATGTTGCCCCTCATCTCGCTCGGCTGCGGCGACATCAGACCGCCGACATCCGTGGAGTTCTTCCTCATCATCTCGTAGTAGGCATATTCCTCCTTGGTGATGGAGCATTGGTGGAGCGTGATCCTATATATGTCGCTCATGCGCTTGTCGCTCTTGTTGAAGGAGATGATTTCGTGGTTGACGAGCCTGTCCTCCTTGAGACCCTCGGTGCTCGCGGTCATGATGTCCTTTGAAGCACCGCTGCGGTAGCACCTGTGTGTCTGCTCTTCGACAGGAATCTGGGTGTATTTCCACGTCTTGGGGTCAAATTCAAGGTCAGCTGTGTAGTAGGACGTGTAGCTGTAGTCCTCCTCGTAATACCAGCGGTAGTAGCCCACATCGGACTGCCCCGGCGCGCCATGAGTGGAGACATTGATCGAAAGCCTTGTCGCCTCGTTGTTGATGCTGTATGTGAGGCTGTCGATGGGAGAGGCCTGCTTGATGTCCATCCAGTCGGTCTGATACGACCTGGTGCCCGTGGCCGAAGTGTTGTAATTGGATATGCCGCCGGACATGGCATCCATGACGGAGTACGATGCCCATGTCACCTTGATCAGCAGCCTGACCTTGTCCGAAGGCTTGACCGCACGCGTGTCCACGGTGGTGCCGGAGGAATGGAATTTCTGGCCGGAAGATGTTTCCACGCACAGTTCTTGCGCCGCTATGATGTCCGTATCGAGCAAACCATCGCTCGCGATGGGCTGCGTGGTGCGGAGAGCGAACGTGGAATAGCCTCCAGCATTTATGTTTCCCTCCACCACAAGATGGGGAGTGTCGGAATAGCTGATTTCCGGTGTGAAAGGATAGACACAGGTCACTGCGAGCGCCGCCGCGAGCGCCAATGCCGCAATATGTAGAATTATGTTTTTCATCATCAGAATTTCAGATTAAGGTTGACATAGGGTATCTGCGTCGCAAAGACGGAAAGCATATGACCGCTCAGACGACCTGATGATGTGTCATAGTAGATTGAATAGGCGTTCTTGCGTCCGGTGACGTTGTAGACGCCGAAAGTAAGCGACATGTGCGTCAGTTTCTTCAGGTAGTGGCCCGGCTCGATGTTCATGGCCAGGTCGAGCCTGAAGTAGTCCGGGATCCTGTAGCTGTTGCGAGCCGTGTAGAAGAGCCTTTCACCGCCTGCGTAGAGGTATGACGACACCGGCAGGGTCACGGGGCGTCCGGTGGAGTATTCGAGGTTGCAGGAGAGGCTGTAACGGTGGGTGAACTTGTAGTTTGCCACCATCTTCACCTCGTGCGGCTTGTCGTGCGGAGCGTTGTACCAGTCGCCTCCGTTTATGGTGTTCACGCCGCGGTCCTCCATTTCGCGCAGCATCGTGCGCGAGTATGAGTAGGACAACCAGCCGTTTAGCTTGCCAAGCGATTTCTTTGCCATCAGCTCGACTCCGTAGGCGCGTCCCATGGTCGTGATGAGGTCATCCTCGAGATTGTCGTTCATCACCAGCACGGCGCCGCTCTTGTAGTCGATGTAGTTGTACATCTCCTTGTAGTAGCCCTCGGCCGAAATGTCGATGGTGTTGTCATACACTGTCAAGTAGAGTCCCGAGGCGGCCTGCCAGCCGTCCTGCGGTCGGATCCTGTCGTTGCTGAGCTTCCAAGTGTCGGTAGGCGAGACCACGTTGGTGTTGCTGATCATGTGTATGAACTGCCTCATCGTGTTCACGCCGGCCTTGAACGAGAAGTTGTCGAGGAACATGTATTTTCCCGAGAGCCTGAACTCCGGGTAGCAGTAGAATGCGGACTGGGTGAAATAGGGCGAAACCCTGACGCCGGCCTCGATGGAGAATCGGTGGGTGATCTGCCAGGTATCGCTCAGGTGGGCGGCCGCCTCTATCGCCTTCTCATGTTCAAGGTATTTGTTCATGACACCCGAGCCATTTCCGAGAGCCGTCCTCATGCCAGGCTGCAGGTCGTAGCCGATCGCGCTTGCACCATAGCTGAACGTATGCTTCTCGGTAAGGAGCGACTTGAACCTGAGCTTGAGGAACGCCTGCTGGATGCCGACCGACATCGAGTATGCCTCGAACGGGTTGTAGGTGTCGGACACACCGTATCCATAGTTGTCATAGCCCAGGACCAACTCCATTGAATTCCTCTCGTCAAGGTTGCTGCGGAACTTGACGGAACCGTTCATGTTGCGGTAGTGGAACGAGGTGTCGTTGCTGAATCGGAAGGTGTCGCTCGAATAGTATCCGTTGAGATGGATCGAGTTGTCATCGTTGAACTTGTGGCTGATGCCGATGTTGCCGTCATAGAACTGGGCAGCTCCGCCGGCAAAGTTGGAATCTTCCGGCAGGAGGTTCAATATCCAGTTGGAGTAGGTGGTACGACCGCCGAGAATGAAGGTCGTGCGCTCCTTCTTGAGCGGTCCCTCGAGATGGAAGTGGCTCGTGAGCATTCCGATGCCCAGCGAACCGGTCACCTTCTTGGCGTTTCCCTCACGGCCGCGCACCTCGAGCACTGAGGAGATTCGGCCGCCGTACTGCGCCGGAATGGAGCTCTTGTAGAGCTCGATGTCGCTGATCACGTCCGTGTTGAAGGCAGAGAAGATGCCGAACATGTGGTTCGGGTTGTAGACCGTGCAGTCGTTGAAGAGAATGAGGTTCTGGTCGGTCGCGCCGCCGCGGACGTTGAAGCCGCTGGAGGCCTCGCCGGTGGACTTGACGCCGGGAAGCGTGAGGACTACCTTGATGACGTCAGACTCGCCGAAGACGGCCGGCACGTGCTTGATGGTGCCGATGCGCACGAGGTCGACGCCCATGCGGTTGGTCTTGTGGGCCGTCATGCTCTCGGCCGATATGACCGCACCCTTCAGCGCGAAGACCTTCTCCTTCATCACCACGTCCAGGCCTCCGTCGTCGAAGACCACCAGGTGGAGGTTCATGTCCTCGAGGGAGTAGCCGCTGAAGCCCAGCACGTTCTCACCCACAGGCAGGAGTATGCGGTAGAAACCGTAGGCATCCGTCTGCGTGAAGGCGCCTCCGTCGACCTGGAAGACCGAGACTCCAACGAGAGGTTCTCCGGTCGCCACGTCGCGGACGTAGCCGCGCACCGTCGCCTTGCCGGTCCTTACCGTCGTCGGATCGCCGATGTCGTAGACTTTGTTCTGGAATGTGACGACGGTGTTCTCGTTTTCCAGATATCTTGAAAACGCATCCTGGTCCTGCTCGGTAGTCTCCTTGGCGAAATAGCCGGTTGGGAGCGAGGTCTGGAGCCCAAGGTTGCGCAGTATGAACTTTGAATCGCCGAATTGCGAGAACGTGTAGCCGTTCTTGCCCAATTCCGCCACCGCCGCGTCAAGGAAGCCGCCGCGGTCGGCAATGACCGTGTACTTGGTCATGTCCGTCGTGTCGAGGATGTAATAGAGATCAGGGTCTATCCTGTTCTTCAGGAACCAGAGAAGCGAATCCGCCTCGACCCTCCTCAACTCGATCCTGTCGTTCTGCGCACGGAGAGGCAGCACGCACAGGAAGAGGAGCATTGCCGCATATAATATCTTTCTATTCATTGTCGAGGGATTCCGCATATTTGAGCAGGGTGGCACAATACAGTTCATAATTCTCGGAAGGCGAGATGTTCATCCTGTTGGCATACTTCCGCACCTGGCGCTTGTGTTCCGGGAACTGGCGCGCGATGGCGTATCCGTTCCTGACCTTTACGGCCTTGCCGTCCTTGACCAGGTAGTAGTTGACAATCGGGGTGAAGTAGGCAAACACGTTGCTCTTCCAGTGCGGGTCGTCGTAACCGATCATGTCCCCGTTGTGGGCATTGACGTTGTTGGCCACGAATTCCTTGCGCACCTTCTTTACCATCAAGGTCTTGCCCTCATGGACAACTTGGTATATGCCGCTGCTGACGCCATAGAGGTCCTCGTGGAGGACGATGAAATCATTGTCCCCGACGGAGAAGCGCTCTATGCACTCCTTGTTGAGGACGATCATCACCACGGAGTGGCGGAGTATCACCTCGTCGATGTAGGCATCGACATTGAGTTCCACGTCACGGTACCACTTCCCGTTGTAGAGAAGGTCACCCTTGCGGAAGCCGTAATGGTCCCAATAGTAGGTGCCGTTGTAGGCAAGGTTGTATTTGCCCGCCTCACGGCCTCGATAGAGCAGCGAGGCGTCGCCTGCCTGCTCCATATAGTTTTGATAGTCCCCTCTCTCCTGTCCAGTCATGACGGTGGACAGGAAGAGAAGAAGGGACACGATCAGTACTTTTGCAATTGCATTGCAGTATCTCATTCCAGTTCGCGAAAAGCTTTCTTGATTATTTCGATTGCTTCGCGAAGTTCCTCCTCGGTGATCACCAAAGGCGGCGCGAAGCGGATTATATGCTTGTGGGTAGGTTTTGCAATCAGGCCGTATTCCGCCATCTTCAGGCAGATGTCCCAAGCTTCCTTGCCTTCGATCGGGGTGGTCACCACGGCATTGAGGAGACCCTTGCCGCGGACCTGACGGATGAACGGTGAATGGAAGGCGGTCAGTTCCTCGCGGAAGATGCGTCCGAGGTATTCGGCCTTTTCGGTGAGATGCTCTTCCTTGACCACCTCGAGGGCGGCAACCGCAACCTTTGCGGCAAGGGGGAATCCGCCGTAGGTGGAGCCGTGCTCGCCCGGCTTGATGGTGAGCATGATCGGATCGTCGGCAAGCACTGCGGAGACGGGCAGCACGCCGCCGGAGATGGCCTTGCCGAGCACCACGATGTCGGGACGGATGCCCTCGTGGTCGCTGCAGAGCATGCGGCCGGTACGCGCGATGCCGGTCTGCACCTCGTCGGCGATGAAGAGCACGTTGTGCTTCCTGCAGGCTTCGAAGCAGCGGCGCAGATAGCCGTCCTGCGGCACATAGACGCCAGCCTCGCCCTGGATTGGCTCGACGATGAAGCCGGCAACCTTGTCGCCGCACTCGTCGAGGACCTTCTCGAGAGCCTCGGGATCGTCATAGGGTATCTTCACGAAACCGGGAGTGAAGGGACCGTATTGATAGTATGAGTCAGGGTCGATGGACATCGAGACGATGGAGATGGTACGACCATGGAAATTGCCTTCGCAAACCACGATGAGGGCCTCGTTCTCGGGAATGCCCTTGCAGACATAACCCCAGCGGCGCGCCAGCTTGAGGGCCGTCTCGACCGCTTCCGCGCCGGAGTTCATCGGCAGAAGCTTGTCATAGCCGAAATAGCGGGTGGCGAACTCCTCGTAGGGACCGAGGCAGTCGTTGTAGAAAGCCCTGGACGTCAGACAGAGGTTCTGCGCCTGATCGCACAGCGCCTTCACGATCTTCGGATGACAATGTCCCTGGTTGACAGCTGAATATGCTGAAAGAAAGTCAAAGTACTTCTTGCCGTCGACATCCCATACGAAGGCGCCCTTTCCCTTGGCGAGTACTACTGGAAGCGGATGATAGTTATGAGCTCCATATCGATTTTCCTGATCGATATATCTCTGTGCGTTCGGTGTTATGTTCATAGTCGATTATTATATTGATTATCCTTCAAATATAATAAAAAAACTATTTGAACATGTAAATTTTGTCGCTCTTGCGAAGTTTTTCCTTGATTGGCATTGAACAGTATTCCCCCTTGGTGGCGGTTTCCACATTCTTGAGATCCACCCTGAGTTCCGAAACGACATGTTCGATCACTCCGGTGGAGGGGCCGGTTATTAGCAGGGGGTCGCCCACCGACAGAGTTCCGCTCTCCACGAGAATCTCGACGACGCCTATCGCCGAGAAATAGTTCGTGACCTTCCCGACATAGGTCTTGGTGCGGGTGGCCTTGTTTCCGTAGACCTCGCTCCACTCCCCGAGACGGGCGCCCTGGTAGTAGCCGTCCCAGAATCCGCGGTTGAAGACCGTCGCGAGCCTTTCCTTGAGGGATGCGGCAAGCTCAGGAGAATATGTGCCCGCCGTCACGGCATCAGCGGCGTCGCGGTATGCACGCGCAACGGTACGCACATACTCGGACGAACGGGCGCGTCCCTCTATCTTGAAGACGGTCACGCCTGCCGCTATGATCTTGTCCATGAACTCTATCGTGCAGAGGTCCTTGGGGGACATTATGTATTTGTTGTCGATGAGCAGCTGGTTGCCCGTCTCCAGGTCGGTCACCTCGTAGCCGCGGCGGCATATCTGGTAGCATGCCCCGCGGTTGGCGGATGCGCCGTATTCGTGGAGGGAGAGATAGCACTTGCCGGAGATGGCCATGCAGAGGGCACCGTGGCAGAACATCTCGATCTGAAGCCTTCGTCCGGAGGGTCCCTTGATGTCCTGCTCGACGATGATGCGGTGAATCTCCGCCACCTGGCCGAGGTTGAGCTCGCGCGCAAGCACGATAACGTCGGCGAACTGCGCGTAGAACCGCAGGCTCTCCGAGTTGGAGATGCTCAGCTGGGTGGAGATGTGCACCTCGATTCCCAGCGAGCGGGCATATGCGATGGCAGCCATGTCGGATGCGATGACCGCGGTGACTCCGGCCTCCTTGGCGGCGCGGAGAGCCTCGCGCATCGGCTCCAGGTCCTCATCGTAGAGCACGATGTTCAGTGTCATGTAGGACTTTATGCCGTTCTCGCGGCAGATGCGGCACACCTCGACAAGGTCCTCCGGGGCGAAGTTGTTCGCCGAGTGAGAGCGCATGTTGAGCCGTCCCACCCCGAAATAGACCGAGTCGGCGCCTCCCTGGATTGCTGCATGAAGGCATTCGAAATTGCCCGCGGGGGCCATTATCTCAAGACTGTCCACTGTCGTGTCGGTTATCGGTTACTTCTCCCTGTGAATCATCTGTTCGGCGACTGCGGAAAGGACCTCCATCTGCGCCTCGTCGAACCCTGCACCTTCCAGGGCCTCCATGGCCTCGCGGTGATACTGCAGGATGGCCTTGCCGGCACTCTCCTGTACGCCGAGCTCCACGTAGAGCTCCTGCATCGCCGCAATCTTGCCCGCACGGTCCTCGCCGTCCATTGCCATGATGGCGTGCATCCGGTGCTTCTGCTCGTCGGTTGCCTGACGGAAACCCTCCACGAGCAGCCAGGTCTTCTTGTTGTTCATTATGTCGCCGCCGATCTTCTTGCCGAAGATCTTCTCGTTGCCGAAGGTGTCAAGATAGTCGTCGGTGATCTGGAAGGCGAGGCCGAGCTTGTATCCGAACTCGTAGAGCGCATCGCACATATGCCGGGGCGCTCCGGCGAGAAGGGCTCCCATCTTTACCGAGCAGGCGATGAGCACCGCGGTCTTGAGCCCGATCATCGACATGTAGTCGTCCATCGTGATGAAGGGAGCTTCCTCGAAGTCCATGTCATACTGCTGTCCCTCGCAAACCTGCACGGCCGTCGTCGTGAAGAGTTCCATTGCCGAAGGGAGCACCTCGCTGCGACAGTGGCCGAGATATTTGTACGAGAGGATGGACATCACGTCGCCCGACAGGATGGCAACGTTCCCTCCCCACTTGCGGTAGACAGTCTGCTGGCCGCGGCGAGTGTCGGAATTGTCCATGATGTCGTCGTGGATCAGGGTGAACTCGTGGAACACCTCGAGTGCTATCGCCGGATAGACCACCTCGTTGCCCACATTGTCGGAGAAGAGGTTGTATGCCGTCAGGCAGAGACGCGGACGGATTCTCTTGCCCCCGATGCTGAGCATATATTCTATCGGACCGTAGAGATTCTGCGGTTCATCGCCGCAATTGAGACCCATTATCGCCCTGGTGATGATGCTGTCGATTTCCTGCTGAGTGTACATGACCGATGTTTTAGACTACAATCAAACTACAAAGTTAATCAATTGTACCGAATTGCGGATGATTTCCCTTTTTTACTAACTTTGCGACGACATGATGAGAAAAGGAACAGCAACGGTCGTAAAGCACACGGGAAGCCACTATCTGCTCTCCGAGCTGCCGCAGTGGAATCTCTTCGAGGCGGTCATCCGCGGCCGCATCAGGCTCAAGGGGTCCACGCTGACCAATCCAGTCGCCGTCGGCGACACGGTCGACTACTCAATCGACGAGGATGCCGCCGAGCCCATGGCCACCATCGATTCGGTGCATCCGCGACGCAACTACATCATCCGCCGCTCGGCCAACCTCTCCCGCGAGTCGCACATCATCGCCGCCAACATCGACACCGCCTTCCTCATCGTCACCACCGCCTTTCCGGAGACCAAGCTCGCATTCGTGGACCGCTTCCTGGTCACGTGCGAAGCCTACAAGATTCCCGTGGTGATCCTCCTCAACAAGGTCGACCTCTACGACGAGGAGCATCGCCCGATACTGGAGGATTTCGAACGGATATACCGGGGCGCCGGATATGAAGTGCTGGAGATATCGGCCAAGTCCGGCATCGGAGTGGACAATCTCAGGGAGCGCTGCCGCGACAAGGTGACGCTGTTCTCGGGCATCTCCGGAGTCGGGAAGTCGTCGCTCATCAAGGCGCTCGACCCCACCCTCTCCCCGCGAATCGGCGAAATCTCGACCGCACACCTGCAGGGCAAGCATACCACCACCTTCTACGAGATGCACCCGCTGACCGGCGGAGGCTTCATCATCGACACCCCGGGCATCCGCGGCTTCGGCATCGTGGACATACCCAACGGCGAGATAAGCACCTACTTCCCGGAAATGCTGCGCGTGATGGACGACTGCCGCTTCAAGCCGTGCACGCATACGCACGAGCCGGGCTGCGCCGTCAAGCAGGCAGTCGACGACGGGGAGATATCCCCGGAACGCTACAACTCCTACCTCGGAATGCTCGAAGACAAGGACGAGGGCAAATACCGTTAGTCGACCTCTATCTCACGGAACAGAGTCTCGCTGTGTCCGTCCTGGAAAGTTGCCACAGCCTTTACCGAATGCGTGCCCGACGTGAGCGTGACCGAACTCCTGTCGACCTGCACGCCGTCGAAGTACCACGTCACCACGTTGACGGGGGATGCGTTGTTGAAGAGCTTGAACTTGAAGGTGTCACCCGCGACATAGCTCTCCTCCGCCCTTATCATGCAGATGTCGAACGCCGGATACGAATCGAGGATGGCGGAACTGTTGGAGAACACCTTGTTCCATCCTCCGCTGCCCGTCTCGGACCAGTACAGCTCGATTCGGTCGCCAAGATGGAGCGTCGTGCCGGTGATGTTGCAGCCTATTTCGTAACCGGCACCATATGAGACCGGGATGTTGCCGTAGTTCACCGACGAAGATATCTGCTTCACCCTGTTGCCATCCTTGTCGACAAGGAAGAGCGCGATGACGCACGGGGTCGTGGTGGTGCCGGTGTTGTCGAAACGGCCCACTCCCATGGTGAAGGACGTGCCAAAGGCATCGATGGTGCCGCCGGCAAGGTAGAGACCGCCCGAGAGGGTGAACTCCTTCAATGGAGCGCTGTTCTCGTTCTTCATGATGCCCAGCGTCGCAGCCTGATAGGAGGTGAACCTGTAGCACACGGGCTGGATTTCCGCATAGAAGGCATCCAGGGCGAAATAGCCGTTGCCTCTGCCGCTCCATCCCCAATTGACGTGGAACATGTCTTCGTCATTGTAGCCGTCCACGACGAAGATGTGGCCGGAACTGTATTCCCTGTCGGTGCCGCGGTAGATGAGCGGTCGGCCGGCATCGATCTCGGCGCGGAGCATGTCGATCCAGATGTCCGCATCATAGCCGTCCCTCCAGAGGTAGCGTACGTTCTGGTCGAAGACCGCCGTACCGTCGGCGTTCCTGTAATCCTTCATGGCCTGGACAAGGTTGTTGTCGTTGGTGATCGTACCGCCGGTTCCGTATATTGACTGCGCCCTGATGCCGTTCTCGCGCATCAGTCGCGCAACGGAAGTCGCGGCGGCATCCCCGTCGGCATAATGCTTGGCAGTATAGTAATATGCGCCGGATTCGGGCACGTATTGCACATCGTGATATTTCGAAAGCATGTAGTTCCAGCCGAAGGCGGCATTGGTATACCCCGTCTCGGAATTGAGGTAGCTTCCCGCGGGAAGCCTGTGGTAGTACATGATTATCGAGAGCGAGGTGGGACCGCAGCCGGTGATGGAGCGCACGCCGTCGATGAGCGGACATTCCCCGTTGTAGGGCTCGCTCTGGTCCCAGAGCGCCGTATTGAGGCAAATCTCGCCGCCGGCGCGGGTCATTGTTCCGACTGACTCCCAGGCGCGGGCAACGGAAGGAGTCTGTGCGGCACCCGACTCCCGGGCATCTTCGATCGACTTGCCCAGTCCCTCCATCCATCCGCGGAGGTTGTCGGGCATTCCCGTAACGGCGAAGCTGCCCGTACGTGAATAGCCGAGCACCGGGCGGGCGACATCGTCACCGGAGATGACGACAAAGCCGCCGTAAGGGTTGTTGAAGACATAGAAGGCGGGAGCGGACTGGGAGGAGCGCGTGGAAACCGCTCCGTATCTCCACACCAGTTCCAGTGCCGGGGCTCCGGCACGAGTGGCGGACGTCAGTCCGAAGAACCTGCCGGCCGTCTCGCGCGCCTTCTGTTCGGAAACGTTTCCGGCAGTGGCGAGAATCGGAATCAGGCAGATGACAAGCAATGTCGACAATGTTCTTTTCATGGCTGCTTCCTCCTATTGTTCCGTAGTTATTATGAATCCTTTCTCGAAGGAGGGCTCGGAGAGCCACACCTTTTCTTCCGACACCTTGACCACGTCGAGGGTGTAGGAAGACTCCAGCGACACGGCCGGTTTGCCCACCACCGCCGTGGTGAGCGTCACCTGCGACCCGACCTCGAGGCTTGAAGGCACGCCCAGCGTGACCGCCCATCCACCCGCGAAGTTCACTATCCTGAAGAAGCGGCCCGAGGAAGTTGTGCCGGCCACCAGCTGGTCACGCCCGCCCTCATAGAGCAGCAATCCGTCGCACGTCGAATCGACGTTGCCGTAGATGCCGCAAACGGATGCCGCCAGGAACGGGGAAGCCGCATTTTCAATTGATGCAAGGCCTCGCGAGACAAGCGATGCGATGTCGAGCGGAAGAGTATACTGATAGCCCGCCTCAAGGGCCTTCGTGGCCTCGACGTTGACGGTGGCCACGTGGCGGTCGGTGGTGACCGTGATTTCCAGAGGGGTGCCGGCCGGAACGGTCGAGCCGACAATCATCCAGCCGCGGACGACCTCCGCTGCCTCGAGGCTGGGCTCCTGGAGGAAGTCGAGCCTCACGCAATCCGAGGACGTAACGTCAGATGCGAAGAGCGGCACCGCCGGCGACGATGTGATGTCCATCGTGAAACTGCCGGCGATGCGGCAACCCGCGGCCTTGAAGGTCACGCTCTTGAGAGCGTCGCCCGCCAGGGGACCGGCGGTGAGGTCGACCTCAAGCATCGACATGACGTTGCGGAAGGCGAACTTGCCGCCGCCGAGCGACGCGCCCGCCTTGAAGTCGTTCGCACCGATTTCCGGAGCTGAACCGTCCTGGTCCTGCACCGTCGCGAGCGACAGCTTGACCGCCGAAGGGTCTGCCGTTGCCGCGGAAGAGTAAGGATAGTAGGCATATTGTGCCGCACCGTCGGCGGGAGTGCCGCCGGCAAAGGTGCCAGTGATGGTGCCGGCTCCCTCCTGAAGTGTGAACTCAACATTGCCTTTCAATGCGGTATAGACGCCTATCCTGTCGCCGGCGCTCCAGTTGACATTGATGCCGTCAGACGCGATCGTCGTACGTGAGAGCGCCGTGTCCAGCATTCCGGTCACGATCATTTCGCCTGTCGGGGACTGTACCGCAGGCTCCTGTCCATCGTGGCAGCCGCAGATTGCCGCGACGGCAACTGCAAATATCAGAATCTGCTTTTTCATAGGTCATCCCTCCAATACGAGAATAACCCATCCTCAGCCTGGGCAGCATCGAAGAGGCTGCCTCCCTCCCTGTAGCTGGAGGCGAGGGTGGACACATGGTCAAGCTCCACGGTCCCGATGCATGGGGTCGTATAGTATTCCCTCTCCATGATTGTTGATAATAGAGTTATTGTTTCTGCTCCACCGCAAAGGAGAAGCCGTCCCACTTGTCGAGGGCGGCGTCGAGCTGTTCGTCATGCCTGAGCAGGATGACGTTGCCCGCCGACTCGAAGTAGTATCTCGAGACTATCTCTTCCTCTACAAGCGGGCGGATCTCGTCCCGCTTGAGTTCAAGGAGCTGTTTCTTGTCAAGTTTGATGCGCGACGAAAGCGCATCGATCTCCGCCTTGTACTGGTCGTAGAGTCCGTCCTGCTTCGCGGCCTTGACCAGCGCGTCGAGGGCGGTCTCGGCAGAGGAGCGGATGTCAAAGTCCTGCGCAGCGGCAAACTCGGCGAACTCGGAATATTCCGCGTCCGTGAGGTGGAAATCGGCTGCAGGAGCTATCGACTCGTGCTTCTTGTAGTACTCAAGGGCATAAAGGCCGGTGAGGTTGCCGTATGCCACTGCGTATGCCGGGCGGCTGTAGGCCTTCGACTCCACCTCGATGTCCGGAGTGATGCCGCCGCCGTCATAGACGCTGCGGCCGGACACCGTCTTGAACTCCTTCTTGAGGGAATCCGGAATGAAGCCGACGCTTCCGTCCTCGTTGCGGTGGCTGTAGTCCACCGCCTGCACGCAGCGGCCGCTCGGAGTGTAGTATTTGCCGGTGGTGAGCTTCACCTTGCCGTTGTATGGAGTCTGGCGGATAGACTGGATGAGCCCCTTGCCGTAGGTGCGGCGGCCCGCCACCACTCCGCGGTCGAGGTCCTGCATCGCGCCGGAGAAGATCTCCGATGCCGATGCGGTGGTGCTGTTGACCATCACCAGGAGCGGAATCTCGGTATCTATCGGATCGAGGGTGGTGTAGTATTCGTTGTTCATGCTCTCGTTGCGGCCGCGCGAGGAGACCACGAGGGTCCCCTTGGGCACGAAGAGCGAGGCCATGGTCACTGCCTCGTCCATCACTCCGCCCCCGTTGTCGCGAAGGTCGATCACAAGACGCTTCATGCCCTTGTCCTTGAGGTCCAGCACAGCCGTGCGGAGTTCCTGCGACATCTTGTCGGTAAACCCGGAAATGAGGACATATCCTATCGAGTCGCGGATGATTCCCGAATACTCGATGCTGGAGACATGGATGCGCTCGCGGATGACCGTCACGTCGACAGTGTCTCCGGTGCGCCCCTTCTCCACCTTGAAGCGGACTTCCGTTCCCGGCTGTCCCTTCATCCTGGAGGAACTCTCGTCGGAGGTGAGGTCCTTGACGGAATTGCCGTCGATCTCCCAGATCGTGTCGCCCGGCTCCAGGCCGTACTTCACGGCAGGGGAATTGGGATAGGGCTGAGAGATCACGACACCGCCGCCGACCCGCTTCGTGATGATGGCGCCGATGCCGCCATAGGTGCCGGTGGTGAGCATCTCGAGGTTCTCCTCGTCCTCCTCGGGAATGTATGTGGTATATGGATCAAGCGTCTGAAGCATCGCCTCGATGCCGACAGGCATTATCTTCTCGTAGTCGATCGAGTCGACGTACGAGGCTCCGAGTTCCCTCAGTATCGAATATTGTATCTCGAGATTCTTGCCGAGATTGAAATTGTTTGACTGTCCGAATGACTGCACGCAGATGAAAAGCGCGAGGACGGCTGCTGTCTTTCTCATTATCCTTATAGTTTGAACAAACAAAAATACACTTTTTTCACCGTTAAGCAAACGGCGGAAAGGTGCAATGCAAAGATTATGCAAAGATGTCGTGGAGGACATCCAGGGAGCGGATGTCGAGGGTGCAGCCGAAATGGCAGGAGAGGTAGCGGAGCATCTTGCGGGCGAACGAGAGGCGGCGCGACGACGGCAGCTGGATGGCCATCGCCTCCTCGAAGCTGCAGTTGAGCAGGCGGTGGAGCAGCTCCGACTCCTGGGCGGTGAAGAGCAGCGAGCTGTCATGGAATGGACCGGGGGCGATGAAGCGCGCCGACGGGATGTCGAAGATCGGAGCGGATTCGCCGTCCCAGGTGTCCTGGGGGCGGAAACCGCACCTGATGCTGTAGCCTACGAGAAACCACAGGTGGAAATTGGCCGTCGGGCCGTCGTACGAGTCGAGGCGCACTATCGATTCGACCAGCCATGCGAAGAGGGCGCTGTCGCCGTCGTCGGCGCGCAGGCTGCGGTATATCACCTCGCTCACGAAGAGCGCGACGGTGCGGCGGCAGATGTCCGAGCGGATGCCGTCAAGCTGGAAGATGGGAGTGGATTCCTTCAGCGTGGCCATCGAGCCGTGCGGCGTGTCGACGGTGACGATGTCCAGGACGTTCAGGTTGTGGAAAGCCGCGAGCGCGGAACTGCGGCGCGAGGTGCCTATGCCGCGCACGAAGAGACTCTGGCGACCGGAAAGCGAGTCGACCACGTGGAGGACGGCGCCAGAATCGCCGTACTTGGTGTAGTGCAGGACTATTGCCCTTGATTTTGAGAGAGATGACACGCGAGCTTCCTCATAGCTTTGCCGCGGTGCGAGATCGCGTTCTTGGCCTCCGGGGAAATCTCGGCCATCGTCACGTCCATATCCTGCGGCACGAATATCGAATCATAGCCGAAGCCGTGCTCCCCGTTGCTCTCGCCAAGCGCGATGTAGCCTTCGCAAACGCCTTCGAAGACCGTGGGGACACCATCCTCGATGTAGGTCACCACACAGCGGAAGCGGGCCGTGCGCTCACCGAACGGCACGCCCTTCAGCAGTGCGAGCACCTTGCGGCGGTTGTCGGCCGAATCCTTCTGCGACCCCGCGAAACGCGCCGAAAGCACGCCCGGAGCGCCGTCCAGCGCATCGATCTCGAGGCCGGTGTCATCGGCGAAGCAGTTCTTGTGGAACTTGTCCCAGATGAACTGCGCCTTCTGGAGGGAGTTGCCCTCGAGCGTGGGACTCGTCTCCGGAATGTCGCCGTCGAAGCCGAGCGACGAAGGTGTGACTACGGTGAACCCGGGGCCGAGGATTTCGGCGACCTCGGCGACCTTGTGGGCATTGTTGGTGGCAAATACTGTTTCCATGTCAGAACTTGATATCCTTTACGAGTTTGTGGGGAACTCCCATCTCGGCGAATGCATCCAGCAGTTCCGACGAAGGAGCCACGAGATATTTCTTCGAAAAGAGCACGAGGCGGTTCGGCTGGTCCTCATAGTCGAAGTCAACGGCGATGTAGAGACGAGCGGAGCCCTTGTTTTCCTTGAGCACCTTGAGCAGGTCCTTGCGGAACTTGGCGTCGCAACGCTTCAGCGGCACGGCGATGTGCACCTCCGGGATGAACGATTCCACGGTGTTGGAAAGGAGCGTGATGCTCTTGATCCTCAACTCGTAGCGGGTCTTCTCATCCTTCTCCTGCCCTTCGTCGTCCTTCTTCTTGCTGAAGGACTCGCGTGTCACGCACTTGATGAGCAGGGCAGCATGTTCCTGCATGTATCTCATGTAGGTCTCGTAGTCCTTGCTAAAGAGGGTGAAGGTGCGCACGCCGTCGAAATCCTCGATGGTGAACCTGCACCACGGCTTGTTGCCGGTCTTGGTATATCTGATGTCCACGGCGGTGACAAGGCCGGCCACGATGAATTCCTTGTTCTGCACCGACTTGTCTTCCTGCAGACGGGCCTCGATCTCTTCCAGTTCCGCCAGGTTGCAGTTGGTGAACTCCTTGATGGCGAACCCGAAACGGTCAAGGGGATGGCTCGAGAGATACATTCCGACGAGCTCCTTCTCCTTCTTGAGATACTCCATCTCGTTGAATTCGCCGAGCGGCGGTATCTCGGGACGGGTAATCTCTATCTGGCCCATCCCGCCGAAGAGGGTCGAACCCTGCATCATGGAGTCGTTCTGGAATTTGTTCGCATAACGCAGCAGCGAGTCGATGACCCTGTCGTCGCGTCCCGCGGCGGTGGCCTGGAAATACTGGGGACGGGCTATTTCCTTGAAGCTGTCGAACACTCCCGCATAGATCATGCACTCGAGCACCTTGCTGTTGATCGTGCCTGAAGGCATCCTCTCGAGGAAGTCGAAGATGTCCACGAAGGGGCCTTTCTTGCTGCGCTCGGAGATGACCGCGTCGATCACGTTGGAACCGACGCCCTTGATGCCGGCCATTCCGAAGCGGATCGCCCCCTCCTTGTTGACCGTGAACTCTGTCGACGACTCGTTGATGTCCGGGCCGAGCACCTTGAGCTTCCACTTGCGGCAGTCCTCCATGATCTTGGCTATCTCCTCCATGTTGTTGAGGTTGCAGCTCATGTTCGCGGCAAGGAACTCCGCAGTATAGTGGGCCTTGAGCCAGCCCGTCTGGTAGCTCACCCATGCATAGCAGGTAGCATGCGACTTGTTGAAGGCATATTCCGCGAACGCCCTCCAGTCCTTCCATATCTTCTCCAGCTTTTCAGCGGGGTGACCGTTCTTGACGCCGCCCTCCATGAACTTGCTGTTGAGCGACTCGAGCACGTCGAGCTGCTTCTTTCCCATTGCCTTGCGAAGCTTGTCAGCCTCGCCCTTGGTGAATCCCGCGAGCTTCTGGGAGAGGAGCATGACCTGCTCCTGGTAGACCGTCACGCCGTAGGTGTCCTGGAGGTATTCCTCCATCTCCGGCAGGTCATAGGTGATCTTCTGCACGCCGTTCTTTCGGTCCACGAAGTCGGGGATGTAGTCCATCGGGCCCGGACGGTAGAGGGCGTTCATTGCAATGAGGTCCTCGAAGCGTTCCGGATGGAGCTTCTGGAGCCATTCCCTCATTCCGGGCGACTCGAACTGGAAGACGACGGTCGTGTCGCCGCGGCCGTAGAGCTCGTAGGTCTCCTTGTCGTCGATCGGTATGGCCTCTATGTCTATGTCGATGCCGTGGCGCTCCTTTATCAGGTCCAGCGTCTTGTGTATGATCGAGAGGGTGTTGAGGCCCAGGAAGTCCATCTTGAGCAGGCCGCACTCCTCGATGTAGTGTCCGTCATACTGCGATGTCCAGACGTTCTCGCCGGTATCCTTGTCAACGGAGAGGCAGATCGGGATGTAGTCGCTGATGTTGCCCGGGCCGATGATGGTGGCGCACGCATGCATTCCCACCTGGCGTATGCAACCCTCGAGCTGGCGGGCATACTGGAGCACCTCGCGGTTGAGTTCCGTACCCTCGTCTAGCTCCTTCTTGAGCTCGGGCACAAGCCTGTAGCAGTTGTTGAGGGTGATCTTGGCATTCTTCTCCTCCGTCGTGCCGTCGGCGTTCTTCACTCTTTCGGTGAGACGTGCCGGAATGAGCTTCGACAGTCGGTTCGACTCGTCGATGGGCACGTGGCTGATGCGCGCCACATCCTTGATGGCACCCTTCGCCAACATCGAGCCGAATGTGATGACGCGCGACACGTGGTCCACCCCGTATGTCTGCTCCACATAGCGGTGGGCCGCAGGCAGGTTCTCGAAGTCGACGTCGATATCAGGCATCGAGATTCGGTCGGGGTTGAGGAAGCGCTCGAACAGCAGCTGGTAGCGGATGGGGTCGAGATTGGTGATCCACAGGCAGTATGCGACGACGGAACCTGCAGCGGAGCCGCGGCCGGGACCCACCATGTAGCCCATCTTGCGGGAGGCTCGGATGTAGTCCTGCACGATGAGGAAGTAGTCCGGGAAGCCCATCTTGCAGATGGTCTTCAGCTCGAACGCGATTCGGTCGGCCTGTTCGGCGGTGAGCGTCTCGCCGTAGCGGATCTTGGCTCCCTCGTAGGTCAGGTGGCACAGATAGGCCACGGACTTGCAGAAGTCGTCGCCGCGGTAGTTGCCCTTCGCGTCGTTCTTGCCGGCCTCGATGAACTCCGCGTACCGCTCGAGGTAGGTGTCGATGTCGTCCAGGAAGGCCTGGTCGATGGCGAACTTCGGCAGGATGTAGTCGTGGTCGATCTTGTACGACTCCACCTTGGAGACCACCTCCATGGTGTTCTCGATCGCCTCCGGATGGTCCGGGAATAGTTCCCGCATCTCCTCCTCGCTCTTGAGATACTCCTGCTGGGTGTAGCGCAGGCGGTTCGGGTCGTCGATGTCGGAATTCGTGGTAAGGCAGATGAGCCTGTCGTGTGCCGGTCCGTCCTCCTGCAGTATGAAGTGGGCGTCGTTCGTTGCGACTACCTTGACCCCCATCTCCTCGGCAAGCGAGAATATTGCGGGGTTGACCTTCATCTGCGCGTCATATACGTCCGTGGGAACGCCGGGAACGACGCTCTTGTGGAGCATCACCTCGAGGTAGTAGTCCTCCCCGAAGAGATCCTTGTGCCAGCGGATTGCCTCGCGGGCAGCCTCCATGTTGTCGGCCATGATGTCCTTCGGGACCTCTCCGGCCAGACATGCCGAACAGCAGATGAGATTGTCATGATACTTCTCGAGCACCTCGTGGGACACCCTCGGCTTGTAGTACATTCCCTCGATGTGGCCCGTCGTGCATATCTTCATCAGGTTCCTGTAGCCGTCGTAGTTCTTTGCCAGCAGGATGAGGTGATAGTAGGAACGGTGGTCGCGGTCCTTGAGGTGATGGTCGTAGTGACGCGTCACGTAGACCTCGCAGCCGATTATCGGCTTTACGATCAGGTTGCCGTCGGCATCCTTGTTCTTCTTGTCGTATGCATGCTTGAAGAACTCCTTCACGCCGTACATGTTGCCGTGGTCGGTGATGGCCAGGGCAGGCATCCCCAGCTCGCGGGCGCGGGCAAAGAGCTTCCCGATGTCGGAAAGGCCGTCGAGAATCGAGTATTGGGTGTGGACGTGGAGGTGTGCGAATGCCATTTGCTCGGAAAATCGTTAGATGAGTGAGACTCCCGTCATCAGTTCGGGCTGCGGGATGCCCATGAGCTTGAGGATTGTCGGCGCGATGTCGGCAAGGCGGCCGTCGCGGACCTCCTTGACGTCGTCGTCGACCACGATGAACTGCACGAGGTTCAGAGAATGGGCGGTGTTGGGGGTGCCGTCCTGGTTGACCGCATGGTCGGCATTGCCGTGGTCCGCCGTGATGAGCACGGTATATCCGTTGGCGCGGGCAGCATCCACCACCTCGCCCACGGCTCCGTCGATGTAGCGCACCGCCTTGACGATCGCGTCATAGACTCCGGTGTGGCCCACCATGTCGCCGTTGGCGAAATTGAGGATGACCATCTCGTGCTTGCCGGTTGCAAGGTCGGCAATCAGCGCCTCCTTGACGGCCGGAGCGCTCATCTCGGGCTGCAGGTCGTATGTGGCCACCTTCGGCGAGTTGATCAGGATGCGGTCCTCGTTCTCGAACTCCTGCTCGCGGCCGCCGTTGAAGAAGAATGTCACATGGGCATACTTCTCGGTCTCCGCGATGCGCAGCTGGTGGAGCCCGGCGTTCGCCACCACCTCTCCGAGCGGCATCTTGACATTCTCCTTGTCGAAGAGGATGTGCAGGCCGGCAAATTTCTCGTCATATGGAGTGAGGCAGCAGTAGTAGAGCGGAATCGTGTGCATCCCGGCCTCCGGCATGTCCTGCTGGGTGAGGACGGAAGTGATCTCGCGTGCGCGGTCGTTGCGGAAGTTGAAGAAGATGACAGCGTCGCCCTCCTCGATCTTCGCCACGGGCTCGCCGTCGGAGCCCACGATGCAGATCGGCTTGATGAACTCGTCGGTCACGCCGGCATCATACGAGGCCTGGATGGCGTCGGTGGCCGAGACGGCCTTCTCGCCCTTGCCCTCCACGATGAGGTCGTAGCCTACCTTCACCCTCTCCCAGCGCTTGTCGCGGTCCATGGTGTAGAAACGGCCGCAGACGCTCGCCACGCGGCCGGTGGTTTCGGCCATCTTGCCTTCGAGTTCGGCAACGAATCCCTTGCCGCTCATGGGGTCGGTGTCACGGCCGTCCATCAGACAGTGCACGAACACCTTGTCAATGCCGTTCTCGGCCGCCACGCGGAGAAACTCGTAGACGTGGTTCAGCGAGCTGTGCACTCCGCCGTGCGAGCAGAGGCCCATGAGGTGAAGCTTCTTTCCTGAAGCCTTGACATATTCGTAAGCCTTGCGGATCTCGTCGTTCTGCATGAACGAGTGGTCGCGGCAGGCCATGTTTATCTTCACGAGGTCCTGATAGACGATGCGGCCGCCTCCGATGTTGAGGTGACCCACTTCGGAATTGCCCATCTGCCCATCCGGAAGTCCGACATCCTCGCCGCATGCGCTCAGGTGTGAAAACGGATATTTGGCCCTCAGGGCGTCAATATTTGGCGTACCGGCGACATATATCGCATTGGAGCGGTCTTTTTTGCCCTCTCCCCATCCGTCAAGGATCATCAACAGTACTTTCTTATTCATAATTTTTATTAAATTTGTCTATTGTTTCAATCCGTACAAAGGTACTTATTTTATGGCTACAAAGGGAAGAAAAAATATCAACAAAAAGAGAGTGCGCGAAGCTGCCGGGACGGGCGACGCACGGATGGGCGGCATCAGGATCAAGGGCGAACGCCAGAGCAAGAACGTCCAGTATGTCGAGGGAAAGGTCAGCATGACCCGTGACGGCATCGGCTTCGTCACCGTCGAGGGAATGACCGAGGACATCTTCATCCCCATGCGCAAGATGCGCGGCGCGCTGCACGGCGACCGCGTCAAGGCAGCCATCCCGAAACACAAGAAAGTCTCCACGAGGCGCATCGAAGGCGAGGTGCTCGCCGTCATCGAACGCAGCAACAAGCCCCACGTCGGCATCCTGGTGATCCGCGGGCAGCAGGTTTGGGCCATAGTCGAGAGCCGCACCATGCCCTATGACATACGCATCCCCGTCGAAAGCCTGGACGAGCTGCCGGAAATTGACGGCTTGAAGGCCTCCAACGGAATGAAGGTCGCGGTGCTTGTCACCGACTGGCCGAAGAAGGCGCCCGAACCGCTCGGACGCATCGTCGACGTGCTCGGCAAGCCGGGCGAGAACGACACCGAGATGCACTCGATCCTCGCCGAGTACGGACTCCCCTACAGGTTCCCTCAGGATGTGGAGGAGGCCGCGAACAAGATCTCCGAGGTCATAACCGAGGAGGACCTTCGCGGAAGGCGCGACATGCGCAAGGTCACGACCTTCACCATCGACCCGACCGACGCGAAGGACTTCGACGACGCGCTGTCGATGCGCAAGCTTGAGAACGGCAACTTCGAGGTCGGCGTGCACATCGCCGACGTCACATACTATGTCACCCCCGGCACCAAGGTGGACCAGGAGGCCTTCACGCGCGGCACATCGGTCTATCTCGTCGACCGCACCATACCCATGCTTCCGGAGAACCTCTCCAACAAGCTCTGCTCGCTCAGGCCGCACGAGGACAAGCTCTGCTTCTCGGTAGTCTTCGAGATGAACGCCAAGGCAAAGGTCATCAGCAGCTGGTTCGGCCGCACGGTGATCAACTCCGACTGGCGTTTCGACTACGAGGCGGCGCAGGACATCATCGAGAACGGCAAGGGTCCCCTCTGCAACGAGATCCTTGACCTGCACTCGCTGGCCACCATACTGCGCAAGCAGCGCTTCGACGCCGGCGCGGTGAACTTCGAGAGGCCCGAGATCAAGGTCATCGTCGACAAGGAGGGCAAGCCCATCGACGTCGTCCAGAAGGAGTCGCACGAGAGCAACTGGCTCATCGAGGAGTTCATGCTGCTGGCCAACCGCACCGTCGCCGAACATGTCGCCCGCAAGTGCAAGGCAAAGAACCCCACATTCGTCTACCGTATCCACGACAACCCCAATCCGGAAAAGATCGAGGAACTCCGCCGCTTCGCCAAGAACTTCGGCCACCAGATGGGGGCCACCGGCGACAAGAGGGAGATATCGCACAGCCTCAACGCGCTGATGGGCGAGGTCAAGGATCGTCCCGAGGAGAACGCGCTGCAGATGATGGCGCTCCGCTCGATGGCGCGCGCCGTCTATTCGACCGAGAACATCGGCCACTACGGCCTGGCGTTCGACTACTATACCCACTTCACCTCCCCCATCCGCCGCTATCCGGACATGATGGTCCACCGCCTGCTGGCGATGTACCTGGACGGGGCAAAGTCGCAGGACAAGCTCTTCTACGAGGAGTGCTGCAAGCATTCCTCGGAACGCGAGCAGATAGCCACCGACGCCGAGAGGGCAAGCGTGAAGTACAAGATGGTCGAGTTCATGCAGGACAAGATAGGACGCGAGTTCGACGGCACCGTCTCCGGCCTGACGGAATGGGGCATCTACGTCGAGATCGAACCCACCAAGATCGAGGGAATGGTGTCACTGCGCGAAGTGAGGGAGGACTATCTCGTCTTCGACGAGGAGAACTACCGCACCGTCGGCAAGGGCACGGGAAGGATCTTCAACCTTGGGGACAAGGTGCGCATCAAGGTGCTTCGCGCCAGCCTGGAGCAGAAACTCCTGGACTATGAGCTCGTATGGGATTTCGAGGAGGGAAAGGAAGGCTCCGCACAGGCGGGGAAGTGACACAAAAAAAAGAAGGCCGATCCTCTGCCAGAACCGAGCCCCCTTCCGTGTACTAAAACCTAAACCTGATATAAAGATGCAATCGGACCTCGAAACGTTGCATCTTCTTCAAAAAAAATTTTCAGGTCAGCAACAATTCTTGCTGCAGTTCCTGCAGTGGGCGAATTCACCGCGCAGACGCTTCTCCACCAGCGACTGCATCCTATCGCGAAGCTCCGGGTTGGAGATGCGCTCCAGCACCTCATATGCGAATGCCATCTGCTGCAGCAGGCGCGCCTCCGCCTCCCGGATGCCGCGGGTGCGCATATAGAACAGCTCCTCCTGGTTGAGGCGTCCGACGGTTGCGCCGTGGCTGCATTTCACGTCGTCGGCATAGATCTCCAGCTGCGGCTTGGTATAGGCGCGTGCCCTGTCGGAGAGAAGCAGGTTGTGGTTGGCCTGGTAGGCTTCGGTCTTCTGCGAATCGGGCGCCACGTTGATGCGTCCGTAGAATTTCGTGATTCCCTCGTCGTCGAGGATTCCCTTGAATATCTGGTTGCTCCTGCATTCGGGAGCGAAGTGGTTCAGGTCGATGGAGTTGTCCATCAGCTGGCGGGAGTCGGTGAGGTAGAGGCCGCTCAGGTCCACCGAGGCGTGGCGGCCGTTGAGCGCCACGTTGATCCTGTTGGAAATCACGCCGCCGTGCAGCGACAGGAACACCATCTTGAGCGAAGCCCCCTCTGCGAGGCTGATGTCGTATGAGGTGCGGTGCTCCGCCTTGTTGTGCTCGTTCTGCATCACGTAGAACTCCACGTCGGCACCCGCCTCAAGCGTGATCGTGACCTTCTCGGTGGTCTTGAACTCGTCGAGCGAGAAGGTGTGCGAGCACTGGAGTATCCTTGCCGAGGAGTCCTCCCCGAAGCGGAAGTCGCTGGAGGTCTCGAGCGGGGCGGTCATCGCCGCGCTGCGCACGCAGATGAGCTGGAGCATCCCCTCCATCGCCTGCCCGCGCTCCAGATGGAGCGAATAGGGCGAACGGCCTCCCTGCACCTTGCCGTCGACGATGAACTGCTGGACAGTATCCTTCAGCGGCACCTTGCACCGGAATTCGCTTCCGGCGAGAGCAGGGGCATATATGAAGTTGTGCTGCATGCCTATGCCTCCGATTCGTTGATCAGCCAGTCATAGCCGCGCTTCTCGATCTCGAGGGCGAGCTCCTTGCCTGCGGTCTTGATGATGCGGCCCTTGTAGAGCACGTGGATGACATCCGGTACGATGTAGTCGAGAAGCCTCTGGTAGTGCGTGATGACGATGAAGGCATTGTCGGGGCGCTTCATCTTGTTGACGCCGGTAGCCACGATTCGCAGCGCATCGACGTCGAGTCCGGAATCGGTCTCGTCGAGGATCGCCAGGTCGGGATCGAGCATCGCCATCTGGAATATCTCGTTGCGCTTCTTCTCGCCTCCGGAGAAGCCCACGTTGACTCCGCGGGAGGAGAAGCTGCTGTCCATCTCGACATAGGCCATCTTCTCGCGCATCAGCTTGAGGAACTGCGCCGCGTTGAGCGCGGGAAGCCCCTTCTGCTTGCGGTGCTCGTTGACGGCCGCCTTGATGAAGTTGACGTTGGACACTCCCGGGATCTCTATCGGGTACTGGAAGCCCAGGAAGATGCCGGCCCAGGAACGCTCCTCCGGAGCGAGCTCGAGCAGGTTGAGCCCCTTGTAGGTCACCCGGCCCGATGTCACGTTGAAGTTCTCGCGACCCGCCAGCACGGCGGAAAGGGTGCTCTTGCCTGCACCGTTGGGTCCCATTATGGCGTGTATCTCGCCCGGACGCACTTCCAGGTCTATTCCCTTCAATATCTCCTTGTCGCCTATCGAGGCGTGAAGGTCTTCTATCTTCAGCATTGTCTCCATCTGTCTTGTCTGTATGTCTCTGTCGTCCCGCCCGGCCAGGCACTATCCTACGCTGCCTTCGAGCGAGACCTGCAATAATTTCTGTGCTTCGACGGCAAACTCCATCGGAAGCTGGTTGAGGACCTCCTTGGCGTAGCCGTTGACTATGAGTCCAACTGCATCCTCTGCGGTGATTCCCCTCTGGCGGCAGTAGAAGAGCTGGTCCTCGCTGATCTTGGAGGTTGTCGCCTCATGCTCTATGACCGCCGTGTGGTTGTCGCTCTCGATGACCGGGAAGGTATGCGCACCGCACTTGTCGCCGAGCAGCAGCGAGTCGCACTGCGAATAGTTGCGCGCCCCTTCCGCCTTCGGAAGCACCTTGACCATGCCGCGGTAGCTGTTCTGGCTGTGGCCGGCTGAGATGCCCTTGCTCACGATGCGGCTGCTGGTGTTGCGGCCGATGTGTATCATCTTCGTGCCGGTGTCTGCCTGCTGCCGGTTGTTGGTGACGGCGACGGAGTAGAACTCCGACACGGAGTTGTCGCCCTTGAGTATGGTGCTCGGGTATTTCCATGTGATGGAACTGCCCGTCTCGACCTGCGTCCAGAACAGGCGGCTTCCCTCGCCCTTGCAGATGCCGCGCTTTGTCACGAAGTTGTAGATGCCGCCGCGGCCCTGCTCGTCTCCCGGATACCAGTTCTGCACGGTGGAGTACTTCACCTCGGCATCCTTCTCGACGATGATCTCGACCACCGCCGCATGCAGCTGCGCCTCGTCGCGCTGCGGTGCCGTGCACCCCTCGAGATAGCTCAGGTAGGAACCCTCGTCCGCCACCAGGAGCGTGCGCTCGAACTGTCCGGTGCCGCGCGCATTGATGCGGAAATAGCTCGAGAGCTCTATCGGACAGCGCACACCCTTCGGGATGTAGCAGAAGCTGCCGTCGCTGAACACGGCGGAGTTGAGCGCCGCATAGAAGTTGTCGCCGCTCGGGACGACCGTCGCAAGATACTTGCGCACCAGGTCGGGATAGTCGCGCACCGCCTCGGAGAAGGAGCAGAATATGATGCCCTTCTCGGCGAGCGTCTCGCGGAAGGTGGTCTTCACCGAAACCGAGTCGAAGACGGCGTCCACGGCCACTCCGCTCAGCACGTTGCGCTCCTTGAGGGGAATGCCAAGCTTGTCGAAGGTCTTCTCGAGCTCGGGGTCGATCTCCTTCGGGGAAGAGCTCCTGGACTTCGGCGCCGCATAATATATGATGTCCTGGAAATCGATCGGGGGAATCTCGAGATGCGCCCAGGTCGGAAGCTTCATCTTCTGCCATTTGCGAAAGGCTTCCAAGCGGAAGTCGAGCAGCCATGAAGGCTCGCCCTTCTTGGAGGAGATCATCCTGACGATCTCCTCGGAGAGCCCCTTCGGCACGAACTCCTGCTCCACGTCGGTCTCGAATCCGTGCTGGTATTCGGTACGGGTGAATTCCTGTATGATGTTGTCGCTATTTTCCATATGGTTCGCGGCCCTCTTCAGGCAGCGCTGCAAAGGTATGCAATTTTGGTGACAAGTGACAAAAAAACACCGGGGCGTCACCCCGGCGTGAAAACGGCTCAGAAGAGACCGAACAGACGCGCGTCTATCTTGTCCGTGATGGTTGCGAAGTCCTCGGGCCGGTTCTGGAAATCAAGATTGTCGGCATCGATCGTCAGCACGTCGCCGGTGTATTCCGAGATGAACTGCTCGTAGCGGCGGTTGAGGCCGCCGAGATACTCGAGGCTCATGCTCTGCTCGTAGTCGCGGCCGCGTTTCTGTATCTGGGCGACCAGGTGAGGTATCGAGCAGCGCAGGTAGATCAGCAGGTCGGGCATCTTTATCATCTGCGTCATCACGTTGTAGAGGTCCATGTAGGCGTCGAAGTCCCTCTTTGAGAGGTTTCCCTGCTCATAGTTGTTGACGACGAAGACGTTCACGCCCTCGAAGAGGGTGCGGTCCTGGATGATCACCTCCTTGCTGCGGGCTATCTCCATCATGTCCTTCAGGCGCTGGGTGAGGAAATAGACCTCAAGGTTGAAGGACCATCTCGGGATGTCCTTGTAATAGTCCTCGAGGAAGGGGTTGTATGTCACGGCCTCGTACTTCGGCGTCCAGCCGTAGTGCTGAGCCAGCATTCTGGTCAGGGTGGTCTTGCCGCTGCCTATGTTGCCTGCTATTCCTATATGCATTGTCAGTCTTTTTTGAACAGTCCGTAAATGGAGCTTCCGCTGCCCGACATGGAAGCATAGATGGCACCGCGGTCATACATCTCCTGCTTCATGCGTGCGAGCGACGGATGGATGCCGAAGACGCTCCGCTCGAAGTCGTTCTTCAGCATTTCCCGCCACCTGGCGGGAGGAAGCGGGAGAATCTCCCGCAAAGGTACCGAAGGCACCCCGGGCGTCACGCCGGCATAAGCCTCGCGGGTGGAGACGTGGACGTCGGGGGTCACGAGCTCCATGCGCAGTGAGTCCAGCGCCGGAAGGTCGAACTCCTCGAGCACCTCGCCGCGGCCGCTTGCCAGCATCGGCCTGTTGTAGACGAAGAATGGGCAGTCGCTGCCGAGCCGTGAGGCCATCTTCGCCAGCTCACCGTCCGAAAGGCCGAGTGAGAACATGCCGTCGAGCATCTTCAGCGTGAAGGTGGCGTCAGCCGAGCCGCCGCCGAGTCCCGCGCCGAAAGGTATCTTCTTGTATAGATGGATGTGCACGGGCGGGATGCCGCAAAGGTCGTTGAGCAGCCGCCATGCCCTTGCGCAGAGGTTGTCCTGCACGTCTCCGTCGATCGGAATGCCGTAGAGCGTCATCCCGAAACTGTCGGAAGGGACTATCTCGAGCACATCCCTCAACCCCATGTAGGGGACAAAGAGGGTCTCAATATCGTGATAGCCGTCAGGCCTTCTTGCCACGATATCCAGACCCAGGTTGATTTTTGCGTTCGGATAGCTGATCATGTCTCAAAATTTACGGGACAGCGGGCCGGCGGCCCGCATTCATCAACCGCACTTCGAGTAGCCGCAGTCCATGCAGACCAGGCATCCCTCCTGATAGATGAGGTTGTTGCCTCCGCAGTTCTTGCAGGTACGGCCGGTCTCGTCCCTCGTGCCGTTCGGGATGTAGCGCTTCAGAGCCCTTTCCACACCGTTCTTCCAGGTGTTGATCGACTCGCTGTCAAGCTCCAGCCCATGGACGAGGTTGAGGATGTCGACGATCGGCATGCCGTTGCGCATGACGCCGGAGATGAGCTTCGCATAGTTCCAGAACTCCTTGTTGAACATGTGCGAGATGCCGCCCACGACGTTCGGATAGCCATACTTGTCAACATAGTGGAAGTCGTAGCGCGACTTGCCGGTGTTGATGTCCTTCTCCTTGACGATCCAGCCCTTCTCGATGCCCAGCGGAATCATTCGGGTGTCCTCGTCGATGATACCGGTGAATATCTCGTACGGCTTGCCGCCGAGCTTGCCCACGAGGGCGATCCATTTCTCGCTGCCGTTGCGGAAGCGGATGACATCAGCCTCGAGGGACTGCGGACGCTGCTTCGGCTTGAGAACGTTCTCGCTCTTCTCCTTGGTGGAGACAAGGACTCCCGAACGGGATCCTTCACGATATACGGTAATGCCCTTGCAACCGCATTCCCATGCAGTCCTGTAGACCTCCGCCACCATCTCCTCGGTGATGTCCTCGGGAAGGTTGACCGTGACGCTGATCGAGTGGTCGACCCACTTCTGCATGGCGCCCTGCATCTTGACCTTCTGTACCCAGTCGATGTCGTTTGCGGTTGCCTTGAAGAACGGCGACTTCTGCAGGAGCTCCTCCAGTTCCTCGCTGTTCATCGACATTATCTCTTCCTTGCCGTAGCCGTTTACCTCGCCCCACGTGAGGAACTTGTGGTGGAACACGAAATATTCCTCGAAGCAGTCGCCCACGTCGTCGCGGTATGTGATGTGTGCATTCTTGTCGCTCGGGTTGACCTTCTTGCGGCGCTTGTAGAAGGGACGGAAGACGGGTTCTATGCCCGAGGTTGTCTGTGTCAGCAGGCTGGTGCTGCCGGTAGGCGCGATGGTGAGCATCGAGATGTTGCGGCGGCCGTCGCGGACCATCTCCTCGTAGAGTGCCGGGTCCTCGGCCTTGATGCGGAGGATCATCGGGTTGGACTCCTCGCGCGTCGCGTCGTAGATCGGGAAGGCTCCGCGCTCGCGTGCCATGTTGACCGAAGAGCGGTATGCCTCGACTGCCAGCGTGCGCTGCACCTTGACGGAGAATTCGATCGCCTCCTGCGTGCCGTATGTCAGGCCGAGGGCGGCGAGCATGTCGCCTTCCGCGGTGATGCCGAGGCCGGTGCGCCTTCCGCCGAGGGATTTCTTGCGGATCTTGTCCCAAAGCTGCTTCTCTACCCTCTTGACCTCCTCGTCCTCGGGGTCGGATTCGATCTTTGCAAGGATCAGGTCGATCTTCTCCATCTCGAGGTCGATCAGGTCGTCCATCAGGCGCATGCCCATGGCCACGTGCTTCTTGAAGAGGTCGAAGTCGAAAGATGCCTTCGGAGTGAACGGATGCTTCACATAGGAGTAGAGGTTGATGGCGATCAGACGGCAGGAGTCGTATGGACAGAGGGGGATCTCTCCGCAAGGATTGGTGCTCACGGTCCTGTAGCCCAGGTCGGCGTAGCAGTCTGCCACGGATTCGCGCAGGATGGTGTCCCAGAAGAGAACGCCCGGTTCAGCCGACTTCCATGCGTTGTGGATGATCTTCTTCCAGAGGGCCGAGGCATCGATGTCCTTGACGATCTTCGGGTCGTCGCTGTAGACGGGGAACTGCTGGCGGTAGTTGCGTCCTGCGAGAGCCGCGCGCATGAACTCGTCGTCAACCTTGACCGAGACGTTCGCACCGGTCACCTTGCCCTGCTCCATCTTGGCGTCTATGAAATTCTCCGAGTTGGGGTGCCTGATCGATACGCTGAGCATCAGCGCGCCCCTGCGGCCGTCCTGCGCCACCTCGCGGGTGGAATTGGAATAGCGTTCCATGAAAGGAACGATTCCGGTCGAGGTCAGTGCGCTGTTGAGCACCGGAGTGCCGCTCGGACGGATGTGCGACAGGTCATGACCCACGCCGCCACGGCGCTTCATGAGCTGCACCTGCTCCTGGTCGATCATCATGATGCCGCCGTACGAATCTGCCGGATTGTCGTGGCCTATGACGAAGCAGTTGGAGAGCGATGCAACCTGATACGGGTTTCCTATGCCGCTCATCGGGCTACCCTGGGGAACTATGTACTTGAAGTCTTTGAGGAGGTCGAAGATATCCTTCTCCGGCAGCGGATTGGGATATTTGCTCTCGATCCTGTTGAATTCCGAGGCAATACGACGATGCATGTCCGCCGGACTCTTCTCATAGAGCTTGCCGGCCGAGTCCTTCAGTGCATATTTGTTTGCCCAGACGGAAGCCGCCAATTCATCGCCCTTGAAATAGGCAATGCTGGCCTCCAGAACCTCCTCATAGCTATAAGTTTTCATAAACTGCTGTATGTAAAAGTTTTATATTTAAGTGGCGCGTGTGTTCTCCCAGCCGCAGCCACCCGGTTGCGGTCTCAGGACGAAAACAGGTATGCAAGTTACAGCAAAATGAACCCGCTTCCCTAGGGTCAATTCGCGGAGTTTTTAACAAGTAATAAACAATCCGCTTCAGGATGCATTGCAGCCGTCATTTTGGAATGTTCGGCAAAATTGGATACATTTGTGGATACAACTCTTATACGGATACATGTCATGAGCACGGAAATATCTACTGTAGGCAAGGTTGCAGCCATTGAGCAACTCTTTGAAAATACGGGATTTACAAACGAGAAGACCATCACCTTGACCGAAAAGGGCGAGTGTTGCGAGTCACTTCGCATAATGCTCGAGGGGGTGGACTTCGACCTGACATACACGCCGCTGCGTCACCTCGGATACAAGGCAGTGCTCTACACGATAGGCGACCTCTACGCAAAGCTGCGCACCCCGGCGTCCCTCTCCGTCAACCTTGGACTCTCCAGCCGGTTCGGGCTCGAGGAGGTCCGCTCACTCTGGGAAGGAGTGCTCGGCGCAGTGAACGAACACGGCATCAAGCACCTCTCCCTCGACCTCAACCCCTCGGTCAACGGCCTGTGCATAGCGATGTCGGCCTGCGGAGTCCAGAAGAAAGGCATCATCGAGAAGGTGCCCGCATCCAAGAACATGGACCTCATCTGCCTCTCCGGACACGTCGGTGCGGCATACATGGGACTCCACGTGCTCGAAAGGGAGAAGGTGGCCTTCAACAGCACCGACAAGCAGCCCGACCTGAGCGCCTACAAGAGCATCCTGGCATCATACCTCAGCCCCGAGATCAAGCCCGACACGGTCAGCCGCTTCATCGACGGACAGGTCTACCCCTCGCGCGGACTGTTCATCACCAACGGCCTGGGCGAAGCGATCATACGCCTCACCCGCGAGACCGGCTTCGGCGCCAAGGTCTACCTCGACAAGATTCCGATCTCGTCGCAGACCTTCGCCATGGCGGACGAACTCGACATGGACGCAGTCACGGCCGCGATGAACGGCGGGGACGACTACCAGTTCATCTTCACCGTCCCCATCGAGAAGCACGACGTCATCCGCAAGGACTTCCAGGACTACGACATCATCGGCCATCTGGCCAAGCCCGACGTCGGTCCGGTCATGGTCACCCCGGAGGGAGTCGAAATTCCTCTCCGCGCACAAGGCTATTAGTCAAATCTATTTGATGATTGTCAAATAGTTTTATAACTTTGCGGTCTTGATTCCGCAAGGGACATTGAGATATGGTGTAATGGCAGCACTAGAGATTTTGGTTCTCCCAGTCCAGGTTCGAATCCCGGTATCTCAACAACTAACCAATTAACTGCACCTACTTTGGAACCTCCGAGTTGTCAGAACAGCCGTTGCGACGAGAGCCCTTCCTCGGGCCCCCTGCCGTCGTGGTGCAGCTACCATAAAACAGAATCCCCGCAGACATCCGGAGCACGATGCGCCGGAGAGTCCGCTTTTTGATTGCATATGGCACTATATTTCAAGAAAGAACTGGAAAACGGAGCCGACATCTATGTCTGGCACATCACTGAAACCGAGGAGGAGCTGAGAAGGACCACTCAGATTCCCGACGACGAGCTCGAGGAACTCTCCTTCACCAGGAGCGAGTCCCGCCGCAAGGAGATCATCGCCACCAGGGCCCTCATCAACGAGATCTTCGAGGAGAAGGTCTACCTGGGACACCACGAGAACGGCAAGCCATACATCCAGAACATGGCAGTCGAGATCAGCATCTCGCACTCCAGCGGATACGTGGCGATCATCGTCCACCCCGACGAGGACCTGGGCATCGACATCGAGGGGCTCGACCGCGATTTCTCGGCAGTCGAGAAGAAGGCTCTCTCCGAAGACGAGATCGACGACCTCTCGGACCACAAGCGCTCTCTCCAGTTGGCCATATACTGGTGCGCCAAGGAAGCGATCTTCAAGAGGATGTCGCTTTCCGGAGTGGACTTCGCGGAAGACATCGAGATCGAGAGGTTCAACCCGCACGAAGAGGGCGAACTCGAGGCGACCTTCTATCACAAGGACGGAAGCGAAGAGGAATTTGAGCTCGAATACATGCAGTTCGACAACATGGTGATGGTGTGGGTCGTAGGATAGCGGAACGGGGAACGCGACAAGAACAACGAAAAAGCAAGAAGGAATTCAATTGATATGATGGAGAAGAATTTTGTACAGGAACTCACCTGGAGAGGCATGATCCACGACATCATGCCGGGAACTGAAGAAGAACTTATGAAAGGCCCTGCAGCCGCCTATGTCGGAATCGACCCGACCGGTGACTCGCTTCACATCGGACACCTCGTAAGCATAATGATACTCAAGCATTTCCAGAACTGCGGCCACAAGCCTTTCGCGCTCGTGGGCGGAGCTACCGGAATGATCGGCGACCCTTCGATGAAGAGCCAGGAGCGCAACCTCCTCGACGAGGAGACGCTCGCACACAACGTGGAGTGCATCAAGGCACAGCTCGGACGCTTCCTCGACTTCGACTCGGACGCCGACAACAAGGCGGAACTCGTGAACAACTATGACTGGATGAAGGACTACACCTTCATCAACTTCACCCGCGACATCGGCAAGCTCATCACCGTCAACTACATGATGAGCAAGGACTCGGTCAAGAAGCGCCTCAGCCGCGACTCGAGCGAGGGAATGTCGTTCACCGAGTTCACCTACCAGCTGCTCCAGGGCTATGACTTCCTCTATCTCTACGAGCACAAGGGAGTCAAGCTGCAGCTCGGCGGCGCGGACCAGTGGGGCAACATCACCACCGGCACCGAACTCATCCGCCGCACACTCGGCAAGGAGGCGTTCGCCCTCACCTGCCCGCTCATCACCAAGGCTGACGGCGGCAAGTTCGGCAAGACCGAGAAGGGCAACATCTGGCTTGACGCGGAACGCACCTCACCTTACGAGTTCTACCAGTTCTGGCTCAACGTCAGCGACGAGGACGCGGAGAAATACATCAAGATCTTCACGATGCTCGACCGCCAGACCATCGAGGGCGCAATCGAGGAACACAGGACCGACCCCGGCCAGCGCAGGCTCCAGAAACTCCTCGCAAGGGAGATCACCATCATGGTCCACGGCCAGGCGGAGTACGACAAGGCCATCGCCGCTTCGGAGATGCTCTTCGGCAAGGGCACCCTCGAGGCCCTCAGGGAGATGGACGAAAAGACCTTCCTCTCAGTGTTCAGCCAGGTCAGGCAGTATTCCCTCGGAATCTCGCAGCTCCCTGCCGACACCATCGAGACCCTTGCGGTGACGACCGACATCTTCCCCTCGAAGGGTGAGTGCCGCAAGATGATCCAGGCCGGCGGAATGAGCATCAACAAGGAGAAGGTCACCGACGTCGCCCGCCAGCTGACCACCGACGACCTGCTCAACGGCAAGTACATCCTTGTCCAGAAAGGCAAGAAGAACTATTTCATCCTCAAATTCGAATAGGCAATGGAAGGTCAGGAAAGCACAAGACAGCTCAAGGTCGGACGCCAGATCCAGAAGGACCTGGCCGAGATCATCCGCAGCAAGGGAATGGCCGCATATGACGGTGCCATGGTCTCGGTAAGCGGAGTCAGGATGAGTCCGGACCTCTCTCTGGCGAAGGTATATCTGAGCATATTCCCTTCGGCAAAGGCCGAAACGGTGATGGGCATCATCAACGACAGCAGCAGGAAGCTGCGCGGCGAACTCGGCCACCTGGTGGCAAAGCAGCTCCGCATCGTTCCGGAGCTCGCATTCTTCCTCGACAACTCGCTTGACTACGTCGAACACATCGACGAACTTCTCAAGCAGTAAGATGAATCTGTCGGGGTTCATAGCACGGCGCTATCTGTTCGCGAAGAAGTCGCACAACGTCATCAACATCATCTCGATGATCTCTGCGGCCGGCATCGCGACGGGTTGCGCCGCACTTGTCATAATCCTGTCGGTATACAACGGTTTCGACTCGATCGTCCGCTCGCTCTACAACTCATATTCCCCCGACCTTGTCGCCACTGCCGTCCAGGGCAAGGTGTTCGAGGTCCCGGAAGAGGCAGTCTCGCAGATCGAGGCCGTCGAAGGTGTGAGGGCCGTCAGCGGCGTGCTCGAGGAGAACGTCTATGTCAAGTACGGCACTGAAGACCTGGTGGCCGTCGCAAGGGGCGTCGACTCCGTCTATCAGGACGTCACCGGACTGCGCGACTACATCGTCGAGGGAAAGTTCAGCCTGCAGAAGGGACAGATCAACCAGGTGGTGGTCGGTCGCACGCTGGCGCTCGAACTCGGTCTCCGCACCCACTTCCTCACCCCGATGGAAGTCTACTTCCCTTCGCGCACGGCGGAGGTATCGCTGCTCAACCCGCTCTCCTCGCTGCGCAAGGAGAAGCTCTACCCGTCCGGCGTGGTCTCGCTCGAGCAGAATTTCGACAAGAAATACATCTACATGCCGATCGACGCGCTGCGCAGCCTGCTGGAATATGACCGCGAAGTCTCCGCAATCGAGATATACGTCGACTCGACCTCGCTGGCCGCCGGCGGCATCGTTTCCAAGTCCATGCAGAAGCGCATCAGCGGGATTCTCGGAGACGGCTGCCAGGTGCGCAACCGCCAGCAGCAGAACGAGACTGTGAACAAGCTGCTCTCATATGAGAAGATCGCCATCTACGCCATACTTCTCTTCGTGATGATCATCATCTCCTGCAACATATTCGGCTCGCTCTCGATGCTGATCATCGAAAAGCGCAAGGACATCGAGACGCTGAAGGCGATGGGCGCCGAGGACGGCCTCATCAAGCAGGTGTTCGTAAGGGAAGGATGGCTCATCTCGATACTTGGCATACTCATCGGCGTAGCCCTCGGCCTCCTCATCTGCTACCTCCAGCAGCGCTTCGGCATCGTCAAGATGCCAGGCAACTTCGTCGTGGACGCCTATCCGGTGGTCGTCAAGTGGAGCGACATCGCCCTGGTCATCCTCGGGGTCGGAGCAATAGGCTACATCACCGCGGCAATCTCCCGCAAGGTGAACTATCTCATGGAAGAGTGACATTCGTGCGGCCGGAGTGCCGCATGGCCCCTATCGTCTGGCGCGGAAGAAATCCGACACCATGCGCCCGCATTCGTCCGCGAGCAGGCCGGAGGTGACCACCGTCCTGGGGTGGAGCAGCGACGGGCTGAAGAGCGAGTAGCCGCGCTTCGGGTCGAACGCGCCGAAGACCAGGCGCGGAAGCTGCGCCCAGTTGAGCGCGGCGGCGCACATCGGGCACGGCTCGACGGTGACGTAGAGAGTGCAGTCCTCGAGATATTTGCCGCCCAGGTATTCGGTGGCGGAGGTGATGGCCTGCATCTCGGCATGAGCCGTCGGGTCGTCAAGCCGCTCGACAAGATTGTGCGCGCGGGCTATTATCCTGCCGCGACACACCACCACCGCGCCGATGGGAATCTCACCCTCGGCCGCAGCCGCCGCGGCCTCGCGCAGCGCCTCCCTCATGAATCTTTCGTCATCCATGCTGCAAACTTACAAAAAAAACGCGGTCGGCAGGAATGAGACGGCCCCATTATTTGAAAACATTGCACATGAATCCACAAGGATGACTATAACATTTTCGTTATAACAACGATGTTACAAAACCTTCGTTGTTTCATGCGCAAACATGTTTCAAGACATGTCCGGGGAGGCCGTAGGCGCACGAAAAAAGGGCAGCCCATGCGGGCCGCCCTCCTTCTTCACAATACGTTTGACATTACATCATTCCGCCCATTCCGGGGTTCATTGCGGGCATCGCGGGAGTCTCCTCCTTGATGTCTGCAAGAGCGCACTCGGTGGTGAGGAACATTCCTGCCACGGAAGCTGCATTCTGCAGTGCTACGCGGACAACCTTCGTAGGGTCGATGACACCTGTCGAAAGGAGGTTCTCATACTTGTCGGTACGTGCGTTGTAACCGAAGTCGCCCTTTCCTTCCCTTACCTTGTTGACGATGACGCTGCCTTCCTTGCCGGCATTGCCAGCGATGGTGCGGATGGGCTCCTCGATTGCGCGGGCAACGATGTTGATGCCTGTCTGCTCGTCCTCGTTCTCGCCCTTGAGGGTCTCGAGAACCTGGCTTGCACGGATGTATGCCACGCCGCCGCCCGGGATGATTCCCTCTTCGACAGCAGCACGGGTAGCGTTGAGGGCATCCTCCACGCGGTCCTTCTTCTCCTTCATCTCAACCTCGGAAGCAGCACCGACATAGAGCACTGCTACGCCGCCGGCGAGCTTGCCGAGACGCTCCTGGAGCTTCTCGCGGTCATAGTCGCTGGTAGTGGTGGCAATCTGCTTGCGGATCTGGTTTGCGCGGTCGGTGATGGAATCCTTGTCGCCCGCACCGTTGACGATGGTGGTGTTCTCCTTGTCCACGACGACCTTCTCGGCACGGCCGAGCATGTCGGGAGTAGCGTTCTCGAGGGTGAAGCCCCTCTCTTCGGAGATGACCATGCCGCCGGTAAGGGTGGCGATGTCCTGAAGCATTTCCTTGCGGCGGTCGCCGAAACCGGGAGCCTTGACTGCAGCAATCTTCAAAGTGCCGCGCAGACGGTTGACGACGAGGGTGGTGAGAGCCTCACCGTCGACATCCTCAGCGATGATGAGGAGCGAACGGCCTTCGCGTGCGATGGGCTCGAGGATGGGGAGAAGATCCTTCATGGTGGAGATCTTCTTGTCGGTGATCAGGATGCTCGGCTGCTCGAGAACTGCCTCCATCTTGTCGGGGTTGGTCATGAAATATGCGGAGATGTAGCCCCTGTCGAACTGCATGCCCTCGACGACCTTGACCTCGGTAGCGGTGCCCTTTGCCTCTTCAACGGTGATGACGCCGTCCTTCTTGACCTTGGACATCGCATCTGCGATGAGCTTGCCGATGTAGTTGTCGTTGTTTGCGGAGATCGTGCCTACCTGCTCGATCTTGGAGTAGTCGTCACCGACCTCGGTGCTCTGCTCCTTGAGGTTTGCGACCACTGCGTCGACGGCCTTGTCGATGCCGCGCTTGAGGTCCATCGGATTTGCACCTGCGGTGACGTTCTTCAGACCCACGTTGATGATTGCCTGTGCGAGGACGGTTGCGGTGGTGGTGCCGTCACCTGCCTGGTCGTTGGTCTTGGAAGCGACCTCCTTGACCATCTGTGCACCCATGTCCTGGAAGCGGTCTTCAAGCTCGATCGCCTTTGCGACGGTCACACCGTCCTTGGTCACCTGGGGAGCACCGAATTTCTTGTCGATGACGACGTTGCGGCCCTTCGGACCGAGAGTCACCTTGACTGCGTTTGCCAGCGCGTCAGCGCCTTCCTTCATCTGGTTGCGCGCTTCGATATTGAATTTTATCTCTTTTGCCATGATTTTTCGTTTTTAAGGGGTTATTTGATGACAGCAACGATGTCGCTCTGACGCATGATCAGATAGTCCTTGCCGTCCACGTTGATCTCGGTGCCTGCGTACTTGCCGTAGAGGACGGTGTCGCCCGGGGCGACTTCCATGGGTTCATCCTTCTTGCCGGAGCCTACAGCCACTACTTTTCCCTGCTGGGGTTTCTCCTTTGCGGTATCAGGAATGTACAGTCCGCTTGCCGTCTTGGTCTCGGCTTCCTTGGCTTCGATCAGAACTCTGTCTGCTAATGGTTTTATCATGATGATAAGTTTTTAAATGATTATTATGTTTTATATTTGTGTCAGAAATTCATCCGGTGCGTCATCCCGAATGGCAAATTGAGTGCCAACGGCATCGGACTGACAAATTGACAATATCAATGAACAAACTGACATCATCCATATTGGTAGCCCTCGCGCTGGTGGCAGCATCCTGCGGCGGAAACGGAGTCGAGACAAGGCCCTTCCCGAAGGCTCAGGTCCCGTCCATCATAACAAGCGACGAGGATGCGAGAAGCTATATGGCCCGCCACTACTGGGACCGCTTCTTCGCCACCGCCGACGACTGGAAGTCCGACACCGCCGTGTTCTGCGGCGTCACGGCCCTCGACTTCGAGACGGCCTACGGCAAATATGTCGTCCTGCTCAACAGCCTTCCCCTGGAGATTGCCATCACGGCCCAGGACACCCTGATCAACCGCGCCGAGGCGCTCAGGGCCGTGGATCCCTCGTCGGTGCTCTACCGCAAGGTCTGCGACCTTAGCGAACACTACCTCTTCGACCCCAACTCCCCGGTGCGCTGCGAAGACCTTTATGTCCCCATCCTCAAGAAGATGGTCTCATCGCCCTTCACCCCCGAAGGAGACAAGGTGCGGGCCGAGCACTACATCCCGCTCTGCTCGCTCAACCGCATCGGCACCAAGGCCGCGGACTTCACCTACACGCTGAAGAACGGCCGCACCGGCAACCTCTACGACGTCAAGGCCGACCACACGCTGATGTTCTTCAGCAATCCCGGCTGCGAGAACTGCAAGCAGATCATCGAGACGTTGTCCGGCTACAACACCATCTCGGAAGCCATCGCCAAGGGACGCCTCGCGGTACTCAACGTCTATCCGGACGAGGACCTGGACGAGTGGTACAAATACATGTCGCACTATCCCGATATCTGGATAAACGGATATGACGCAGAGGGCGTGCTCAACAGCAACACCATCTACAACCTCAGGGCAATCCCGTCGCTCTACCTGCTTGACGAAGACAAGAACGTGATACTCAAGGATGCACCCTTGGATGTGGTGCTCAAACATCTATGGGACGTCTTGCCGGACTAGGTCTCTTCGGTCTCTTCGGTCTCTTCCTTGCCGCCACCGTCGCGCCGTTCAGCTCGGACGTGCTCTATGTCGGCATACTGATGACCGGCATCAACCCGTGGGCCGTCTTCGCCGTGGGCACGCTGGGCAACTGGACAGGAGGGATAACGACCTATCTGATCGGCTGGCTCGGCCGATGGGAATGGATCGAGAAATGGTTCAAGGTCAAGCCCGAGACCCTGGAGAAACAGAAGAAATCCATCGACAAGTGGGGACCGCCGCTTGCACTGGTGAGCTGGGTGCCGATCATCGGCGACGCCATCGTGCTGGCCATGGGATTCTACAAGTCCGAGCCTGTCAGGACCTGCATATACATGCTCGTAGGCAAGGCCCTCAGGTTCATCGCCTGGACCCTGCTCTACTTCAAGTACGGGGAGGCGGTGCTCAGCCACCTCTTCTGAAAAGGATTGACTATCGTGCCCTTACCGTGATGACGTTGGTCACCTTGCGCTCGCCCGCATGGTCGAACTTCTTGTTGTCGCAAGGAAAGTTCACGACTTCGCCGCGCACGACCATTGCCGAAGAGCCGCCGCCGTCGAGGTTGAGGGCATCCTTGCATCCAAGCCAGCCCATCATCTGTCGCAGCTCCACGGTGGACATGCCGGCAGCCTGCGGGGCGCGGCCGTCCACCACCACGAACACGGCGGTGCCGTCGTCACGCTTTCCGACGACGGTGCGGGGATGGCGGGTCTTGTTGAACGAATTCTCCTCCTGGGGGACATCCTTGCCGCCGATGCGCAGCAGGGGGCCCGCAGTGAGCACGTCCTCCGCCTCGATGTACTTCTCCCAAGAGCGGATGGCATCCGCCTTGACGATGAAGAAGTCACCATTGAAAATTGCCACCGAACCGTTCTGGCGGGAACCGCGGCTCCAGAACTCGCGTCCCGAATCGTTGCTGTTCTCCCCTACCGTCTCGCCGTCGACGCGCGTGTAGGTCACCGCGCCGTAAGGATGCCTCATCCTGAAGAACGAGCCGTTGACGGCCGCGATCGCACCTGCCTCGGAAGCGAACTGGGTGGTCTTGAGAAGAGTCTCGGCCGGAGCCTCGATGACATCGAACTGATAGCCTGGAGCTATCTCGAGAATGGACACCATCTGGTTGGAGCCGAAGAGGCTTCCCTCGAACTGACATTGTCTCAAGGTGATGCCCTCATCTATCGTGCGGCTCTCCCATGCGCCGTTGCGGAAAATGGATTCGTCGTCCTGGGCGAAGGCCGCCGTGCTGGCGAAAATGAGGACGACAACTGACAAAAAGGATGAAATTCTTCTCATAGCCGTTCGTTATGGTTCAATTGATTAGCAAATATAATCCTTTTTCTTAACTTTACGGGTTGTTTTCACATGAAATTGAAACACACATATTCCCTCGCAGCGGTCATCTCCGCCCTGCTGTTGCTGCTGACCGCATTGCCGGCCGGCGCGCAGTATTACACGGCGGGTGACGAGCCATTCAATTCGCGCTGGAGGACCATCGCCGGCGACCACTACTCGGTCATCTACCCCGAGGGGAACGACTCCCTGGCACGCCGCTACCTCTACCTGTTCGAGAAGAACCGCGACATCTCGCAGGCCGGACAGAAGATCGGCTATCCCTATGTGCCGATAATGCTCCATCCCAACGCCATCACCGGCAGGTCCACCGCGGCCTGGGGTCCGAAGAGGCTGGACATCTTCACCACGCCCACACCATTCTCCGGTCTTCCCCTCAACCACGAGGAGGAGACGGCAATCAGGGTCGGCAGGCTCCTGGGCTACATGCAGCACTACGACACCTACATCTTCCGCTTCCTGCAGCACTGCGTGGCCGGACAGCAGTCGGTGGCGCTCGGCGTAGGCTTCTACCCCTCCGTGTGGCAGTCCGTGGGCGACGCGGCGGTCCACCTGACCGACATCACACCTTCGGGACCGGGACGCAACGGAGAGTTCCTGATGTACTACCGCGCAGCCTTCATCAACGGCGACGTGCGCGAGTACGACAACTGGAGATACGGATCCTACAAATACTACACTCCCGACAAGACCGCCTTCGGCTACATGATGATGAGCAACTGGCGCTTCTATTCCGGCAACTACTACGCGCTGGGCGACGTGATGCACATACAGATGCGCGACTGGTGGGACATCTTCGGAGTATGGAACCGAAGCTTCATCGAGGCCCTCAACAAGACCCCGCGAAAGAACTGGCGACAGACGGTGGCATACAACACCCACCACTGGTATGCCGAATATGTCAACAAGGGCCCGTACACCGAGACCACGCCATTGCTGGACAAGGAGGAGCGGCTCTACACCGAGTTCAAGGACATCGTTCCCGGCCCGAAGGGGGCATTTGCCACGAAGGCCGGCATGCAATACTCCAAACGCCTCGTATACATCGACACCACCGGACGCCAGCACTACGTCAGGCCGTTCGCCGAGGAGACGAGCCGCGTGATCTCCGACGGAAAGGGGCATCTGGTATGGTCAGAGACGCTTCCGGACCCGCGCTGGGGGCTGCGCAGCTGGTCGGTCATCAGAAGCTACAACCCGAAGTGGGGCATCATCCGCAACCTCACGCGCCGCAGCCGCCTCTTCAACCCGGCGTTGACCTCCGACGGCAAGGGGCTGCTCGCAGTGGAATACCCCGTCAGCGGCGGTTCGAGGCTGGTCAGGATGAACCTTTCGGGCAGGAAGCTTGAAACCCGCGAGGCGCCTGACGGCGGACAGATCACCGAACTCGCCCAGATCGGCGAGACGACATACGCGCTGGTGATCACCGAAGCCGGGATGGGACTCTACTGCACGGCGGTGAACTACGGCGGGTGGATGTCGCTCATACCCGGCCAGCACTCATACCTCCAGAATCTCATTGCCGACGGCAACATGCTCTATTTCGTCGCCGACAACGACGGCGTATGTGACATCTACGCATACAACACCCACGAAGGAACGCTGCAGAAGTGCGTCAACTCACGGTTCGGATCCTTCCAGCCCGCAATCAGGAACGGCGAACTCTTCTTCTCGGACTTCGACAACCTCGGCTATCATCCCGTCAAGACCGTGATCGACAACCACAAGATGGCAAAGGCCGACCTCACCCTCCCGTTCCTCCACGAAGTTGCTGAATTCAATGCCCGCCAGGCACGCGACAACGTGGTCCCGATGGACGACGAGGAGAGCGAGAGGCTCCGCAGCCACATCGACACGCTCGAGTCCCGCCCCTATTCCCGCATCGGCAACGTCATCAACATCCACTCCTGGGCGCCGTTCTATGCCAACATCGACAGGATATCGGCCTTCAGCTACGACCACATCTACCAGCTGGCCAGCCTCGGAGCCACGGTCATTTCACAGAACCAGCTTGGCAACGCGGTCACGCAGCTCGGCTACTCATACCACAACGGGTTCCACTCCGGCCACCTCAACTTCAACTACAGCGGCCTCTATCCCGTGTTCGAGCTGGCAGTGGACTTCAATGACCGCCACCGTACCGACATCACCATCGCTCCGAACGCCTATTCGGACAACGGAATAATCCAGCCGTACCCGATAAAGTACACCATCGACACGCTGGACAAGCCGACCATCGACGCGAAGCTCAGCGTCTACGTGCCCCTCGACTTCAGCCGCTCCGGCTGGAAGAACGGCATCATACCGCAACTGACCGTCAACGCGAGCAACGATTCGTTCTCCTACATGAGGAACGGCGAACTCTACTACAACCCGATGATGTACGACCTGACGGCGGAGGTCCGATTCTACAGGATGCTCGTCAAGTCGAAGCGGCAGCTCTCGCCGCGCCTCGGCATCGGAGGCACCGTCAGCGGACGCCATGCCATCGGATACCACAACGCCAGCGGCGGAATGTTCTACGGCTATCTGTACGGCTATCTGCCGGGCATCACCAAGGACCAGACCATCAAGCTTTCGGCAGCCTACCAGAAGCAGGTCAACATCGGCTCGACATACCGTTTCCTGCCCAACCAGGCCTCGGTGCCGCGCGGATATGACTCCCGCATCCTGATGGACTACTTCAAGGCCACTTTCGACTACGGCATCTTCGTCTATCTGGGCGACGCCACCTGGCCGTGGCTCTACTACCTCAAGAGGATGCAGGTCGTGCCCTTCTTCGACTTCGCATACGACAACTCCGGCTACTATCCCCGGAACGGCTACATATACCACACTCCCGACAAGATCCTCTATTCATACGGAACGGACATCCTCGTGGGCACGCATCTCTTCAGGATGGGCTTCGAACTCAACGTGGGCGTACGATACGCCCGCACGGCCGAAGGCGCGAACACCTTCCGCATCATCTTCGGGACAAACATCAAATAGCGTCCATACTCGCATCAAATGGAAAAGGCAGATACCTTGAAATTCGGCTTCTTCGACTGGTTTCTGATCATCGGAGTCACCGTATTGAGCATCATCACGTCGGCATTTGCCGACAAGTTCGACTGGATCGGACTCATAATCAACATCACCGGCATCATCAACCTCGTCCTCTGCGCCAAGGGCAACATACTCAACTATGTCTTCGGCATCGTCTACAACGCCCTCTACGTGTGGGTGGCCTTCAAGACGCAGCTCTATGCCGATTCCGCAATCTACATGTTCTACTATCTGCCGATGCAGTTCGTCGGGTGGTTCAACTGGAAAAGGAACAGCAATGCCGAGAGCGGGGCGGTGATCGTCAACCACCTCAAGAGGCGCACGGCAATGGTGATGCTCGCCATCGCGGCAGTGCTCATTCCGCTCTTCGCATACGTGCTCGCACTGCCAGCCATAGGCGACTCGCAGCCATGGGCGGACTCCGCCACCACCGTGGCCTCGATACTGGCGATGTACATGATGGTCAAGGCAATCGCGGAACAGTGGTACATCTGGATGACGCTCGACCTTCTCCAGACCGTCAAGTGGGCCATCGCCACGGTCAGGGGCGAGGAGCATGCGGCGATGATGCTCATCATGTTCGCATTCTTCCTTGCCAACGCAATCTACGGACTGATACAGTGGAACAAACTTGCGCACCAGTCCGAAGCCTGAGGCTTCTTCGTGGTGCGCAATTTCAGCAAGGGATGTCCCGGTCGGGCTATTCCTGATATCTTGATACGAGCATCGACTCGAGCTCCTTCGCAAAATCGTTCATGCCGGCGCGCTCGAGGAAGTTGATCATGTAGTAGTACATCGTCACGTTGTCGTCCGCTATCTTCTTCGAACGGAACTCCTCCTCGCTGATCGGGGTGCCGAAGTAGTCGATGGCAGCCAGGGTCTGGGCGGCATATTCGCGCGCCACCTGCTGTGCCTTGACCTTGTGCCCGCACTTCAGGTAGAGGTCGATGAAATAGATCATGTTGAGTTCGTTCGAGCTTCGCAGCCACGAGAGGTTGTACGGGAAGAGATGCGGCGGCATCACCTCGATGCCCTTGTCGAGCACGGCGATTGCCTTGTCCGTCTCTCCCTTTTCGATGAGGGCGCGGGCAGTGGTGACGAAGATGTCCCTGACGGGAGCGACCGCCGAGAAGGTGTAGAGGTTCTGGTAGTCGTAATATACGTCGTCACGGCAGAGGGAATCGAACTTGTAGACATTCATCAGCTTGTCGTAGAGCTTGTCCGCGTCGATGAACATGTCCTCCCTCTCGTCCGAGCGGATTGGCACGAACTTGTAGCTGTAGCCGTCATATTCGAGCCAGTGCTCGATGCCCAGGTCAACGTCGCCGGAAGGAATGATGAAATATATCGGACGGCTCCAGTCGTAGTTCGACAGAAGGTCGAGGATCATCAGGTCGGTCTTGCCGAAGCGGTCGCCGCTGATCTCGAGTTCCACCGTGTCGACAACGCTGCCCATGTATTCCTCGGACACGATGCCGTACTTGCGCACGTTCTCCTTGTTGACGGGCACCAGGATCTTGTGTCCCGGAATGAAGTCAACCTTCCCGCCCAGCTTGTATCTCTGGTCGCGGAACACCGCGATGGCCTCGGATGCGAGGATCGGACGGTCCACCACATCCACCACGTAGGGATAGTCGTTGGTGCCGTAGAGATACTGGACGCGGTCGATGCTCAGGGGAAGAGGCTTGCTCTCGTACATCTGGCACTTCATCTGGTCGATGTACCAGTCCGTGCCGAGCAGCGAGGTGTTGGCGATGCGCACGTCGGTGCGGACGCCCTCGACCTCCTGTATGTACCAGAGAGGGAATGTGTCGTTGTCGCCGTGGGTGACAAGGATCGCGTTCTCGTCCACCGTCATCAGGTAGTTGTATGCCATGTCGCGGGCAGTGTAGCGGTTGCTGCGGTCATGGTCGTCCCAGTTCTCGCATCCCATGATCACGGGAACCACGAGACCGAGGGCGGTTGCGATCGCCGCTGCGGGCACGCCTCCCTCCTTCTTGAAGAGCTCCTCAAGCCAGGACTCGAGCGCCATCACGCCAAGTCCTATCCAGAGGGCGAAGACATAGAACGATCCCGCATATGCGTAGTCCCTCTCGCGCACCTGATACGGAGGCTGGTTGAGGTAGACCACGATGGCCAGGCCGGTGAGCAGGAAGAGCAGGCCGGTGACCCAGGTGTTGCGTCCGTCGTGCTTGAGCTGGAAGAAGAATCCAAACAGGCCGAGTATGAGAGGGAGGAAGAAGTAGTGGTTCTTCGCCTTGTTGTTGATCAGGATGTCGGGTCCCACGCTCTGGTCGCCGAGCCTTGCCTCGTCGATGAACTTGATGCCGCTCTCCCAGTTGCCCTTGTCAAGGTCGCCGGGAACCTGTCCGTGGAAGTCGTTCTGGCGTCCCACGAAGTTCCACATGAAGTAGCGGATGTACATGTAGTTCACCTGATAGTCGAAGAAGAACGCCAGGTTGTCGATGAACTTGGGCATCTGGACGGTCTGCATCTCGTTGCCGACCTTGACCTTGCGCGTGTTCATGCCATGGACGCAGTATGACTTGTAGAACTCCACGTAGCGGTTGTCGAAGGAGTTCCACATCCTCGGGAAGAGCATCTTGCTGCCTGCGGGATAGGAGGGCTGGATGTTGCCGGTGCTGTAGTAGCGGCCGTTGAGAGGCGTGTAGTAGTCGGTCTCCTTCGGCTCATACGGCGAGGTGAACGTCTCGCCGTAGATCAGGGGGTTGCTGCCGTACTGCTCACGTCCGAGATAGCGGATGAGCGTGTAGGGGTTGTCCGGCTGATACTCGTTGGTCGGAGTGTTCGCGCATGAGCGGATGATCACCACCGAGAAGACGGAATAGCCGATCACGATCGTGGTGAAGCATAGCAATGCCGTGTGGAGCACAGCCTTGTCCTTGCGACGGAGGACCCTCATCCCGAGGAAGCATGCCGTAAGGAGCAGGACCATGAAGACCACCGCGCCTACATTGAACTTCGCACCGAAGCCGTTGACGAACATGCGGTCAAAGAGTGCCGCGAGCTTGGGCAGGTAGGGTATGATGCCGACAAGCACGAACAGCAGTATGACGGCCGAGAGGGCGAGGATGCCCACTGCCTGCCAGAAAGAGACCTCTTCACCCTTCTGCTCCTTTGCGCGGTAGTAGACGATGAATACGATCGGCGGGATGGCCAGCAGGTTGAGCAGGTGCACACCGATCGAAAGGCCCATCAGGAAACATATCAGGATGATCCAGCGGTCAGCATATCGGCGGTCGGTCTCCTCCTCCCACTTGAGTATTGCCCAGAATACCACGGCCGTGAACAGGGACGACATCGCATAGACCTCTCCCTCGACCGCGGAGAACCAGAAGGTGTCGGAGAAGCAGTATGCCATTGCTCCGACCACGCCGGCGCCGAGGATGCCGACGGCCGAACCGACGGTCATCTCACGCCCCCGTTTCTCTTGGATGCGCCGTCCGAAATGGACGATCGTAAGGTAAAGGAAGAATATGGTCAATCCGGAACACAGCGCGCTCATGGAGTTGACCGCCACTGCCGCGTGCTCTGCGCCCGTGAACATCGTGAAGAATCTTGCAAAGAGGTTGAAGACGGGGTTTCCCGGCGGGTGACCCACTTCAAGCTTGTACGATGAAGCGATGAACTCTCCGCAATCCCAGAAACTGGCGGTCGGTTCGATCGTCGACAGGTAGACAAAAGAGGAGAGTATCAGCACGATGACCCCCACTATCCTGTTTACCAAGGTGAATCTTTTCTTATCCATATGATTTCAAATCTTTCGTAGAAACAACAAAGATAACAAAAACAAGCTTCATTTTCGGATTTTGTCTAACTTTGCAGAAATTAATGTGACTGCTATGGCGGACAACGACTGGAAAAATCGGCTTGGTGTCGTCTTCTCGACGAACCCTGACTTCAAATATGATACCGATGACGAGCCTGCCGAGGCCGAAACGCTTCCCGCCGGGAAGCAGAAGCTGCGCGTCTCGATAGACCGTCGAGGCCGTGCCGGCAAGCAGGTCACCCTGGTGACGGGATTCATCGGCAGGGAGGAAGACCTTGTCGCCCTCGCCAAGGAACTCAAGACAAAGTGCGGAGTTGGCGGATCCTGCAAGGATGGCGAAATCCTCATCCAGGGGGATTTCCGCGACAGGATAGTCTCGCTTCTCCAGTCAATGGGATACACTTCAACAAGAAGAGGCAACTGATGACCATGCTTTCAGCCATAGACCCGGTTCAGCAGGGATGGCCGGGGAGCAGGATCGCCTTCAACCAGGCGGCCGGAATCCCCATCGACGGCATCGGCGCCAACAACGCCGTCGCCATCCTGCTGGTCGCGCTGCTTCTCTTCTTCCTGCTCTTCTTCAGGAGGGCGATCCTGGCAATCGGCGGCTCCTTCTCGATGACCTCGGGCCTCTACCGCACCCAGGAGGTGATCGACGACAAGTACTTCACCGATTCGGTGCTGATCGTGCTCGCGCTGCTCACACCCATCTTCGCCTATTCGCTCATCGATTCCGGAATCACGTCGCTGCCTTTCATCTACGTGCTGATCACCGTGGTGGCCTATCTCCTGCTCCATTACATCGTGATAGCCATCATAACCTGGATGACCAACCGCAAGGAGATGAAGCAGGTCGCCAAATGCTTCAGCTCGTTCATGGTCCTGCTGATGACGCTCTCGGCGCTTGCGATGCCGGTCTCCGCCGTCTTCACCGCCCTGTCAGGCACGGTCACGACAATCTGGACGGCAATCGTATGCGCCGTCTTCACAACGATTTACATCTACCGCACAAGACAAATAATAATCGGCTCAGGATTTTCTCGTTTTTTTTGGTTTTTGTATCTTTGCGGTCTCGAAATCCTACCCATTTGTGTGGTTGTAAAAGTATTGGTTTCTTAACATGGGAATAAAGAACATTCTGATATCTCAGCCGGCTCCGGTCAACGGTTCACCCTACACCGACCTGATTGGCAAGCACGGCCTCTCCATAGACTTCCATCCCTTCTTCAAGGTCGAAAGCGTAAACGTCCGCGAATTCAGGGCACAGAAAGTCAACATCCTCGACTATACTGCAATAGTCTTCTCCTCGCGCACGGCCATCGACGCATTCTTCAAGCTCTGTGAAGAGACGAGGGTGACTGTTCCCGAGACGATGAAATATTTCTGCCAGTCAGAGGCAATCGCCGTCTATCTCCAGAAGTACATCGTCTACCGCAAGCGCAAGATTTTCTTCGGCACCGGCACCATCGCTTCGGTCATCGACAGCATCGGAGCAAAGCACAAGGCCGAGAACTTCCTCATCGTCTGCACCGACGCCCTCAAGCCCGACGTGAACAAGCTCTTCGTCAAGGCCAAGCTCAAGCACGGCAGCGCCGTGATGGTGAAGACCGTCAACTGCGACCTGAGCGGCATCAAGCTCGACGACTATCAGATGCTCATCTTCTACAGCCCCGCTGACATCCGCTCCCTCAAGGAGAACTGTCCCGACTTCGAGCAGAAGGAGATGCTTCTGGCCACCTACGGTCCTTCCACCGCAAAGGCTGCGAAGGAAGCCGGTCTGAAGATCGAGATCGAGGCGCCCACGGCCGAGGCACCCTCGATTGCCGCCGCACTGCAACTCTATTTCGACAAAAGATAGTGGATTTCCGTTTTCCAAAGGAGCAGCGTATCTTTCACAAGAAGGACATCGACTCTCTCATGGAGAGCGGAGAGGCCATCTTCAAATATCCCCTCAAGGCAGTCTGCCTCCATCGCGAAGGAGTTGAAGTCTCCCGCGCCCTGTTCTCGGTCCCCAAGAGGAACTTCAAGAGGGCGGTGAAGCGCAACCTCCTCAAGCGCAGGATGAGAGAAGCCTTTCGTCTGAACCGCCACATGATGGGCGGCAGGACGTTCGACATCATGTTTGTCTACGTAGGCAAGGAAGTGTACAGCTATGACAGAATCGAGTCAAGAATGCAGGAAATCTTCAGGACGGTTTCTCCGGAAGCTCAGGGAGATTGCGGCGTATCCGCTGATCCTGTTGGTTAGGTTCTACCAGGTCTGCATCTCTCCCTACAAGATGCCCTGCTGCCGTTTCACCCCCACATGCTCGGCCTATGCGCTGGAGGCGCTGCGGAAATGGGGCCCCATCAAGGGCACGTACCTCGCAATAAGGCGCATACTCCGATGCCACCCTCTGGGCGGCTCGGGTTACGACCCGGTACCATAGGGCCGGAAGCAATCAATTTTTATTTGAGTGAATAACCGAACCTGTTGAGGAACTGTTCCTTCTCGGCAGGCGCAAGCTCCTTCGTCATCGACATGACCTCCGCCTTTGGATAGTCGGAGAGCTTGAGCAGTATCAGTCCGTCAAGCGAGTAGTTGAAGAGCGGGTCGACGTTGAAGCAGAGGATGCGGGCGTTGATCTTGATGTATTTCTTCACCAACGTCGGAAGCCTGTATTCGTTGTCGGAAAGACGCATCAGGAAGCGGTCGAACTTCTCCAGGCTTCCCATCTTGTGTGACAGCAGCGCATCCGGGTCGACACGGAGGAAATCCGGTTCGAACGGCGTCGTAGGCGCCACCAGGCTCTCGCCGTCGGGAAGGGTGTGCTTGCTCTCGATGTAGTGGACCATCAGGCTCTGATAGAACTTCGGATAGCTGTTGCTGATGCTCACCGGACCTATGAAATACTTTGCGTCGGGATACTTGAGCAGTGCATGCATCAGACCCTTGAGCAGCAGCATCAGCGGAAGCGCCTCCTTCTGGTACTCGACCGACACGAACGAACGTCCAAGTTCGACCGACTCCTTGAGCATGGGCACTATCTGTGGCTTGAACTGGAAGAGGGTGTTGGTATAGAAACCCTCCACTCCGCCGTGGGACTCGAATATCTCGCTTCCGATGCCCATGCGGTATGCACCGGCCAGCTTGCGGCGGCGCGTGTCGAAGAGTATGAGATGCTTGTAGTATCTGTCGAACTCATCCAGGTCGAGGGCCTTGCCGGTGCCTTCACCGGTGGCGCGGAACGCCTCCTCGCGGCGGCGGCCTATCTCGTGGATTATGTTGGGTATCTCGTCATAGGAGGCCAGGTAGCAGCTGAACTGGGCCACGTCGAAAAGCTTGTTGCCCTTTATCTTCTCGAACTCCTTGATGACCGCCTTCTTGTCCTTCGGCAATGCCAGCGGGTCCGGCTCGGATGAGGGCTGCGCCACTGCATTGGATCCGCCGAACTCCGACTCCATCGCATACACGCGGTTGCGCAGATAGCCGCCAAGTTTCTGCAGGTCGTCGTATTCGGCAAGCTCGCTCGGGGCGATCGGACGCCCGATGCGGACATGGATGCAGCGGCCCTTCTTGTTGAGCATCTCGCGCGGAAGCATTATGGTGCGCAGCATCGGATGGATGCGGCCCAAAAGGTGGAACAGCCTGGAGTTGCATCCGTCGAAGTAGATCGGGATGACAGGTACATTGGCGTTCTTGATGAGCTTTATCATGTTCGAAGGCCACGGGATGTCCTCGACGATGCGGCGTCCCTTCATGACGGAAGACTTCTTCTCTCCACGCTGATAGGTCGCCACCTCGCCTGCGGGGAACAGTCCGAGGGATCCGCCCGTCGCGAGCAGCTCCTTGGCCATCCTGAGCCCCCTGATGCTCGAGCGCTTGCTCTCGCCGGCGGTGAACGGGTTGACCGGAAGGAAGGTATCCTTGAGGGTCGGAATCATCGAGAGGATGAAGTTCGTCAGTATCTTGTAGTCCGGGCGCATCGTCCCTATGATGGAACTGAGCATCATGCCGTCTATGCTGCCGTATGAGTGGTTGGAGACGGTGATGAACGAGCCCTCCTGGGGAATCAGGTCGAGCTGTTCCGGACGGATGTCGCACGTGATGTCAAGGTCCTTGAGTATGGCTGCCGAGAAATCCGGCCCCTGGAGCTCCTTGTTCTTGTCGTAAAGCCTGTTGACCTTGCCGAGCCCCATGATGCCCATCGCCGCGGTAGCAACGAGCCACCCCACGGGACCCTTCATCCCTATGGCGCCCATAATGTCGGATTTATTGACTACCTTTGCTCTTGACCTGCTCATATCGGAAACCTTTATTGTGCAAATATAGTAATTTTGCAGACAACAAGCATATCAATGCGATGACACTGAAGGAGAAACTCGAACAACTTCCGCACTGCCCCGGCGTCTACCGTTACTTCAACTCCGAAGGAACGATCATCTACGTGGGCAAGGCGAAGGACCTCTACCGCAGGGTCCACCAGTACTTCAGGCCGCCGGAGCAGCTTGACCGCAAGACCAACGCGCTCGTGGCCAACATAGCAGACCTGCAGTACACGGTGGTGGAGACCGAGGAGGACGCGCTGCTGCTCGAGAACAACCTCATCAAGCAGCTCCAGCCGCACTACAACATCCTCCTCAAGGACGACAAGACATACCCGTGGATATGCATACGCAACGAGCGGTTCCCGCGCGTGCTCCTCACCCGCCGCTATGTCAAGGACGGCTCCACCTATTACGGTCCATACGCATCGGTCCAGCACGCCAGGAGGATGCTCGAACTGGTCGGAAGCCTCTACAAGCTCAGGATATGCAACCACCCCCTCACCGATGAGAGCATCGCCTCCGGCAGGATACGCCCATGCCTCAACTACCAGCTGGGCAAATGCGGGGCACCGTGCGCCGGCCTCCACGGCGAGGAGGAGTACATGGCCCAGATCGACCAGATAAAGTCGCTTCTCAGCGGACGCGTGCGGCAGCTGATGACCGTCTTCAGGGAGCAGATGCAGCAGGCGGCGGCCGAGCTGCGCTTCGAGGATGCCAACACCTTCAAGGAGCGTCTCAAGCTTCTGGAAGCCCATCACGAAAGGCAGCAGGCAGTCGGCCACGGCATCCTCGACATGGAGACATACCGCCTGCTCGACAAGGCACAGATGCCGCGACGGGTGGTGAAGGCCGAGCAGGCCGTCTCGCAGCTGAAGAAAGACCTGGGAATGGACGTCGATCCCCGGCACATCGAATGTTTCGACAACTCCAACATACAGGGCACCGACCCGGTGGCCGCGTGCGTGGTCTTCAAGGACGGCGTACCGAGCAAGAAGGACTACCGCAAGTTCAACATCAAGACGGTGGTCGGCGCGAACGACTACGCCTCGATGAAGGAGGTCGTCAACCGCCGCTATTCACGCATGCTGGCCGAGGGCGAGGAACTGCCCCAGCTGGTGGTCATCGACGGCGGGCGCGGGCAGCTGGGCTGCGCCCTCGAGGCCCTTATGGAACTCGGCATCCAGGACCGCATCTTCGTCGTTGGCATAGCCGAGCGGCTCGAGGAGATCATAGTCCCCGGAGACCCCCATCCCCTCTTCCTTGACAAGAACTCCAGCTCGCTCAGGATATTGATGCACATCCGCGACGAGGCGCACCGGTTCGGCATAACCTTCCACCGCAACAAGCGCAGCAAGCGGCAGGTGCAGACTGAGCTGGGATCCATCCGCGGAGTAGGCCCCGCCACCGAGGCGAAGCTGCTGCGCCACTTCAAGAGCGTGAAGAGGCTGAGCGCCGCATCGCTGGAGGAGATCGCATCCGTGGTCGGCACCAAGACGGCGCAGGCAGTCTTCAACCATTTCGAGCGGCAGAGGCTGCTGTAGCATCGACGGCAAAAAAAAGAAGAGGGTGACCGGAAACGGCCACCCTCTTTCATTATGATGCCTTGGAGGCTTACTTTGCAGCTTCCTGCTTCTTTGACCTCCTCATGTTGAGGTCGTACATCAAAGGAGTACCGATGAAGATTGAAGCATAGGTACCGACGAGGACACCGAGGGTCAGTGCGACTGCGAAACCGCGGATGCTCTCACCGCCGAAGATTGCGATGGAGAGAAGCACGACGAGAGTCGAGACCGAGGTGTTGACCGTACGTGACAAGGTGCTGTTCAAAGCGTTGTCGATGTTGGTCTTCAGGTCACGCTTCGGATAGAGTGCCTTGTATTCGCGGATACGGTCGAAGATGACCACGTTGTCGTTGATGGAGTAACCGATGATGGTCAGAACCGCGGCAATGAATGTCTGGTCGACGTCGAGGGTGAACGGCAGGATGCCCGTGAAGAGTGAGAAGAAGCCGATCACGATGATGGAGTTGTGAGCCAGGGAGGTCACACCGCCAAGACCGTAGGTCCAGTTCTTGAATCGGATTGCGATGTATGCGAAGATCACGATGAGTGCGAGGATCACGGCGATGACTGCGTCACGCTTTACTTCGCTTGCGACTGCAGCATCTACGCGGTCGGAACTGATGATACCGTTGGGGTTGTCGATCGTGGAAGTGAAGTCGCTCAGCGAAAGCTTGTTGGCGTAGAAACCGTTGAGAGCCTCATAGAGCTTGCCCTCAATCTCCTTGTCGGTCTCGAGGGATTCGTCCTTGATTTTGTATTTGGTAGTGATTCGCATCTGGCTCGCACCACCGAACTGCTTGACCTCTGCAGCTTCGCCGAATGCTTCGAACGTTGCCGAACGGACCTGCTCAGGAGTGACCGGAGTGTCGAAACGTACTACATAGGTACGGCCGCCGCTGAAGTCGACACCGTAGGAGAATCCCTTGGTGAAGCAGGAGACGAGGCAGATGAGGCAGACGATACCGGAAACCAGGTAGGAGATCTTGCGCTTGTCGATGAAGTGGATGTTGGTATTCTTGAGGAAGTTCTGGCTGAACTTGGTGTAGAAGGTGATGTCCTTGCCCTTGTTCAGGCGAGCCTCGAAGATGAGACGGGTGATGAAGATCGAAGTCAGCACCGAAGTGATGATACCGATGACGAGGACGATTGCGAAGCTCTTGACTGCTCCGGAACCGAAGATTGCCAGGATGATACCGGTAAGGAGGGTGGTGATCTGACCGTCGAGGATTGCAGAGTATGCGTTCTTGTAACCGTCGGAGATTGCAAGTCTCAGGGCCTTGCCGGCATTGAGCTCTTCCTTGATGCGCTCATAGATGATTACGTTGGCGTCGACTGCCATACCCATTGTCAGGACGAGACCTGCGATGCCAGGGAGAGTCAGGACGGCACCGAACGAAACGAGGGAACCGAAGAGGAACACGACGTTGCAGATAAGTGCGATGTCGGCTGCGAGACCTGCGCGGCGATAGAAGATGAGCATGTAGATCAGCACGCAGATGAATGCGATGATGAAGGAGAGGAGACCAGCCCTGATGGATGCGCTACCGAGGGACGGACCTACGACCTGCTCCTGGACGATGCGTGCCGGAGTCGAGAGCTTACCTGACTTGAGGACCGTTGCAAGGTCGTCAGCCTCTGCCTGGGTGAAGTTGCCGGTGATCTGGGAGCTGCCGCCCGAGATCTTGTTCTGGACATTGGGATAGGAGTAAACCTGGCCGTCCATCACGATTGCGATCTGGTGGCCGACGTTCTGTTCGGTGATTACTTCCCACTTTGCTGCGCCGGTGCTGTTCATGGTCATGCTGACCTCGGCGTTGCCGCTCATCTGGTTGTAGTTGACGCGCGCGGAAGTGATGACGCCGCCGTCGAGGACTGCGCCCTTGCCGGCAACGTTCTTGAGAGCCACGAGCTCGAAATATGTGTCAGGCTGGAGGCCGCTGAAGTTCGAAGGCTTGAAGGTCCATGCGGGAACGAAGTCGCCGGGGAACATGGAGCGGTATTCTGCAAACCACTTGTTGATCTGTGCGGTGTCGCGGTAGTGTGCGATGCCGAGGCATGCGCCGTTGCCGCCCATGGGCTGGAGAACCGAGAAGAGAGGATTCATCTTCGCAGCTACGGAAGCGTTGTCGGTCTGTGAGTCACCGGTCTCTGCGAGGGCTGCCTCGAGGGAGTTGTCGGTGGCGGTGGTGTCAGCGACTGCGGTGTCTGCAGGCTGGGACTCTTCGAGAGCTGCGTTCTTGACGCGGATCTCGTTGTTGAGTTCCTGGAGATATGATGAAATCTCCTGATATGTATAGGTCTGCCAGAACTCGAGGGAAGCGGTTCCCTGGAGGAGCTTGCGGACGCGCTCAGGTTCCTTCACACCCGGAAGCTCGACGAGGATGCGGCCGGTGCGTGCGATCTTCTGGATGTTCGGCTGTGCGACACCGAACTGGTTGACACGGCGCTCGACAACTGTGTAGGAGTTGTTGATGACACTCTCGGCCTCTTTCTCGAGCAGGGAGATGATCTCTTCGTTGGTAGCCTTTGACTTGCTCTTGATGTCACCGCTGAGCTTGTCGAGGTCGATGTCGAAGGAGAGTCTCTGGTTGGGAGCTATCTCGTTCCAAGCGTTTGCGAAAAGGGTGATGAAGTCGACGTGGGTGTCGGCCGAACGCTCCTTTGCAAGAGCCATTGCCTTTTCGAACTCGGGAGTGGTCTTGGTACGTGCGCAGTTGCGGACCAGTTCGGAAAGGTCGAGCTGGAGCATTACGTTCATACCGCCCTTGAGGTCAAGACCCAGGTTGATCTCCTTCTCCTTCACATCCTTGTATGTGTATTTGAAGTAGACCGGCTGAGAACCGAGCGAATCGAGATAAGCATTCTTGGCATTGGTCCTGATTTCGTCGAGGAAGAAAGCCTGATCCAATTCGGAGACTTCACTGAACGAAGGTTTCTGCTGTTCTGCTGTTACTGCCTCTTCTGCATATTTGGCAGCTTTGTTTTCCTGGATTGCGGTCACAGCCGTGAAAGAGAGCTGGAACAGGCAAGCCAGGCCGATGAGAATTGCCACAAAAGTGATGGCGCCTTTACTTTGCATATCGTGTTTTATTTAAAATTTTGTCTGCGTATAACGACAAAGCCGTTAAAAATAGGGTGCAAATTTAGTATTTTTTCTTTATAAATAAAGTATTTCCTATTTTTGTTTGTACATTTTAACGAAAACAGAATGCGCAAAGGCATTGGAACCATACTATCTACAGTCGCGCTAACGCTTTGTGTAACAGCGAATGCGCAGAACGTCAAGGACCTTGTCAGGCAGGCCGGAGCCTGTCATGACAGCTGGGATTTCGCCGGGGCGATCTCCCTTTACGAGTCGGCCTTGAAGCTGACCGACGATCCTGCGACGAGAGAGGCCATCAACGAAAGCAAGATGCGCAGCGAAAACGGGCTCAACCTGCTGCAGTATGCAGCCACGCCGGTGGTGAAGGACCGCAAGACCGTTCCGCTCAAGGACTTCATGCTGCGCTACGGCCACCTGTCGGACAAGAAGTGGGTCAAGCTGCCGAACGACCTCTCCGGAGATGCCGTCCACAAGTTCAACACAGCCGTCTATTTCGACGCGGAGAGCCCGCGCGGCGTCTTCTACTCCGCTCCCGGCGAGGGAGGAGCCTGGAACATCTACACGACCAGGCCGGAGGGCGACGGACAGTGGAGCGCACCGCAGCTGGTCAGGGACGAGAAGGACATGACCACCACTGGCGACGAGGTGCTTCCGCTGCTGAGCGCAGACGGGAAGAGCCTCTATTTCTCCTCCAACGGCATGCAGGGCATCGGTGGATACGACCTCTTCGTCAGCCGCTGGGACGACGCTACCTCGAGCTGGGGAGCGCCGCAGAACCTCGGATTCCCGTTCTCTTCCCCAGCGGACGATTTCCTCTATTGTGACACACCGGACGGCAATTTCACCATCTTCGCATCCAACCGCGACTGCTCCGCGGACAGCATCACGATATATGTGCTGGCTTTCGAGAACCAGCCGGTGAGACGCGAGCTGACTTCGCTCAAGATCATCCGCGACATCGCACGGCTCTCCCCTGCCGCCGAAGAGGAAGATGACGACAATGTAGAGGAAAACGCAAGGAATGACGAGCCGACCGACCCCCGCTACAGGCGCTACGTAGCCCTTGCCGAGAAGCAGGAGGCGCTGCGTGACGAGATCGAATCGCTGCGCATCGACCTGGCAGCGGCGAGACGCGACTACGCTTCGGCGTCAGAAAGCGGACGCAAGGAACTCGCCGAGACGATCCGCCGCGGCGAGGAGAAGGAATTCGCGCTCCAGAGGCAGCTCTCCGCCAACATCACCGAGACTTCCGCCGTCGCCGAGAATCTCATCGCGGCCGGCATCATGCCGGAGACGACGGCGCCTCGCCACAAGGAGCCGGAGACCGTCCCAACAGCCGACGAGCCCCGTTACGAATTCTCCCTCCACGGCTATGGCAAGCTGCCCGCAATGAAGATGGAAGAACCGGAGGAGGCCTTTGACTACCGCTTCCGCATACTCGACAAGGCGGTCATCGTCGACGACAACACCCTTCCCGGCGGCATCATCTACCAGATCCAGCTCTGCGTGGTTTCCAACAAGATGTCGATCGCCAAGCTCAAGGGGTTGTGCCCGGTCTACGAAAAACGCCAGGGCTCGGGCAAGTACCTCTACGCCGTAGGCCGCTTCACTACCTTCAGCGAAGCCCAGTCCAACCTCCAGAAGGTGCGCAACGTCGGTTTCAAGGACGCCATCGTCATAGCGTTCAACAACGGCAAGAGCATCGGCCTGAGCAAGGCAAAGGAGCTGGAGAAGAGTTCCGCCGGCGGAGCCACCTACCGCGTGGTGCTCAGCGGCTTCTCCTCGGGCATCCCGTCGGGAGTGCTCAGCCTGATCAGCAGCCGCTGCTCGAAGGAGATAGTCAAGAGCGTCAAGGACAACGAGATAGTCTACATCATAGCACCGTTCCACGGCCGGCTCGAGGCGGACGAACTTTGTGAGGCGCTCCGCAGCGAGGGTGTCGAGGGCGTATCGGTCGAACAAATCAACAATTAGAAACCATAATCATGAAGAAACTTCTTTCAATTCTGGCACTTTCGCTCTGCGCCATCATTCAGGTCCAGGCACAGGAAGGCTACAACTGCTTCGGAATCATCGCCGGCAAGGATGCCACCGCCGACGGTTCGGTCCTCATGGGACACAACGAGGACGACGACCCCGAACAGATGCTCAACATCTACCTTGTGGGCGCCACCGACGCCGTCAAGCCGGGCATGCGCCCCGACGGCACCCCGATCAAGCTCTACGGCACAAGTTCGGCAAGCTACATCTGGGCAGAGTTCCCGCGCATGGACGTCGCGGACTCGTTCATCAATGAACATGGCGTCTGCGTGGCCTCCGACGGATGTCCTTCCTGCGAAGACACGCTCGACACGACCGACGGCGGCGTGCTCTACGACATCCGCGTCAACGTGGCGATGTTCGCCCACTCGTCCCGCGAGGCGGTCGAGATCATCGGTTCCATGGTCGAGAAATACGGCTATGCAGGCAGCGGACGCACCTATCTCGTCGCCGACCCCGACGAAGGATGGCTCGTCTCGGTGGTTCAGGGACGCCACTGGGTTGCACAGAGAGTGCCCGACGACAAGGTGGTCGCAATACCCAACCACTACATCATCGACAAGGTGGACCTCTCCGACACCGACAACTTTGCCGGTTCGGCAGACCTGGTCGAATATGCCACGGCACGCGGATGGTACGACCCGCAGACCGACGGGGAGTTCTCGTTCCGCAAGGCATACTCAAGGGAGAGCACCAAGCGTTCCGACAGCAACCGCCTGCGCCGCACCGCAGTCCTCAACATCCTCACCGGTCTCCAGCTGGACGGCGACACCGACAACTATGAGTTCGCATACGATCCGGCCCACAAGCTCACCGTCCAGGACATCATGCAGGCACTGAGCAGCCACAGCACTTCGCTGAGCTACCTGCACGACTTCGAGTATGACCCGCAGCGCCATCCCGCAAAGTGCAGCGTGTGCAACAACAACACCATCCTCTCCAGCGTGTTCCAGCTCCGCAGCTGGCTTCCGCGCCGCATAGGATGCATAATGTGGAACGCGATGGGACACCCCTGCAGCGAGGTCTACATTCCGTGGTATCTCGGCATCAGGAAGGTTCCGCAGGGCTGGGGACGCTACGCGACGGCAGAGGAAGCCGGCGAGAAGCACTTCTCGGACACCAATGAGATGCAGGTGAACCATCCCGACGGAAATTACTGGAAATACACCTCACGCTGGGAGAATGTCGCAGCCGACTATGCAGCGGCACAGGAAGGCGCGGCGACCCTCGATGAGTTCCAGCAGAAGATCTTCGAAGAGCAGGCCCAGCTCGACGCAAGGCTCACGAAAAAGTTCGTAAAGCGCAACGGCAAGCTGCGCCGACAGGGCAAGGTTGGCAAGATTGTCAGCAAGTGGCTCGAAGAGCGCTACGCTGAATACGACCAGCTCTGATCAATTCGTGCCGAAGCGGTAGACACACCTGTGACGGTAGATTTCCCCGGCCTTGAGCACCACGTCAGGAAATGACGGATGGTGCACGGCGTCGGGGAATTTCTGTGTCTCGAGGGCTATGCTGCAGTTGCGCACATTGTCGTTGCCGTACTTGTCCTTCGTGGTGCCGTCGAAGAAATAGCCGCTGTAGAACTGCAGTCCAGGCTGGTCTGTGATGACCTCCATCACGCGGCCCGAGACGGGCTCCTCTACGACGGCGGCTGTCTCCATCCCGTCCGGAGTCGCCCTGTCGAGGATGAAATTGTGGTCATATCCATGCCCGTAGGCCATCTGGGGATCGCTGTAGTCGTCGATCCTCTCCCCTATCGCATGCGGCGTGCGGAAGTCGCGCGGAGTGCCCTCCAGCGGGGTTGTCTCGCCGGTCGGGATCAGCTGCTCGTCGACCGGGGTGGCGAAGGAGGCGTTGATCGTAAGGATGTGGCCCAGGATGGTGCCGCGGCCCACTCCGCAGAGGTTGAAGAAGGAGTGGTGCGCGAGGTTTATCGGGGTGTCCTTGTCCGAGACTGCCTCGAAGTCGACCTGGAACTCGTTGTTTCCGGTCAAGGTATAGGTCATCGTGATCTGAGTGTTGCCCGGGAATCCGTCCAGGCCGTCCGGATGAAGCACCTTGTAGGTCACCGACGAATCGGTCACCGCAGCCACATCCCAGTTGAGCATGTCGATGCCCTTGTCGCCTCCGTGAAGGGTGTTCGCCCCATCGTTGGCCGACAGCACATAATGGTTCCCGCCAAGGTCGAAGGCTGCGCCGCCAATGCGGTTGGCGACAGGTCCCGGGCTGGAGCCGAGGAAGCGCTCGCCCACGAAATCGATGTATTCCGTCACCTTCGCGTGACCTACCACCACATCCTCCCTTCTTCCATCCCTGTCCGGGACCCAAAGGCTGACGACGCGGCCGCCGAAGGAGGTCGACTGCAATACGAGGTCTCCGCCGTGGAGTGTCTGGAGGCTGTATCCGTCATCGGGAGCACCTTCGACAAAGGATGCTTCATCAAGCAGCGTGATGTCGGAATCGTCATGGATCGGCTGCTCTTCCTGACCAGAGCATTTCTGCGCCGTTGCGGCAAAGGATATGACGGCGAGCGCGGCAAGCGCCGTCGCTATGGAACGTGTGGTTTTCATGGTGATGTTCGTTTGATGTCCTTCGCAAAATTAGGCAAAAGAGGAGACAAAAAAAAGGGCGACTGAAAAACTCAATCGCCCTTTTCGTCGGGATACTCCGACTCGAACGGAGGACCCCTTGGTCCCAAACCAAGTGCGCTAACCAACTGCGCCACATCCCGAAATCGGTGTGCAAAAGTAAGGTTGATTTTTCAAAAACCAAAAAAAAGTTTAGAGAATAAAATATATTTGATATCTTTGCATTCCCGTTTGGGAAAAAGTCAAACAAGCAACGGTGAGTTGGGTGAGTGGCTTAAACCAGCAGTTTGCTAAACTGCCGTACGGGTAACCGTACCGGGGGTTCGAATCCCCCATTCACCGCCAGAGAGGTCGACCGCAAAGGTCGGCCTCTTCTTGTTTCATCCGGTGACCCAACCGAAGGCAGGCAGCCCTTGAAACCCTCTTCGCAAAGATGAAACTATAACGATTTCGTTATAACATCAATGTTACAAAACCATGGTTGTTTCATGTGCTTCCTTGTTTCAAAACGATGAGCGACGAACAAAAAGAGGCCGGCCCCTGCGGGTCGGCCTCTTTCGCCATATGGCAGCGATCCTACTGGATCTTGTGAATCTCCTTGAAGAGCGGCTTCATGCTCACCTTCTCGGCTACGATTGCGTGAAGCTTCTCGATGGGAACCCTCTCCTGCTGCATCGTGTCGCGATAACGGATGGTGACGCAGTTGTCTACGAGGGTGTCGTGGTCGACAGTCACGCAGAAAGGAGTACCGATGGCATCCTGGCGGCGGTAGCGCTTTCCGATCGAGTCCTTCTCGTCATACTGGCAGTTGAAGTCGAAGCGGAGCTCATCCATGATCTCGCGCGCCTTCTCGGGCAGGCCGTCCTTCTTGACAAGGGGAAGGATGGCGAGCTTGACCGGGGCGATGCATGCGGGAAGGCGCAGCACTACCCTCTCCTCTCCGTTGTCAAGCTTCTCTTCGCAGTATGAAGCCGACAGGATTGCAAGGAATGTACGGTCCAGGCCGATCGAAGTCTCGATGACGTACGGAGTGTAGCTCTCGTTGGTCTCGGGGTCGAAGTACTGGATCTTGCGGCCGCTGAACTTCTGGTGCTGGCCGAGGTCGAAGTTGGTGCGGGAATGGATTCCTTCGAGCTCCTTGAAGCCGAACGGGAATTCGAACTCGATGTCGGTTGCGGCATTTGCATAGTGCGCGAGCTTCTCGTGGTCATGGAAGCGATACTTCTCCTCGCCCAGGCCGAGAGCCTTGTGCCAAGCCAGACGGGTCTCCTTCCAAGCCTTGAACCACTTCATCTCCTCGCCCGGACGGACGAAGAACTGCATCTCCATCTGCTCGAACTCCCTCATGCGGAAGATGAACTGACGGGCGACGATCTCGTTGCGGAAAGCCTTTCCGATCTGGGCGATGCCGAAAGGAATCTTCATGCGGCCGGTCTTCTGGACGTTGAGGAAGTTGACGAAGATGCCCTGTGCGGTCTCGGGACGGAGATAGATCGTACCTACACCGCCGTCGACGTTGCCCAGCTGGGTGCTGAACATCAGGTTGAACTGGCGGACTTCAGTCCAGTTCTTTGTGCCGGAGATCGGGCAGGCGATCTCGCAGTCGACGATGATCTGGCGAAGCGCAGGCAGGTCGTTGGCGTTGAGCGCCTCGGTCATGCGAGCGTGGATCTCGTCATATTTTGCCTTGCTGCGGAGGACGTTGGGGTTGGTGGCGCGGAACTGCTCCTCGTTGAAGGCGTCGCCGAACTTGCGGCGTCCCTTCTCGACCTCCTTGTTCATCTTCTCCTCGAGCTTCGCGAGGTAGTCCTCGATGAGGACGTCTGCACGGTAGCGCTTCTTGGAATCCTTGTTGTCGATCAGAGGGTCGTTGAAGGCTCCAACGTGGCCGGAAGCCTCCCAGATGCGGGGATGCATGAAGATTGCCGAGTCGATGCCGACGATGTTGTCGTTGAGGTGCACCATAGCCTCCCACCAATATTTCTTTATGTTGTTCTTCATCTCTACGCCCATCTGTCCGTAGTCATAGACTGCGCTCAGACCGTCATAGATTTCGCTTGAAGGGAAAATGAAGCCGTACTCCTTCGAGTGGGCGATCAGGTTCTTGAAAATTTCTTCCTGTGTCATATCTTGTATTTCTTGTATATTTCCTTGTCAAAGGTTTTCATCAGTTCGGCGACATAGGGTCTCCCGTAGCACTGAGGGTGCGGCAAAGTTAGCCTTTCTGTCGTCATTTTCATATCGTTGTATGTCAAAATGTCGATGTCTATGATGCGGTTTTCATAAATGCGCTCTCCGGATTCGTTCCAGACGGCACCGTGGGGCAGCCTTCCCATTCCGGTCTCGATGCCCTGACAGATGCCAAGCACCTCGAACGGACCCTTGCCGGTCTCAAGCGCCACTATCTGGTTGAGGAAGTAGGGACCGTCGAACCCCATCGCCTCGGTGCGCATTACCTCCGAGCAGACGATGTCGGCGTCGAATGCCGAACGGATCATGTCCCTCGCGATGCGGAGATTCTCCTCGCGGTCGCCCATGTTCGTTCCCAGAGCCAGAAAAACCATCTCCCCCACCCTCCTAAAGCAGTCCGAGCTCAAGCATCGCCTCCTCGCTCATCATCTTCTGCGTCCACTGCGGCTCGAAGACGAGCTCGATGCGGGCCTTCTTGACAAGCGGGACATCGGATACGGCATTCTGCGCCTCTGCCACGACATCCTCCGCCATGGGACAGTTGGGCGCGGTCATGGTCATCTTGATGTCGACGGAAGCGTCATCCTGGACATTGATCTCATAGACCAGCCCCAGGTCATAGATGTTGACCGGAATCTCCGGGTCGTAGACCTGGCTCAAGGCCAGGACGACATCACTCTTGATCCTTGCACGAGTCTCTTCGTCCATCTCACTGTTCTTTTGTCTGAAAGGCAAGCGCATACAACTTTATCTGTTTGATCATCGCGAGCAGCCCGCCTGCGCGGGTCGGCGAGAGATTCTCCTTGAGCCCTATCTTCTCTATGAACGAGAAGTCGGACGCGAGGATGTCCTCCGGCTTCTGGTTGTCATACACCTTGATGAGCAACGATATGATGCCCTTGGTGATGATCGCGTCACTGTCGGCCTTGAAGCGCAGACGTCCCTCCTCCTCGCCGCAGACGAGCCAGACGCGCGACTGGCAGCCGTTTATCAGGTTGCCGTCATTCTTGTCCGACTCCTCGATCGCCTCCAGCGACTTGCCGAGTTCGATGATATATTCATACTTGTCCAGCCACTCGTCGAACATGGAGAACTCCTCCACCACGTCCGCCTCGATTTCCTGGATCGTCCTGATGTTTTCTTCCATAAAAATATAACGAAATTGTTATAAAATCACTCCTGTTACCTAAGCATTGCCACGGCCCTTCCGAGTCCCTTCACAAAGGTTTCGCACTCCTCCAGGGTGTTGTAAGGCATCAGCGAAGCCCTCAGCATGCCGCGGTCCGAATATTTGCGTATCAGCGGCTCGGCGCACATGAGGCCCGAGCGCACCGCGATCCCCATCTTGTCCAATATCTGGGCCAGGTCCGAAGGATGGGTGCCGTCGACAGTCATCGAGAAGACCGGTATCTTCAAGGAGAGGTCCGACGGCATGCCGTAGAGCCTCAGCCCGTCGATTGCCGGAAGCTCGGTGGCGAGATACTCCACCATCTCCCTTTCGAGCCTCATCAGCTCCGGATCGCCATTCACCCGCGAGGCGAATTCCAGCGCCGGAGCGAGCGTCGATGCACCGATGAAGTTCGGCGTGCCCGCCTCGAACTTGAGCGGAAGCTCCGCGTAGGTGGTGCCTTCGAAGCTCACGGTATCCACCATGTCACCGCCGCCCATGTATGGAGGCAGCTGCTCGAGCAGGCTGCGGCGACCATAGAGCACTCCGGTGCCGGTGGCGCCGTATATCTTGTGCGCGCTGAATACGAAGAAGTCGCAATCCAGCCGCTGCACGTCGATCGGACAGTGGACAACGCTCTGCGCACCGTCGACGGCCACGGGAATGCCGCGGGAATGCGCCATGGCAACGATGTCGGCGACGGGGTTCACCACGCCAAGCACGTTGGACGCATGAGTTATCGAGAGCAGGCGCACGTCGCTCGTGAGCTTGCGCTCCAGGTCGGCCATGTCCACCATCCCGTCGTCGGCGACCTTCACCACCTCGATGGAAGCGCCCACGGCGGCGCAGGCAATCTGCCAGCTCACTATGTTGGAATGGTGCTCGGCCTCGCTGATGAGGATCTTCTCTCCGGGAGCCACGAAACGCCTCGTGAAGCAGGTCGCAAGCAGGTTGAGGGCCGCGGTCGCACCGGAGGTGAATACCACCTCCTCCCTGCAGGATGCACCGATGAATCGGCGCGCCGCCTCGCGTCCCGCCTCGTACAGTTCGGTGGCGTCGACGCTGAGCTTGTGGACCGCACGATGCACGTTCGCATTGGTCAGCGAATTCATCCGGCCGATCAGATCCAGGACCGCCTGCGGCTTCTGGCTCGTGGCTGCATTGTCGAAATAGACCAGATGCTTGCCGTAAACCGTCTGCTGCAACGCCGGGAACTGGGCCCTTATGTCATCTGTAACGCTCATAGTCCGCAATTGGAATTGTTTTAACTTGCAAAAATACTTAATTGTTTTGTTTATTGTGGGTATTTCAATAATTTTGAACCGAAAAACCGCCCCAAGTGAAACGGAGCGGGCACGGAACATTCAAAACACCAACAATGTACGACTACATCAAAGGACAGCTTGTAGAGCTCTCGCCGGCAGAAGCCATCGTCGAGTGCGGCGGCATGGGCTACCGCATCATGATCAGCCTGAACACCTTCACCAAGCTGCAGCAGAGCGGCAGCGAGGCGGTGAAGCTCTATCTCCACCACCATCTTCGCGAAGAGGAGGAAATGTTCTACGGCTTCTTCGACAACGACGAGAGGGATGTCTTCCTCAAGCTCGTCTCGGTCTCCGGCATCGGCCCCAACTCGGCGCGCATGATGCTCTCCGCAATGAGCGCCGACGAAGTGCGCAGCGCAATCATCTCACAGGATGTCAACAAGATAAAGAGCGTCAAGGGAATCGGCCTCAAGACCGCGCAAAGGGTCATCCTCGAGCTCAAGGACAAGCTTGGGACAGCACAGGGCCAGGGCGTACAGTTAAACGTCGGCGCCGCCTCCGAATCCCCCGTCCGCAGCGAGGCTGCAAGCGCACTTGTGCTCCTTGGATTCGCAAAGCCGGCCGTCGAAAAGGCACTTGACAAGATTTTGAAGGAAAATTCGTCGATAAATCTCGAAGAATTGATAAAAAAAGCTTTAAAAATTCTTTAGAACAAAAAAAAATATTACCTTTGCATCCAAATAGCAAATGTTATGAACATACCTGCAGAACTTAAATATACTAAAGATCACGAATGGGTAAAGGTCGACGGTGACATCGCAATCGTCGGCATCACCGATTTCGCTCAGAGCGAACTTGGTGACATCGTATTTGTTGACATCCAGACTCTGGACGAGACATTGGCGAAGGAAGAAGTGTTTGGAACAATCGAAGCCGTCAAGACGGTCGCTGATGCTTTCATGCCTCTCAGCGGTGAAGTCATCGAGGTCAACCCCGAGCTCGACGGCGCTCCCGAACTTGTCAACAACGACCCGTACGGTGCAGGATGGATGATCAAGATCAAGTTCTCCGATGCTTCGGAGATTGATACTCTCCTGTCTGCCGAGCAGTACAAGGAAATAATCTGATTTGTAAATCAAATGTGGTGTGTGCAAGGGGGCTGTGAAGTTCCCTTGCTTTTTTTTTGCCCGTCCAATGGGTATTCAAAGCCATTTCTTTTACTATATTTGCAAGATAAACTGAAAAAAGATGGAAATAGAGAGAATTTTCGACCTGCTGGAACACATCCGCAAGTTCTCCCCCAAGGAGGACATGCTCGCCCGCAAATGCAAGGGAGAATGGATCAAGTACAGCATTGAAGATTACAGCGAATATTCACACAAGGTGGCATACGGCCTGCTTTCCATGGGATACCAGCCCGGAACGAAGATCATTACCATCTGCGGCAACCGTCCCGAATGGAACTTCCTGGACATGGGCATAACCCTTGCCCACATGATCCACATTCCGGTCTACAGCACGCTGAGCCATGACGACTTCAAGCATATCTTCACCCATTCCGACGCAGAGGTGATCGTCGTCGGCACGAAATCACTCTTCAGGAAGGTGGAGCCTGTTGTTGCGGAAATCGACCGCGACATCAAGGTCATCATGATGGATGACACGACCGAGATGATGTGCCTCGCAGACCTCTACAAGGCAGGCGAAGAGAACAAGGAGAAATTCTTCGAAACCGTGGAGAAGAACAAGCGCGACATCAGCCCGGACGAATGCGCCAGCATCATCTACACGTCAGGCACGACCGGAGTTCCCAAGGGAGTGATGCTATCGCACCGCAACCTCATGTTCAACGCCAAGGGACACGCTGCACGTCAGACACTTGGACCCGAGCACAAGATGCTCAGCTTCCTCCCCCTCTGCCATGTATATGAGCGCACGATGAACTACGAATACCAGATCCAGGGCATCAGCATCTACTACGCGGAAGGTCTGGCAACGATCGCATCCGACTTGGCCAGCTGTCATGCGGACGGTTTCTGCTCTGTGCCGCGCATCCTTGAGATGATGTACGGAAAACTTGATGCAGCAGGCAAGAAACTCACGGGAATCAAGAAATACATCTATCGGAAAGCCTGGAAATACGGCAACAATTTCGACAACAGCAACACTAACCCCATCTATCTGGCAAAGCAGAAACTCTACGACAAGCTTGTCTACAGCAAGTGGAGGGCAAACCTCGGAGGACACGAGATGGAGATCGTGTCGGGAGGATCGTCGATACAGGCAAAGATAGTGCGTTGTTTCAACGCCGCGAAAATGCGAATTTTCGAGGGATACGGAATGACCGAAAGCTCGCCGGTCATCGCGGTAAACAGTCCCGCCGACGGCTACAATGTCATCGGAACCGTTGGAAAGGCACTGGGCGGAACCGAGCTCTCATTTGCCGAGGACGGCGAGATACTCACCCGCGGTCCCCATGTCATGCTGGGCTATTACAAGAACCCCGAAGCAACAGCCGAAATGATAGACTCAGAAGGCTGGCTGCATACGGGAGATATAGGTTATCTTGTTGATGGTCAATATCTTAAGATTACCGACCGCAAAAAGGAAATCTTCAAGCTTTCAGCAGGAAAATACATTGCGCCGCAGGTCATCGAGACACTTCTGAAGGAGTCGCCGATGATTGAAAACGTGATGGTCGTTGGAGAAAACCAGAAGTTTGCATCGGCTCTCATCATACCTGATTTCGCAAAGTTGAAAGAAGCCCTTCGCAACAGGAACTTCAAGGACATGGACAATGCCGCACTTGCGAACGAACCGGAAGTGATCGAACTCATCCACAAGGAGGTCGAGAAGGTCAACAAGAAACTTGCTCCGCACGAGAACATCAAGCGCGAGAAGGTAATCTGCGACGAATGGAGCGCAGCCAACGAGATGCTGTCCCAGACGCTGAAGCTCAAGAGAAGGAACATCATCAAGAAATATGCTGACGCAATAGCAGAAATCTACAAGAACGACGCATAGGACCTCTTCTTGAGGGCAAAAAAAAAGAGTGTTCCACGTGGAACACTCTTTTTTTGTCAGTTTGTCAGTTTGTCGGTCATCTGCCGAAATAGACGAGCAAGACCGATATGTCAGCAGGAGAAACACCGGATATCCTCGAAGCCTGCGCAATGGTGGTCGGCCTGTATCGGTTGAGCTTGATGCGGCATTCCATTGACAGGGATGTCACCTTCATGAAGTCGAAGTCTTCGGGAATCACGAGGCTTTCCAGACGAAGGATCTTTTCAGCGACACGCTTCTCACGCTCGATGTAACCCTCGTATTTCACGGCAATTTCAGTAGCCTCGGACACGTCGTCCGCCACCATCTTCGAGACACTGTTGCAATCTACGCAATCTCTTGAACTCCAAGGAATTGAGTAAATTTCGGATACCTCTTTCGTGTCCATTGAAGTAAGCTTGGTGACGGCATTGACGCACTCCCCCACCATGCTGTCCATCTCGGCCATTGTTCCACGTGGAACATTTTCAAGAACCGACTTCATTTCAACGAAGGGACGGACAAGGATGTCGGAGATTCGACGCCTGGTTTCAATGGGGGAGGACCCTATGGATTCGAGATAGGGGTTGACCTGCGAAGGAGTGACCGACTGTTCTCGGCAGAACTCCGAAAGAGCATCCGCAGCTTCGTATTTGCGACAGGTCACCTCATATCGGTAATCCGACGCGAGGCCGATGTCGTGACCTTTCTTCGTGAGCCTCAAGTCCGCATTGTCCTGTCTCAGGAGGATGCGATACTCGGCCCTGGAGGTGAACATCCTGTAGGGCTCGTCAACGCCCTTGGTTATCAGGTCGTCGATCAGCACTCCAATATATGCTTCATCCCTCTTGAGCACGAAAGGATCCTTTCCCGCGAGCTTCAAATGAGCATTGATTCCTGCCATAAGTCCTTGAGCTGCAGCTTCTTCGTATCCCGTTGTACCATTTACCTGACCTGCAAGATAGAGGTTGTCGATGACACGGGATTCCATGGTTGCACGAAGTTGCACGGGGTCGAAATAGTCATACTCCACGGCATAGGCCGGACGGAATATTCCAACATTCTCGAACCCTTCTATCGCATGCAGAGCATCCATCTGGGTATGAAGCGGCAACGAGGACGAGAAACCCTGAAGGTAATACTCGTTGGTGTGCCATCCCTCCGGCTCCAGGAACAACTGGTGAGCATCCTTTCCTGCAAATGTCCTGAGCTTGTCCTCTATCGACGGACAATAGCGCGGCCCAATGCCGTGTATGCGGCCGGTGAAGAGGGGAGACTCGTCGAAACCGGAGCGCAGGATGTCGTGGACACGGCTGTTGGTATGCACGATGTAGCAAAGTTTCTGCGGCTTGCCGGACTGCACTGCGGTCGGTATGGGAAGGAACGAAAACTTGCGCAGGTCCTCGTCGCCCGGCTGTACCTCCAGCTTGGAAAGATCGAGCGTCCTCGCGTCGATTCTCGGCGGAGTTCCGGTCTTCATCCTTGCGGTCGCTATGCCGAGGGAGGAGAGTTGTTCGGTCAGACCGTGAGAAGGAAGTTCTCCGATCCTGCCGCCTTCCGAACTCTCAAGTCCGATGAAGAGGCGGCCGTTGAGAAAGGTTCCGGCTGTCAAGATGACGCTTTTTGTCTTGAATTCTGCGCCCATCGATACGCGTACGCCGGAAATTTTCGATTCTCGGAAGGTTATCGCGACTGCAGTATCTTGCCAAATGTCTAAGTTTGAGGTACTTTCAAGAACATAACGCCAGTTGAGCGAAAAGTACAATTTGTCGCACTGAGCGCGAGGGCTCCACATGGCAGGTCCCTTCGAGCGGTTGAGCATCCTGAACTGGATGGTCGAGGCGTCAGTCACGATTCCGGTGCATCCGCCGAGCGCGTCGATCTCGCGTACGATCTGGCCCTTCGCGATTCCGCCGATGGCGGGATTGCAGGACATCTGCGCGATGCGGTTCATGTCCATGGTGATGAGCAGCACGTGCGAGCCCATGCGGGCCGCGGCGACCGCCGCCTCACAACCGGCATGGCCGGCACCGATGACTATGATGTCGTAGTCCTTCATCCCTGGTTGCGGCTTCCGCTGCAGCAAGCCTCGTCACGCAACGTCTGGAGGAGGTCGAGAGCCAGGTTCTCCTGACGCGTCATCTCAGCCTGCAGCTCGGCCGTCACGTCGTCGTAACCGATCAGATGCAGCAGGCCGTGCGCGATGACGCGCATGATCTCCCTCTCGAAGCCTTCACCGTACTCCAGACCGTTCGCACGGACCGTGTCGATGCTTATGTAGATGTCGCCGCTGATGGTGCCCTTCGGATACTGGCCTTCATAGTCGTCCGAATAGTCGAAGGTTATGATGTCGGTATAGTAGTCATGCCCAAGGAACTGGCGGTTGATCTGCAGGAGATAGGGGTCGCTGCAGAAGATGTAGTTGAGCACGCCTATACTGCGTCCGTTGTCCTTTGCGGTCTGCCTGAGCCACTTGGAAATCAATCTTTTTCCTTTCAGGGTGAAATCCGTCTCCTCGGAGAAAAAACTGATCATAAAAAGGTTACAATGAGTTTATTATTTTTAACTTTGCCAAACGTTTGGTTTGATTGTTGAAGCAATTCCAAACCGACGGCAAAATTAGCAAAATAGGTAATTGAACAGTATTCAACTTACAATAAATTAATCTTAAATTATGTCAAAAGTTACAGTTATCGGCGCCGGCAACGTAGGCGCTACTTGTGCAAACGCTATCGCACACATGAAATATTGCTCAGAAATCGTCCTTATCGACATCAAGGAAGGTCTCTCTGAAGGAAAGGCAATCGACATGATGCAGACTGCAAAGATGTATGGCTTCGACACCCGCGTGAAGGGCGTTACCAATGACTATGCAGCAACGGCTGATTCAGACGTTGTCATCGTCACCTCAGGCATTCCCCGCAAGCCGGGCATGACACGCGAAGAACTCATCGGAGTCAACGCAGGCATCGTCAACACCGTCGTTTCCAATGCACTCAAATATTCTCCCAACGCAATATTCCTGATCATCGCCAACCCTATGGATACCATGACCTACCTCACTTACAAGGCTACCGGCCTTCCCAAGAACAGGGTCATCGGCATGGGTGGACAGCTCGACAGCAGCCGCTTCTGCTACTATATGAGCCAGGCTCTCGGCGCAGCTCCTTCAGACGTTGAAGGCATCGTCATCGGCGGTCACGGAGACACCACGATGCTTCCTCTCATCAGCAAGGCTACCTACAAGAGCGTTCCAGTAACGAAGATCCTCGACAAGGAGACTGCTGACAAGGTCGTTGCCGACACGATGGTAGGAGGTGCAACCCTCACCAAGTTCCTCGGCACTTCAGCTTGGTATGCTCCGGGCGCATCTGCAGCTACGATGGTCAAGTCCATCATTCTCGACGAGAAGAAGGTTTTCCCTTGCTGCGTATATCTCGAGGGCGAATATGGCCAGGAAGATCTCTGCATCGGCGCACCTGCAGTAATCGGCAAGAACGGCGTCGAGAAGGTTCTCGAATATGAACTCAACGCAGAAGAGGCTGAGAAGTTCGCTGCAAGCGCAGCTGCTGTCAAGAAGACCAACAGCGTGCTTAAAGATATGAATATCATCAAATAATTCTATTTCAACTGTTTAGCGCTTTAGTCAAAATTTTATCAACAAAAATTTGTGGAAAAAAGATTTTTTCTTCTTAATTTTACGAATTATCTGACGAAAAAATGCTGATGGGCATTGATTCCAAAGACTTGTATTTGAAAACAATAAATTAAAAAAACAAATATGGAAGTCAAAAAATCCAAAAAAGCGGATCTTGAAAACAAGACTACGCTGTTCAGAGAAATCGGACTTGTAGCCGTTCTGGCTATCGCACTTGTAGCTTTTGAGTGGAAGACATCAGAGAAGCAGGAATTGATCGACCTCACCGGAGCTACCGCTGACGTAGAAGAAGAAATCATCCCTATCACTCAGGAACAGCACGAACTTCCGCCTGAGATGCCTAAGATTCCAGTCCTTTCAGACGTCATCGACATCGTGGATGATGATATCCAGGTTGACAATGACCTCTTCATCGACATGGAGGATGACAGCAACACAGGTGTCGAGATCATGGACTATGTAGCGGAAGTTGCAGAGGAAGTGGTCGAGGAAGAAGCTATTCCATTCGCATTGGTAGAGGAGAAACCCAAGTTCCAGGGCGGTGATGCAAACACCTTCTCAAAATGGGTGAACAGCAAGCTCGTCTATCCTGAAATTGCAAAGGAAAACGGTGTACAGGGCCGCGTCACTCTGCAGTTTACAGTAAACACCGACGGTAGCGTAAGCAACGTACAGGTCTTGCGCGGTGTTGACTCTTCCCTCGACAAGGAAGCAGTTCGTATCGTATCCAGCTCACCGAAGTGGGAGCCCGGTCGTCAGAGAGACAGGCCAGTAAAGGTTACCTACACCTTCCCGGTGATCTTCCAGCTTCGCTAGCAAGCTGCCTGTAAGCGCAAATACAACAGTTGAAAATATCAGGAGGCTGACCCGAAAGGATCAGCCTCTTTTCTTTTGCAGTCCATTTGCAGCAGCCTTGCACCGGCCAATGCACACAAAAGAAAATCGCCTGACCGGTGGCACATTTGCCTAGCCAGTCAGGCGATTCATGGGGCAGGGGAGGGGAACCCTATTCCAGGATTCCCTTCTTCATCATTTCAACTACCTTGTCGACCGGAAGAGCCTTGACTACGTTGCCCTTGTAGCCCTTGACGTCCTTGCCGGCAAAGAGCGAATTCCAGAGGGCTTCGCTGGTCGCTTCGATGGTGGCGGCGAAGAGGGCCGACATGCTGTCGTTGTGAAGCAACGTGGGCATGTAATAGTCGGTCTGGCTGTCGATGAGATTGTCCTTGTTGACAGATACCGCTATCACATAGTCGCCGCTGCCGTTGGATGCGATGCCGCCGGTCTTTGCAAGACCCATGAATGCGCGCTTCGCAATTCTCTGGAGGTTCCTTGAGTCTACGGGAGCGTCCGTGATGACAACGATCATGCACGAACCGTCAGGATTGGGATCTTCCTTTTCGATGGCGCTCTTGAATGCATAGCGGCCGAGATTGACTCCTACCGGCACGCCTTCTATCTCGAGTGCTCCACCATAATTTGACTGGACGAGGACTCCTACCGTATATCCGCCCAGAGATTCGGGCAGAACACGCGAAGAAGTGCCGATTCCGCCCTTGAAACCGAAGCAGACGGTACCGGTACCGGCTCCGACCGCACCTTCTTCCACAGGGCCTGATTTCGCGTTCTTGATGGCCTTTATGACATGGTCGGGAGTGACGTACCTCGCGCGGATGTTGTTCAGTTCACCGTCGTTGGTCTCGCCGACCACCGCATTCACGGACTGGACATCCTCGTTGCCCTTCTGGCTGATGGTGTATTTGACCACTCCGGCGATGCCTTCAGCGACGTTCAGAGTATTTGTCAATATAATAGGTGACTCAATGTTGCCGAGTTCCATCACCTGCGTAGTGCCTGCCAATTTTCCGAAGCCGTTTCCCACAAAGACACCGGCGGGACATTTCTTTTTGAAGAGATTGCCCTCGTGAGGAATGATGGCTGTTACGCCGGTATGCATGTCCTCACCCTTCTCAAGTGTCACATGTCCAACCTTTACGCCCCTCACGTCGGTGATGGCGTTGTTTTCGCCAGTCTTGAAAATGCCCGGCTTGATTCCGTAGTCACGCAGGCGGCCCTGTCCAGAGACAGTTACGGAAAGACAGAGCGCCATTAAGATGATCAGATGCTTTTTCATGTTATGTTGTATTGTCCGATAAATCATTTCGGTAATTCAAATAACAAATATAAGTTATATTTTTGCAAAAAATAACTCAAATGGACAAAACCGCTGTCGAAGAGAAGATACAGGAGAAAGCCGTATTTGTTGCCATCATAACGCAACATCAGGATGAACTGCAAGTTAGGGAATATCTTGAAGAACTGCAGTTTCTTGCCTCGACTGCGGGCATAATGGGCGACAAGTTCTTTGTCCAGAGGCTCGACAAGCCAAATACCAGGACCTACATAGGTTCGGGCAAGTTGCAGGAAATCATCAACTACATCTCAGAGAACGAGACCGACTACATTATATTCGACGACGAACTTTCCCCTTCGCAGATGCGAAACATCGAACATGAGACCCATGTCAGCGTAATAGACCGTACGGGACTCATTCTCGACATTTTTGCACAGAGGGCACAGACTGCATATGCAAAGACCCAGGTAGAGCTTGCACAATATCAATATCTGCTTCCAAGACTCACCGGCATGTGGACACACCTCGAGAGACAGAGGGGAGGAAAGGGGGGTCTCAACATGAGGGGACCTGGAGAAAGCCAGCTCGAGACCGACCGTCGAATAGTGATGGAGAAGATCAGCCGACTGAAGGAACAGCTCAAGAAGATAGACCGTCAGATGGCCTCGCAGAGGGGCAACAGGGGCTCCATGGTGAGAATTTCGCTTGTCGGCTATACAAACGTGGGCAAGAGCACCATAATGAACCTTCTGGCAAAGAGCGACGTCTTTGCGGAGAACAAGCTCTTCGCGACACTCGACACCACCGTAAGAAAGGTTGTCATCGAAAACGTTCCTTTCCTCTTGAGCGACACCGTTGGCTTCATCCGCAAACTTCCCACCCAACTCGTCGAATCTTTCAAGAGCACGCTTGACGAGGTCAGGGAGGCCGACATACTGATGCATGTGGTCGACATTTCCCACCCTAATTTCGAAGATCAGATAAGGGTGGTGAACAAGACGCTCGCTGACATCGGCGCCAAGGACAAGCCCTGCTACGTGGTCTTCAACAAGACGGACGCCTACAGACCCGAGGAATACGACGAATTCTCCCTGGAGGAGAGGACCATGAAGAACTTCACGCTGGATGAGCTCAAGAATTCCTGGATGTCGAAGGAGAACACTCCATGCATCTTCATTTCGGCAAGGGAGAAGACCAACATTGACAAGTTGCGCAACGACATATACAAGATGGTTGCCGAGATCCATGCCGGACGATACCCGTTCAACAATTTTCTCTGGTAGGGGAGCAATCAACATCATAAAGAAATAAGAAGAAAGATTTATTTAAATCCTTCTTCTTTTTTGTTTGTGCTGTTGAAATGTTGATAAGAAAGATATCAATTGCAGACTAACAATCAATCAACAGTTTATCAAAATTGAACAGTTTGATTTTCAAATAATTGATATAAATTGTCGATAAGTCTGGAAATTGTTATCAACAGTTGTTCAATGTTGAAAAAGTCTCGGTAAACAAATGAAAAACCGGCTTGCAAAAAAGGCCGGTTTTCATAGTGTTCAAAAGCGTATGTCTTTATCAACAGTTATCAACATTTGTCAACCGAGAAATTCACATACTTGTCTACATGTCTCCTGCGTATTCTCGACAAAAGAATTGTGTCCGGTGGATGGGAGCACGACTATCTTGAGAGACTTGAACTTTTCCCTCATGATGTTGACGGACTCCATCGAGAGGAAACTGTCAGAATCCCCGGCAATGAGCATCGCGGGCATTTTTGTCTCGAGAAGGAAGTCCTGCATGTCGCTGCGGGCGGCCATGCCCTTGACGCATGCGACTATGCCCTGCGGATCGTGGGTCTCGCACAGTTCGACCGTCTCCATTATCTTGTCGTCGAATTTGCGCAGGTTCTCCTGATTGTACATCCTTGGAATGGATGCGGCGGCGAGGGTCGTGAGCTTTCCTGAGGAGATGATCGCTATTTCACGCCTGCGGTCGTCGGCCTTGGCTTCTGAATCCTTGAAAGGATTGGAGTTGAAGAGAATGAGCTTGTCGAATGTCTCGGGATACAGCGCGGCGCAGCGAAGGGCTACGAAGCCGCCCATCGAATGTCCGCCGACGGCAGCCTTCTCGACGTTGCAGACCCTGAGCACGTCCCTGGCCACAGCGGCCATGAATTCCATCGTGTTGACCTGTTCCTCCTCTTCCGATGCCGGAGCGGAGTCCGTGAGCCCGTGACCGGGCATGTCAATTGCTATGACCCTGTATTTGCCCCGGAGCGCATCAATGAACTCCGACCAGATGTACATTGTCTCCAGATAGCCGTGGAGAAGCAGTATGGTGCTTTCTCCCTTCTTCGTGTCAAGTATGTGTACCGGAATGCCACCGGCAGTCGCAAAAAATTCCATTTGAGAACGATGCTATTTGATCTTGAGGTCCTGCAAAGATATCGCTTTTTTCTCACCTTTGCCATCCACTACAACTTTTACTGCCTTGACAGGTGCCTCGAAATCCTTCATGAGCACGCTGTTGTGCCTGTCGAAGTCAGCAGCCCTGACAAAGGAGACGCCGTCGAGGGAATACTCCACATGGCCTTCCGTTATGCCCCAGAACTGCGTCTTGGGTATGTTGCTCAACACCTCGATGCTGTTGCATTCTACCGGTTCGGTGAATTCGAACAGTATCCAGTTGCCCACTTCCGGAGCGTTGGCCGACCTGAAGTAGGTGTTTCTGTCATAGTCTTCCAGAACGGATACGGGAGTGTTGCGGTTCGGCGTGATGTCGGTCGTGACCTTCACTTCCGGCGTGAGGAAGCGTTCGGAGTCCGGAACCCTGGCGGAGATGCTGCGAAGGTCGTTGTAGAATGTGGCGAAGCGCAGGCTCTCGGGCGACTGGGTGATGATGGGGCCGGAGGCCACGGGAGAGCCGGCTACGGGATCCGTGCCGTCGGTCGTGTATCTGACCACCATCGACGGATACGGGGAGGTGGCCGTGACGGTGGTGAATTCACCGCACGTCGAGGCATCCACCTTCGGATAGGGTATCCTGAAGCGGATGTTCATGTTGTACATCCTTGCAAAATGGCTGTTGCACAGTCTTCTGTCGAAATCAGCGTAGTCGCGCTGCTCCTGGTCGCTCCAGCCTATTTCGGCAAGGGCACAGAGGCGCGGGAACATCTGATATTCGGAGAAGTGGGGAGGGAATATCAGAAGTTCGGTCCAGAGCCCCGCCTGCGGTCCGCGGACGAGTTTCTTCTGCTCCTCCGTAAGGTCAAGCGTGCCGGTCGGGTCGAACGAGTATATCTTTTCCATCGGGACGAGACCGGCCCAGTTGTGGCCGCGTTCGTCGGGGGTGTACTTCATGTCCAGGTAGCAGTAGGCGCCGATCTGGAGCACCACGTTCATGCCCTGGTCGATGGCCTTCATGGCCGACGCGTTGCTTCTCCATGCATATACGCAACTTGTCTTGTCCAGTCCTCCGTTGGACGATATCTCGTCCCAGCCGGCCAGTTTCTTGCCGTATTTTGCAAGGATCTTCTCCAATCTTGTGACGAAGTAGGTGAGCAGTTCGCCCTCGTCCTTCATGCCCTCCTTCTTCATCAGGGCCTGACAGTCAGGGCAGTTCTTCCAGTGCTGCATCTGGACCTCGTCGCCGCCGATGTGGATGTACTGGCCCGGGAAGAGGGCGGCAATCTCCTTGAATATGTTGTCGAGCATCTTGTAGTTGCTCTCCTTTCCGACGCAGAAAACGTTCTTTCCCTCACCCTGGACGGAGAGGAAGTCACCATCGCTGCGGCAGAGTATTTCGGGATATGTGGCAGCAACCGAGCGGGAGTGGCCCGGAAGGTCTATCTCGGGGATGATGGTGATGTTGCGGTCGGCCGCATAGGCGACAATCTCGCGGATGTCGTCCTGCGTGTAGAAGCCACCGTAGCGCCCGCTGCCGGAGTTGAACGAAGGGGGAAGCACTTCGTCGGCACCCCTCCATGCTCCCTTCCCGGTGAGGAGAGGATATTTCTTGATCTCGATCCTCCAGCCGTTGTCGTCGGCCAGATGCCAGTGGAAGCTGTTTATCTTGTGATATGCGAGCCAGTCGATGTGCCGCATTACGTATTCCTTGTCGAAGAAGGTGCGCGAGACGTCGAGCATGCTGCCTCGGTAGCTGAACCGCGGGCGGTCGCATATCCTTGCGCACGGAAGCTTGTACTCCTTGAGCATGAGTCCGTCCGGCCCCGAGACGCGTCGGTAGATTTCCGGCGGCATCATCTGGAGAAGGGTCTGGATGGCGTGGAACTCACCGGCCTTGGCGGAAGAGCGGATGGTTATGCCGTCGGGCGTCACTTCGAGCTCATATTCCTCCTCGTCGAGGGAAGACTTCCGAAGCAGGCGGATGTTGCCCATCCTCGTTGCGGGCACGTCGAAGTCGAAGACCCGCGAGAAGTGCTCGCGAAGGTACCGTACGTTGAACGGCTCGCCGCCTTCGATGGACATGCCGCTGCACATCACGAATTCACCGGGAGTGTACTCCACGCTCTGCGGGAGCGGGACAAAGTCGTTGCGCACCGCCTTGGAGCGGTTCCACATGAGTCCTTCCTGCGCCGCGCAAAGGGTGGCGAGCGCGGTCAGGACAAGCGTAAGGGTTATCTTCTTCATTGTCGTTTCTATTTCTTGTCAAGGAATTTGGGGTTGAAGGTCACTTCGCCGTCATAGTTCATGACGTCACGGCAGTTGCTGTTGCAGGTGATGCGGGCAATGCCGTTTTCATAGACGGTGATCGAGACGTCCCATATCTCGGAGTTCTTGCGCGTCCTGAACATGTAGTTGTATTCTCCCCTGGAGGCACGGCTCATGTCCCGCATGAGGTCCACGTCGTCGTCGAAGACGATGGATATGTCATCTCCCGGTGCCATTGCCATATTTGACTTGCCGAAGAAGGGGAGACGGGTCTTGATGTGGTTGCCGCGGATGGAGATCTTGTATTCGTAGTTGGAGCTGCGCGCAGGTCCGACGAGCGGCCGGATTTCGGTTATCATGATGGTAAGGTCGCTTTCGTCCACCGCCTTGGCTATCTGCCCGGCAAGTTCCCTCTCTTCCTGCGCCCTGGCAGCGCGATACGATGCTGAACATGAGCTGACGATGGAAATTGCCGCCGCCAGAATCAGAATGGCTGTAATACGTTTCATACTCGCTGATTTATTAGAATTACCAAAGATACGAATTATCATCAAGAATATTAAAAATGATGATTGTCATCAAATAATTGGAAATATTGATGAATTTTGCGACATT
>R22__coassemble_67_pt1 | contig 85669 bp, 64 predicted proteins | sample R22__metabat2_low_PE_051 | metagenome-assembled genome bin R22 | reverse complement strand
ACAACTGTTTTGTAGTATATTGTTAAATTGGCTTCGTAGTTGTGATATATTTCAAAGATACAAAAAGAAAGCAAATCACAACGTGGTCGGAGAAAGCCTTGTAAAGTTCGGCGCTGTTGTGATATATTTCAAAGATACAAAAAGAAAGCAAATCACAACCCAGCGACGTCTTTGCCAGCACCAGGTCGGCTGTTGTGATATATTTCAAAGATACAAAAAGAAAGCAAATCACAACAATAGAGCGTCTGGGTGACGTTCCTGACGGCTGTTGTGATATATTTCAAAGATACAAAAAGAAAGCAAATCACAACCAATCCCTTGATTTATCAAGTTGGGACACCGCTGTTGTGATATATTTCAAAGATACAAAAAGAAAGCAAATCACAACGGAGTGAGGAGGTCTGCGATGGTCTGCTCAGCTGTTGTGATATATTTCAAAGATACAAAAAGAAAAGGAAAAATGCGACCAGGTGTCGATACAATGTCATATATGCCTCGGAGAATATTGGATCTGACATGCTTTTCATCACTTGGCTTGAAAGTATATTATAACAAATTCGTTATAATTATTGAATGCACACAAAAGCATTTTCTGAAGCCTGTTGGTCTGGTTCAAGTTGCTATTTGAATATAATTGGCATGGCTGGACTTGACCCCACCAGTTCCTATCATATGGGAGCGATGGCGCCGTTCCGCGCAAAAGGCTTGCGGCCAAGCCCTGAGGGCTGCTGGAGTGAGGCGGGAGCAATGGCGGGGTGACAAAGGTGCCGACCGCGAAGCGGGATGCGAGGACTGTTTGAGCGCGTTGGGCATGCCGCAGGCATGACCAAGAGCGCGAGTTCCGCAGCATAGGCACCGACTCGCCACGACATCCGCCGAACGACTTGCTGCCAGAACGGGCTTGCCGAAGCCTTCCGCGGAAGCGGCTGGCCACGATGACGCGTCGCGCCCCATTTTTCCGCCGATGAGTGGCAATTTGTGGCGGTTTTGTTAACTTTGCGGCTGAAAACAGTGCTGAAAATGAAAAATGTCTGGGATAAAAGCTTTTGGTATTCATTCTTCCGTCCCTATGTGCAATGGGCTGTGAGGACTTCCTATTCGCGCATCACGGTCAACGGGCTGGACAATGTCCCGGACTCGCGCAAGTCCTCGGTCATCATCGCCGCCAACCACTGCAACACCATGATGGACTCGCTCGTGCTGCTCCAGTCGCGCAAGGATCCGGATTTCTTCGTGGCGAGGGCCGACATATTCTCCAATCCCTTCATCGCCCGGATACTCACCAACCTGCGCATAATGCCGATCTACCGCAAGCGTGACGGAGGCAACTCGGCCGAGCGCAACGAAGCCGTCTTCGACAACGTGGTGGAGGGGCTCGGCCACGGCATGGCCTTCTCAATCCATCCCGAGGGCACCCACCGCGCCCGCCGCAGCCTGCTCCCGATCAAGAAGGGAGCCTTCCGCATCGCACAGCAGGCAGCAGAGACGAATCCCGACAGGGATGTCTTCATCGTACCTGCAGGCCTGGAGTATTACGACTACTTCAACCTCATGCGCCCGGTGACGCTCACCTACGGCAAGCCGATGCGGATCAAGGGAGGAGAGGACCTGGACAACCTTTCGAAGGAACTGCATGACCGGATCGCCGGCCTGATCACCTGGTTTCCGGACGACGAGAACCTCGCAGCAGCCGAACAGGCATTCTATGACGGGCGCAGGCGCAGCTACGGCACGCGCGACAAGGTGCTTGCGGCGGCGCTCCTGCCAGTCGCGGCGCTCTCGGGCTTCCTCTGCTCTCCGATCCTGGCCGCCTCGGCATGGTTCTGCAGCCGCATCAAGGACGCGGCATGGCTCAATACTGCCCGCTTCGGCTGCAAGCTGGTGCTCACTCCGTTCACGACAGCGGGAGCGGCGGTGGCCGGATTCATCCACCTGCCGTGGTTGTGGGCGCTGATTCTCGTGGCGGCGACGCTCTACGCACATCCGGTCTTCTACAGAATTCTTGTGTATTACAAGGACATGAAGGCATTTTTCGCGCGGAAACAGGGCAATCGTGAGCCTCTCGCTTCGTGAAGTGACAAAAAATGAGTAATTTTGCAGGTTGTGCGGTTTGCGGCCGGGAGAGGCTCCCGGGAAGCGCATCCAATCAACCGAGAACAATATCAAGGACAAGACTTAGACAATAATGGCAAAAGAGGTAGTAAACAAGGAAGTCACCAACAGGGAGGACAACTATTCCCAGTGGTACAACAATCTGGTAGTAAAGGCGGATCTCGCCGAACAGTCGGCAGTGAGGGGATGCATGGTAATCAAGCCGTACGGTTATGCAATCTGGGAGAAGATGCATGAGCAGCTTGACAGGATGTTCAAGGAGACGGGCCATGTCAACGCATATTTCCCCCTCTTCATCCCGAAGTCCTTCCTCAGCCGCGAGGCGGAGCATGTGGAAGGATTCGCGAAGGAGTGCGCAGTGGTGACACATCATCGTCTGAAGGTCAATCCTGAAGGTACCGGCGTCGTCGTGGACCCGGATGCAAAGCTCGAAGAGGAGCTCATCGTGCGTCCTACGTCGGAGACCATCATATGGAACACATACAAGAACTGGATCAAGTCATGGCGCGACCTGCCGATCCTCTGCAACCAGTGGGCGAACGTCGTGCGCTGGGAGATGCGCACGAGGCTTTTCCTCCGCACCGCAGAGTTCCTCTGGCAGGAGGGCCATACCGCCCACGCCACTTCCCAGGAAGCGGTCGAAGAGGCTCAGAAGATGGTCCAGGTATATGCAAAGTTCGCACGCGACTACATGTCGATGCCGGTGGTCGTGGGACACAAGAGCGAGACCGAGCGTTTCGCGGGTGCCCTCGACACATACTGCATCGAGGCAATGATGCAGGACGGCAAGGCCCTCCAGGCCGGCACCTCGCATTTCCTCGGACAGAATTTCGCAAAGGCGTTCGACGTGCAGTATGCCAACAAGGAAGGCAAGCTCGAGTATGTTTGGGCGACCTCATGGGGCGTTTCAACGAGGCTGATGGGCGCTCTGATCATGACCCACAGCGACAACAACGGACTCGTGCTTCCTCCGGCGCTCGCACCTATCCAGGTGGTCATGGTCCCCATCTACAAGACCGAAGAGGAACGCAACGCGATCCTCGAGAGGATGGCTACGCTCAAGGCCGAGATGGAGGCGAAGGGCGTTTCTGTCAAGCTTGACGACCGCGACAATCTCCGTCCGGGATTCAAGTTCGCCGAGTGGGAACTCAAGGGCGTTCCGGTGCGCATCGCCATCGGCCCGCGCGACCTCGCTTCAGGCGTCGTCGAACTTGCACGCCGTGACACCATGCAGAAGGAGTCGGCCGCACAGGAGGGACTTGCACAGTATGTGGCAGACCTCATGGACACAATCCAGAAGAACCTCTACGACAAGGCCGTCGCCTTCCGCGCAGCCAACACCTTCAAGGTCGACACCTGGGAGGAGTTCAAGCAGAAGATAGAGGAGGGCGGCTTCCTGCTCTGCCACTGGGACGGAACGGCGGAGACCGAGGAGAAGATCAAGGAAGAGACCAAGGCCACCATCCGCTGCATACCTTCGGATTCGTTCGTATGCGAGGAGGAGGGCTTCGACGTCTACTCCGGCAAGCCTTCGCACCGCAGGGTGATCTTTGCAAGAGCATATTGATGAACACATGAAATAGACCGACACGATGAAGAGAATACTTGCCACATTGCTTGCCCTTGCCTGCCTCGTGCAGCTCGGCGCGCAGGAGACACAGCCTGCACCAAAGGATACTTCCTACTGGACCAAGGGTCTGGTCACTCAGATCGGCTTCTCGCAGCTCTCGCTCACCAACTGGGCTGCCGGTGGCTATGGCTCGATATCGCTCAACACCTATGTGGACGGCTATTCAAACTATGCGAAGGACCGTCTGGCATGGGACAACGAGATCCAGATGGGTTTCGGCTTCATCCAGCAGTTCGACGGCGACAAGAAACCGAAGAAGAGCGATGACCGCCTGATCCTCGACAGCAAGCTTGGATTCAAGCAGACAAAGACGCTCTACTATTCGGCAATCTTCAACTTCAGGAGCCAGTTCGCCGACGGCTTCAATGCCAACTGGGTCAGGACCTCGAGCTTCATGGCTCCTGCATACGCCTCTCTCGGTCTCGGTATCGACTTCAAGCCTTCGCCGAACTTCTCGATGAACTTTGCTCCCCTCACCGGAAAGGTGGTGATGGTGAAGATTCCCGAACTCCGCAAGAACTACGGCAACGCCGAGGATGATTTCGCAAGGTTCGAGCTTGGTGCGCAGTTGAAGACCGACGCCAAGATCGAGGTGGAGAACTTCAAGGTGGCGACCACCCTCATACTCTTCTCCGACTATCTCGACAAGCCCCAGAACATCAAGGTCAACTGGGACGTCAATGTGGACGCGAAGATCAACAAGTACTTCTCGGTGACCCTCCGCACCAACCTTGTCTATGACGACAAGATCAAGAACTGCGTGCTCAAGGAGAAGAGGTATCCGCACAATCCGATCCTCGACGAGAACGGCAACGAGCAGATGGTACCGGGCATCCAGTTCAAGGAGCTCTTCAGCGTAGGCTTCTCCTATCTGATCGGTCAGAAGAAATAACGTGGCCGGACCATGGACCTTCAGTCAAGATTCGACGCAGAGCTTGAAAGGGTGACTTCCCGTGGAGGTCAGCCTTTCAGCGTCTTGTTGGGGGTCAGTGGCGGAATCGACTCGATGTGCATGGCGCATCTCTTCCTGCACACCTCGCTTCCCGTGACATTCAGCATCGCACACGTCAACTTCTCGTTGCGCGGCGATGAGAGCGACGGCGACGAGGCGATGGTCCGCGAGTGGTGCGACGCCAACGGCATCACCATTTACGTCAACAAGTTCGACACGCATGCCTATGCCAACGAGAATGCCATCTCGACGCAGATGGCCGCGCGCGACCTTCGTTACGGCTGGTTCCGTGAGCTGATGGAAAGCAATTCGATAGACTTCCTGGCAATAGCGCACAACCTCAACGACAGCGTGGAGACGCTCTTCCTCAATCTCCTGCGCGGCACGGGGCTCAACGGCCTGGCGGGCATACGCAGCGTCAACGGCAGGACCATCCGTCCGCTGCTCGGCGTGACGAGGGCGGAGATTGCGGAATATGTCGCCGCCAACGGCATACATTATCGCGAGGACTCGTCGAACGCGACCTGCCACTATTCGCGCAACCGCATCCGCAACAACGTATTCCCGCAGTTCGCCGCCATCAACCCTTCGTTCCTCGAGACGGTCTCGACGTCGATGGAGCGTTTCTCCGTCATCGGCGAGATGCTCGACGAGCAGTTCAAGGCTCGCGAGGGCGACCTGTACGTCACGCAGGACGGCACGTTCTATATCGACATCGAAGCGCTGAAGCGGGAGAAGCATCGCCGCTACTGGCTCTTCAGGATGCTGGATCCCTTCGGGTTCAACGACACCCAGGTGGAGCAGATAGACCAGGCACTCGACTCGCAGAGCGGCAAGACGTTCATTTCTCCGACGCACACGCTGGTGCGCGACAGGGAATATCTAAAGGTGTACGCCCTCTCGGAAGGCAATACGCTGGCGAGGGTGCGCTTCAAGGTGGTGCCTCTGCCGGAAGGTTTCGACCCGAAGACGCTTCCCATGGGAGTGCTCTGCGTGGATGCGGCGAAGGTGCGCTTCCCGCTCAAGTGCCGCGGCTGGCAGGCTGCCGACCGCTTTACGCCGTTCGGCATGAAGGGGGCGAAGAAGTTGAGCGACTTCTTCATCGACCTCAAGCTCGACGTGGAGGAGAAGAAGAGGGAGGTCGTCGTGACGACAAGGGACAAGAAAGGGGAGGAGATGATAGTCTGTGTCGTGGGACGCAGGATCGACGACCATTTCAAGGTCACGCAGCGCACGCGAAAGATAGTCGTGATATCCAAGGCGTGGTGACGCCTTCACGATGGAGACAAAAAAACAGGGTGACCGGATGGCCACCCTGTTCTTTTTTTCGCGAGTGCAATGTTACTTGAGAGCGAAGATGACAGGAAGAACGTAGGCAACGTTGACGGGTTCACCGTTCTGAGTACCTGCGGTCCACTGCGGAGCCTCGTTGAGGACTCTCAGAGCCTCTGCGTCGAGAGCTTCGGAAACACCCTTGAGGATCTTTGCGTCGGTAACCTTGCCGTCCTTGTCAACGATGAAGGAAGCGACTACCTTGCCCTGCTCCTGGTTGTCGATTGCTGCCTGAGGATAGGTGAGGTTCTCCTGGATCCATTTCTGGAAGTCAGTTGCGTCACCGCCGTTGAAAGAAGGCTTTACTTCAACTGCTGCATAGGAGACTGCCTTTTCAGCGAGGTCCGATGCGTCGATGGGAGCGATGGTCTCGAGGTCTGCGCGAGATGCGATTTCAGCTGCTGCTGCGTCGAATGCGTCTGCTGCTGCTTCAACTGCTGCGTCTGCTGCTTCTACTGCCTCTTCTACAGCTGCGTCAGCTGCTTCTTCAGCGTCCTTGTTTGCATTTTTGCAAGAGAAAACAACCATAGTGCTGAGAACGATGGCTGCCACTGCGAACATTTTTTTCATAATTCAGTATAATTTAATTAGTTAGTTAGTATTTTCAGTCCAAAATCCGCCGTAAAGATAACTTTTTTATGAGAAGTTTGTCATAAAAATTCAAAAAACTTTATCAATCAGTCAGATACTTGTCTATTGCGGCTGCGGCGCGACGGCCTGCTCCCATGGCGAGAATCACCGTTGCGGCGCCTGTGACGGCATCTCCGCCGGCAAAGACTCCGGGCCTGGTGGTGGCGCCTTCGGCATCGGCAACGATGCAGCCGTGCCTTTCGGTCTGCAGGCCGACGGTGGTCTGAGCGATGAGCGGGTTGGGCGAGGTGCCGAGTGCCATGATGACCATGTCCGACTCGAGCTCGAACTCGGAGCCGGCGATTGCGACGGGGCTGCGGCGTCCGCTTGCGTCGGGCTCGCCGAGCTCCATGCGGATGCAGCGAAGCGCCTTGACCCATCCCTTCTCGTCGCCGACGATGGCGACTGGATTGGTGAGCATGTTGAACGCGATGCCCTCCTCGCGTGCGTGATGGACCTCCTCGGCGCGTGCCGGAAGCTCCTTCTCCGTGCGGCGGTAGACCACCGTCACTTCCGCTCCGAGCCTGAGCGCGGTGCGGGCCGCGTCCATCGCGACATTGCCGCCGCCGATCACGGCGACCTTGCGGCCGATGAATATCGGCGTGTCGCTGTTCTCGTGGTCGTATGCCTTCATCAGGTTGCTGCGGGTGAGGAATTCATTGGCCGAGAAGACGCCGTTGAGGCTTTCGCCCGGAATGCCCATGAACTTCGGCAGGCCTGCTCCGGAGCCTATGAAGACTGCCTTGAAGCCCTCCTTGTCCATCAGGTCGTCAATCGTGACGGTGCGACCGACCACCACGTTCGTCTCTATCCTGACACCGAGGCGGCGTACGTTCTCGATCTCCGGCTCGACCACCTTCTCCTTGGGAAGACGGAACTCCGGAATGCCGTACTGAAGCACTCCGCCGGCCTTGTGGAGCACCTCGAAGACGGTCACTTCATAACCCTTGCGGGCAAGGTCGCTGGCGCATGCGAGCCCCGACGGGCCGCTGCCCACGATCGCCACCTTGATGCCGTTCGAGGGGGCCTTCTCGCTGAGGTCGAGTCCGTGGCTGCGGCTCCAGTCGGCGACGAATCTCTCAAGCTTGCCGATTGCTATCGGCTCGCCCTTGACGCCGAGGATGCAGCTTCCCTCGCATTGAGTCTCCTGCGGGCAGACGCGTCCGCAGACCGCGGGCAGCGTGCTGTCGGCCGCGATGATGCGTGCCGCCTGCTCGAAGTTGCGCAGCTTCACCTGCTCGATGAACTGCGGGATGTTGATGCTCACCGGGCATTTGCCGACGCAACCCGGTTTCTTGCAGTTGAGGCAGCGCGATGCCTCCATCACGGCTTCCTCTTCGCTGTAGCCGAAGCATACTTCCTCGAAGTTTGTCGCGCGGACCTTCGGGTCCTGTTCGCGTACCGGTATCCTGTGCATTCTGTCCATCATTCGTTCCTCCCTATCTTGCATTTGTGGTCTGCTTCGATCTCCTGCGGCCTGTAGATCGTCTGGCGGCGCAGCGCCTCGTCGAAATCGACCTGGTATGCGTCGAATTCCGGCCCCTCGACGCAGGCGAAACGTGACTTTCCTCCCACCGTGACGCGGCATCCTCCGCACATTCCCGTGCCGTCGACCATTAGGGTGTTGAGGCTGACGGTCAAGGGTATGCCCGTCTCCCTGAGGGCGAGCGTAGTGAATTTCATCATGATCATCGGGCCGATGGCGACGGCCTGGTCATAGGCGCGACCTTCGGCGAGCAGGTTTGCGATCTGCTGCGTCACGAGGCCGTGGAAGCCCTTCGACCCGTCGTCGGTGCAGATGTAGAGGTTGTCGCACACAGCCCTCATCTCATCCTCAAGGATGAGGAGGCCGGCGTTCTTTGCTCCCACTATGACGTCCACCTTCGCGCCGAGTGCGTGAAGGAACTTGGCCTGCGGATAGACAGGCGCGGTGCCGAGACCGCCGGCGACAAAGAGGAAGCGCGTGTCGCGGAGCTTCTCCGCGCTCCACGAGGTGAATTCGGAAGGCTGCCCGAGCGGACCCACGAAATCGGTGAAGGAATCACCTTCGGCAAGGTTGCAGAGCATCCTGGTGGATGCGCCGACCTGCTGGGTGACTATCGTTATGGTGCCGCGGGTGCGGTCGTAGTCGCAGATGGTGAGCGGCACGCGCTCGCCCTGCTCGCGTACGCGGCAGATGATGAACTGGCCCGGCAGGGCAGAGGCGGCAATGCGCGGCGCCTCGACTTCCATCAGGCAGATGACGGGGTTGAGTATCTGTTTTCTCGTTATTCGGAACATATGCAGGATTCTGTCGTTAGAGTCTGTCGAATGTGTAACCTTTCTTCTTGAGCGTCCGGATGATTTCGTCCAGATGGTTGTAGAGCCTCTCGCCCTCGGGGCGTTCGTCGAGGATGCCCGGGTGGATGAGCACGAGCGCTCCGCCGAGCCCCTCCTTCTTCTCGAAGCCGTAGAGGTTGTCGATGAGGGTGCGTACGTCGCGGTAGTTCTTCATCGACGGTATGGTGTAGTCGGCGGCGGTGCCGGTGCCGGGCGTATAGTTGACCACCTGCACTCCCATCGCCTCGAGGATGTTGACGCTGAATGTGTTGTAGTGCTCATATCCCGGGAGGAAATATGGCGCGTCAACGGGCTGCACGCCGAATTTGGCAAGTTCGGCATAGTTGCGCCTCAGGTCGGTGATGATGCTGTCGGCGCTCATCAGGGTCTTGCGGTCGGCTCCCCAGTCGGCGTAGAGAACGTGGTTGTCGGAGTGTCCGCCCACATAGTGTCCGCCCTTGACCAGCTTCTCGATCGACTCCCTGTTGGCCTCCGTCCTGAGACAGTTTCCGGTGAGGAAGAAATTGCCCTTTATGCCGTGCTTGTCGAGTGTCCTGATGATGGCCGGCGCGCCGTTGAAGTTGACGTCAGCGGTGAAACAGAGATATATCTTCTTCGAATCGGGATCGATGCGTATTGCGGCGCCCTGGCTGTCCCTGACCTTCGTCCGGGCAGCGGACTGCTCCAGGCCGAGATTCTCCATGGCGGAGAAATAGTAGGCGAGGCCGGCGGTGCCGTCCATGGTGGGCTCGTTGCTCGAGTAGTCGCCGTTGTCGTCGTGATAGACCGCCTGTCCGTGGTTGAGGACCTCGAAGTCGTCCGAGCGGCGGAGGGAGAACTCGGCTCTCTCGATGAAGAGCTCGTAGGCAATCGGGCCGTCGACCAGTCCTCCGTAGGTGAGGTCGTTGTTGATGCGGTTGTATGATGAGTGGGGGTCGGTAGGATGGTCATAGCCCGGCATCTCGGCGAAGGGGATGCCTGTGATCATCGTGGTGCCCCACGGGTTGCAGCCCAGGAGCCAGTCGCGCAGCGCGGCCTCCATCTCGCGGAACTGCACGTCGCCGGTGGCAACCTCGTAGAGACGGGCCTGCGTTGCGGCGGCGGAGGTCAGGTTGTTGGAGCACCAGAGATACGGCACTCCGTGCATGAACGGCTCGTCGGCTGCCCGGTCCCTGAGGTCCTGCAGCCCCTGTCGCATGTATTCGGCGAACTCTGCGCTCACCTTCTCGTCATCGGAAGAGGCGAGGAGGTAGTGTCCGAGGTTGATGAAGGGATACCACTGGTAGTGGTGATACTCCTTTCCGGGGCCGCGTCCGCGTTCCATCCAAGGCGTGACGGGTTCGAGCTCGCCCCAGTAGGAGGCCTGCTTCTTCCATTTCTCGTCGCCGGTGAGGGTGTAGAGAGTGGCGGCGGCCAGCTCGATGTCGTCCACCCAGGTGTCCTCCTCATAGAAATACTTCGAGACGACGCATGCCGTCTGCGTGTTGCCCGGTTTCTCGAGGGCGAAGTCGTATGCGTCCTGCACCTTTCCTTCGATCTTCCCGGCGAACTCGGGATACCACTGGCGTATCACGTCGGCTCCCAATGCGAAGGTGGAGGCGAACTTGCCGGCAGCGGAAGAGACGCCTGTGGTCCGGTTGACGAGGCCCCACTTGCGGCCTGCCACCTGCGGCTCGCCCGTGACGAAGTAGACGGGCCTGCCGGTGCCGGGGCCATAGCCGTAGTCGGTCTGGTCATGCTGCGGAAGCCGGAAGCCCGCGTGGTCCCTGTCGTCGGCGATCTGGTAGTACATCTCGCGAGGCGCCGGATTCATCTTGTCCAGCCAGTCGAGTCCCCACTTCACCTCGTCGATGATGTCGGGGATGCCGTTCGACCCCTTGCGGCCGCTTGCGTCGTACAGGTCCTTGAAGACGGACTTGTCCTTGGCATATTTGTATGCGAACGCCATCTGGTAGATGGATGTCGATGAGGTCGTCATGTACTGGAGATAGTCCGCCGCGTCATGCCAGCCGCCCGTCACGTCGATGTGCTCGCCGGTCCGGGTCGGATGATAGACTATGTAGCCGTCGTGCTGGTGGCACAGCGTGTCGTTGTAGGGGTTGTAGCCGCAACGCTGCTGGCGCATGTATACCAGCAGGTAGTCGGCGAGGCCGCGGTATGCCTCTGCGCTGATGCGGAAGACGGGAGACTTCACGCCGTTGCTGAAGATGTAGTAGGACCCCTCCTGCGTGATGCCGGAGAAGGGGAGGCGGTAGGCGCTCTTCATCGCCCATTTGGTCGGGTTGGCCCTTAGGCCGCTGCTGCGGAGCACCACCTTGTCGGAGATGGCTTCCCTCACCTCAAAATCCCCAGATGCGATGTCCGTCGAGATGAGCACGGCCACCTTGACGTCGTCGGGAAGATATCCCACCTGGTTCACGCGGATCCAGGTCTGGGCATCGGAGAGTTGAACGAGAGCCAGCAGTGCGAAAGCAAAAGTCAGGAGTTTTTTCATAGTTTGTCGTTCAGGCTGCCGGGTGATGGTTCGCTATTCCGTTTTCTCGACTGCCTCGTAGCCCAGTTTGACTATCGCGGCCGCAAGCTTTTCCTTGTCGGTCTTGGAAGCGTCGTACTTGATCCATACGGTCTTGTCTTCCAGGTTGACCTTCATGTCCTTGATGCCCTTCTCGTAGGGGAGGTTGGCCTCTACCTTCTTGACGCAGTTCTTGCAGTCGATGGTGGTGACGAATGTCACTTCCTGAACATCTGCGGATGCCTTCTTCTTTGTCTGGTTCTGTGCCGATGCACTGAAGCTGAAGGAAACGAGAGCGATGATGATGACCGCTGCTATGGTTACGAATCTTTTCATTGTGGATTGTATTTTTTGTTGCTATATTTTCCAAAGTGTGTAGCGGAGTCCCGCATAGACCTTGATGCCCATCAGCGGACCCCAGACGCAACTTGCGTTGAAATTCGTGCCAAACGGTTTGTCGGCCCCGATGATGGCATCCTTCTGTCGGTAGTTGCCGAGGTTCTCGCCGCCGACGTATATGTCGATTCCGCGGAACTTGCGGGTGACCTGGGCAAAGAACATCGGATAGATGGGCGACTGTTCCATGCCCCACTCCTGCGCCGCGAAATAGGGAAGCCTCATCGGTCCGTTCAGCTGGGCCGTGAAGTCGAATGTCCATTTGCTCATCGCGGTGGCATACTGCATGTTGAGCACGCCCTTGAAGCGGCTGGTCATGGGCCTCTCGACGAGACCCTGTCCGTCGAGCGTGACGCGTGCGTCGGTGTATCGGAAGGTCGCCACGAGGTTGAGGCGTTCCATGATGTCTATGTTGAAGTCTGCCTGCCAGGTGTTGGTGAATGAGCGTCCGTCGAGGTTGTAGAAGGAGACGTAGCCCTGCCTGTACTCCTGGTCGGCGATCACCTGGCTGATGAAGCTGTTGTGGAAGTAGTCGAAGCTCAGGTAGGTGTTCTCGGGGTCGTAGCCGAAAGGCAGGTAGAAGGTGACGTTGCCGCCGTATGTCCATGCATCCTCAAAGCGGTTGAGGTTGTCTGCAAGGAGGAACGTCCTGCCGGTCGAGAAGGCTCCCAGGTTGTCGGTGTAGATGCTTGCGGTCCTGTAGCCGCGGCCGCCCTGGAGGCGGAAGACGAGGGCGTCGGAGATGGAATACTTGATGTTTGCGCGCGGCGCCAGCAGCCATCCGTAGTTGCTGTTCCGCTCGAGGCTGAGGCCGCCCACGAAGGTGAGCTTGTCTTCAAGCGTGTAGGTGTATTCTCCGAATGCCGCGATGGAACGCTCTGCCAAGTCGAAATTCAAGTCTTGGTTGCCCAATGCGAGGAGGTCCGCGGTGGAGAGCCTGTGCGTCGAGCCGTCGACCTTGCCCGTGAGGCCGAATTCGATGATGTGCCTTTCGTTCAGTTCGTTGCGGTAGAGGAGGTTGGAGAAGAGCGTATTCTGGAATGCGTCGTAGTCCTTGCGTCCGAACTGCGAGTCGAACTCGTGGTGGTCGAAGTCGAGCACCAGGGCGATGTTCGAGGTCTGGGCTTCCCCGAGCGGAATGCCTATCTTGGCATATCCGTTGATGCCCCTGTTGACGATGGTCGAGCCCCATGCGTCGGAGGTCGCCGGGTCGTCGCCCTTCTTGAAGTCCATCTGGCCTCCGGTCCTGTCGTCATATATGAAGCGCCCGCCGAAACGGATCTGCATGCCGCTCGGAGCATAGTAGAGCCAGCGGCTGCTGAATGTCGTCATCAGGTCTTCGGGCTCGTCGCGGAATCCGTCGCCGTTGTGGTCCATCTTCGATGCGGTGCCGCCAATGTGCGCGAGGTTCACCACGCTCCATCTTGGCCCCATCTGCAGCGCGGAGGCGATGTTCGCCTCGAACATCCGGTCGCTGCTGCCGTATGCCTGGACGAAGAGGGGAGTCTCGTCGGTGGGCTTGCGGTGCTCCATGTTGATCTGGCCCGTGATGGCCTCGGTCCCGTTGACTACGGATGAGGGGCCCTTGGCGATCTGGATGCTCTCGAGCCACTGTCCGGGGATGTATGACATGCCGAACGGGCTGGCGATGCCGCGCATCACCGGGCGGTTCTCGTCGAGCATCTGGGTGTAGGTGCCCGAGAGACCAAGGAGCTTGATCTGGCGTGCGCCCGTCACTGCGTCGGAATAGCCGACCGTGACGCTGGCGGAGTTCTCGAAGCTCTCGGCAAGCGCGCAGCAGGCCATCTTGCAGAGGCCTGCCGCCGTGATGACCTCGGTCTTCACCGGCTTGAGCTTGGAGAGGCCCGCCTGCCTTGCGGTGACCACCGACTGGTCGATGTCGTTTTCTCCGGTGAGGTAGAACTCGGCGGAGGCGGTGCCGGGCATCACCACGACGGTGTCGCGCGTGTATCCGACATATGTGGCTATGAGGGTGGCCTTTTCCTTCAGGTCGATTGAGAAATGTCCGTCCTGGTCGCATTCAATGAGCTTGCTTCGCTCCATGTGGTAGACTTGTGCGAATGGAAGCGGCTCCGTCGCGCCCGAGGCCTTGCGATAGAAGACGGAACCCTGGAACGGCTGCGCAAGGAGCTGCGCGGCCGAAAGAACAAAGATGAGTAATGTCAGAATTTTATTCATGGCAATAATCCAACAAACAAGCAAAATTAAGGATAAATCGCTATATTTGCAAGGCGCGCAAACTGCAAAAATCATACACAAACAATTCCATACAATGAAAAAATTCTGGAAAGTTGTCCTTGCATCCTTCGTCGGATGCATCCTTGCCCTGGGGATCCTTTTCCTCATTTCGTTCGGCATGATAGGTTCGTTGGCCTCGTTTGCTTCCAAGCCGGCTGCAAGCGTCCCCTCGAATGCAATCCTGCACATCTCGTTCGACACTCCCGTATCCGCTCAGGGTGGCGAGAAGATGGACATGAACCTCTTGTCCCTGAATGCCTCGTTCGGCAACTCGATGTCGCTCTATTCTCTTGTGAAGGCGATCGACGTGGCTGCCACCGACCCGCAGGTCAGGTTCATCTACATGACGCCGGAGACGCCGGCTCTCAGCGTGGCGCAGGCCGAGGAGGTACGTGCCGCACTGGCGCGTTTCCGCGCATCCGGCAAGGCTGTCGTATCATATTCCACCCAGCTCAACAACCTCAACTACTATCTTGCTTCGGTTGCGGACAAGGTGATGCTCAACACCTACGGTGACGTGATGCTCACCGGCCTGAGCTCCAACGTGGTCTTCTTCAAGGACCTCGCCGACAAGCTCGGCGTCGAGATGCAGCTCATCCGCCACGGCAAGTACAAGGCTGCCGGCGAACAGTTCACCAAGAACGACCTGACTCCCGAGAACAGGGAGCAGATGATGGCAATGCTCAACGCGCTCTGGGGATCGATGGTCAAAGAGATCGCGGACAGCCGCGACTTTACCGGGGAGCAGTTCAACGAGATGATTGACAAGCTCGTCCTCACCGGTCCGGCTGAGGCTCTCCAGAATGGAGTGGTCGACCAGCTCTGCTATCGCGACGAGCTGGAGACCTATCTCTGCTCGCTTGCCGGCGTGAGCGATGCCAAGAACCTGAAGTTCGTCACCGTCGAGGATTATGCGAGCGTCAAGGTCAAGGCTGACACGCGCGCCAAGTCGAAGGTTGCCGTGGTCTACGCTTCCGGCGAGATCGTGGTGGACAGCGACAAGGATGGTGACATCTCCGGCATGGCGATGGCACAGATGCTTTCCGAGATCCGCAAGGATTCAACCATCAAGGCAGTCGTGTTCCGCGTCGACTCACCGGGCGGAAGCGCGCAGGGTGCGGAGATGATCAACCGCGAACTCGGCATGCTCAAGGAGGTCAAGCCCGTGGTTGCGAGCTACGGTGACTATGCCGCTTCCGGCGGATACTGGATCTCCGCCCGCGCAGACAGGATATTCACGGACAATACCACTCTCACCGGCTCCATCGGAGTCTTCTCGCTCGTGCCCGCCTTCGGCAAGGCCATCCGCCAGACGCTCAAGGTCAATCCCGTGGTCATCGGCACCAACGAGCACAGCGGCATGCTGAGCGGAATGAACAAATTCGACGATGCCGAGACCAAGTACATGGAGGCCAACGTCGAGAAGGTCTACACCGACTTCACGGCGCTGGTTGCCGAAGGTCGCAACATGACAGTCGAGGCAGTTGACGAAATCGGCCAGGGCAGGGTCTGGGCAGGCGCAGATGCGCTGAACATCGGACTCGCCGACCAGAAGGGAGGCCTGATGGATGCGATCGAATATGCCGCAGGACTTGCCGGACTCGATTCCTACCACATGGTGACCTATCCTGCCGTCAAGACCATGATGGAGAAGATTCTCGAGACTTTCTCTTCCGCGAAGTCCACGGTACGCGCCATCTCCGACCCCGTCTCATGCTTCGAGGAGGCATGCTCGACGGTCAGCACGGAGATGAAGCCCCGGACATACGCGCGCATGCCGTATGTCTTCGGTGAGATAAGATAGTGTTTCGGATGCGGAGCCTAGAGTTCCGCTGCAAGAGAATCCTTGGAAACCTTGCGCTGCTCGCCAGTCGCAAGGTTTTTCAATGTCACGACACCCTCTGCGACCTCGTCTCCGCCGACGATGGCCAGGTAGGGGATGCCCTTGCGGTCCGCATATTCGAACTGCTTCCTGAGCTTGGTGTTGTCGGGATAGACCTCGCATGCGATGCCCTGCGCCCTGAGGGATGCTGCGATCGGCAGCGTGTAGGCAGTCTCGGCCTCGCCCATGTTGGTGAAGAGCACGGCGGCGGTGCCGGCCACGTTCTCGGGGAAGAGGTTGAGTCCGCAGAGGACGTCGTAGATGCGGTCCGCTCCGAAGGAGATGCCGACGCCTGACATGTTGGGCAGTCCGAAGATGCCCGTCAGGTCGTCGTAGCGTCCGCCTCCGCAGATGCTTCCGATCTGGAAGTCCCTTGCCTTCACCTCGAAGATTGCTCCGGTGTAGTAGTTGAGGCCGCGTGCGAGCGAAAGGTCGATCTCGACCTCCTGGCGGATCGATGCGCCCGCGATGAGGTTGAAGAGGGTGCGGATCTCCTCCACGCCCTTCATTCCGGTCTCCGACGCTGCGAGGATCTCGCCGATGCGGGCGATCTTCTCGTCGTTGGTGCCCTCGAGGGTGAGGACCGGCTCGATGATGCCGATGGCGTTCTCGGTGAGCCCCTTCTCGCGAAGTTCCTCCTTGACGGCGTCAAGTCCGATCTTGTCGATCTTGTCGATCGCCACGGTGATGTCGACCATCTTGTCGCTCTGTCCGCAGACTTCGGCAAGTCCCGCCAGTATCTTGCGGTTGTTTATCTTGACGGTCACGTTGATGCCCATCCTTCCGAAGACTTCGTCGACTATCTGCACGAGTTCGAGCTCGTTGAGCAGGGACTTGCTGCCGATGACGTCCACGTCGCACTGGTAGAACTCGCGGTAGCGTCCCTTCTGCGGACGGTCGGCGCGCCAGACGGGCTGGATCTGGTAGCGCTTGAACGGGAAGGTGATCTCGTTCTGGTGCTGGACGACGAACCTTGCGAACGGCACGGTGAGGTCGTAGCGCAGACCCTTCTCGCAGACCTTGAGGGACAGGGCGTTGCTGTTCATCCTGCTGTTGCCCGTTTCGTCCTGGGTGCGGAAGCTGTCGAAATCGATGCCGGAGAAGGCGTCGCCGGAGTTGAGAACCTTGAACAGGAGCTTGTCTCCCTCGTCCCCGTACTTGCCCAGCAGTGTGCCGAGATTCTCTATCGAGGGGGTCTCGATGCACTGGTATCCGTATTTGCGGAAGACATCCTTTACGGTGTTGAAGATGTAGTTGCGTCCGACCATTTCCGCCGGTCCGAAGTCGCGTGTCCCCTTGGGGATCGAAGGTTTCTGTGCTGCCATTTCTCTGGTAAACTAAGGAACTGCAAAGATATCTATTTTTTGGACTCCTCTGCCCATCGTGCGCAACAAATGTGTATATTTGCATAATATGCAGTACAACGATACCATACGGGAGGTCCTTGACTTCCTCTCCTCAAACAACATCGGCTACGAGATATATACCCATCCGCCCCTCTTCACCATCGAGGAGGCGCTCGAGTACTGGAAACAGATCGATGCCTCGCACGCCGACGGCACCGGCCCCGTGCATTGCAAGAACCTCTTCATGCGCAACCACAAGGGCAACCGCCACTATCTCATATCGTTCGAGTGCCACAAGGACCTCGACATCCACAGTTTGGAGCACATGCTGCACCAGGGCAAGCTCTCGTTCGCCTCGCCCGAGAGGATGGCACGCTGTTTGGGCGTGAAGCCGGGGTCGGTCTGCCTTTTCGGGCTGATCCATGACATGGACCTTTCCGATGCGGATCCGAAGGAGCTCTTCGACAACGGGCACAGGGTCAAGTTCTTCTTTGACTCCGACCTGCTCAAGGCTCCCGCAGTGAGCTTCCACCCGTGCGACAATACGGCCACGGTGGTGATTTCGCACGACGATTTCGTGCGCTTCCTTGAGATATGGGGCGGCGAGGCCGAACCTCTCGACATACAATGACGCTTTTTCAGATACAGACTCACGAATGGCAACAATCAGATCGATAGGAATTCTTACTTCCGGCGGCGACGCCCCCGGAATGAACGCGGCCATCAGGGCCGTCACCCGTGCCGCCATCCAGGCGGGATGGACCGTATATGGCATCTACCGCGGATGGGAGGGTCTCATCAACGGCGAGGTCAAGGAGTTTACGACCGAAAGCGTTTCCAACATCATCCAGCGGGGCGGCACCATCCTCAAGACGGCGCGCAGCGAGGCGTTCCGCACTCCAGAGGGACGTGCCAGGGCATTCGAGACTCTCCGCAGTTTCGACATCGACGCGCTCGTGGTCATCGGCGGCAACGGTTCGCTCTCCGGAGCCCGCGAGCTCTCCAAGGAACATGACATTCCGGTCATCGGCATCCCGGGCACCATCGACAACGACCTCTACGGCACCGATTCCACGATCGGCTACGACACGGCGCTCAACACCATCGTCGAGTGCGTGGACAAGATCCGCGACACCGCCACCTCGCACGACCGCATCTTCTTCGTCGAGGTGATGGGACGCGATGCCGGCTTCCTTGCGCAGAACAGCGCGATCGCCGCCGGGGCCGAGGCTGCCATCATACCGGAGGACAGCACCGACATCGACCAGCTGACCACCTTCATCGGCCGCGGCATCCGCAAGTCGAAGAACAGCTCCATCGTGCTTGTCTCCGAGAAGGACGGCGGCGCAATGCACTACGCCGAGCGCGTGCGCAACGAATACCCCGAATATGACGTGCGCGTCTCGATACTGGGCCACCTGCAGCGCGGCGGAAAGCCGAGCGCATATGACCGCATTCTGGCCAGCCGAATGGGCGTGGCCGCGGTGGAGGCCCTCAAGGAGGGAATGACCAACGTGATGATCGGCATCCGCCAGGACGCGATGGTCAATGTCCCGATTGCCAAGGCAGTAAAGATAAACAAACCGATAGACAAGGAACTGGTTGACGTGTTGACGATACTCTCGATCTAGCCCGTCAGCCTTCCGACAACTCTTTGCGATCATGAAAATAATGACTACACCCAAGGCTCTGTTGTGTCTTGTCATGACAATCGCCTGCTGCTGCGTCTCGACTGCGCAGGTGCGCAGGACGCCCGTGGTGAAGGACAACGCCAAGGACCGTCCTTCCCTCGAGGCCCAGGATCGTTTCGGCGACAGGGGAAGGCGTTCCGATCCTTTCGACCGTCCGCCCCGCCGTCCGGGAGGAGACCCCGGCCGTCACCACGGCGGCTATGGCCATGACGACTATTACTATCGTCCGATGAGCATCATCGACATCGGGCATTCATTCGGACGCGTGGCCTTCAGGGGACCCACATCGTTCCTTTTCGACTTCTCGAAGGTCACGACCACCAATTACCGGGGCAACTGGTCGGAACCCCGTTCCGTCATCGGCGACTTCATGGACGTGATCCCGTCGAGCAGCTTCTCGTTCGGGTGGAATCTCCTCTCCATCAGCGCCGCGGCGGACTACAGCGGTTTCGTGCGGTTCGACACGGGGCTGCGCCTGACCTTCAACAACTATGTCTTCAGCCACGGCATCTGCATGGAAAACATCGGCGGAGGCCCGATGCCCGTAGTACCGACCGCCAACGTGCGCAAGTCCAAGATAAGGGCTGACTATCTGGCAATACCTCTCGGGTTGTCGCTCAACTTCTTCTCCTTCAAGGTCTACGGCGACATAACGGCGGAGTTCCTCACCAACGCCAAGAGCAAGTGGAACCTTGCCGGCAGCGGTACGGAGAAGATCGACCTTGTCGGCATGAGGGAGTTCCGCAGCTGCATCGAGGCCGGCCTGAAGTTCGACCACATAGGCGTCAACATCCGCTACAGCCTCACTCCGATGTTCAAGGGTCTCTCCGATTCGAGGACCTTGACCTACGGCTTTACTCTCGACCTCTAATTTCCCGACCATGGCAATATTTGCAAAAGACTCCCGCGCGTTCGTGATGGCAATCGACCATCCGCTTTCGATGCCTTCGCCTGAATTGGCGGACGCGGCATCAATAATCAGTTCGGCGGTGGCCGGCGGCGTGGACGCGTTCCTGGCCAGCTACGGCTGCATCAGGCACTTCCGCGACCTCTTCGGGGGCGCGGGCACGATAATGCGCGCGGACGGCGGCGCAACCAGGCTTGACCGTGCGTCGGAGCCTCTGAGGCTGCTGCACGGTGCTGTCGACGCCGAGGCGATCGGTGCCGACGCGGTGATGTGCATGGGCTTCCCCGGCGGATCTTTCGGCGGTGAAACGCTCTCGAACGTCGCCTCGCTGGCTTCGGATGCGCATGCGTCCTCTCTGCTTGCCGGCGCGGAGATGCTCCCCTATGGCTTCGAGCATCCCGACGGCATCGATACCCGCAGCGTGGAGAACGTGGCATTTGCTTGCCGCCTCGGGGCCGAGCTGGGCGCGGACTTCATCAAGACCGAGCTTGTCGGCGGACGCAGGTTCCGCGAGGTGGTCCGTGGTTGCTTCGTCCCGGTGCTGGTGCTCGGCGGCGGCGCATCGAAGACGCCGGAGGAACTGCTGGTGACGGTCAGCGATGCGATGGAGGCTGGTGCCTCCGGCGTCATCATGGGACGCAACATCGCCCGCAGCGGCAACATTACCGCGCTTTGCCGCGCAATCGCCCTCGTGATTCACGAGGGGATGACCGTGGAGAGCGCAATTTCCGTTTCTGGTTTGAAATAATACGAAAGATATGAAGATAAGGACGGCAGCAGTCACATCTCCGGGCAAGGTGGATACGCTTGAGCTTACGACGCCCGACATTTCCGGAAGGGAAGTGGTTGTCAAGGTGCATGCGGTGGCGCTCTGCACGCTCGAGCAGCGCATTTTCTCAGGCAAGGTTCCGATGCCGATGCCGTGCATCGGCGGCCACGAGGTGGCAGGCTCCATCGAGGCGCTGGGCGCGGAGGTGGACCGGAATCTGTGGAAAGTGGGGGACAGGGTGGCCGTGAGGATGCTCTACAGCTGCGGCGAATGTCACGAATGCCGCAGCGGCCGCACCAACATGTGCGTCCACTCCCAGCGCAAGCCGGTGCGCGAAGGCATGCTGCCGGGTCCTGGAGGCCTTTGCGACCGTATCGTCGTGGACTCCTCGGATCTCTATCCGATCGATGACGAGACATCCTATTGCCAGGCTTCGCTCACCGAGCCGCTCTCGTGTGTCGTGCACAGCATCCGTCGCGCGCAGGTCGACCTCGCGGACGACGTGGTGGTGATCGGCGGCGGCATAATGGGGCAGATGCACGTGCTTCTCTCCGTGAAGCGTGGCGCCCGCGTCATCCTGAGCGATCCGGATCCCGACAGGCGTGAGCTTGCCCTCCGTCTGGGCGCCGCAGCAGTGGTGGATCCCGTCGCTTGCGATCCCGTGGAGAAGGTCAAGTCGCTTACGTCTTCGCGCGGGGCGGACGTCGTCTTCAACACCACTCCGATTGCCGCCGTTGTCCCGCAGGCGCTGGCGATGGTGGCGCGGCACGGGCGCATGGTGCAGTACAGCTCGCTCCATCCGGATGCCCCGACTCCCTTCAGCCCGCAGGCAATCCACAACAACGAGATCACGATCATGGGCAGCATCAGCCCGCAGGTCGAGGATTTCCATACGGCAAGCCGTCTGATATCGTCGCACATAGTCGATACGGGCATCTTCATCGAGAAGTGTTTTCCCTTCGAACAGGCGCAGCAGGCCTTCGAGGCAGCCGTACGTCCCGGTTCGTTCAGAATAATCATCACTGACTGACATGGCTCGCGGAAAAGGCAGGATGGGGCTCTTCTCGTGCGTGGCCCTGATAGTGGGGGCATGCATCGGCAGCGCGATATTCTCGATATCGGGGATGACGATCTATTATGCCGGCGCGTCAGCCATACTGAGCTGGATCATCGCGGCGGTGATATACGGCCTCTACGGCATGCTCGTGGCGAAGCTGGCGGTGATGTTCCCCCGTTCGGGCGGCATCTACGTCTTTCCGCGCCGGGCGCTCGGCGGCCGCAAGGGGGCGCTGCTCGGCTTCATCAGCGGCTGGGGCTACATAATTTCGAACATCATAGCGATTGCCTTCTCGGCAATCTATTTCGGCATATACATCAACGCCGGCTTCCCGTCGGTGAGCGCGCGGGCGGTGTCGCTGACGGCGGTCATGCTGGCGCTGGCGATCCTGCTGTTCCGCAGCCGCAGCTCGCAGAGGATACAGAACACGCTGGTGCTGGCACTTATCTCCATCATGCTCTTCTACTGCGGCGAGGCGTTCTTCGGCGGAGGATTCGACAAGGGCAACTACTCCGCCTTCTTCTCCACCGGCGCGAAGGGGACGAGCGGCTTCATGAGCGCAATCCCGCTTGCGATGGTGGCATACGGAGGCTGTGTGGCGATAGCCTTCATGGCATCTGAAGTCGCCGACCCGAAACGCAACATCCGACGCTCGCTGCTCATTGGCCTCGGGATCGTCGCCACGATCTATGCGTGCATGGTCGCCGCCATCGTGGGCACCCTGCCGATGGATGTCATAAGGGAGAACGAGGGACTGCGCTACATCCCGCTCTTCGCCTCGGTGATGCACGGAGGCCTTTCCGCTTCGCCGTGGCTCGTGAAGGTCATTGCGGTAAGCGGCGCGATCGCGCTCCTCACCACGGTCATCGCTCTTTTGAGAATCAACTCCCGCGCGATACAGGCAATCGCCACCGAAGGGCTGCTTCCGCAGTTCCTCGCACGTGAGAACGGCTACGGCACCGCAGTGCCCGCGCTCGTCGTGATGACGGCCATATGCCTGCTGCTGGCGCTGATGCCGCAGTGGACAGAGATGATGATCACCCTCGGCGCCGTGCTCAACATAGTTTCGATGACCATAACGTGCGTCGCACTCATCGCGGCGCGCCGCAAGTCGGCCATCTTCCCGTTGGCGGTCATCGCGCTGCTCTGGGCCTGCTACGTTCCCGAGATACTCCACGGAAGCGGAAGGATGTGGCTCTTCACGGCGGCGGTCTATGCCGCCGGCGCGCTGGTCTATCTCATCTTCCGCAAGCGCGCATACCGCAGGGTTACCGGAGTGGTCGTCCACGGAAAGGGGCATGGCCGCCTCCATTCCATGCCTACGGCAAACCTTCAGCCGTACGAGGGGAGCATGCTGCCCCGTGAAGGTGTCTGGGAGACCAGGGTGCTGATGAACGGAAGCACCCATGTCGGCGTCACCAACGTCGGGCTGCGTCCGACAGACGACGACATGCAGCACTCCACGATCGAGACGATGATCCTTGACTTCGAGGGTGACATCTACGACAGCGAGATGTGCCTAGAGTTCGTCAGGTTCATCCGCCCCACCGTCAAGTTCGACAGCCTTGACGAGCTGCATGCCCAGATAGAAAAGGATATTCAGACAATAAAACGATAATGCTATGAAAAAGATTCATCTGCTTGTCGCCCTGGCATTCATCGCGGCCGTCGCCGCATGCAACGGGGGAGGCAAGACAAACGACGGGGATGTGCCCGTGCCCGAGGGCATGGAAGGCAAGGTGACGATAGGACGCACATCGCTCTCCGACCTCGGCCTCTCGGGCCCGGTCAAGAGCTTCACCGAAATGTACGAGACGGAGGGTGGGGAACCCGTGCGCCTCGTTTGCGAATTCAACGAGAAAGGCCTTCTCGTCTCCTCGACGGATGCTCCGTATGAGACCTCCGAAGGCGGCTTCCTCGTCTGCGACACCACTTTCGACGCCAAGGGAAGGGTGGAGAAGGTCGTCTACCACTATTCCAACGGCGACATTCCCGACGACAACTACATGTATGCCTACGATGAGAATGGCAACGTGCTGAGGACCTGGGCATACGAGGAAGGAAACGAGGAGTATCCCAACTACTCCACATTCTACGACTATGACGAGAAGGGCCGGCTGTTGGCCAGCACCGACACCGTGAGGGGCGAATACAGGAGCCGCATCGTGTATGACTACGACGAGCGGGGCAACAGGATACTCGAGTCGAACTACGACAGCGAGGATGTGGAAAGATGCTACAAGGTGATCCGTTCTTATGACGGCGACAACAGGCAGATCGGAGTCATCAGCCTCGTGGAGGAGGGTGACGGCGTCACCGTCATGATGACCGACACCACGTTCGTCGGCGACGACGGCTTCAAGCACAGGAGAAGGTGGGAGAACTACGGCGATGAGAGGGTCTACGAGCTTGTCTACGACAAGGCCGGACGCATCACGAAGGCCGTCTACGGTGCCCCTGCGGCTCCGGACCTCGGCTTGGATTACACCTATGAGGGCGACGACAGGTACTTCAAGACCGTCACGCTGACCAACAACGTGGGCTCCGATACCTTCACCCTCGGCCAGACCGACACCTACGGCAACTGGACAAGGAAATATGGTCCCTCCGACAACATCTATCTCGGCGACATGCAGCTCGAGGACGTCCTCGACTATTTCATGCCCATCACCCGCGTCATCGAGTACTACGGTGAAGACCAGGGCAACAACTACGCATACAGCGGCAATTATGAAGGAACGGACATCTATGTCTATTTCCAGACCGACGGCATGGTCAGGAACGGCTCCATCCGGGTTGGCGACCGGACCACGCGCCTCATCGGATGGTTCAACAGATATGACGGATGGGACATCCTTTCCGGCTTCGAAGGGGAGAAGAGGGTGCTCGCCCTCTATGTCCGTCATGAGAACGGCCGCGTGATCGGTTCGATCCTCTCGCCCCTCTTCAATCCCATGAGATATGTGGACTTCGACCTCACCCCGTGCGAGCCCGAAGAGATAATCTGCGAAAAGTGGACGGCGGATCCCGAGGATGTTCCCGGACCGTATGCCTATTCCGGCACCGATGAGCTGGACCTCGGCTCCGGCATCCTTGGCATCACCCGCATGAGCGACGGCTATGACAGGATGGACTTCAACATCTATTGTTCCGGCCCCGGTGGATACGGGCCTTTCGACGATTCCTTCATTTCGGTCTATGGACAGACCGAATATTACCAGTATGTGACCTACCCTGGATATGACAACGCCGTCAGGTACGTCATCAACTGCTACAAGGACTTCGTGGTCGTGCGACGCGACGGAGGCGATGCCAATGTGATGCCGTCCGGCACGAATCCCGAAGGCGTCTACGTCAGGGTCGAGGCTTACGGTTAACGGTTGCGGGCATGAGAAGGATGACCATCATGTGCGCGGCGATCTGGGCATCGCTTGCGCTCTGCTCATGCGGCGGCGACTCGCTTCCGCGCGCTGCGGCCGACGAGGCCGTCGAAGCCGCCGTCGACGCATTCGTGGCTGCTACCGAACAGGTCGAGGAGCCGAACCACATCACGCTGCACAGCATCATGCTGCTTCGCCACGGCGAGGTGATCGCCGAGCGGTGGATGAACGGCGCCGCGCCTGAGATACCTCACGTCATGCACTCGGTGAGCAAGACATTCACTTCCGCTGCGGTTGGGTTCGCCATCGACGAGGGGCTCCTCTCGGTGGACGACAAGGTCGTCGACTTCTTCCCCGACAAGCTGCCCGAGGTGGTCGACAGCAACCTTGCGGCCATGACCGTGCGCCATCTGATGACGATGACCTGCGGCCAGAGGCGCGAGCCGGCCGAGGTGCGCGGCGGGGATGGCGACTGGGTGAGCGGGTTCCTTGCCGCTCCCGTGGAATTCGCCCCCGGCGAGTGGTTCGCCTACAATTCGCTCGGCACCTACATGGTCTCGGCGATACTGCAGAAGGTCACCGGACAGAAGCTGGTCGACTACCTGGACACCAGGCTCTTCCAGCCCCTGGGCATCGAGAGGCCGCAGTGGGACGAGAGCCCGCAGGGCATCAACTGCGGTGGATGGGGCCTCTGGCTCAAGACGGAAGACATGGCAAAGATGGGTCAGTTGCTGCTCGACGGCGGCAAATGGCACGGAAGGCAGCTTCTTCCCGAAGGCTGGGCGTCCGAGATGACGACCTTCAAGGTGCCGACTGACCGTCCGAACGACACCCGTGCTGACTGGACCGCCGGCTACTGCTACTTCATGTGGGTGTGCACCCACGGCGGCGTGAGGGCCGACGGATCGGAAGGACAATATGTCATCGTCCTGCCCGAAAAGGACGCCGTGATCGTGCTCACGACCGATTCCACTCTGTATCAGCCATATCTCGACATGGTGTGGGAACATCTCCATCCGGTGCTTTGATGGGGATGCCGGAGTGGTACGGATTTTGACCGAAAACAGCTCGCTTATATAACTCTTTTTATAAATGAAAAAAGTACTTCTTACAATCGCACTCGTGGCAGCAGCTGCCACCTCTGCATTCGCACAGCCGACGCTGGGCGCAGGTTACGTCAACAATCAGGCAACAACCACTGTCGGAAACAGCATCTCGACAAGCACGACAAACGGATTCTATGTTGAAGGCGGCTATGGCATTCCTCTTGCCGGCGCATTCTCCGTCACTCCGGCCATTCGATACACTTTCCTCGGTTCAAGCAAGGACAACGGCATAGTCGTGTTCGGCCAGAGCCTCAGCGGCAGCTCCAAGCTCATCGAGCACTATGTTGGCATTCCCATCATGCTCGACTACGGATTCGACATCGGTGGCGTTGCAAAGATATCCCTCTTTGCTGGTCCTACCTTCAACTACGGTGTCTCTTCGAAGCTCACCACCAGCGCGTCGGCCAACATCCTCGGCATTTCGCTCGGCACGGGCAACTCGGTCTCCGACCTCTATGACGGTGGCAACTACAACCGCTTCGACGTCCTCGTCGGCGGCGGCATCGGCGTCGAGATCGAAAATGTCGGCCTGAAGGTCGGATACCACTACGGCGTCCTCGACCGCTATGCAAGCGACAACTCGAGCCTGCATGACGCACAGCTCCTCATCGGAGCGACCCTCAAGTTCTGATGTTTGAGGTTGGTCATGAACAAAAGGAGGGAGGCCCGTCGGGTCTCCCTCCTTTTTTTATCGCTCACCGGTTCCGTTCCGAGTCGATTCGGATGAACTCTTCCATCAGTTCCTTCATCCTTTTCTCCAGCATCCTGGTCTGGCTTTCGATGTAGTCCAGGTTTATCCCGCTCGTTGGCGCATCCAGCCTGAACGGGGGAGCGATGATGAGCTTGGACCTATGGAACAGGCGGTGCGGGCCGTCGATGTACACCATGACGATCGGCACCTGGGCAAGGGCGGTGAGCATTGTCACGCCCGTGTGGAAAGGCAGCTGCTGACGATGCTGCCCGTGCTGTCCTTCCGGGTAGATGGCCACGTTCTCCTTGTCCTGGTGCAAGGTCTTCAGCGCCTGGTGCACCCAGGACGTGTCCGCGTTCTTGCGGTCGATCGGAATGCAACCGGTGTGGCGCAGGAAGAAGCCGAATCCCTTCTGCTCGAAACGGTCCTTGGCCGCAAGTGAATGGATCCTGCTCTTGCGGAAGACGGTGTTGACCACCGGCCCGTCAAGATGGCTCGTGTGGTTGCACACGACGATTGACGGCTCACTGATGACGTTTCCTTGCCGTGAAGAGTCCACGCAGTAGACTTTCGGCCTCAGCAGGGCATGGACAAGGAAGGCCGTCGAATTCTCGACGATGCGGTCAACGGCTTTCATCCGTGCTTGTCCTCTCCTTTATGAAATCGACGACATCGCCCACGGTGACGAACCTTGGCGAACCGTCAAATGTGAAGTTGAATTTGTTCTCGATGGCCAGGCTCAGGAGGAGAAGCATCAGCGAGTCCAGTCCCAGGTCCTGGAACAGTCCGGTCTGGCGGTCAACTCCCGAAAGGTCCAATGAGGGCTTGAGGGTCGAGAGGATGCCCTTGAGTTCTGTAATTATCTGTGTGTCGTTCATGGCTCTCTTTCTCAATTCCTGGACACCTTCATTGCGCCGGTGCGCTTGAAGTCTTCCTTCCTGACCGTTACCTTCGATATCCTGTGCGTGCTGGGAAGTGTCGCGTTTATCTCGGCCGTGAGGTCCGAGAAGTATTTCTCGATCTCCTCCCAGGGAGCATCGCCGAACTCATCGGCCCTTGGGAGAATCTCCACGGCGATGACGGGCGAGTCTCCGACGTTGTCCTCCTTGACGATGCAGTCCCTGAGCTTGGGGCATGCGTAGAACTTCTCCTCGATTTCCTCGGGGCTGACGTTCTCGCCGTTCGACAGGATGATGAGGTTCTTGATGCGGCCCACGATGTACATGTAGCCATCTTCGTCGAATCTTACCAGGTCGCCGGTCTTCAGCCACCCGTCCGGGGTCAGGACCTCTGCGGTCTTGGCCGGGTCCCCAAAGTATCCGAGGAAGACGTTGTCGCCCCTGAACCACAGCTCTCCGTCCACGACCTTGGTCTCCTGACAAGGATAAATCTTTCCGACCGAGGTCGGCCTCGTGATCACGTCGATGTTGCCTGAGGTGAGGTTCGCTCCCTCCGTCATTCCATAGCCCGCGAAGAGGTTGATTCCGATCTCGTGGTATTCGGCGATGAGTTTCGGCGGAACGTTCGCGGCTCCGGATATGATCGTATCGAGACGGCCGCCGAGGAACTGTACGCCGTACATCTTCACGAGTCCCATCAGAATCTCACAGATTCCCGGAACAATGACGAGAATGGTGGGCCTGATTCTCGGAATGCTTCCGACTGTTGCCTTCATGTTGTCTGCCGCTACCCATTCCGAGCCGGTGTAAAGGGCGGACATCATGCTGCGGATGAGTCCGAAGACATGCGAGAGCGGGAGCAACTGTGCGTAGACATGGTGGCCAAGCTGGCTTCCGGGTGCGTAACATCCGTTGAGTGAGCCTCGCATGATGGCCCTGTGGGGAAGTATGGCTCCCTTGGGCGCTCCGGTGGTGCCTCCGGTGAAGAATATCGCAGCAGGATCATCCTTGTCGACGGTTGCGACCTCTGCGTATGTGTCGGCGGCATCGGAGACGGAGATCACCTTGCAAGGGACCGTGTATGAAGATGCGGGGAATGCCTTGCCGAGGGCGAGGACCTTGATGCCGAACTTTGCACAGCAACCTGCTACCGCGGCTGCCGGCAACTGGCTCGGAAGCATGATGGCGGTGTATCCGGCGGAAGTGACCGCAAGGAACATCTCGACGGAATGGACGGTCGCGTCATCGAGGATGGCAACGATGTCACCCTTGGAAAGGCCGAACGAATTGAGCAGCGAGCGTTTCCTGCCAATTGTCTCGCACATCTCCTTGTAGGTCCATGTGTCGCGTGTGTCCGACAGGGCGGGGAGATCCGACCATTTCCGGCCGATCCAGTCAACGAATTCCGGGATTGTAGGTATATACCTCAGTTGGGCGCGTTCCTCTTGGGGAAGCATGTCTTCAAAGTAACTCATATCATTCAGTTTTTACCAAAATTAAACAATAATGAGAGACCAAAGGGCCATTCGGGGCACAGTTGGGCGGATGTGTGACAAACACAGGACAATATGTTTCACAATGCGGATGGCAATGGGCAAGCGGACGCGCCGACCTGAACCCCGGGACTTGCGAAGCGTTTCCCGGCGAGTTCATTGGCATCGGGGCAGAGGCAATCAGCCCCGTACTTGAACAAAAAAAGGGGAACTATAGACGAGTTGACCCATAAGGATATAAGAAAACCCGTAGGATTCACCTATGGGTTTTCTTTTGAACTATTTGTAGTTAACACGTATATAGTTCCCTATTTGGATGACAATTGTTCACTATACGGATAAAGACGCAATGTTTGGAATGTTGGCGTTACATGTATCTTTCCTGATTACATGGCCAATCGTACAAAATCCATAATAGCAAATGCAAGGATAATTATGCATTTTGTTCAAGCGCAAGTGTACAGCGGTGCTATACTATTCCTATTGCAGAGAGGGCTTCCTGCGGGATTTTCAACATGCGGATGAGTTGTTTGGCCGAAGCATTGTAATCGTAGCGGAGGGTACGGGCAAGATTTTGTTTGGCGGAGATTGGAATTTGTGAGGGCGCTGAAGTGTTGAATTTCTCTCGGCTGAGGCGACATGCCACGGCGAACAATTCATCGTCCGTGTAGCAGATACCTTCGCCTATCTCTCTGGCTATCTTGACGTTGGCTTCAATGTTTTTGCCTAAAAGATAGAAATAACATGAAGGGCTACGAAACAGTTTTTCGGCTGTCTCAATGTCACAGAAACTTGTTGGTAGTGCATAGCCCTCAAATGTCAAGAGCCCTGAAACCTTGTCGGCACAATGAGAGTGGGCGGATGATAGTCTTTCCCTGAAGGTCATCGGTGTTGCTTTCAGGTTTGACAATTCACGGGCATCGGGATTGAAGAAGTATCTGTTCGCTCCCCACGGATATGAGAAAGGAGTGTGGCTCTCGCCAACGACATACCCATTCCTGTTGTCATACACAATAACGTTGCGCACATCCCTGAGGTTCTCCAACTTTCTGAGACCCAAGGTGAAACCTTTCCATTCAATAGTGCGATCGATTGCGGAAAAGTGCCGCTTCAACATTCCTTTGATTGCCTCGAATATCTCTACCACTCTTTCCCTGCTCCCACTTGCTGTGATGTGAAGATGGTTAGTCATCAACTCGAAAGTTAATATCTTGACATCCGGGAAGAGTTTTGAGCCGATACCGACAATATTCATCCCTAGTTTGAAATCGTCTTCACTTGTAAAGATAATCTCGAAATTTTCTGGAGTCCACAGATGCCAGCACTCTCCTAATTCGCGAAATATGAGTTCACATCCTGCCTCTTGGTCATAAAAGTTTTTCTTCGTCTCCATATTTATCGTTCCTCAATCTATCATCCCTTATATCAGTAGCGCTGGAGCCCCGTTTTGCTACTGGCGGCGGGAAATCCATCATTCCAGTAGCGCTGGAGCCCCGTTTTGCTACTCTCGTAACATTTTCGAACCTAAGCGGGACGCTGAACTCAATAATTTAGTCGCGGGAGGAGCAAAAACAAAAAGAGAACACAATCAACGAATTGATTATGTTCTCTTTTTGCTTGCTTCTTTGTAGCGGAGGGAGGACTCGAACCTCCGACCTCCGGGTTATGAGCCCGACGAGCTACCAACTGCTCTACTCCGCGGTGTATTGGACTGCAAAAGTATGTATTATTTTCGGAATAGCAAAAAAAAATCTCTTCAAAGATGATTTTTGCGCCTGAACATGGGAAAATGCGGGCGCATCCAGGGTATTTTCATCATCCCCGGACAACCGGGGACACCCCGGGAATGTCGTCTGCGGAAAAGGTGATGTCAGGCGATGCTAGAGTTCGCCGCTCTCCTTGAGCTTGTCGTAGCAATGGCGGCAGATGGGCTCGTAGATGTCCTTCTCGCCGAGCTCGACCAGCTTGTTGCTGCGTGAAAGGCGGTGGGAGTATTGAGCGAGGTCGCCGCAGCGGACGCAGATTGCGTGGACCTTGGTGATGTCCTCGGCGACTGCCATCAGTGCGGGCATCGGGCCGAAGGGCTGGCCGAGATAGTCCATGTCGAGACCGGCGATGATGACGCGGACGCCCTGGCGGGCAAGGTTCTGGGCCACGTCGACGATGCCCATGTCGAAGAACTGCGCCTCGTCGATGCCGACCACGTCCACGTTCCCGCTGAGGAGCATGATGTTGTTGGAGGAGTCGACGGGTGTGGAGATGATGGAGTTGGAGTCATGCGACACCACTTCGACGTCAGAATAGCGCACATCGATCTTGGGCTTGTATATTTCAACGTTGAGGTTGGCGAACTTCGCCCTCTTGAGTCTACGAATCAGTTCTTCGGTCTTGCCGGAGAACATCGAACCGCATATGACCTCGATGCGGCCCGGATTTTTGGCGCTTTCTATGAACATTTTGACTACTTTTGCAATGTGATTGCAAATATAGTAAAAAATGGCAAAACTCTATATCGTCCCAACGCCGATCGGAAATCTTGAAGACATCACCCTGCGTGCCATCCGCGTGCTGAAGGAGGCGGACCTCGTGCTGGCCGAAGATACCCGCACAAGTTCGGTCCTGCTCAAGAAATACGACATTCCCACGCATATGGAGTCGCATCACAAGTTCAACGAACACAAGGCCGTGGAGTCTGTCCGCGACCGCATACTTGCCGGCATGACCGTCGCCCTGATCAGCGACGCCGGCACGCCGGGCATCTCGGATCCTGGGTTCCTTCTGGTCAGGACCTGCGTCGAGGCCGGAATCGAAGTCGAGACACTGCCGGGCGCTACCGCTTTCGTGCCCGCCCTGGTCAATTCCGGATTCCCATGCGACCGCTTCTGCTTCGAAGGCTTCCTTCCTGTCAAGAAGGGGCGCCAGACGAAGCTCCGCACGCTCGCGACGGAGCAGCGCACGATGATCTTCTACGAGTCGCCGTTCCGTCTCGCGAAGACGCTGTCGCAGTTCGCCGAGTATTTCGGAGACGACCGCATGGCTTCGGTTTCGAGGGAAATCTCGAAGCTCCACGATACGACGCATCGCGGCACTCTGCGCTTCCTTGCCGACTATTTCGCGAAGCACGAGGCGAAGGGCGAGATCGTGATAGTCGTCTCGTCGATTTCAGCATCCCAGGAGGAGGTTTCCGAAGAGGTTGAGGCTGATTCGGAGATCTGACCAAATCTTTGCAAAGACACATTTCCGGTTTCGGTTTTCCCGTAGCCGTTCGCCTTTCCGCCGGAAAGGTGTAACTTGGCGTTGTCCGCTAGGGGCTGCGGCGCCAGGATGCGCGCATGTTGCCCGGTGCGGAAGAGCGTATGGCCGGCAGGGGAAGAAGAGAAAGAGGGGATGATGGCGCGTCGAAGAGGGCGGCCTCGGGCGTGGTCGCGCTGATATTCCTCATCCTCGGAAGCCAGCTGACGCTATTCGTGGTAAAGGTCATCGAACGTCCCGCGCGCGAACAGGTGGCCGCTCCGACAGAAGATGCCGGAGCTGAGGCGGCTTCGTGGGCGGATTCGCGATACGCTGAGGCGACCCCGCCTGGCAACCCCGCCGAAGCTGAGGGAGCACCGCCCGCCGGCTCGTCACGCTCGGGCCGCACCGCGCTCGGCGGCTATCCCGCCCCGGAGACCGGTTACCCTTCCCGTTCGAAGGCTCCGCGCACATACGAGTCGTTCACCTTCAACCCAAACACCGTCTCGGTGCAGGACCTTGTCAGGCTTGGCCTTTCCGAGCGGCAGGCGGAGGTCATCGACAACTACCGCGGCAAGGGTGGCCGGTTCCGCAGCGTCGAGGACTTCGCGAAGATGTATGTGGTGTCGGACACGCTCTTCGAACGCCTGAAGCCCTTCATCGACATCCCGAAGCTGGAGCTTAACGGCGCCGACACGTCGCAGCTCGTGACTCTGAAGGGGATAGGGCCCTACTATGCGTTGAAGATCGTCGAATACCGCGAGCGTCTCGGCGGATTCCGGAGCAAGGAGCAGCTGCTCGAGGTTCCGGGAATGGACGAGGAACGCTATGCCGGATTGTCCGGAAGCGTGCGGGTGGACACTTCCGCCGTGAGGCCCCTGCGCCTGTGGAGCATGAGTTCCGATTCGCTGGCACGCCATCCCTATGTCGGCTCATATGCGGCGAAGGGGATAGTGCGTTTCCGCCAGGTGTGCGACTCTTCGCAGTGGACTGTCGACAACCTTGTCAAGAACGGCATCCTGACCGGGGAGGCGGGCGAAAAATTGCGCGGATATCTTTAAAATTCATAAAATTATTATTGAGAATCAACAAAAATTTGTAAATTTGCGAATAATCAATGTGATTGATATATTTGCAACTCAATAATAATCAAACGCTTTATGCTAGAATGTAAATCCGTTACCAAATCATTTGGTCAGTTCAAGGCGTTGGACAACGTTTCCGTCTCGATGCCGGCCGGGAAGATCTTCGGTCTTCTGGGCCCCAACGGAGCTGGAAAGACGACGCTCATCCGCATAATCAACCGCATCACGATTCCTTCGGCTGGCGAGATCTTCTATGAAGGCCGCCACATGACCGATGACATGGTGCGCAAGATCGGCTACCTTCCCGAGGAGCGCGGTCTCTACAAGAAAATGAAAGTGGGAGAGCAGTGCCTCTACATGGCAAAGCTCAAGGGAATGTCGACGGCCGAGGCCACTGCCGAACTCAAGAAGTGGTTCGTCAGGTTCGACATCCGCAGCTGGTGGCCGAAGAAGGTCGAGGAGCTCTCCAAGGGCATGGCCCAGAAGGTCCAGTTCATCACCACCGTGGTCCACAGGCCGAGCCTGCTGATCCTCGACGAGCCTTTCTCCGGTTTCGACCCGGTAAACGCCCAGCTCATCCGCAACGAGATCCTCCGTCTCCGCGACGAGGGAACTACCATAATCCTCTCGACGCACAACATGGAGTCGGTGGAGGAGCTCTGCGACAACATCGCGCTCATCAACAAGTCACATCTGGTGATTTCAGGCTCGACCGACGAGATCCGCCGCGAACACGGCGCCAACCAGGTCGAGGTGATCTACCGCTCGACCGACCCGATTCCGGAAGATGCCGAAAGCTACGGCGTGTTCCTCCAGGAGGATGCCAAGGAAGGTCGCCGCGCGGTGCTGGACGTCAAGGAGGGCTGCACTTCCAGGGACGTCCTTCCCTCCCTGCTCGAGACGGCGGACATAGTTTCCTACCGCGAGCTCATTCCGAGGATGAACGACATTTTCATTAAACTGGTAACCGGCAAATAGGAGGACGAGACGATGAACTTCAAGAAGATAGGCATAGTAATCAGTCATGAATACGCTATCCGCGTACGCAAGAAATCATTCATCCTCACCACTCTTCTCACTCCGCTCCTGATGGGCCTGCTGATCGTGGTCCCGTCGCTGATCATGCTTTACGGCGGCAATGAGAAGCAGACCGTCAAGATCGTTGACGAATCCCGGTTCGTCTCGAGTTATTTCGAGAACAGCGAGAACGTGACCTACGAGACGGCGGTCGAGGGAGAGGACCTGGAGACCATCAAGGAGCATCTCGAGGACCTCGGCCTGTATGCGGTGGTCCACATCTCCGCTCCTGACGAGAGCGGCAATGTCACCGTCGACACCTACTCCAAGGAGCCCCTGAACGTGGACATCAAGAGCAATGTCAAGAAGACCGTAAGCAAGGCGGTCGAGGAACGCAAGCTCGTCCAGTATGACATCAAGAACCTCGACGAGATCCTGGCTGACGTCAAGACCGACGTGAAGGTCAATGCGATGACCCTCACCGATGACGGCAAGGCGAAGGAGGAGAGCGTGGAGGTCTACATGGGAATGGCCTACGTGATGAGCTTCCTCATCTACATCTTCGTATTCATGTTCGGCACGATGGTGATGCGCAGCGTAATCGACGAGAAGAGCAGCCGCGTTGTCGAGGTCATCGTCTCCTCAGTCAAGACTGTCGACCTCATGATAGGCAAGATCGTCGGCGTGGCGCTCGTCGCGCTTACCCAGTTCCTCATCTGGGTCCTGCTGACCGTGGCGATAGTGGCCGGCGCCAATGCCGTGATGGGTCCGAAGCTTCTCGAGTCCATCGGCGGTGAGACTGTCCAGACCATGATGACCGCCGCACAGGATGGCAATGCGACCCTCGACATGAGCCAGGTGATAGAGGCTGCCGCTTCCGAGGAGAATGCCTCCACGATGGTGAAGGTGCTCAACCAGCTCGGTGGAATCAACTGGGGCTACATCATCTTCTGCTTCCTTGCATACTTCCTGCTCGGATATCTGCTCTATGCCTCGATGTTCGCCGCCATCGGCGCGGCCGTCGACAACGAGACAGACACCAGCCAGCTTCAGCTGCCTGTGACCATACCTCTGATGCTCGGATTGTTCATCATGCTGCACACCTTCGAGCACCCCAGCAGCCAGCTTTCTTTCTGGGCGTCGATAATTCCCTACACTTCGCCGATGGTCATGCTTGCCAGGATTCCGTTCGGCACGGTGCCGGGATGGCAGCTCGCCCTCTCGCTCGTACTCCTGCTGGTCACTTTCGTTGCCACGGCATACTTCGCCGCGAAGATCTACAAGGCCGGCATCCTGATGTACGGCAAGAAGTCCACCTTCAAGGATCTCTGGAAGTGGATGAAGCAGAAGGATTGATGCCGAACTGACGTGAAAAGCATACTGCGACCATGAACAAGAAATATTGCCTGACGCTGATCTTCCTGTGCCTTCTGCAGCTTCCCGCTGCTGCGCAGCTGAAGTACGAGTGGACTCCCGTCCCGATGGACAGCACCTGGGACGCCATCACCGACCGCAAGGCCACCGACATCATCGCCCGCTACGAGCCCGAGCTCGCGCCGATGCAGGAAATCATCGGCTATTCCGTCGCGGAATACACGAAGAGCCGCCCCGAGAGCGGGCTGTCCAACATGCTTGCGGACATGCTGCGCGAGACGGGGGAGAAGGCCGTGGGTTGCCATGTGGATGTGGGAATGGTCAATTTCGGCGGCATACGCACAAGCCTCCCGAAGGGCGCTGTCCGAGTATATGACATCTATTCGATCTGTCCGTTCAACAATGCCGTGGTGGTTTTCGACATCACCGGCGAGGACCTGACCAAGTTCTTCGAGAGGAGCGCGGGGCGCAACCGCCTTGCCTCCTACAGCGGCATCCGCATGGACGTGGTCGACCGCAAGGTGGTGCTCCTGGAGGTCGGCGGGGAGCCGGTCGACAAGGAGCGCGTCTACAAGTTCGCCACCATCGACTTCCTTCTTGACGGCGGTGACGGCATAGACCTGACGAAGGAGGCGCACAACATCGTGAAGACCGGCATCTATCTTCGCGATGCCGTCATAGACAGGATACGCGAGCTGACCGCTGCCGGCGGCAAGATTGATCTTTCACCCGACGGGCGCGTGACCGTCAGCAACGGCAAATAGGAGGACGGGAGCATGAAACTTATGAAAAGAACTGCGATACTGGTCTTGTCCATGCTCTTCTGCTTCAGCCAGGCTGATGCGCAGAAGCTGGTCATACTGCATACCAACGACACCCACAGCCAGATCGAGCCCGTGCGTGTCGGCCGTACTGCCGGGCTCGGCGGCGTGGAGCGACGCCTGCAGTACATCAACAGCGTGAGGAAGGAGTACGGCAAGCGCAATGTGCTCCTGCTCGACGCGGGCGACTTCAACCAGGGCACGCCTTACTATACAGTCTGTGGCGGGGAATTGGAGATGGACCTCATGAACGCTCTCAAGTATGATGTCCTCACCCTCGGCAACCACGAGTTCGACAATGGGATGGAGCATCTTGCCAACAGACTGAAGAGGGCCCGCTACACCACCGTAGCATGCAACTACGACTTCACCGGCACCCCGCTCGAGAAGCATGTCAAGCCATATGCGATCGTCCGCCGCGGCGGAATGAAGATCGGCATAGTCGGCGCTGCCCCGAGGCTGGAGGGCGTCGTGGCGAAGTCGTTCCTCGAGGGAATCGTCCCTCTCGACGGCCTCGAGCAGATCAACCGCTGGGCAGACTATCTCAAGGAGGAGAAGCATTGCGACCTCGTGATACTGCTGTCGCACCTTGGATATGACGGAGGCTCCGCTGAACATCCTTCTGATGTGCTGGTGGCCGGTGCGTCGCACAACATCGACATCGTCGTGGGCGGCCATTCGCACACCTACCTGAAGAAGGCGAAAGAGGTGGAGAACCTCGACGGAAGGGTGGTTCCCGTAGTGCAGAGTGCCGGACAGGGCACCGTGGTGGGGACGTTCAAGATATATTGAGCAAAAAAAACGGCGCCGAGGCGCCGTTTTTCATTCCCGCTCTATCTTGAGCTGTTGGATGTAGCTTTTTCCTTCATTGACCTTCACGTACAGGATGACCCTGTATTTCTCGCCGCCGGCCTGAAGCGTTCCGACGGCATATTTCATCGGGGCCTTGCCGCTCTTGTGAATTATGGTGAACTTCTTCGGCGTGTGGTCTGCAAAGAAATTCTTCATGATGAGCTTGGCCTGGTTGCGGGTGCAGTCGTTGATCGCACCCATCACGTCAAGCTCGAGATTGTCTGCAAACCAGGCTGACAGCTTGTCGTAGTCGCCGTTCTGAAGATATTTTCCAATAGGTGTGAAGACATCCTGCTCTTTGTCCTGAGCTCCGGCCCGCTCGGGCTGGAAGGCTATCAATGCCAGACAGAGGAGTGAAACGGAAAGTAGGAGTTTTTTCATCTTGGATACTTGTGCTTGTTACGGAAGCGTGAAATATGCAAAAAACAAGCCACGCAGGCGCCTTAAATCAAAACTCTTTAGTATTTTTGTAACCGTTATGAAAGTGAAGCTGCTTCTTGTCGGCAAGACGGTCGAATCGTACCTGCGGAAGGGCATCGAGGACTACAGTTCCCGGTTGAAGCACTATGTGCCCTTCGAGATCGTTGAGATGGCCGACCTCAAGCAGACTTCGGCGCTGAGTCGCGACCAGGTCAAGCAGCGCGAGGGGGAGATGATCCTCAGGCAAATAAAGGACCAGGACATGGTCATTCTCCTCGACGAGCACGGAAAACGCTATACATCCACTCTTTGGGCACGACATTTGGAGCAGACGATGGCGCACAGTTCAAGAGATCTTGTCTTTGTCGTGGGAGGCTGCTACGGCTTCAGCGAACAGGTCTACGCCCGCTCCCAGGAGATGGTTTCGCTCTCGGACATGACTTTCTCCCATCAACTGGTGAGGCTCATCTTCGTGGAGCAGCTCTACAGGGCCTTCACCATCATAAAGGGCGAGCCGTACCACCACGAATGAGCTTTGCATTGATACCGTAATGAACGCCAAGGGAAAGGAAAGAAAAGGCTTGAAAAGGCTGCTGAGCACACATTTCACGATTGTGCTGGCCGCCTGCGCCGTCGTGCTGTTCGCCCTCTCGTTCATCACCCCCGGCTATTCGGTGCAGATGAACCGCCAGGTGCGCAGGGTCGAGCGCTCGCTCCACCATCGCCAGCATCTGATGGAGAAATATGCCCTCAAGGCCATCGAAAGCGACAACAGCACCTGCATCGAGTTCGACGACATGCCCGATGACATGGTGCTCTACAAATACCGCAACGACACTCTCCAGTGCTGGACGCACGAGTTCCCGATAAGCAATGACGAGGTGGACGCCTATCCGTTCTCCTACAGGCTCTTCTACCAGAGCAACAGCATGCTCAGCTCGCCGCTGGCGTATGTCGGGGTGGAGGAGCAGTATGTCAATCTCGGCTCGGCATGGTACATCATCAACACGCAGCTCTCCACGGACCACCGCACCAAGGTCCTGACGGGCATCATGGTCAAGACCGAGTACACCTCTGACAACCTCCGGGGCCGTGTCAATCCGAAGCTTCACCTTGGCAAGGGTTTCACGACCATAGGCGTGACCGAGAGCGACGCCGCCATAGTCTATGGCGTCGAGGGCGCCCCGCTGTTCTCGGTGATTCCGCTCAGCCCGGCCGCCTTCCGCAGCGGAAACATCACCCTGCGGTGGATGGCGCTCATCCTGGCGGTGCTGGCTCTCTTCGCATATCATCTGAACCGCCGCAGCTGGATCAGCTTCGGCATCACCGTCGGCGGCCTGCTGGCTGCGCGCGTGGCCGGCCTGCTGCTTGCCCGCAGCGCCTCTTCGACCATGGGGCTCTTCTCGCCGATCATATATGCCGACAACCGGCTGTTCGATTCGCTCGGCAGCCTGCTCATGAACGACCTGCTGGTGGCGTTGTGCGTGTATGCTCTCTTCGCGATGCGCTATGTGATATTCCGCCGTCTGGAGAAGACCGGCGACTCACACCGTGCCGTCGCGTCGGTTTCGATGCTTGTGCTGGCGGTTGCCCTGTTGTTCTACATCCACTTCACCCTCCGCTCGCTGACTCTCAACTCCAACATCGTCCTCGAGCCGTTCCGCATCTCGGACGTGAGCTTTTATTCGGCGCTGTGCTTCGTCTCGTTCGCGATGCTGTTCCTTGCGTTGCTCTTCCTGCTGCAGATGTTCGTCGTCTTCAAGAAGGGACACCGCAAGGTCTCGCTCTTCTCGTGGCGCGGCCTGATAATCTTCTCCGTCTGCGTGGCGCTCTATTTCGTGGTGGCGCAGTCGGTCTACGTGCTTCGCAAGGAGTATGAGACCAACCGCATCCGCACGGCGAAGATAGCCGTCGAGAGGGACCTGCCGCTCGAGCTCCACCTGCGCAGCGTCGAGCAGAAGATAGCGACAGACCAGTTCGTGGGGATCCTGACTTCCGTCAAGGGAATAGAGCTGATCAAGAACAGGCTTGCCGAGCGCTACTTCACCGAGGCCATCACCCACAACTACAAGATCAAGCTCACCGTCTGCTCCCCCGAAAACTACCTCGAGCTCGGTGCGGGAGGACCTCCGGTGGGATGCTTCGCCTTCTATCAGGACGAGATCGACAACTATGGCGTTGCCCTCGGCTCCAATCCATATTTCTACTACATCAACAACTTCGACGGTACGGCATCATACCTCGGCGTCTTCACCTATGTGGATGCCTCCGACTATCAGGTCTCGAGGCTCTACATCGAACTCGACTCCAAGTACAGCAAGGATCCTCTCGACATCTGGAGCACGCAGAGCCGCGGCAACGCGCTTCCGAGGTTCTATTCATATGCGAGATATGCCAACGGGCGCCTGGTGCGCAACGACGGGCAGTATGCCTACTCGGCAAATGCACCGGAGTCATGGCAGATGGGCTACTCGATGGTGAACGAGAACGGCTACTACCATTTCGTCAACCGCATTTCCGATGACGAGATGACGGTCGTGTCGCGTCCCCACCGCAACTTCTTCCCCTATCTGGTCTCGTTCTCGTATCTTGCGATATTCTTCGGACTGTTCTTCATCGTCTGTACAAGATGGGGCAGGGGCAGGAGGTTCACGACGCTGCCCAAGCACTCCCTCCGCCGCAAGATCACCGTCCTGACCACCGGAACGATGGTGCTCGCGCTTGCCAGCGTCGGCGCCGCGATGATCATGTATGTGGTCAAGGCGCAGGCGGAGAACAACCGCAGCAAGATGGAGGAGAAGATATCCTCGGTCCAGAGCGCCCTCATGGAGCATTGCCGCTATGCGATGCGATACAACGAGCTCAACACCGCGGAGTTCATCCAAGCCGTGGAGAACGTGGCAAGGGTAACCCAGAACGACATAAACATCTATGATGTCCACGGTCGCCTGATACGCTCCACCAAGCAGGAGCTCTTCGACCAGTTCATCATAGGCAAGAGGATGAACAACCATGCGTTCCACGAGATCGTGCATGTCGGCGCGCTGCGCTATTTCGGCACGGAGAAGGTGGCTTCGCTCAGCTATCGTTCGCTGTACGCGCCGCTGTTCAATGCCGACGGCGCACTTGTGGGCGTGGTCAACGTGCCGTATCTCAACAGCCGCTCCGACATCACCGAGGCCACGGCGACGACGGTGTCGATGCTCATAAACCTCTACCTGATCCTGCTGCTGATGGCGGTGGTGCTCGGTCGCGTGCTCTCCAACTGGATGCTCCGCCCGCTGTCGGAACTCAAGAACAGGATGGATTCCCTTGCGATGACCAACAGCCACAACGCGCACATCAGATACCGCAATCCGAAGGATGAGATCGGCGTGCTCGTCTCCTCATACAACAAGATGGTCGACGACCTTGAGGCCAGCACCCGCGAGCTTGCGCGCAACGAGCGCCGCCAGGCGTGGATGGACATGGCCAGCAAGATCGCGCACGACATCAAGAACCCTCTCACGCCGATGAGGCTCAGCATCCAATATCTGATGATGCTCAAGAAGCAGAACGTGCCTGGCTGGGAGGAGAAGTTCGACAAGATGAGCGTCTCGCTGCTGGAGCAGATCGACATCCTCTCCGATGCGGCAAGCCAGTTCTCCTCCATGGCAAGCAGCGAGGCTCCCGTGGAAGTGGACATCGACGAACTGATCTCGGAGGTCGTGACGATATTCGAGAACAACGAGGACATCGACATCGCATTTGTCCCTTCGGAGGAACACACGGTGCTCAAATGCCCCCGCAAGAAGATCAACCGCGTGCTGGTCAACCTCATCACCAATTCGGTCCAGGCAATCGAGAACAGCAGCGGAAGCGGCCGCGTGCGCATCTCCTCCAGCGTCGTGGAGGCGGAGCCCGCAGTGTCCGGACTCGACTCGAAGGGCAACCCCGCAGGCACTCGCTACTGCGCCATCGCGGTGGAGGACGACGGACCTGGCGTAAAGCAGGAATATCTCGACAGGATATTCACATCGTCGTTCACGACCAAGTCGAGCGGAAGCGGAGTGGGACTGGTCAACTGCAAGGTCATCGTCGAGCAGTCGAGGGGCGAAATCACCTACGGCACCTCCGAGATGGGAGGCGCCTGCTTCACGGTCAAGCTTCCGGTGCTCTAGGCCGGAAACGTGCTGCCGCTATTTCTGTCTCAGGAAAATCTGTATCGTACAGCCAGTGAAATCGAAGTGGCTTCTGAGCTTGTTCTCCAGGAACCGCTTGTAGGGGTCGCGCACATACTGCGGCAGGTTGCAGAAGAATGCGAACGACGGGAACTTGGTCGGGAGCTGGGTGACGTACTTGATCTTGATGTACTTTCCCTTCCATGCCGGCGGCGGGTAGTTCTCGATCTCGGGAAGCATTGCCTCGTTGAGGGCCGATGTCGATATGCGGCGGGAGTAGTTGCCGTAGACCTTGTCGGCGGCGTTGATGACATCCATGATCCTCTGCTTGTTGGTCGCCGAAGTGAAGATGATGGGAATGTCGCTCAGCGGCGCAATGCGCTTTTCGATGGCCTCGCGGTACTCCTTCATCGTGTTGGCGGTCTTGTTCTCGACAAGGTCCCACTTGTTGACCACGATGACGCATCCCTTGCGGTTGCGGATGATCAGGTTGAAGATCGACATGTCCTGCGCCTCTATGCCGCTCGTGGCGTCGATCATCAGCACGCAGACGTCGGAATTCTCTATCGCGCGGATCGAACGCATCACCGAATAGAACTCCAGGTCCTCCTTGACGCGGGTCTTGCGGCGCAGGCCGGCGGTGTCCACCAGCATGAATTCGTGGCCGAACTTGTTGTAGTATGTGGATATCGAATCGCGGGTGGTGCCTGCGATGGGGGTGACGATGTTGCGGTCTTCGCCGAGCAGCGCGTTGGTGAGCGACGACTTGCCCACGTTCGGCTTGCCCACGATGGTGAAGCGCGGCAGGTCGGCATGCTCGTCATCCTCGATGGAGGTCTCCTTCGGGAGCAGTTCCACCACCTTGTCGAGCAGGTCGCCGGTGCCTCCTCCGTTCGCGGAGGAGATGCACATCGGCTCCCCGAGTCCGAGCGCGTTGAATTCGTACGAACCGTACATCTTGTCACCGGTGTCTACCTTGTTGACGACGAGCACGACCGGCTTGCGGCTCCTGCGCAGGATGTCGGCTATCTCGGAGTCGAAATCGGTGATGCCGGTCTCCACCTCGACCAGGAACAGCACCAGGTCGCTCTCCTCTATGGCTATCATCACCTGCTTGCGGATCTCTTCCTCGAAGATGTCCTCGGAATTGACCGTGAAGCCTCCGGTGTCGACCACGGAGAATTCGTTGCCGCACCACTCGCATTTGCCGTAATGGCGGTCGCGAGTAACGCCTGCGGTTTCGTCTACTATTGCCTGCCTCATTCCTACGAGGCGGTTGAAGAGGGTGGACTTGCCTACGTTCGGGCGTCCTACGATTGCTACAAGATTCATTGTCGTACGTTGTATCAGATGGACGGTGTGGCGTAGAGCGTCACGTCGTCCTTGGTTATGGTGTCGCCACAGAGGATCATGAGCCTCTCGGTGACGTTTCTGAGTTCCCGGATGTTGCCGGTCCACGGAAGTTCCTGGAGCGCGGCCACTGCGTCAGGGGCGATCTTCTTGCGCGCGATGCCCATCTCCTTGCTCACCTGGCCGATGAAGTGGTCGACCAGCAGGGGGATGTCCTCCTTGCGCTCGGAGAGCTTCGGCACCTGTATCACTATCACGCTCAGGCGGTGGTAGAGGTCCTCGCGGAAGTTGCCCTTCGCGATCTCCTCGGTGAGGTTCTTGTTGGTGGCGGCGACGACCCTCACGTTGACGGTGATGTCCTTGTCGCTTCCAACCCTGTTGAGCTTGTTCTCCTGCAGTACGCGGAGCACCTTGGCCTGCGCCGCGAGGCTCATGTCGCCGATCTCGTCCAGGAAGAGGGTTCCTCCCTCGGCCTGCTCGAACTTGCCCTTGTGCTGCTTGATGGCCGACGTGAAGGCTCCCTTCTCATGTCCGAAGAGCTCGCTCTCGATGAGCTCGCTCGGGATTGCCGCGCAGTTGACCTCGATGAACGGGGCGGCGGCGCGCGGGCTCTTGTCGTGCAGACGGCGGGCGACGAGCTCCTTGCCGGTGCCGTTCGATCCCATGATCAGAACCCTCGCATCGGTGGCGGCCACCTTGTCGACCACGTCCTTGATGTGCTCGATTGCCGCAGACTTGCCGATGATGTCGTACTTGCCCTGGATCTTCTTCTTGAGGATCGTCGTCTCCTTGACGAGAGTCGTCTTGTCGGTGGCGTTCTTGAGGGTGATCAGGATGCGGTTCAGGTCGAGCGGCTTCTGGATGAAGTCGAACGCTCCCATCTTCAGGCAGCTGACGGCGGTGTCTATGTCACCGTGGCCGGAAATCATTATGATCGCCGACTCGCAGCCGTCGCGCATGAGATTTTCCAGGACCTCCATGCCGTCCATGTTCGGCATCTTGATGTCGCAGAAAATGGCGTCGAAACTGCCCTTGGATGCAGTTTCATAACCTTCCTTGCCGTCGCAGGCAAGTGTTATCTGGTGACCCTCGAATTCGAGGATTTCCTTCAGCGTGTTGCGTATGCTGCGCTCGTCGTCGATAATGAGAACCTTCATAATGCTTGCAGGCCCGAATCCGGGGCCTGATACGGGATGTTGATAAATAAGATTGCAAAGATAGTTATTTTTTGCGTATTTTTGTAGAACAGCATAAAGGCTGACTCAAGGACAATGTCAAATCTCATCATCGCAATCGACGGTTTCTCGTCTACGGGCAAGAGCACTTTCGCCCGCCTCATAGCCACACGTTTGGGCATAATCTATCTTGACAGCGGGGCAATGTACCGCACCGTCACCCTCCACGCCTTCCGCTCCGGACAGATCGAGGGAAGCGGCTCGCAGGCCGTGATAGACGAAAAGGCCCTTGCTGCCGACCTCGACGGGGGAAAGGTCGAGATAGGCTTCCGCAAGAATGAAGAGACGGGCAAGTTCGACATCTGCCTCGGCGACGAATGCGTCGAGGGGATCATCCGTACCCTTGACATCTCCGACAGGGTCAGTCCCGTGGCGGCGCTTCCATTCGTGCGCAACTTCGTGGATTCGCTTCTCCACAAGTACGGCTCCCAGGGCTGCGTCATGGACGGCCGCGACATCGGCACCGCCGTCTTCCCCGATGCCGACCTGAAGATATTCATGTCTGCCGACGCCGCCATCCGCGCGCAGCGCCGTCTCGACGAGATGAAGGCATCCGGCCAGCAGGCCGATTTCGACGACGTTCTCGCGAATGTCCTCGAGAGGGACTTCATTGATTCGCACCGCGACATGAATCCCTTGCGCAAGGCTGCCGATGCGCTCGAGCTCGACAACAGCCACATGACCGTCGACCAGCAGATGGAGTGGCTCGCCGTGGTGCTCAAGGAGAGGTTCTCAATGGAAATCTGACCTGCCCGCATGAATGTCTCAGTCGAGATAGACCCTCATTCCGGATTCTGCAACGGCGTGGTGCGCGCCGTCGAACAGGCGGAGAACTACCTCGCCTACAGCCATCGCCTATACTCCCTGGGCGCCATCGTGCACAACACCCTCGAACTTGAGAGGCTGAAGCAGAAAGGATTGGAAATCATAGACATAGACCGTGTCGCAACGTTGCATGACGATGTCGTGCTGATCCGTGCGCACGGCGAGCCCCCTGCCACGTATGCCCTGGCCAAGGCCAACGGGCTGCAGGTCATAGACTGCACGTGCCCCGTTGTGCTGAAGCTCCAGGAGAAGGTGAGCGAGGTCTATGACCGCATGGCGGCGTGCGGCGGCCAGGTGGTCATCTTCGGCAAGCGCGGCCATGCCGAGGTCAACGGCCTTGTGGGCCAGACCGACGGCGGTGCGATAGTCGTCGGAGACATGGACGAGCTCGACAAGATAGACTTCAGCCGTCCGATCGCCCTCTTTTCACAGACGACCAAGGACCCCGTCGAATATGAGCGGCTGGCGCGGGAGATCCGCCGCCGAGGCTCCTCCGTCGAGGTGTTCGACACCATCTGCCGCCAGGTTGCCCTGCGCCACCGGCTCATCGCCGATTTTGCGCGCAACCATTCGGTGGTGCTCTTCGTGTGCGGCAGCGAAAGTTCCAACGGCAATGTGCTGTACGAGCTCTGCCGCAGCGTGAACCCGCGCACCTACCGCGTCGAGGACGAGGAGATGATAGACCCTTCATGGCTTCGCGACGGCGACAGCGTGGGCATCTGCGGCGCCACGTCGACGCCGAAGTGGCAACTCGAGAGGACTGCCGCGAAAGTGGCGGCGATTACTGCGTCAAAGTGGTGACAACTTGGGCGAAAAGTTGTGGCTTTCCGCGATTTTGTTTAAATTTGCAGATTCAACGACAATTTTTAAAAACAAGATATTTTTATGGCAACAACAGCTGATTTCAAAAACGGCCTTTATCTGAATTTCAACGGCAAGCCGTGCTCCATCGTTTGGTTCCAGCACGTGAAGCCTGGCAAGGGCCCCGCATTCGTAAAAACCAAACTTCGCAACCTTGAAAACGGTCGCATCCTCGAAAAGACTTTCAACGCAGGCGAGAAGATCGAAGTCATCACGGTCGAACACCGCGAATACCAATACCTCTACTCCGAGGGCGAGGATTTCGTGTTCATGAACACCGAGACCTACGACCAGATTCCTCTTCCCAAGGAGACCGTCGAGAACAACGACCTCATGAAGGAAGGACAGGTCGTGGAGATGGTCTTCCACGTCGAGGGCGAAGAAGAGCGCTGCCTTACCTGCGAGCTTCCGACCTATGTCGAACTCGAGGTCATCTATACCGAGCCTGCAGTCAAGGGTGACACCGCTTCCACCAATGCGATGAAGGAGGCTACCCTCGAGACCAACGCGATCATCATGGTGCCTCTGTTCATCAACACCGGCGACAAGATCCGCGTCAACACCGTCGACCGTTCATACGGCGAGCGCGTGAAATAAAACCGAACCAACCAAAACGACAACGCATCATGCGTAAGACCTTAGCCATATTACTGTCCATATCCGCTTTGTGCGGATGTGGACATTTTTCATCCGACGACCCTTCGGTCAACATCAGCGACCAGGAGAGGATGGAGCGCATCGCGATCGATTTTTCTCGCGACAGCAATTTTATCGTGAACTACCTCAGGACATATTTCCCTGAGCTTTCAGCTGAGCAGGTCCAGGCCTGGGAGGCTACCAATGCTCTGGAAAACATGGTCATTGACGGTCAGAAGAAGTATTTCCGCAACGCAGGCCGCAATCTCTTCCGCATCGATGCCGAAGCTCGAAAGGCATATGAGGCAGTGGAGGGCGTGGATGACGACCAGGAGCAGATCTTCCGTGACGGCGACAACCGCGAGACAATCGCAAAGGTGCGCGAAAGCGGCAAGAACACCGTCAAGCCGGTTGAATTCACAATCAAGTACGCTCTCACCGTGAAGCCGGACGTCGTTCCCGAAGGCACCGTCCTCAAGGCATGGATGCCCTATCCTCGCGAGGACCAGAACAGCATGAAGGACGTCAAGCTCATCAGCGCGTCGGAGCCCGAATATGTCATCGCTCCCGACAAGTACACCCACAAGAGCATCTACATGGAGAAGACGGCCGTCGCTGGACAGCCCACCGTGTTCTCCTATGAGTTCTCCTTCGTCGGCTATGCCGAGTGGTACGACTTCTCGCCTGCCGATGTCAAGCCTTACAAGACCGACAGCAAGCTCTACAAGGAATACACCTCCGAAAGGGCTACCCACATCATCTTCACCGACCGCATCAAGGCCATCACCGACTCCCTGGTCGGCGACGAGCTGAACCCTTACCTGAAGGCACGCAAGATCTACACCTGGATCTGCGACAACTATCCCTGGGCAAGCGCGCGCGAGTATTCGACCATCGAGAACATCCCGATGTACGTGCTCGAGAACAACCACGGCGACTGCGGACAGGTCGGCCTGCTTCTCGTGACGATGTGCCGCTATGCCGGCATCCCGGCACGCTGGCAGAGCGGCTGGATGCTCCATCCGGGAGCCGTCAATCTCCACGACTGGAGCGAGATCTACTATGAGGGCATCGGCTGGGTTCCCACGGACGTCTCATTCGGACGCGGCCGCGGAAACGTCAAGGACGTCGAGGACGAGTTCTACTTCTACACCAAGGGACTCGATGCTTACCGCCTGATCTGCAACAACGACTATTCCGGTCCCATGTTCCCTGCGAAGCAGTACACCCGCAGCGAGACCGTCGACTTCCAGCGAGGCGAGGTCGAGTGGGAGGGGGGCAACCTCTTCTTCAACCAATGGAGCGGATGGATAGAAGCCATCAGCTACAAATAGAAAGACACCGAATTATGGAGGCGTCCGTCCAGAAAGACGGGCGCCTCCTTTTCCATGATCAAAGCCATGAAACGAATCACAATGCTTGCGGCAGCGGTGGCGGCGCTCCTCTCCGCACTTTCTTCATGCGGCACGGGCGAGCCGCAGCCAAGCGCTGAACAGATGCTCATAGACTCCCTGATGAGGGAGCTCACCCTCGAGGAAAAGATTTCGCTGCTGGTTGGCGAGAACACCGGCCGCGTCAAGGGCAGCGCCGGAATGACGAGGCCCGTCGAGCGCCTCGGCATTCCTGCCATAGTGATGGCGGACGGCCCTGCCGGTCTGCGCATCAGCCCCACCCGCAAAGACGACGACAACACATATTACTGCACCCAGTTCCCCGTCGGAACGCTCCTCGCTGCGACATGGGATGTGAAGCAGGTTGAAAAGGCGACGGCGGCCATCGGAAATGAGGTCCTCGAATATGGTGTGGACGTGCTCCTCGCACCGGGCATGAACATCCACCGCAACCCTCTTTGCGGCCGCAACTTCGAGTATTTCAGCGAGGATCCGGTGCTCTCCGGCCGCACGGCGGCAGCATATGTGCGCGGCGTCCAGAGCAACGGGGTCGGCAGTTCCGTCAAGCATTTCGCCGTCAACAACAATGAGACGAACCGTTGCGCAAGCGACTCCCGCGTGAGCCTCCGCGCCCTTCGCGAAATCTATCTCCGCAATTTCGAGATCGCTGTCCGCGAGAGCCATCCGTGGACGGTGATGAGCTCCTACAACCGTCTCAACGGCAGATATACCGCCGAACGCACGGACCTGCTGGTCGACGTGCTCCGCAACGACTGGGGCTATGCCGGGACGGTGATAACCGACTGGGGCGACTGCCCTGATCCGGTGGAGCAGATTGCAGGCGGCAACGCCAGCCTGCAGTCTGGCAAGAAATGGCAGTATGACTCCCTGCTGGTGAGTTGCAGAAGCGGCAGGCTCGATGAGGCAGTGGTCGACGCGCGAGTGCGCGAGATGCTCGCTCTCATCGTCAAGACTCCGACTTTCCGCCATTATGAGCCTTCGAACAACCCCGACCTGGCCGCGCATGCGGCAGTTTCGCGTGAGACGGCGGCCGACGGCATGGTGCTCCTCAAGAATGAGGATGCCGCCCTTCCGCTGGCAGCAGGCTGCAAGGTGGCGATGTTCGGCACCAATTCGTACAGGCTCGGCGCAGGCGGTGCCGGCTCGGGTGATGTCAACTGCGAAAGGGTGGTCAACCTGGACGAGGGCCTGGTGGCGGCAGGATTCACGCTCGACACCGCGCTCGACGAGGTCTACCGCGGCCATATGGTTGCGGACAGCGCGAGGGTTGCCGCCGCAAATGCCGGCAGGAGCTGGTTCTACATCAAGGAGAACTACTCCGAATTGCCTGCCGACGTGGTCGTCGATGCGGCTGCGGCTGCTGCCGAGTCGGCTGACGTGGCCATCGTCACCATCCGCCGCGATTCCGGTGAGGGTTACGACCGTCAGGTGGACGAGGACTTCAACCTCAAGAAGTCGGAGTTCCAGACCGTCAAGGCCGTCTGCGAGGCATTCCATGCCTGCGGCAAGAAGGTGGCCGTGGTGCTCAACGTCTGCGGAGCGATGGAGACCGCCTCCTGGAGGGATCTCCCTGATGCGATACTCGTCGCATGGCTCCCGGGCCAGGAGGCCGGCCATGCCGTCTGCGATGTCCTCTCCGGCAAGGTCTCTCCGAGCGGATGTCTCCCGATGACATTCCCGTTGGCTTATTCATCAGTTCCCGCGCAGAACTTCCCGATACTTCCCGAGGTCACCCACAAGAACGACTCGCACCTCAGGTACAAGCGTGCCGAGATGCTCCACGAGATCAAGGACATCGACTATGTCGACTATGATGAGGACCTGAAGGTCGGCTACCGCGGCTTCGAAGCCGAGGGCGTCAGCTACCCGTTCGGGTTCGGACTCTCCTATGCTGATTTCGAGATCTCGGACTTCGAGGTCAAGAAATCCGCAGGCGAATATGTCGCCTATGTCAAGGTGACCAACAAGGGCGAGGTTGCCGGCCGCAAGGTGGTCCAGCTCTATGTCGGCGGCATCGCCGAGGATGAGCCGTACCTCCAGCTCAAGGCATTCGCCAAGTCTCCTCTCCTCGCTCCTGGCGAGTCAAGGACGGTCACCCTCTCATTCCCGGAGGAATATCTTGCCGTCTTCGATCCCCAGGCATCCGAATGGGTGCTCAGGGAGGGAGAATATGATTTCGTCATTGCGGACGGAGTCGCTTCGCCGCTCATGTCGGTTCCCGTGACCGTCAAGTCGGGCAAGCGCCTTGCCGTTTCCGACGTTCTCGGATGGGACGGCGACCTTTACATTGGAACTACAAAAACTACGACGGAATGAAAAACTTGTCACGCATCATCATCTGTGCCCTCGCAATGACGGCACTTTGTTCACTTTCCTTCACGGCGGATGCCGGCAAGCCCAGGAAGAAGCAGGCGGCTGAACAGCCCGCTCCGGTCGTCAAGGTCACCACCAACGACAAGGGCTACTACAAGGATCTCTTCTTTGACTCGGGCATCGGCCTCAATACGCGTGACGACCACCCGTCGGCACGCTTTGCGGGCATCAGCTTCGAATATTTCAGGACCGTTGACGCCACCGGCGTGCTCTCACAGATCGACACCATCAAGCAGAACGAGATGATAGTGGGAAGCGCACAGGACGAGAACGGCGTGCTGCTCTATCCTGACGGTGCTCCGCGCTTCCGCGTGATATTCGTCCACGGCGGCAATTCCCGTGGCCACGGCGCTTCGCTCGGCGAGGCCGGCCGCGACCGCCTGCGCGAGTTCTATGAGGCCGGCGGCTCCTATGTCGGCACATGCGCCGGCGCGCTCTTCTGCAGCACCGGCTACGACAAGTATGATGTCTACAAGAATTATCTCCACATCTTCCCGGGACACGTCACGCATACCGGAATGAGCAAGACCGCCACCGAGATCACGATCGAGGAGGGGAGCCCGCTGTTGCGCTACTATGACTACGGCGGCGACATGCAGGTCGACAGCGTGCGTCACAACGGCGGCTGCTACATGAACGACGACGAGAAGTATCCGATGCCGGAAGGAACCGAAGTCCTTGCCCGCTACATGTGCAAGGACGACCTGAACGGCAAGGTCGTCGACAATGACGGACGGGTGGCATGCTGGGCATACAAGGCATCCGAGACTTCCGGCCGCCTCGTCGTCATCGGCTCCCATCCCGAGGACATGACCGGCGGCGACCGCCTGCAGCTCATGAGCGCGATGGAGCGCTATGCGATGGACGGCAACGGACCCGCAAGGGTCAAGGCGCAGCTCAACCTCGGCGAAAACCGCCGCATGGTTTGCAGCACCCACGACGCGAAGCCGGAGTTCACGAAGATCGGCGACCGCCAGTACCACCACTTCACTGTCGACGTGCCCGAAGGCCTCGACACGCTGACCATCTCGCTCTCGAGCCTCAAGGGCAACAGCGACTATGACCTCTTCATCTTTGCCAATCCGGGTGATTTCGCCTTCAGGGAGAACGCCCTCTTCCAGAACATTGCCCTCGGAATGGACAAGGTGCTCAAGATTCCCGCTCCGAAGCCCGGCATCTTCTACATCTCGATATTCTGCGACACCACCGTCGAATCGTCCCGCTCGATGAACGGAACTCAGTATTCGGGCCGCGTGGACGTGCTCAACGGCGTGCCCTACGTCATCGGCGTCAACAGCAGCAAGGAGACCTCTTCCGGAGGAGACGAGGTGCAGGCCAAGCCGATGTAGTGTTTTTTTATTTTTATTATCTTTGCAGGCTCACAATTAGACAGGAGAGAAGAAGATGAAAGAGACGAATGAAGATGAATTGCTGAACATTCCCGACAACGAGTACGGCGACGAGAGCATCGTGCATCTCGAGGACCTTGAACACATCAGGCTCCGCCCGGGAATGTACATAGGCAGGCTTGGCGACGGAACGGCTCCCAACGACGGCATGTACGTGCTGATGAAGGAGATAATCGACAATTCCATCGACGAGTTCACCATGGGCTTCGGCAAGGTCATCAACATCCGTATCGACGACAAGGCCATCACCATCCGCGACTTCGGACGAGGCATTCCGCTCAAGAGCCTCGATGCCGCGGCCAGCATGCTCCATACCGGCGGCAAGTTCGACAGCAAGAACTTCCAGAAGTCGGTGGGCATGAACGGCGTGGGCCTGAAGGCTGCCAACGCGCTTTCTTCCCGTTTCGTCATCCAGTCCTTCCGTGACGGCGAGACTCTGCGCATCGAATATGCACAGGGACGCAAGGTCTCGGAGGAGCAGTCCATGACGGGCGAGAAGAACGGCACGATGGTTAGCTTCACGCCGGACGAGACGCTCTTCGAGCCGTACGAATACAACTTTGAGTACATCGAGACGATGCTGCGCAACTACTCCTATCTCAACGTGGGGCTGAAGCTCACCTTCAACGGACAGGAGTTCAAGTCAGCCAACGGCCTTCTCGACCTGCTCAACGACTCGATCGACGAGGATCCGCTCTACCAGCCGATCCATCTCAAGACGGGCGACATCGAGGTGGCATTCACGCATGGCAACACCTATGGGGAGAACATCTACTCTTTCGTCAACGGACAGAACACCACCCTTGGCGGCACCCACCTGAGCGCCTTCAAGGAGGCCATCGCAAAGACGCTGAAGGACTTCTTCAAGAAGGACTTCAATCCCGTGGACGTGCGCCAGAGCATAATCGGCGCTGTCAGCGTGCGCATCCAGGAACCCGAGTTCGAGGGACAGACCAAGGTCCAGCTCGGTTCGAAATACATGTGGCAGGACAAGAAGGAGGGAACCCACGGCCCGACGATCGTCAAGGAGATGACCGATTTCCTCATGAGCGACCTGGACAACTACCTTCACAAGAACCTCGAGGTGGCCGACATCATCCTCAAGAAGATCCAGGACTCCGAGAGGGAGCGCAATGCCATATCAAGCATCAGCAAGAAGACCAAGGCGAAGCTCAAGAAGGCTTCCATCCACAACAAGAAGCTGCGCGACTGCCGCGTCCACTATGACGACAAGCGCAACCCGCTGGCGGAGAAGACCACCATCTTCATCACCGAGGGCGACTCCGCTTCCGGAAGCATCACCAAGAGCCGCGATGCCAACGTGCAGGCGGTCTTCAGCCTGATGGGAAAGCCCTTCAACTGCGCCAAGGCGTCGAAGAAGGACCTGTATGTCGACAAGAACGTCGAACTTTGCCTGCTGCAGTCCGCGCTCAACATCGAGGAAGGGGTCGAGGGTTTGCGCTACAACAACATCGTCATCGCGACCGATGCCGATGTCGACGGCATGCACATCCGTCTGCTCCTCCTGACATTCTTCCTGAAATTCTATCCCGACGTGGTACGCGCCGGGCATCTCTATATCCTGCAGACGCCTCTTTTCCGCGTGCGTGACAAGAAGAACAACTTCTACTGCTACAGCTCGGCGGAGAAGGAAGCGGCTCTCGCGAAACTCGGCAAGTCGGCCGAGATAACCCGCTTCAAAGGTCTGGGCGAGATATCGCCGGACGAGTTCAAGGGGTTCATCGGCGACGACATCAAGCTCGAGGTGGTGCGCCTGACGGGTGAGGACAAGATCAACGACCTGATCGAGTTCTACATGGGCAACAACACACCCGTCCGTCAGAAGTTCATCCGCACGAACCTCCGCAGCGAGATCAACAACGTTGAGGAAGACCAGTAGAGGCTATTTGTAGAGGGCTCCGGGACCGCTCTTGTCCCAGCTCGTGCGCTTGTGGTCCTTGTCCCAGACCGTCTGGTCGATCTCGAAGCCACGCTTCGAGAGGACCATGTTGTCCACGAACCAAATCACGTCGTCGTAGTTGTCCATCATCCTGGCGGCCACTCCGTGCCCCTCGTCCACGAATCGCATTATCTCGTGGGGGTAGTTGTTCTTCTTGAACTGCTTGACCAGGTCGTCGGAGCCGCTGAAGCGCATGTTGAAGAAGGCGATCTTCCCATAGGTGACAAGTTTGTCGGACTTGCCGTGGAGGAAGAATGTCGGCGCCGGCGCATGGACCGGATAGGTGCACTTGCCCTCGCGGGAGAAGACCGCTCCGGCGAATGATATGACTCCCGCAAAGCGGAAATCCTCGTCCATCTGTGCGGTCATCGGCGTGCGGTGGCACAGCTCGTAGTCCGCCTGGAGCGAGGTGATCGCCCCGGCGCTGCTGCCGCAGAGGATGATCAGGTTGGGGTCGACCGTCAGCGCCTGCGCGTTGTCCAGGATGACCTTGACCGCCTTGAAGAGGTCTTCCGCAGCCATCTTGACGGAGTTTTCGAGCGGCTTGACCATGCTCAGCGTTCCCTTTGACACGAATCCCTTCAACCCGAGCCGATAGTCGATGGCAACCACTACGAAGTGGTTGCGGTCGGCGAGCGTGCGGCAGAACTCCATCGTGGAGCGGGCTCTCTGGTTGTTGTCCATGAAGCCGCCGCCGTAGGTGTATACCATGCATTTGTGCGTGGCTTCGCCGTCATTGGGGAGGTAGACATCCATCCCGAGCATCAGGGTGTCGTATTGTGCGAAGACGATGGTGCGGTCCGGCATGTATCTGCTCAGATCCCTGGCGCTGAGTTGAAAAGTGACGGCGAGAAGGGCTGTCAGGACAAAGATTCTTTTCATATTGGCGTGTTTTGATTTTCAATTTTCAAATGTAGAAATAAAAACTTAATTTTGCAGAATTTAGAAGACACATACGGAAATCATTTTTCAACACTATAAACAAAACTGATCAAAAATGGCTAACAAACTGTTTACCGAATTTCCACCGGTCCCGACCGAAAAGTGGGAAGAGGTAATTATCAAAGACTTAAAGGGTGCCGACTACGAGAAGAAGCTCGTTTGGAAGACACAGGAAGGTTTCAGTGTACGTCCTTACTACCGCGCAGAGAACCTCAAGGATCTGAAGTATCTTGCCGCAAAGCCGGGTGAGTTCCCGTACGTGAGGGGTACCAAGAAGAACAATGACTGGTACATCAACCAGTGGGTCTGCTGCTGCAAGAGCCAGTTCGCAGAAGCCAACGCAGAGGCAAAGGTCATCCTCACCAAGGGTGTGGAGTCCGTGACTTTCTATCTTGAACCGGGCAAAGAGGTCTCCAAGGCTGATTTCGCAGTCCTGCTCAAGGACATCGACCTTGCAAAGGTCCCCGTGAACTTCGGCGACTGCTGCGTCAAGAGCGCTGCAACTCTCAAGAATTTCCTCGCCTATGTCGACGAGATGGGTTATGACAAGGAGGCTGTCAAGGCATTCTTCGACTTCAACCCCATCAAGATGCTCAACAAGAAGGGCAGCTACTGCGAAGATTCATATGCAGCTCTCGCAGAAATCGTAAAGGCAGCTGAACCTTACAAGAAGGTCCGCGTCATCGAGGTTGATGCAAACATCTTCAACAACTGCGGCGCTTCTTCAGTCCAGGAACTCGCTTTCGCTCTCAATGAAGGTTGCGAATACATGTCACGCCTCACCGACTGCGGCATCGCTGCGGAGACCGTGGCTCGCAAGATCGCCTTCACCTTCGGCGTCGGCAGCACCTACTTCATGGAAATAGCCAAGTTCCGCGCAGCGCGCATGCTCTGGGCATCCGTCATGGAAGCTTACGGCGTTGAAGGCTGTGCACGCAAGATGAACATCCACGCCGTCACCACCGAGTGGAACCAGACGGTTTACGATGCATATGTCAACATGCTCCGCGGCACCACCGAGGCAATGTCCGCTGCAATCGCAGGCGTCGACTACCTCGAAGTCACCCCGTTCGACTATCCATTCGAAGTTCCCACCGACTTCTCGAACCGCATCGCCCGCAACGTCCAGAACATCCTCAAGGAAGAATCACACTTCAACAAGGTTGTCGACCCTGCTGCTGGCTCATACTACATCGAGAACCTCACCAACTCCATCGCAGACGCTGCATGGGCACTCTTCAAGAAGGTCGAAGAGGCTGGCGGATATGTCGCTCAGTTCAAGGCCGGTTTCGTCCAGGGCGAGATCAACGCTGTTTCCGCAAAGAAGGACCAGAACATTGCAAGCCGCAGGATGACCATCCTCGGTACCAACCAGTACCCCAACTTCCTCGAGAAAGCAGAAGAGAAGATCACCAAGGATATCGTTTCCCGCGAAGTCTATACCGAAATGGGCATGCCTATGGAATGCAAGGCTTGCAATGAGCCCATGGCAGAGCCTCTGAAGCCCTACCGCGGTGCCGAGGCAGTCGAGGCACTCCGTCTGGCAACGGACCGCAGCGGCAAGGAACCGAAGGCGTTCATGCTTACCTTCGGCAACCTGGCAATGTGCCGCGCACGCGCTCAGTTCTCATCCAACTTCTTTGCAGTTGCAGGTATCCGCAACATCGACAACAACCGTTTCGCTTCAATCGAGGACGGCGTAAAGGCAGCTCTCGAATCAAAGGCCGAAATCGTTGTCGCTTGTTCAGCTGATGACGAATATGCAGAAGCAGTTCCTCAGATCGCCGAGATGATCGGTGACAAGGCAATCGTAGTCGTGGCCGGTGACCCTGAGTGCCGTCCCGAACTCGAAGCAAAGGGCATCAAGAACTTTGTCAACGTAAGATGCAACGTCCTCGAAACTCTCAAGGGCTATCAGAAGATGTTGGGTATTAATGAACTTTAAAGAATCAGAGAAATGAGACCTAATTTTAAAGATATCAATTACGCAGGCGCAGCAGACAAGTGCTGCAGCAACAACTGTGAAAACTCGACACCTTGGGTGACCCCTGAAAAGGTTGAAGTCAAGTCCATCTATACCGCAGAGGATCTCGAAGGCATGGAGCACCTCAACTATGCAGCAGGTGTGGCTCCGTTCCTCCGTGGCCCTTACTCCACGATGTATGTCCAGAAGCCTTGGACCATCCGTCAGTATGCAGGCTTCTCCACTGCAGAAGAATCAAATGCTTTCTACCGCCGCAACCTCGCAGCAGGTCAGAAGGGCCTCTCGGTCGCATTCGACCTCGCAACACACCGTGGATACGACGCTGACCACCCGCGCGTAGTCGGTGACGTGGGAAAGGCAGGCGTTTCGATCTGCTCGGTCGAGGACATGAAGGTTCTCTTCGACCAGATTCCTCTCAACAAGATGTCAGTCTCCATGACAATGAACGGCGCAGTCCTTCCGATCATGGCATTCTACATCGTTGCAGGTCTGGAGCAGGGCGCAAAGCTCGAGGAGATGGCAGGTACCATCCAGAACGACATCCTCAAGGAGTTCATGGTCCGCAACACCTACATCTATCCGCCTGAGTTCTCGATGCGCATCATCGGCGACATCTTCGCATACACCTCCAAGTACATGCCCAAGTTCAACTCGATCTCAATCTCCGGCTACCACATGCAGGAAGCAGGTGCTACCAACGACATCGAGATGGCTTACACCCTTGCAGACGGTCTGGAATATCTCCGTACCGGTGTCAAGGCAGGCATCGACGTCGACGCATTCGCACCGCGCCTCTCATTCTTCTGGGCAATCGGCATGAACCACTTCATGGAGATCGCAAAGATGCGTGCAGCCCGCATGATCTGGGCAAAGCTCGTCAGCCAGTTCAACCCGAAGAACCCGAAGAGCCTCTCGCTCCGTACCCACTGCCAGACTTCCGGCTGGTCTCTCACCGAGCAGGATCCTTTCAACAACGTGGCACGTACCTGCATCGAGGCAATGGGCGCAGCTCTTGGTCACACCCAGTCACTGCACACCAACGCACTCGACGAGGCAATCGCACTTCCTACCGACTTCTCCGCGCGTATTGCCCGCAATACCCAGATCTACATCCAGGAAGAGACCAACGTATGCCGCTCGATTGACCCTTGGGCTGGTTCATACTATGTGGAAAGCCTGACCAACGAACTTGCACACCGCGCTTGGGAGCACATCGAGGAAGTCGAGAAGCTCGGCGGTATGGCAAAGGCTATCGAAACAGGTATTCCCAAGCTCCGCATCGAAGAGGCAGCTGCCCGCAAACAGGCACGCATCGACTCCGGCGAGGAGAAGATCATCGGCATCAACGAATTCCGTCTTGCACACGAAGATCCCATCGAGATCCTCGCAGTGGACAACACCAAGGTTCGCGAAAGCCAGGTGGCTCGTCTGAAGGAGCTCCGCGCAAATCGTGACGAGGCCAAGGTCCAGGCAGCTCTCGCAGCCATCACCAAGGCAGTCGAGACCAAGACCGGCAACCTGCTCGAACTTGCAGTCGAGGCAGCGAAGGTCCGTGCATCACTCGGTGAGATCTCCGACGCATGCGAAAAGATAGTAGGACGTTATAAAGCAGTTATCCGTATGAACACAGGTGTCTATTCTTCAGAAGTAAAGAATGATTCGGAATTCGAGAAGGCAAAGAAGATGGTCGCTGACTTCGCCAAGAAGGAAGGCCGCCAGCCTCGAATCATGGTTGCAAAACTCGGTCAGGACGGTCATGACCGTGGCGCAAAGGTCGTTGCGACAGGTTATGCAGACTGCGGTTTCGACGTGGATATGGGTCCGCTCTTCCAGACTCCCCAGGAGGCTGCAAAGCAGGCTGTCGAGAACGACGTTCACATCGTGGGCGTTTCCTCTCTCGCAGCAGGACACCTCACTCTCGTCCCTCAGATCATTGCTGAGCTCAAGAAACTCGGACGCGAAGACATCATCGTCGTTGTGGGCGGCGTCATTCCTGCACAGGACTATGACGAGCTGTATCGTGACGGTGCCATGGCAATTTTCGGCCCTGGCACAACGATCTCCACTTCCGTCATCAAGATGATGGAGCTTCTCAACCAGAAATTCGAATAACGGATTCTCTGATTTCAGATGAAAGGACGGCCATTCGGCCGTCCTTTTTTCATGTCCGCTCTCAAACAAGGAAGGGTGGCCATCCGGCCACCCTTCGGTGAAATGTAAATGTGCAATGTCACGACATCAGACTACGGTACGGGCGTAATGGAAGGCTTCCTGATTGTGTAGAGGACTGCCTTGCGGTTGCCCGTTGCAAGTGCGACATCCGGTCCGGTCGTGAAGGAGTAGATCGCGAAGCCCTGGGACAGGCGGTCCGAGTTGAATGCCTTTGCCGAATCCTTCAGCGTGAACACGTAGCCGTCGGCATCGTCGCTCCACTCGAAGGTGAAGTAGACGTCGTAGTTGGCATTGGTGCTGACTGAATAGTAGTTCGACGACTGGGCGTTGTTGCTGTAGTTGACGCAGAGATAGTGGTACAGGTCCTCGACCTGGCCGAGGTAAGTGCCGTTCTTGATGACGACTTCGCCAGTGGTCTGGTCTGCCGTGATCGGGATCGAGTAGCCGTGGAGACCGGTGAGGATGTACTTGCTCCTGTCGTTGCCGTCCATTGTCAAGGTGACGTCATCCTCCTTTGTGGTGGATTCCGACGAGCCGGTGAAGTACTTGAGCTTGTAGTTGCCCTCGAGCGAGAAGACCCAACCCTGTGCGATGATGTAGGTGATGTCGTTCGTTTCGGTCTTGATGACCAGCTTGGTGGAACGGTCTGCAGGCTTCCTGTTCTTGACCGCAGTGACCACGAGGTCGTTGCCCGACTGCTCCCATGAGATCCAATTGGCATCGCATTCCACGGTATAGTTGCCTATGCCCGTGATGTCAGCGTTGAATGAGCCGCCTCCCGGACTGACCGTCTCGTTGTTGAAGACGATGCCGAGCTGCTGGACGCAGACTTTGACGGTGCTGCCGCCGCAGGTGAGGAGGACGGTGGCTGAGCGTCCCGAGACGCTCTCGTTTGCCGTCACCGATACGTTGACGGTGTTGCCGCTGGTGGAGAGGGTGACCCAGGAGGAAGAGCAGGTTGCAGTGTAGGAACCTTCAGCCTTCACCTCGATGGTGCCCTGTGAAGCTCTCACCGGGAAGAGGACATCGGATTTGACCACCGATATCTTCGGATCGACCTTGTAGGGATTTACAGGTTCGATGTCCTGGCAGGCCATTGCAGCGAGTGCCGCAAGAGCCATGATGACGATGATGTTCAATGTTTTCTTCATGGCTTAGTTGATTTTGGTGAGAGAGCGGATGTATGACATGTTGTAACCGGTTCCGGCAGGATAGTAGTCGTTGAAGCCGTTGATGCTGCCGTCCCTGGTCGAAGATGACTGCGTGGTACCCTTGAACTTGTAGAAATAGAATGATGAGACAGTGTATGTGCCCCAGGCTCCGTTGTCGACAAACGCATAGACAGGGTTCGTCTCATCTCCGTTCCACTTGGTGACGATTCCGATGGTGGAGCCGTAGTTGATGTAGCCCTTGGCTGCATCCCAAGCCGTGCACCCGACGTAGTGGGTGTCGTCGCACTTGACGAATTCTCCGTCCTTGGTCAGCATCTGGGTGGCCCACAGGAGCGTGCCCTTGCCCTTGCTGTAGGTGAGGACGACGTCGTAGTTGCTGTTGAGACCCTTCATGAGGTATGAGGCGCCGTCGCCTGCGGGAACGAGTTGGACTTCGCAGTTGTACTGGGCGGAGTTGCCCCAGAGGAGCGTGTATCTGCCCTCATATGCCGAATACGGGCGGAAGCCCTCGGGGAACACTGCCTTGAGCGAAACGCTGCTTGCGCCGTCGTCAATGCAGTTCAGCTTTGAGCCGCCCTCAGCCACTTCGAAGTTCTGGAGCTTGAGGCCGCCGACCTCGATGGGAGCGTAGAGCCTGATGCCCTTGTCGGTAAGTGCATATGCGGCAGACTGGCTGTTGCCCTCGCTGTCGGTGTACTCGAGCTGGCGATAGTCGGTGTCGACCGTCCAGGTGACGTTCTCGGTGCCAACCTGACCGGTTGCGCCGGTCATGATGAAGAGCGACTCTGTCTGGGAAATGCCCTCGAGATACTGCTGGGCGTCGCCGGTGAACCTGCGAAGGTATACCTTGTTGCCCGTGCGTGAGCCGCGGAGTGTGATCAGGTCGTTCTCGGTCTTCACGATTACGTATTCGAACTCACCCTGATATGACTGGTACAGTGTCGGGCTCGGATCCGAGAAGAAGTGGATATGGGTGTTGTAGGTGTCGAAGATGATTACCGGACCATTGTCGTAGATCATCTTGTAGTAGGTGGTTTCAGCCTTGTCGTACAGCTCGCTGACGACGGTGACGTCGGTCTGCGTGAACTTGAGTATGGCACTGTATCCGCCGTAGCCCTGGGAAGGCTCCGGGAACATCTCGAACAGCCAGCCGTCTTCGGAACTTACGAGGACGCTCTGTGCTGTCTTGACTGCCTTCTGGAGTCTGACTGAAGCTGAATCTTCAAAAATGTCCTTCTGCTCGAAGAGACAGGACTGCATGCACATCAGGGCAGCAGTCAGTATTGCTATTGTAGTGATTCTTCTTTTCATGGCCTTGTGATTTAGTCGACGGATATGTCGGTGAGGTCAATCATTCCGGAAGCGACGTTTGCCTGACGGCCCTGGATCGAGTTGCGGAGCTTGTAGATGTCGATGCCCCAGGAATCCTTCATGTAGCTTTCGACAAAGTCAAGCTTTGCGTTGATCAGAGCGGCTGCTTCTGCTCCCGCCTGGTCCATCCAATCCTTCCACTGTGATTCGGGATAGCAGACGAACATTGAGAGCATCTCGGCAAAGTCCTCGGTGTGTGAATGCTGTGCATATGAGCTGATGAAGCCTCTCTGGAGGTAGCCGCTTGTAAAGTCGGAAGTGCTCCAAGCATCGGCCACGTAACCGGTGCCGGTGACGAACTGGAATCCGGTCGGCATGTCCTTGGTCTGGTTGAGGATGTGCGTGAACTCGTGGTGGACCGTCTTGAAGTAGTAGTGGTTCAGGGACGAGGGGCTGTCGACGTACAGATTGAGGAAGTTGACGCCGGCGAGCAGGATCTTGCGGCCGCCTTCCGCGGTACCGAGGATGTAGCTTCCGTTGTTCTTGTACTCCCAGTCGCCGATGCAGAAGATCATCTTCGGGAAGTGCGCCCTGGTGAAGTTGATTCCGCCGACCTCGTCGTAAGCCTCGAGACAGAGGTACTTGACCAGATGCGCGAGCATGATGGAGTTTTCGAAGTTGGCCGGCACGGTGTAGTAGTTGAGGTCGGACTCGATCTCCTCGTACCTGTATTTGAAGTCAAGGTTGTACGGAGTCACGAAATTGGCCTCGAGCCACTTGTCGAACTGATTGTAGTCGACGTCGTCGAGAGTGATGATGCTTTCGGGGTTCAGCGCCTCTTCCTTGCGGCAGGACGAGAAAGCCATGGTGAGAGCGGTCATCATCAATGCAAAAAGTAATATGTTTCTTTTCATGGCCGTTTCGTTTATTTGTTGCGTGGGTTAGGTTTCACACCAGCCTCGAGGACCTTGGTGGAGAGCTGCATTGCACGGCGAGGGTCATCCTTCGACAGCACGTCGGTGCGTTCCTCGGGAATGCCCGATGCTGTCATCGTACGACGGATGATCTCTATGCCGTAACGCTTGACGTCGAACCAGCGGATGCCCATCGGCATGCACTCGACGCGTCGCATTCCGAGAATGCAGTGGAGCATGCACTCCTGGGTGCTGCCCTCGGCATCGATCGCGAAGCCCGGATTGAGGTGCTTCTTGAGAGTTGACTCCTTGCCTTCGATGTCGGAGTAGGAGTAGTCGATGGCATTGTAGAAGTTGGTGATCATCTCTGCCGTGAGGGTCTTCTTGTTCTTCATCTGGTTGTCGACCCAGAGGTTCATGTCCGCGAGGGCCTTGTCATAGTCCTTGAGGAGGATGTATGCCTCGGCGCGGTTGAGCAGACACTCATCGGCCGAGAAGGCAGGGTAGACGGTGCGGTTGTAGCCGATGCCGGCAACTGCATCCGTGTACTCGAAGAGGTAGGGGAGTCTCCAGAAGACGTTGTACTCACGGTTGGTGCCTGAGTATGACTTGATCGGGAGATAGTAGTCGTTGTTGGTTCCCCATACGTTTGTCGTCTTTGCTGTCTCGTTGACTGCCAGATAGTTGCCGTGAGCGTACTTCTTGTTGGTCGTGTAGGGACCGAAGGTCGTGCCCATGGTGGAGTATGCGGTCAGGAGGAGCAGGTTGCAGTTGAGGTTCGCATTGATGTACTCGTTGGAGTATGCCGCGAAGCTGCTGGTCATGCCTGCCACTTCGGAGTAGTTGCGGAGCATCGTCTTGGGCGCTGCGCCGAGGCAGAGGTCTGCATACTTGATGCACTCTTCCCACTTTTCGTAGTAGAGGTAGAAGCGTGCCGCGAATGCATAGGCTGCCTTGGGGTTGAAGTGATACTTCGGAACGGTGTAGTAGGAGTCGCCGATGAGCTTGAGGCCTTCCTGAATGTCGCGGTCGATCTTTGCGTAGACGCCTGCCACGTTGCCTCGGTCATAGTCCGGGTCGAGCTGGGTTTCCGGAGCTTCCATATAGGTGATTCCAAGGTCGGTGCCGCTGGTCGCGGTATTGTAGTTCATGCAGAAGATGTTGACGAGGATGAAGTGTCCGTATGCGCGGCACATCAGGGCTTCGCCCTTCTCCTCGAGCATCGATGCGGTCCATTCGCCGCCGTTCTCCTCGGCAATGTTGTCGAGTGCCTGGAGGGCGTGGTTTGCCGCCGAGATTGCCGAATAGCATGATTCCCATACCCTTTCAGGAGATTCGTTGTTCGATTCGGTCACGTCTTCCCAGTGGTAGACCTGGTCGATGAACCTCGAAGCGACATAGGTATTGTGATACTCGTCGACATTGTCGGACGAAAGCTCGGCTATGAGCATGTAGTCATTTTCCGGGTATGCCGAAGTGAGAAGTTTCTGAACCTTCTCTTCGGTGTTGATGGTTGCTCGGTTGTCCGGCATCACGTCGAGGAACTTGTCGCAGGAAGCGAGAGTAAGCGCTGCTGTTGCGATTGCGCAAAAAGCAAAAAATATGTTCTTTTTCATGATTCCCTTGTTTTAGATGCCCAGCTTGAGTGTGAAAGTGAACTGCTTCGGAACAGGTACGGCGACGCCGCCGGTGTTGAAGAACTCAGGATCCTGTCCGTTGAGCTTCTTGTCTGCATAGAGCAGGAAGAGGTTGGTTGCCTGGACCTTGACGCTTGCGCTGCTGAGGCCGAGCTTCTTGACGAATTCCTTCTTGATGTCGTAGTTGACGGAAACTTCCTTCAGACGAATGAAGTCGCCCTTCGCGATGCGCTCGGTGGAGTAGTTGTATGCGTTGTATGCATATGAGAGATGTGTGTCGTTCTGGTTCTGGCGGGTGGATGCGATCACGGGGATCGTGGTGTACTCCTCGTCGCCGGGAGCAACCCAACGGTTCTTGAACTCCCTCGGAGTGGACGACAGGTCGCTGTACTTTCTCTTGAAGACAGGGTCCAGACGGACTACGTTGCCGAATGAGTAGGTGATGAACACGTTGAACGTGAATCCCTTGAACTTGAAGATGTTGCCGAATGAGCCGATGTCAGTGGGATCGGCGCTTCCGGAATATTCGAGGAACTTGAGCTTCTCGGGGTCGGTGGTCTGGAAGTAGATGTCCGAAACCGAGATGTTGTTGTCCTGGTCAAGGAACGTGGGAAGACCCTCTTCGTTGAGTCCCTTGAACGGGATGGAGAAGATCGCGCGTACGGGATAGCCTTCCTGAGCGAAACCGTTGCCGCTGACAAGGTCGATTACTCGCTTCGATGTCTTGAGCTCGGTGACCACGTTGTGGTTGTGGGAGTAGATGAAGTTGGTCGTCCAACTGAAGTTTTTGGTCTCGATGTTCTTCGTGGTCAAGGTGAGTTCGACGCCGTCTGACTTCATTGATGCGATGTTTCCATATTTCTGGACCTCGCCGCCTTCACCGCCGGTGTTGGCAAGACCGATGAGGTCGTAGTTGTTGCGGGTGTACCAGTCTGCCTCGAGGTTGATGCGGTTGTGTGCGAAACCGAGGTCGACGCCGATGTTGAGCTCGTGCTTCTTCTCATAGGTCAGGTCGCTGTTCGCGAGGGACCTGATGTAGAGCTGGGTCTCCTTGACGTCGGTGAACGGACGCCATGGATTGTCGGAGCCGATGACGACGAACGAGTTGGTGACGTTCGACGGGCCGCGGTCAGCCGTCAGGGAGTAGGATGCCTTGAGCGACATGTGGGAGACTGCGGGCTGGAGGTTGGTGAACCATTCCTCTTCGTGGACGTTCCATGCGCCGGAGACGTTCCAGGTGGGAAGCCAGCGCGCGGAGCGGCTCATGCCGAGCTTGTTCGTGCCTTCGTAGCGGATAGTGCCGTTGATCGTGTAGCGGCCCTTGTAAGAATAGGTGCCGTTTGCGAAGAATGCCGCGCTGCGCTCGTGGCGGTTCACAAGGGTGTAGTATTCGGAGTTCTCTTCGGAACTCTTCTTGAACATGCGGTAGTCGTATGATGCGATTTCGCCCATGTCATACTGCATGCCCCATCCGCGGAACCATGTGGAGTGGCGGTCGACGCTGTTGGTCTCCATACCGCCGTAGAGGTTGAGGATGTGCTTTTCGTTGAATACGTCGTTGTAGCTTGCGGTGGCACGGAAGTCCCATCCGAACATGTCGCGGTCAGTCCTCTCGTAGATGCCGCCGTTGGGCATGACGCTGACAGGAAGGGCGTAGATGTCATCCGGGTCCGTGTAGAGGAACGAGTTGTTCTTGCGGATGGTGGACGTCGTCATGATCCTGTAGGCCTGTGCCTGGTTGGATTCGTCGAGAATGTAGTGTTCCTGCGACGTCGCCGAGCTCTTGACTGCTCCCATCACTGCGAGTTCCACCTTCTTGACGGGCTTGTACTTGAGCTCGCCGTGGAGGCGGAAGTCCATGACCTTGAGGTCCATGTAGTTGTTCTCAAGTTCGTTGAAGATGTTGAACGGAGCGTAGTTGCGGGTGTAGAACTCGTTGGGGTCGAGCGTGCGCGAAGTGTTGAGCGCGTATGAGTACGGGTTGATGTCGAAGTCTCGCTTCACCTCGCCCGTAACTGCGTTGATGCTCGATGAGAGTGTTCCAGGAGCCTTTTGCTTACGGTAGGATGCGTTGGACGCGAGGTTGAGGGTGACCTTCTTGCTGATGTTGTAGGTCGTGTTGACGTTTGCGGTGTAGCGCTGCACTGAACTCTGGAGCGTCCAGCCCGGATCCTGCATCGCGGAAAGGGAAGCATAGAACTGTGCCTTGTCGGTACCCGAGGAGATCGAGACCGAGTGGTTGTGCTGCAGGGAGTTGGTGAACAGGCCGTCGAACCAGTCGGTGTTGCGGTACTCGGCTTCGCGCAGGTATGCCGCTTTGGCCTCCGGAGTGTTTGCAAGCGCGAACTGTCCGGTGGTCTCGTCATACTGGCTGAGCATCTGGTACATCTTGCCGTAGACGCCGCTTTCGGACTTGTTGGCGGTCTCTGCGTAGTTGAGGTAGCCCTTCTGCTGGAGTTCCTGGTAGACCGACATCTGGTCCTGTGAGTTCATGATGTTGAAGGTGTTGTAGCTCGGCTTCAGGCGGAATGTGTATTCGCCCGTGTAGCTGATGCGGCTTGTGCCGGATGAACCCTTCTTCGTGGTGATTACGATGACGCCGGCCATTGCGCGGGCACCGTAGATGGAAGTTGCGGAACCGTCCTTGAGGATCTGGAAGCTTTCGATGTCGTCCGAGTTGAGGCCTGCGATGGCGGAGGAGAGGAGGGTGGCTGCATCACCGGACGAAAGCTCGTCGGCGCTGATGTCGGTCACATCTTCCATGATCACGCCGTCCACGACCCACAAGGGTTTCGAACTGCCGTAGATTGATGTTGCACCGCGGACGCGGATCTTTGGAGCGGTACCGAAGGTACCTGACACGTTCTGGACAGAGACACCTGCGGCGCGGCCCTCGAGTGACCTCGAGATGTCGGCGATACCGCTGATCTTGGCATCTTCGGCAGAGACTCTTGTGGTGGAACCAGTGAAGAGTCGCTTGTCCATCTTCTGCATACCGGTCACGACAACCTCCTCGAGCATCTCCGAGTCGGAACTCAGAGCTACCGAAACATTGGGCTGTACTGCGACCTCCTTCGTCTTCATGCCGATGTACGACACGACGAGGGTCTTGGCTGATGACGGCACGTCCAGTCGGAACCTGCCGTCCACGTCAGTGACGGTGCCGACCTTGGAGTCCTTCACGAATACGGAGGCTCCGATCACCGGCAAGCCGTCTTCTTCAGCGGTTACGACACCACGCACCGTGACGGTCCCTTGAGCAAAGGATGCCACGGCGATGAATGTCATCATAACCGTGAATAACAGTTTCAGTTTTTTCATAAAATATATAGGTTAAATTGAGCGTTGCAAATTGTTCACATCAACTCAAGTTACAAAAATAGAAAAAATAAGCTCAAGTATTGTATGCGACAATACATGTTTTTACCATCTCTTGCATGGAAAATGACAAGATGTGGAAAGCGTTGGCCGATGATGAGCTAATGTGCTGAATGTAGGTCGTTTATATAAGCATTCGGCTTCCGGGTCGCTGGTCGGTGGCCAGCCTTGGCATCCGCTTCCATATGGGAAGGCATGTCCAATCCGGTTGTCCGCCCTCGCCCGGGAGGAAAATTCCGTGATTTGGCCGGGCAAAAAATGTTGCCGTTTTGAGAAAAATTACTATTTTTGTTAGTTAAATGGCAGATTATGGGAAAGAATCTGTAATTGGAAACGACATAACTTTTATAACTATTTATTAACCAAACCATTTTCCTAATGAAAAGATTAAAGACGATCGTCACTCTTCTTTTGGCTGTCGTTTTGTGCCAGAATGCCTTGGCTCAGAACATCACAGTAAAGGGAAAAGTGACTGACAACGCCACCGGCGAACCTGTGGCGTTCGCATCAATTCAGGTGAAGGGCACGATTACCGGTACCGCCACAGATGCCGACGGCAACTATGTGATGGAGGTTCAGAAGAATGCCACTTTGATTTTCAGTTCGATCGGTTACGTCACACAGGAAGCGGCTGTCGCAGGTCGCGGCGTGATCAACATCCTCCTCGCTCCTGATTCCGAGGCTCTCGACGATGTGGTCGTCGTCGCCTACGGTACCGCAAAGAAGGAATCCGTGACTGGTGCCATCTCGACAGTCAAGTCGGAAGCCATCAGCAAGCGCCCGGTAACCAGCGTTACCAACGTGCTGGAAGGCATGTCCACTGGTGTGCTCGCACTCCCCGGAGGCGACCCCGGTGATGCTGCTTCCATCCGTATCCGCGGTGTCGGTTCAGTGACCGGCAGCAACTCGCCCCTCTATGTCATCGACGGCGTTCCTTTCGGTGGCAACATCGCCGACCTCAACCCCAACGACATCGAGAGCCTGACCGTCCTGAAGGACGCTACCTCGGCTGCCCTCTACGGCAACCGCGCTTCGAACGGTGTGATCATGATCACGACCAAGCGCGGCAAGAGCGACAAGGTGGGCCTTTCGGTCAGCATCAATCAGGGTGTGTACAACAGGGCAATCCCCGAGTACGACAAGGTGAACGCCCAGGAATTCATGCAGGTCTTCTTCACGGGCTACATGAACAACCTCATCGGCAGCTCCGGCATGACGAAAGAGGCTGCAATCGCCGACATGCGTACGAACCTCACCACCTATCTTGGTGATTACAACATCTTCAATGTCCCCACTGCTGAACTGTTCGATGCAAGCGGCAAGTTCAATTCATCGGCAACCATCCTTCCCGGCTATGACGACCTGAACTGGTGGGACTACACCATGCGCAACGGCTACCGTCAGGACTACAACGTGAGCGGTTCCGGCGCTTCCGAGAAGAGCAACTACTACTTCTCCCTGGGTTACCTCGACGAGGAAGGCCAGACTGTGAACTCCGACTTCACCCGTTGGACCGGCCGCGCCAACGTCAGCGTCACCCCTGTCAAGTGGCTGAAGGCCGGCGCCAACATCGCAGCCAGCTGGCAGACCCAGAACTACCGCAGCACGTCTGCGACGGCTTATGCGAACCCGCTGTACCAGGCTCATGTCATGGCTCCGATCTACCCGGTGCACCTTCACAACCCGGACGGCAGCTACCTGCTCGACGGTGAGGGAAACAAGCAGTATGATGCCGGCGAGCTCTACAGCCGTCCCCAGTACAACGCACGCTGTGCAATCTGGGAGGCCGAGCTCGACACCCGCTTCAACCAGCGCGTGACCACTTCCGCACAGGCTTTCACGGACATCACCTTCCTGAAGGACTTCACTCTCTCGATCAAGGGTGACATCAGCCTGCGTACCGACATGGACCGCACATACAACAATGCCACCATCGGTGACGGCAAGGGCGCCAACGGACGTACCAGCCGCACCAACTACCTCTACAGGAACTACACATTCCAGCAGCTGCTCAACTGGCGTCACAGCTTCGGCGACCATACCCTGGAGGCTTTGGCCGGTCACGAGAACTACTTCTACAACTACGAATACCAGTACAACTACAAGCAGGACGAGACCATCCCCGGTGGCCGTGAGCTTGACAACTTCAACTCGATGACATCCATGTCCGGATATCAGTCCGGCTATCGTCTCGAGAGCTACCTCTCTCGCGTGAAGTACGACTACCAGAACAAGTACTTCCTCGAGGGTAGCTTCCGCCGCGATGGTTCATCCCGTTTCCACGAGAGCAACCGTTGGGGTAACTTCTGGAGCGTAGGTGCAACGTGGGCTCTCGGCCGCGAGGCATTCATCAAGGACCTCGGCTGGGTCGACAACCTCCGCTACCGCGTTTCCTACGGTCAGGTAGGTAACGATGCTGGTACGGGCTACTACGGCTACATGGCACTCTATGGACTTGGCTCGAAGTACGGCGGAAAGGCTGCTTCCTACAAGTCACAGAACGAAGCGGCCGACCTCGTATGGGAGTCCGAGAACTCCTTCAGCACCGCCCTTGAAGGCCGCCTGTTCGACCGCCTGAACTTCACGGTCGAATATTTCAACAAGGTGACCAAGGACCTGCTCTTCGACGTGGAGCACCCGACTTCAGTCGGTGGCATCTCCGGAAGCGACGTTACGACTGCAACGACCCAGAACATCGGTTCTGTCCGCAACTACGGCGTCGAGGTCAGCCTGGACGTTGACATCATCAAGACCCGCGACTTCGTATGGAACTTCGGCGTGAATGCTACCTGGATGAAGAACGTCATCCTCAAGCTCCCCGAGACCGACATCACCAACTATGACGGTCTTCAGAATGCAATGCGCAACGGCACCAAGCTCTGGGCTGAGGGTCACGGCATCTATGACTGGCACCTTTACCAGTATGCCGGCGTAGACCAGATGACAGGTCTCGCACTCTACAAGATCGATGACGAGAAGTATTACATTCTCGATCAGAACAAGACCGGTGACCGTTGGGATGAGGAATCCAAGCAGTTGGTCCACGACTATGCGAAGTCTCAGGTACCTGCAGAATACAGCACCGTCATCAACGGTGAGGAATATGTCCTGAACACCACCTACGCAAAGCGTGACTGGGCAGGTTGCTCGCTCCCGAAGGTTTACGGAAGCTTCAACACCGACATCCGTTGGAAGAACTTCAGCTTCTCCGCTCTCTTCACATACTCCCTCGGCAGCAAGTGCCTTGACTACGCATATCAGGACCTCATGTCCGTCTCGACAGGCCCTCACTCATATCACGTCGACCTGCTCAACTCATGGAGCGAAGCACCTGCCGGCATGACTGAGACCTCTGCAGACCGTATCAGCACCACTGCAACTCCTCGCATTGACGGCTATTGGAACACCTACACCAATGCTACTTCAACTCGTTTCCTGGTCAGCGGCAACTACCTGATCATCAAGAACGTCAATCTGGCCTACAACTTCCCTCGCCGCCTTGTCAACAGCATCGGCCTGGCAGGAGTCAGCGTCAGCGCTTCCGTCGACAACCTCTGGACTTTCACTGCCAGGAAGGGTATGAACCCTCAGCAGGCCTTCAGCGGTCTGATCTACGGCTCCTATGTCAACACTCCGCGCGTCGGCACACTCGGCGTGAAAGTTAATTTCTAATGCAAGATTTAAATATGACGAATATGAAAAAGATTTCCATCATAGCTATCGCACTTGCACTCCTCGTCTCTTTCGGCTGTTCGAAAGAATACCTGGAAACCTATCCTACAGACAGCACTTCGCCGGGAACGCTCTTCGAATCCGCTGATGCTGCCGCCGTGGCCGTCAACGGCCTCAACAAGCTGATGCGCCGCCAGTATGGTGCCTATGGCCAGGGCTACAACGGTGAAGGCACTGTCCGCCTCTATATCGGCGACTATCTGGGCAACAACCTGATGAAGGGCAACTCCACGGGCTTCCTCAACTCTGCCAACGGCAACCTCTATACTTCCAATACTGCATCGCTCGGTTCGTATGCATGGTATTACTATTACATGGTGATCGGCAATGCAAATACGATCCTTCGCAACATCGATGAAGCTCAGGGTTCCGACGGTGACAAGGCATACATCAAGGCACAGACTCTCTGCTATCGTGCATATTGCTACTTCAACCTCGTGCAGATCTACGGTCGCCGCTGGTCTGACGGCTCCGACAAGCCTTCCTGCGTACTCCGTCTGACAGGTGAGGAGGAAGACAATCTTGACCGTGCCACTTCCGGCGAAGTATACAAGCAGATCTATGCAGACCTCGACGAGGCCATCACCCTGTTCAACAAATCCGGCAAGGCAAACAGTCGCAGCAACGCATACACCATGGACCTTGACGTCGCATACGCAATCTATGCACGCGTCGCCCTCACCCGCGAGGACTGGAACAATGCCCTCAAGTATGCTCAGCTCGCACGCAAGGACTATCCTCTCATGAGCGTAGCCAATGAGAAGGCAGGTTTCTGCGAGCCGACCAGCGAGTGGATCTGGTACCAGTACGGTGCTGAAGACGAGACTCTGTACTACTATGACTATTTCGCATACGCTGCATACAACGCTGCTGCTTCGACTGTCCGCAACTATCCTCTCCTGATCAGCCGCGAACTGTTCGACAAGATTCCTGCAACTGACATCCGCCGCAGCTGGTGGCTTGACCCTGCCGGATATGAAGGCACCTTCAACACCAACACCATGAAGGCAAGCGCACAGACCTCGAAGAACAAACTCTGGGTCTATGGCCAGGACTATGCGACAAAGGAAGGCCGTGCAGGCATCCTCAGCAACTCTTGCGTGTTCGCTTACATGAACTTCAAGGTCAAGAACTTCGCACAGCCGGGTATCGGTCACCTCTGTCTGTTCCGCTCATCCGAGATGCTTCTCACCGAGGCTGAGGCTCAGTATCGTTTGAACAACGAGGCTGCAGCAAAGGCTCTCCTCGTCGAGCTGAACGCAACCTCAAAGCGTGACCCTTCCTATACCTGCACCGCTTCGGGCGCAGCCTTGATGGATGAGATCAAGTTCTACCGCGGCGTCGAACTTTGGGCTGAAGGCTTCAACTGGTTCGACCTCAAGCGTTGGGGCGACGGCATCAGCCGCAAGACCTATGCAAACGGCGGCAACTGGATGAGCCAGTACGCTGTTTCCTTCGGTCCCAACGAAAAGAACAATTGGACCTGGATCATCCCGCGCAACGAGACTGACTACAACAAGGGCATCAGCACGACCGCAAACTAAGCGATTGTAGAGATACCAAACTGAGAGGGAAGGGGATATGAATCCGCTTCCCTCTTTTTTTGGAGCCCAGATTTCTGGGCTCCATTTTTGTGTCGTGGCGCAGTTGCCGGAGACTAGGGAAACGTCACGCGGACGGAATAGGGCACGCCGTTCAGGACGTCGGTGCGGCCCGTGTATTGCGTGCCGTAGAATGTCTCATGGCTTTCGACGGTCGTATCGCAGAAGACCGAGATGTAGAGCTTGCCCGGTTTCGGATTGCGGATGAGGATGGATTTCTTCACTCCGAGGGAGATGTTGCGGAAGTCGGCGGTGTCCATGAATGCGAAGCCCTCGTGGCGTGCGAAGAGATACAGGTCGTAATCGCTCCATCCCTTTTCGGGGTCAAGGTCGATGCGCAGGCTCTCCACGCCCTCGGGGACATCGACCGTGAAGTGGTGGTACTGCTTGTCGCCTATGCGGGTGAATTCGGGAAGGCAGTCCTCCGTGGTGCGGTCCATCGTGCGCGCCTCGCCCGGCACAAGCTCGCCCTTGACCATGGGCTCGCCGTTGCCGTCCATTGCGTAGAGCACCAGTGCGGCCATCAGGTCGAGCCTCTCGTCGGTGCACTTGCTCTCGGGATGCGAACCCATCGCGATGACGCGTCCGCTGCGGCTGTCCTTCTTGTAGGCCCAGCAGCTCACCTCCCTGTGGACGGGAACCTTCAACTTGAAGGTGTCGGCGTCGAAGAGCAGCAGGGGCTCGGTGCCTTCGGGCGCATTGCCGTCATTGCAGGCATAGCAGCCGTTGTTGTGGTAGACGCTGTCCACGTAGTGGTCGCCGCCGAAGTCGAAGTAGTTGAGAAGCGGGCTTTCCTCGGGCACGAACATGCCCGTGTAGGAGTCGTTGATGCCTGTGGTCACGCCATAGCCGCCCGGCCAGATGTCGAGGTATGCCCTGCGCACTTCCGTCTCGACGGTGTCCAGATATCGGCCGACAAGGAATGCCCCTGCGCATGAGCCGACATAGCTGCCTCCGTTGGCGATGTACTTGCGGATCGCCTCGCGGCCCTCTTCGGTGAGGGAGCGCCCGTGCTGGGTGGCGAGCCCGCCGTTGACATATATCATCCTGAAGCGGGGTTCGCCGTCGGGGTAGAGCAGGATGCCGTTGCGGTCGATGTCGGAGCCGACGATCATCGAGTTTTGCATCAGAGTGTCGAGATATGTGAGGTCCTTGGTCGCGGCGGAGGTGACCTTCTCGAGCGAGAGGCCCAGGTAGCGCGCCACCGGCAGGTCCTTCTTGGATGTGAGCCTTACGCCTCCGTCCATGAATATGTCCTTGTAATATCCTTTGCTGTTGTCCTGCGCTCCTGCTGCCGTGCAGATCGAAAGGAGCACCAGCGCCATGGCTGCGATTCGGTAATGTCTCATGATATATGTTGCGTGTTGTATTCCCGTTGTCCAAAGATACGACAAAAAAGTGAGAGTTCCGTCATGTCATCGGGAGTCCGGTCCGCCTCGCACGGCATGGCGCCGTGTCCAAGATGAGATGCAATGGCTGATCCAGATGGAGAAGTTGGCGGCATCTTGCCTTGAATACGGACTTTTATTGTTATATTTGTAGATGTATCGACTTTGACGACATATCATAACCCATACCATGAAAAAACTTCTGACTATTGCGATCGTCGCATTCTTTGCGATCTGCATTGCAGGCTGCGACAGCGTGCCTGCGACTGACAATCCCGACGAGCAGGCTGCCTATGCGCTTGCCGGGCGAATCCTGCCCTCAAAGGCCGGCAGCTTCATCTTCGAGGTTGCCCCGAAGCCCGAGGAGTTCACCCACGATGACTTCTTCCGCATCGAGCAGCGCGGCAACAAGATTGCCATCCAGGGCAACAATGCCAACTCGATGGCCGTCGGTCTCAACCATTACCTCAAATATTACTGCAACGTGGAGGTCGGCTGGTTCGTCTGGGATACCTTCAAGATGCCGTCCCGCCTTCCGAAGGTGGAGGAGCCCGTCTGCGTGGAGGCCCGCGTCGACAAGCGTTTCTTCCTGAACTACTGCACATACGGCTACACGATGCCCTGGTGGCACTGGGATGAGTGGGAGCACTTCATCGACTGGATGGCGCTCAACGGCGTCAACCTGCCGCTGGCCATCACGGGCCAGGAATCCATCTGGTACGAGATATGGACCGAGCTGGGACTCAGCGACGAAGAGGTGCGCAACTACTTCACCGGTCCGGCCCACCTGCCGTGGCACCGCATGCAGAACATCGACCGCTGGGGAGGCCCGCTGCCCGTTTCCTGGCTCGAGGGACAGAAGGAGCTCCAGAAGCATATCGTTGCGCGCGAGCGCGAGCTCAACATGAAGCCGGTGCTCCCTGCGTTCGCAGGCCATGTGCCGCGCGAACTCACCCGCCTCTATCCGGACGCGAACATCAAGCAGCTCGAGGCCTGGGCCGGCTACTCGGACGAGTACGCATGCAGCTTCCTCGATCCCGAGACTGAACTCTATCCCGAGATCCAGAAGAAGTTCGTCGAGAAGGAGACCGAGATCTACGGCACCGACCATGTCTACGGCATCGACATCTTCAACGAGCTCATGCCGCCGAGCTGGGAGCCCGAATACCTGGGCCGCGTGAGCCGCCAGGTCTACGAGTCCCTCGAGAAGGCTGATCCCCAGGCAACCTGGCTGCAGATGGGCTGGCTCTTCTACAACGAGCGCAAATACTGGCTCAACGACCGCGTGGAGGCTTACCTTACGTCATTCCCCGTCGAGAAGCAGATCATGCTCGACTACTACTGCGAGCGCCAGGAGGTCTGGCAGAGGACCGAGAAGTTCTTCGGTGTTCCCTACATCTGGTGCTACCTTGGCAACTTCGGCGGCAACACGATGCTCTGCGGTGACCTGAACGACATAAACGGCAAGATTGAGAACACCTTCGTCAACGGAGGCGACAACTTCTCGGGCATCGGTTCGACGCTCGAGGGCTTCGACTGCAATCCGTTCGTCTATCAATACATCTTCGAGAAGGCATGGAACCTTCCCCAGCACCAGGATGTCGCCCTCTGGACGGAAAAGCTTGCGGACCAGCGCTTCGGTAAGGTGGACGAGAATGCCCGCGCAGCATGGAAGATGCTCATCGACAGCATCTACACGCTTCCGAGCCGTCCCGGCCAATGCCCGATGATCAACATCCGTCCGACCTTTGGCAAGTTCCGCACCTACTATGCGAATCCACGCATCAGCTACGAGAACAAGAGCCTTGCCGAGGCTCTCGGCCTGATGATCAAGGCTGACGGCAGCAGCCATTCCTACATGTTCGACCTGGCCAACCTTACGCGCCAGCTGCTTTCAAACTATTTCCTGACAGTCTTCCGCGATTATGAGCAGGCATACAACGACCGTGACCGCGAAGCGATGGCGAAGAAGCAGGCCGAGCTCGTGGAGATCCTTGACGATGTCGACCGTGTCGTCGGCAGCCAGACCTATTTCCTTGTCGGAAAATGGATTTCGGATGCACGCGGCTGGGGCGCGACGCCTGAGGAGGCAGACTATTTCGAGAGCAACGCCCGCAACCTTCTCACCACATGGAGCGACAAGGACATGCTGCTCAACGACTATGCGAGCCGCACATGGCAGGGCTTGACGAGCACCTTCTACAAGGTCCGCTGGACGATGTTCTTCGACGCTGTCAATGCCGCGCTGGAAGCAGGGGAGGAGTTCGACGACGCCCACTACGACGTCTACAAGGACGAAGTCACCACTTATGAGAAGCAGTGGTGGGATGAGCGCCTGGGTGAATTCCCGTCAGTTCCCGTCGGAGATTCCAAGAAGATGGCTTCTGAACTCTATGAGAAGTACAAGGACAGGATATAGTCCCGCGATACTGCTCATATGAAACAATGGAGGCCGGCTCGAAGGAGCCGGCCTCTCTTTTTTCAACTGCTGATGTGGCAGCCGTGGTTCCAATCCCTTACCTCGGCTCCCTTTCGGTGCCGACCGAAACGGCGATCGTACGTCCCATATGTTCTGCTCCGTTGAGCGCTGCTATGGCCGCTTTTGCTTCATCTTCGTTGCTCATCTCTACGAAGCCGTATCCGCGTGAGCGGTGGGTCTCGTGGTTGACGATTATCCTGGCTGCATCAACTTTGCCATATGGAGTAAAAAGGTCGATCAGGTCTTCCTTCCTGGCCTTGAAATTCAGGCCGCTGATGAAAATTGTCATATCTTGATGGTTAAGTAATGTATTACAAATATAAATATTTTTGGATTCAAATACAATGATTGTAAACAATATTGAACAATATTGTGGAAATTGTTAATTTGTAATCGGGAAAAGTCAAATGTCCCCGATGATTTCCACGACGGTGTTCAGCAGTTGGAGCGCCTTGTACAGCAGAGTGGCGGAAAGCTCTCCCGCATGCGGGATCGGGGAGGTGATGACGGCGACCACGACAAGGTACATGATGGCGCCGGTCAACGGCACTGTGAGCAGGTTGGTTACCATGAAGAAGATGGGGAACGTGCCGAAATTGAGCAGTGACAGCGGGCCGGTGAAGAGCTGGCAGGAGATGGCGACGGCCATGCAGTTCCAGCACCAGGTCAGCAGTCGGCTGCGGGTGGAAAGCAGCCCCTTGAGCCGGGGATAGAGGGTGAAGAGCGCGAGGCAGGCGCAGAACGACAGCTGGAAGCTCACGGAGCGCGGCGCCTCGGGGTTGAAGAGGGTGATTGCCAGCGCTGCCGCGGAGAGGGAGGTGAGCCCATCCCTTTCGGTGTTGATCGCGCCCGATATCTCGTGGATGGTGATCATCAGCGCCGCCCGGGATATCGACGGCCCCAGTCCGGTGACCACGGCGAAGCACCAGAGGAGGGCGAGCGTGAAGAGGCTCCGGATGCGCTGCATGGCGCGGCTGCCGCCGATGAAGAAGAGCATCAGGGAGATGATTTTGTATAGGATGCCCACGTGCAGCCCGGAGAGGGCCAGGAGGTGCATCGCGCCGCTTGCCTTGAAGTCGTTTTTCAGCTCGCGGCTCACTTCGCTGCGGTCGCCGACCGTGAGTGCCTTGAGTATGGCCCTTTCGTCTCCTTCGGGTATCAGTGCGCCGATGCGGTCGGATGCCTCCTGCTTGAGGAGGGCGGCCCCGGCCTTCAGCGCCGTGGTGCCATCGTTCCCGCCCGGCATGCGACCTGTCTGAACGCCGGCAGCGCCGAGCATCAGCAGCGCGGCGGCCACGGCTGCGGTGCGGCGTGTGAGAAGCGCAGTCAGCGCGAATGCGGCGGCGAGCGCGAGATAGAGCAGGGGAGGGAAGGTCAGCAGCCCGCCGAGGGCGTTGCCGGCCAGGAATGTCGCAGTGACGGCCACAAGTCTTCTACCTTTCATCATGTCTCCCCTTCACGACGCTTGTGCGGCGTCTTTGCTTCTGCAAACATAGTAAAAATATAGGTATGGACAATGTGCGATGTGCATATCCGCAACTTGAGATGTCTTTTTTGCTTATTCTCTCCCAATTGATTAACTTTGCTAGATTATATATTATTGTTAATAACTGACAATCAATTTGATAATATGATTATTCTCGTTTTGAACTGCGGAAGCTCCTCATTGAAGTACCAGGTACTCGACATGAAGAGCGAGTCTGACTATTCGCTTCTGGCCAAAGGTCTGGTCGAGCGCATCGGTGAACCGATGGGTGTTCACAACCACACTGTCACCGGACAGGACAAACATGTCGTCGAAAAGCCCATGCCTGACCATACCGAAGGCATCAAGAGCGTGCTCGAGATGATCACCGACCCCGTTCACGGCGTGCTCAAGTCGCTTGCCGAGGTCGATGCCGTTGGACACCGCGTGGCCCACGGCGGAGAATACTTCTCCCACAGCGTGAAGGTCAACGAGCGTGTCATCGAGGACATCGAGAAGTGCTGCGAGCTCGCTCCGCTCCACAACCCTGCAAACCTGCTCGGCATCCGTGCCGTCGAGACCCTCATGCCCGGCACGCCCCAGGTGGCTGTCTTCGACACCTCCTTCCACCAGACGATGCCCGACTACGCATACATGTATTCGCTTCCCTACGAATACTACCTCAAATACAAGCTCCGCCGCTACGGCTTCCACGGCACCAGCCACGACTTCGTGGCCAAGAAGGCCTGCAAGCTTGTCGGCATGGACATCCGCGACTCCAAGATCGTGACCTGCCACCTCGGCAACGGCAGCTCCGTCACCGCCGTCTGCAACGGCAGGAGCGTCGACACGTCGATGGGCTTCACTCCGCTCGAGGGCGTCACGATGGGCACCCGCTGCGGCAGCGTGGATGCGGGAGCCGTCATCTTCCTCCAGGAGAAGGAGAACCTCGATGCGGCCGGCATCAACGCTGTGCTCAACAAGAAGAGCGGCCTTCTCGGCATTTCCGGCGTCTCTTCCGACAGCCGCGACATCGAGCAGGCATCCAAGTCCGGCAACGAGCGCGCATCGCTCGCACGCCGCGTCCTGGCATACGGCGTCAAGAAATACATCGGCGCATATGCGGCCGTGATGAACGGCGTGGACATGATAGTCTTCACCGGCGGCATCGGCGAGAACTCGACGGAGACCCGCAAGGAGATCTGCCGCAACCTCGAGTACCTCGGGGTAGTGTTCGACGATGAGGTCAACGCGGTCAGCCGCGGCAAGGACGTGGTGCTCAGCCGTCCTTCTTCCAAGGTGAAGGTAGTCGCCGTCACCACCAACGAGGAGCTCGTCATAGCCCGCGACACAATGAACATAGTAAACGTCAAATATTAATAATTCAAGGAAACTGTTATGATCACAAATTTCGACCAGGTATTCGAAGAGCTCCGCTCAAGGAGCAAGAAACGCATGATTGCTGCGTGGGGCGTGGATGACCACACCATCACTGCTGCCAGCATGGCAATAGAGAAAGGCATCGTTGATGTTACCCTCGTGGGCGACGTCGACATGATAAACGCAGTATGCGAGAAGGAGAAGATCGATCCTTCGATCTTTACCATCATCGACAACAAGAACGAACTTGCCGCAATCGCGCAGGCGGTCGGCATGGTCAAGGACGGCGAAGGTGACATCCTGATGAAAGGCCTCTGCAGCACCGACAAGTACATGCGCGCAATCCTCAACAAGGAACGCGGACTTCTTCCTCCCAAGGCAGTCTTGAGCCACGTCGCAGTCGTTTCCAACCCCAACTACCACAAGTTCATCGTCGTGGGCGACATGGCGGTCATCCCCGCACCTGACTTCAAGCAGAAGCAGGCAATCTGCAAGTATCTCGTCAACACCGCCAAGTCGTTCGGAATCGCTAAGCCGAAGGTGGCAGCCATCGCCGCAACCGAGCAGATGCTCGACGGCATGCCTGCATGCGTTGAGGCAGCTCTCCTCGCCAAGATGGCGGAGCGCGGCCAGATCGGCGGATGCAGCCTTGACGGCCCTCTCGCACTCGACGTCGCGATCAATGCCGAGGCTGCTGGCATCAAGAAGCTCAAGAGCGAAGTGGCAGGCGACGCTGACTGTCTGCTCTTCCCGAACATCGAATCCGCAAACGTATTCTACAAGGTCAACTCGATGCTCTGCACCGGTGTCCGTCAGGCTGCAATCGTCGCAGGTGCCCAGGCTCCCTGCGTCCTCTCCAGCCGTGCCGACAGCATAGACACCAAGCTCAACTCCATCGCACTGGCAGCTTTGACCGCAAAATAGGACGACATGAAGATTCTTGCCATCAACCCGGGTTCGACGTCGACAAAGATCGCCGTTTATGAGAACCATGAGCCGGTGTTCACCAAGACCTTGCGTCACAGCGCAGAAGAGATCGGTTCCTACCCCAACGTGATATCCCAGTTCGAGTTCCGCAAGAAGATGATTCTCGAGGCGCTCAAGGAAAATGACATTGACGTCACGGAGATTCAGGCCATTGTGGGACGCGGCGGACTTCTCCGCCCGATTCCTTCAGGTGTCTATGAAGTCAACGACAGGATGCTCGAAGACCTCCGCAGCGGCAAACATGGTGAGCACGCAAGCAATCTCGGCGGCATCCTTGCCCACGCAATTGCTTCCGAGACAGGTTGCAGGGCCTTCATCACCGACCCCGTGGTCGTAGATGAATTCTGTGACCTGGCGCGCGTCAGCGGACATCCTCTCTTCAAGAGAATCTCCATCTTCCACGCACTCAACCAGAAGGCGATCGCCAAGACCTACGCCGCACAGATGGGAGTCAAGTATGACACGCTCAACCTCATTGTCGTGCACCTTGGCGGAGGCACATCCGTGGCTGCCCACTGCAAAGGCAGTGTCATCGACGTGAACGACGCTCTCAACGGAGATGGTCCCTTCAGCCCCGAGCGCTCAGGTTCCCTTCCCGCAATGCAGGTTGCTGAACTCTGCTTCTCCGGCAAATACACCTTGCAGGAGGTGAAGAAGATGATCAACGGTCGCGGCGGCACCACTGCCCTGCTCGGGACCAATGACTTCCTCGAGATCGAGCACAAGATGGTCGACGACCCCAAGTACAAATTCATTGCCGACGCCTACCTCTACAACATCGCCAAGTATATCGGCGCGATGGCAGCGGTTCTCAAGGGCAAGGTGGACGCCATCCTGATCACTGGCGGCATCGCCTATGGAAAGGGCATGATGGCCGACCTCGCCTCATATGTCGACTGGATCGCTCCGGTCAAGGTATACCCCGGCGAGGATGAGATGGGCGCGCTTGCAGGCAACGCTCTTGCAGTGCTCGCAGGCAAGGAAGAAGCCAAGACATATTAATTGATGGCAGAGAACATTCCACTTGAACTGGGGACCGAAAAGGTCGGCAAGCTTCTGAAGAAGTATGCCATGCCCGCCATTATCGCGATGACGGCCTCGTCGCTCTACAACATGGTGGACAGCATATTCATCGGACAGGGATGCGGCGCCATGGCCATATCCGGCCTGGCGCTGACCTTCCCCCTGATGAACCTCTCGGCGGCTTTCGGTACCCTGGTGGGAGTGGGTGGAGCGACGCTCATCTCGGTGCTGCTCGGACAGAAGAACTACGACATGGCAAAGAAGGTGCTGAGCAACGTCTTCATAATGAACGTCGTCCTCGGCATCGTCTTCGCGGCCGTGTCGCTCACGTTCCTCAATCCGATCCTCAGGTTCTTCGGCGCAAGCGAGGCCACGCTTCCATATGCCCGGGCATATATGATTCCGATACTGATCGGAAACGTCGCGACGCATCTCTACTTCGGCCTCAACGCCATCGTCCGCGTCTCGGGCCATCCCCAGAAGGCGATGTATGCGACGGTGCTGACGGTGGGGCTCAACACGCTTCTCGACCCGCTGTTCATCTTCGGGTTCAAGATGGGCATACAGGGCGCCGCGGTCGCGACCGTGCTCGCGCAGTGCGTGTCGTTCGCCTGGGTGATGAGGATACTTTGCGACAAGAGGGAGTTCCTCCACTTCGACCGCAAGATATTCAGATTCGACGGGAAGATCGCGAGACGTTCGCTCTCCATCGGACTTGCCCCGTTCCTCATGAACGTGGCTTCCTGCTTCGTCGTGATCTTCATCAACAACCAGTTCAAGCGCTACGGCGGAGACCTCGCCATCGGCGCCTACGGCATCGTCAACCGTCTGGTGTTCCTCTTCATAATGATAGTGATGGGATTCAACCAGGGAATGCAGCCGATCGCCGGCTACAACTACGGTGCAAAGCTCTATGACAGGGTGCTCGAGGTGCTGCGTCTGACTACTCGATGTGCGTGCATCGTGACGACGGCCTGCTTCATCGTGGGAATGTTCTTCCCGCGTGCGGCGGTGTCGCTCTTCACCCATGACCCCGAACTCATGGACCTTGCCTCGCACGGCTTCAGGATATGCGTCATCGTATTCATCATAGTCGGCCGCCAGATGGTCATCACCAACTTCTTCCAGAGCCTCGGCCTGGCAAGGAAGGCAATATTCCTCTCACTTACGAGGCAACTGCTTTTCCTCCTGCCGTTCCTTGCCATACTTCCCCACTTCTTCGGGACCGACGGAGTCTGGTACAGCATGCCCGCATCCGACCTTGCTGCCGTGGTGGTCTCCGAAATAATGCTGATCAAACTTAAGAAACAGTTCAGGGCAAACACGCTTGAAGCCCCGGAACTGACCTGAAACACATGACTATGGAAAACAACCTCATCATTACCATCGGCCGTCAGATAGGAGCAGGCGGCCTCGAGACAGCGGGGAAGCTTTCCCGTGAGTTCGGCATAAGGATGCTTGACCGTGAACTGCTTCAGGAAGCCGCGAAGGAGAGCGGCATCAGCCCGGAATTTTTCGCCCACAGCGACGAGAAGTCTTCCCGCAAGCTCAAGGGCCTCTTCAACTTCCGTTTACTGCCCGGCAGCGGTTCGCAGATGAACGACAGCATCATGACTGACGAGGACCTCTTCAAGATCCAGAGCGACGCCATCCGCAACGTCGCGGCAAAGGAGTCCTGCGTCATCGTAGGCCGCTGCGCCGACTACATCCTGCGCGACCACCCGCGCATGGTGAGCGTCTTCATCAGCGCCGACGTCGAATCGAGAGTCAGGCGCATCTGCGCAGGCAGCGGCATCTCGCCAGACGAGGCAAGACAGCTTATCGAGCGCGTCGACAAGCGCCGCGCCGAATACTACAACTACTACACCTTCAAGAAATGGGGTGACTCGTCGAGCTACAACCTCTGCATCGACTCGACGAAGCTTGGTGACGACACCGACAAGGTGGTCGAGGTCATCAAGTTCTTCATGAAGCAGATCAACCTTATCTAACCCACATACCCCTCCGACATCATGGCTGACGAAAAGATCATCTTCTCGATGAACGGCGTGAGCAAGATATTGCCTCACAACAACAAAGTAATCCTCAAGGACATCTACCTGTCATTCTTCTACGGTGCGAAGATCGGCATCATCGGTCTGAACGGCGCCGGAAAATCCACCCTGATGAAGATCATCGCCGGCCTAGAGAAGCCGACTCACGGCGAGGTGGTCTTCGCTCCGGGCTATACCGTCGGCTATCTCGAGCAGGAACCGAAGCTGGACGATTCCAAGACCGTGATAGAGGTCGTGCAGGAGGGAGTCCAGGAGGTGATGGACCTGCTCCGCGAATATGAGGAGATAAACCTGAAGTTCTGCGAACCGATGGACGACGACGAGATGACCGCACTGATCGAGCGCCAGGGCAACCTTACCGAGGCGATCGACCACGCCGGCGGATGGGACATCGACTCCAAGCTCGAGAGGGCGATGGATGCGCTCCAGTGCCCCGATCCCGACGCGTCCGTGGCCACGCTCAGCGGCGGTGAGAGGCGCAGGGTGGCGTTGTGCCGCCTGCTCCTTCGCGAGCCGGACGTGCTGCTTCTCGACGAGCCCACCAACCACCTCGACACCGAGTCCATACAGTGGCTCGAGGCGCATCTGCAGCAGTACAAGGGCACCGTCATCGCGGTCACGCACGACCGCTACTTCCTCGACAACGTGGCCGGTTGGATACTTGAGCTCGACCGAGGGGAAGGCATCCCCTGGAAGGGCAACTACTCTTCCTGGCTGGAACAGAAGTCGACCCGCCTGGCGATGGAGGAGAAGCAGGAAAGCAAGCGCCGCAAGACGCTGGAGCGCGAGCTCGAATGGGTCAGGATGGCCCCGAAGGCGCGACAGGCAAAGGGAAAGGCGCGACTCAACGCATACGAGAAGATGCTCAACGAAGACACCAAGCAGAAGGAGGAGCGTCTGGAGATCTACATTCCGAACGGACCGCGCCTCGGCAGCAAGGTCATCGAGTGCAAGGGCGTGAGCAAGGCCTTCGGCGACCGCGTGCTCTTCGAGAACCTCAGCTTCTCGCTTCCGCCGGCAGGCATCGTGGGCGTCATCGGTCCGAACGGCGCCGGCAAGACCACCCTCTTCAGGCTCATCATGGGCTACGAGCAGCCCGACTCGGGAACGTTCGAGGTGGGTGAGACCGTCAAGATCGCATATGTCGACCAGCAGCACAAGAAGATCGATCCCGACCTGACCGTATATGAGACCATCGCCGACAATTCGGAGTTCGTACGTCTTGGCAACAAGGAGGTGAACGCCCGCGCGTACATCTCCCGCTTCAACTTCTCCGGCGCCGACCAGGAGAAGATGTGCGGCATCCTCTCGGGCGGCGAGCGCAATCGTCTGCACCTGGCCCTGACACTGAAGGAGAATGCCAACGTGCTGCTCCTCGACGAGCCTACCAACGACGTGGACGTCAATACGATCCGCGCTCTTGAGGAGGGCCTTGAGAACTTCGCCGGCTGCGCCGTGGTCGTATCGCACGACAGGTGGTTCCTCGACCGCATCGCAACGCACATTCTTGCGTTCGAGGGCGACTCCCAGGTGTGCTTCTTCGAAGGCACCTACAGCGAGTATGAGGAGAACAAGAAGCGCCGCCTCGGCAACGCCGAGCCCAAGAGATTCAAGTACAAGAAGCTGAAAGAGTAACTTTTTGAATGAAAGACGGGTCGGATTCAAA
>R22__coassemble_62_pt1 | contig 90361 bp, 74 predicted proteins | sample R22__metabat2_low_PE_051 | metagenome-assembled genome bin R22 | reverse complement strand
GATCAATGATTGCCGGACTTTTTCGTTGTATTCAAATCAATCATATTATGAAAACAGACATCAAAACAAGGAATCTAGATGTGCGGCCAGACTATGCCGCACCGCAATGCCGGGTAATCCCTGTCAAGGTCAAGAAAGTAATGTGCACCAGTCCTATCGAACCTGTTGATGAGGTGGACGGAGAATGGTAAAAAAATATGAGAATATGAAAAATGGAATTGTATACAGCCTTATGGCTGCCCTTGTGCTCTGCGGATGCCAGAACAAGGAGTTGAACGAATCCAGTTCACCAATCTCACGGGAATCAAGGCCTTTTACTGCTACCATTGTAGATGATTCAGGAGAGACCAAAACATCACTTGACGACAAGAATGTTTTGTGGACACGGGGTGACCAGTTAAGCATATTTGCTGCCAGTACAGTAAATGAATGTTATCAGGTTACGGATGCCTCTGCTGGCCATACATCAGCAGAACTGGAACCGGTTCAAATACCTGGCGGCTTAGTCGCAGGGACGGAAATAAGCAACAATGTGGCCTATTATCCATATTGTTCAACGGCTTCCATAACAAATTATTCGGGCAATTACATCATCAGCGACATATCACTTCCTGCAACTCAGAATTATGTTGCCGGAAGTTTTGGGAATGGAGCATTCCCTATGGCGGCAGTTACGAGTTCCACATCGGATATGAATCTAAAGTTCAAGAATATCCTTGGTGCTTTGAAACTTCAGCTCAAGGGAAATGCCACCATTGCATCCATCAGTATCACAGGCAACAACAATGAGGTATTGTGCGGTGCAGCAGAAGTGACGGCGGCCAATGGCGCAGATCCTTCCATCAACCTGACAGGCACCACGAAGACCGTGACATTGGATTGTGGAGCAGAAGGTGTCACTCTTGACCCTTCCAATGCCACTGCCTTCATCATCGCATTGCCCCCAATGACCATGGAGGGAGGATTCACCGTAGTAGTGACCGATAAAGAGAGCCATCAGATGGAAATCGTGACAAACAAGTCCCAGACCATTGCACGCTCTCGCATCCTAAAGATGCCGGCCATGACTGTCATGGATCTTTCCGCTTCTGGTACCGCCAACTGCTATATCGTGTCTGCTGCGGGAACATATAAGTTCAATGCGACGGTGAAAGGAAATAGCGCCGAATCCGTCGGCACACCCGCCAGCGCTGAGGTCCTCTGGGAGAGTTTTGGAACAAGCACGGCGCCCAATGTAGGGGGATTAGTGAACACTGTCAGCTATTCAAGTGATTATGTGACCTTCACCGCCACCAGTGCGAAAGGAAATGCAGTGATAGCCGTGAAGGACGGTTCAGGGAACATCCTCTGGTCATGGCACATCTGGTGCACGGACCAACCGCAGGAGCAGGCTTACAACAACGGCGCCGGTACCATGATGGACCGCAACCTCGGCGCAACCTCCGCCGATCCCGGCAAAGTCGAAGCCCTCGGGTTGATGTACCAGTGGGGCAGGAAGGATCCGTTCTTGAGCGGAAAATCGATATCAAGTGGCGATCGTGCGGCATCCACCTTGTCGTCCTCCTGGCCATCGGCCGAGGATGCTTCGGCACATTTGAGTAACGGCAACACATTGTCATATTCGATTTCGCACCCCACAACTTTCATAAGGAATATCTCTAGCCCGAATGACTGGTATTGCACCAACTCTTCAAACAGGAACGACAACTTGTGGTCAAGCACCAAATCGATGTATGACCCTTGCCCGAAGGGATGGCGGGTTCCCGACGGCGGCAGTTCCGGCGTCTGGTCCAAGGCCTTCGACACGAGTGCTAGTTGGACAACTGCCACCAACTGGAACTCCACCAACAATGGAATGAATTTCGGATCCACGAATAAATCCACGGATAAGAAGCTCGGCACCGGAACCATCTGGTACCCCGCTTCCGGTTATCTCTACACCGCCGGTTCCCCCACAAATGTCGGCAACACCGGCCTATATTGGTCAAGTTCTACTAGTGACGGCAAAGCGTGCGACTTTTACTTCTACGCCAATGGCTCCGTCAACCCGTCGTCGACAAGCAGTTACCGTGCGAACGGCATGGGGGTTCGTTGTTTCAAAGAACCAAATATGTGATAATGAGCAATATACGGGAAACATATCACAGATTCACCGAGGAGGAGTATTAGAAGCGTTTTCCTGCCGAGCCTGCCGACTGTCAGGTCGACGGCTTGATAAAAGGAGTCAGGGACCTCCGTAAAAGTCCTGGATCGCCGGTGTTCATTCCCAGGCTTCGACAATGTTGAATGCCGCGGCACCCGGAGTCCGCAAAGCGAGTTGGGTCATATCGCACCTGACTCGCTTTTTGTTTTTTATGGCGGGGCTTCCGGGAAAGACAATTCTGGTATTTCTTCCTGTCCTCATTCGTGGCCGGCATGGCAGTCGCCATTCTCAACCTTCCTTTCGCCTTGTCGGCGCAGCCGGCGGTTCTCCGTCAACGGCTACATTCATTATCCTGATGTGCCTGGATGTCCTCCTCGCGCTCGCGATATATTTTCCTTTCATTACCTCGGGGATACGCTGCCTCCAGTCGAGGCGACCTAAGACTTCGCAAGCGCGGTCAAGGCCATGTAGTCGGGCTTGCCTATCCCCAGGACAGGGATGCTTTCAATGAAACGGATATCGGACGGTTGCATGTGCACTGGCAGCTGCTCCTTGACGAAGCGCCTTATGTCGGAGACCTCCACCTCGTCCGATGCCGGCACCACGAAGGCGAAAGGCGTCTGCGCCTGGACATGGAGAGGGTCCTTGGCAGGAACGACCGCGCAATCCTTCACGCCGGGATGTTTCTTGATGGCATTTTCAATCTCCACCGGGAACAGCTTTGTGCCGTCGTAGCGGACTATCATCCTCTTTATCCTGCCGACCACATACAGGACGCCGTCCTCTGACAGGTAGCCGAGATCGCCCGTGTGCATCCATCTCTGGCCGTTCGGATGGAGCCTGAGCAGCTCTGCCGTGGCCTCGGGGTTCTTGAAGTACTCCTTCATCATAAGGCCAGTCTGCAAGCAGACCTCTCCCAGTCTGCCTGTGGGCATCTCCTGCCCGCTGCCAGGGTCTTGGATGAGGATTTTCACAAACGGCATTGGCCTGCCGACATTGCCTCTGGCGTAGTCATCCGAGGTGGAGCGGACAGAGTTGAGCAGGGAGACGCATCCGCCGGTTTCAGTCATGCCATACGCCACCGTCATCTGCGCGGCGCTGCCGTGCTCCTTCAGGAATGCATTCACCGACTCCTTCAGGAACGGCTCTATGACCTCGCCGGCGACGGACACGTCCTTGATGAAGCTCAAGTCACCGATCTCCTTGCCCATCTTCACGACATGCTCCCAATGGGAAGGGATGCCGAAGGTATAGTTGGGCTTGTGACGGACAATCAGCTGGCCGAACTTATGGAAATCGAACAGCGGTATGATGATGTCCGTCATACCGTTCATCAATCCCAGATGGACATTGGTGACAAAGCCGTAGAAGGCGAAGGCGGGCAGTATGCTCAGGACCCGGTCGCCTTGCCGGGGATCGTTGAGCACCCTATGGACCCAGTCGGCAGAGTTGTTGATGCTAAAGCTAGAGTGGACGACGCTGCGGGGGTCGCCCGTGGTGCCGCTCGTCTGGAAGATCGCAGCTGCCTCGTCCGCGGGAAGCGGATCATCCACCACGCCGCAGAAAGTCGCGCCATCCTTGATGAACTTGTCCCGGAAGATGTACTTCCCGCTCCTTGACGCAATCCTTCTCCTGCCGTTGAAGCGCTCGCCAAGCTTGTACCAGAACAGCACGAATGGCGGCATGGAGTCACATCCTCGGAGCAGGACGATCTTGTCGACTCCCAGCCCTTCTCGGACAGGTTCGATGGTCTTGAGGTAGAATGCCATGACAAACAGGATCTTCGACCCTGTGCGCTCCAGGCATTTCTTCAGCTGCTCCGGAGTGGCGCGGATATCGATGAGGCTGGCGACGGCGCCGATGCGGCTGAGGGCGTACATGCAGTACAACGTCTCCGGCAAAGTCGGAAGCATGAGGGAGACTATGTCGCCCTTGCGGACCCCTGCCTGGCGGAAAGCCTTGGCGGCGCGGTCTATCTCATCATACAGTCTGGAATATGAAAACCTGACGCCGAAATACTCGAACGCCACAGTTGAGGGATCGAGGTCATCGTGCCTGATGGCATCGTAGATGCTCTGCGTCCTCAATCTAAAGACATCTTCATTCGTATCGGTCGGCTGCGTCATGCAAACAGGATTATTTTGTAAATATACGGCTTTTTATTTCAAGTATTTGATGAAAACACCTTCAGAATATTTCTTTGGTGATACCGGCACTGCCGGTTTTTGATGCATATTATTGCATTTGCCATTCTCTGGCCTTGGCGATTCCTCTCCGTCTTGGAGGGGTTATTTTGATTTCCGACGGAGAAAGTTGAGGAAAGGGAAAGGAAAAAAGGTTAACTTTGGCTTCGGAGTGCGTTGCTCTTCAAAGTAAAATTCACGGTTATGAAGAAATTGACAATCATCATGCTGCTGATTGCCGTGGTGGCATGCAGCAAGGCTCCGGATGTGAGCGTAGAGAAGATCTGGGACAACGATTACAGTTCTTTCCCCTCAATCGCGGCCTTCAACGGAATGTATTATGTGTCATTCCGCGAGGCGGGAAGCCATGTGGACAAGGACGGAATAGACATAGGCAAGACCCGTATCCTCAGGTCCGCCGACGGCACGGAATGGGAGTCCGTTGCGTTGCTTGAGAAAGAGGGCTACGACCTGAGGGATCCGAAGTTGTCCGTCACCCCCGACGGTCGTCTGATGATAATAATGGGCGGTTCAGTCTATGAGGACAGGACTCTTGTCCGGATGGACCCCCATGTCTCCTTCAGCACAGACGGCGTCAATTTCAGCGAACCTCGGACCGTTTGTTTCGAAGGACTGGAGGGGCCCCTGGACAAGGAATGGATATGGCGTATCACCTGGCACGACGGTGTCGGATACGGCGTGACCTACGGCGGCCCCCAGTTCGCGCTGCTGAAGACCGAAGACGGCATCACTTACCGGAAAGTCTGCGACCTGGGTCTCTCGAAAGGGAATTTCCCCGGAGAAAGCACTATTCGCTTCGCGGAGGATGGCAGGATGTACATGATGGTGCGTTGCGACAGAGGCGACAAGCTCGGAAGGTGGGGATGGAGCGATTATCCCTATGCGGACTGGACCTGGACCGACATGGATTTCCATCTCGGAGGACCCGACTTCATCTTCCTGGGCGACGGCTCGCTGTATGCCGGCTCACGCTACTTTTTGAAAGGAGAAGAAAAGACGATGCTCCTGAGAGGCACCAAGGAAGGAAAATTCGAAGAACTGTATCTCCTTCCTTCCGGCGGTGACACGAGCTATCCCGGATTCCTCGAGACGAAAGATGAACTCTGGATGGTGTATTACTCCTGCCACGAGACAATGGAGCCTCAACCAAGAGCCTGCATCTTCTTGGCCAAGTTCAGCAAAGACCATCTTCCCGACCTGGAGGAGACTGGATGTCTTGCATTGGAATAGCAAAACCGACCTTCCCTTGACGGAGGGTCGGCTTTTTGTTTGAGGCTAAGACAATTCCCCGGCATCGGGCTTCATCCCCTGCTTGTATTTCCGGGACAGGGGAAGGGAGATGTCGGCGAGGTAGACCGTGTCTGCGTCGGTGTCTGTGATATAATCCCTGTTTACGATGAAGGACCGGTGGATGCGGATGAAGCGTTCATCCAGTATTGCGTCCCATTGGGAAATGGTGGTCTTGTTGCGGAACTTCCTGCCGTCGGTGGCGTTGACTGTCGTGATGGAGTCATTCGACTCCACATAGATGATTTCTTCCGGCATCAGCGACACCGGTTTTCTGTTCGAGAGGAAAGTAATGGCCTTGGTGGGCGACGGATACTGTTTGTCGAGCCACTGCTTGAAGAACCAATAGCCGACGGAAAGGGTGGCTATCATGAATGCGATGAAAACCGGGTTGACCAACAGACTAGGCAGGGCAGACCATTCGAAATACCTTTCCACGGTGTACCTGAGCACATTGATGACGTAGTGCGCGACGATGAACAGGAACACTTCCGCCATGAATGCTCCCATTAGGGCGAACGCCGTGTTCAAGGCATACTTCTTCCCCTTCCGAGGCTTGTTCTTGCTGAAATAGAAGATGACGAACAGGCAGCAGGGCGCAAACAGGGTGCTGATGAACACCGCTTCCACGAAACGATATCCAAGGCACATGATGATGGTGGAGACAAAGCCGATTGCCGCCACCCAGAACAATATGGTCCAAACGTGTTTCACCGAGACAAATTTAGTGTATTTCTTCAAGAATCCGCCTGGTTTTTGGCGTACATGGGGATTTGACATCCTTGCGTGGGGATTCGGTTTTGCAAGGGACGGTGCAATCCATACCTTTGCTGCAGAAAGTTTAACCCACAAACAATTATCATCATGTTCGAATTGTTCATTGAAGGAGGTCCGGCATTCATGTCAGTGCTGACCTTGCTGTTCGTTGCTCTTTTCTTCTGCGCATGGAAGGCTCCCAACTGGGTGAAGGAAGTCGGCAAGTTCGCCCTTGCCTTCGGCTTCTTCTGCCTGATGCTTGGACTGCGCCAGGCCGCGATATTCATCGAAGCCGCCGAGCCCTCGGTAAGTCCCAACATCATCTGGGGTGGAATAGGCGTTGCGCTCATCCCAGTACTCTACGGCCTCATCATATATCTGGCCTCTCTGGTCATCAGAGTCATCCAGAAGCCCAGGCTGTAATAACAACTCGGGCGAGAAGGCCGGGTCATTACAATACTGAAGGCCTTGTTTCCGAGCCTGCCGACGGACAAGCCGACGGGTGTTGGAGTGATGCGAACACCTTTCGATAATACTCGGCCTTGGCGGTCAGGGACATTGGATAGGCGCGGGAAGAGGAGGGCATTCTCCACCAGGTCAGTGTCCTGCCCGCGATGCTGACGGGTTGGAATTGACCGACTTTCAGGACGGTTTCTCCCAACATGTCTGCCAGCTCCCCGGAGGCCTTTCCGCCGGTGGTTGCTATTGCGGTGCAGCAGGGGAGTTGCCTGACCATCCCGGCAATGTCGGAAGGCTGCAGGATCTCGAGAAACTCATCGCTCGCATTGCCCTTGAGCCTGCAGACTTTGTTTGCCGTGTCAAAAAAGGCCAAGCCCTTGTCAACGCAGAAGCATTTGACGCGCTCGCAATCAAACCGCTTCTCGCCCTTGACTTCGAACCATCCGGCATCGCCGAAGTGGATGAGTCCCTGGATGCGCCAGAAGTCATTGATCCAGTTGGGGTAGAAAAAATCCATCGACCATTTTGCCCGTGGCGGAGGGAAGCTGCCGAGGAAGAGGATGCGTCCGTTCTGCGGAAGGAATGGCGTCAGCGGATGGTCTTCCATCACGATGCCATAGCGTTCGAGGTCAACCTTGAGCCCGTCATCAACACGGACGCCCTCTGCTTCGAGCCTTGCACGCTGGGCCTCCGTGCCGCCCATGCCATAGTTGCTGCCAAGAGAGCCGCCTGCGGTGACAACGCGGTGGCAGGGCACCTTGGTGGGGTCGTTGTTGGTGTGGATGGCATTGCCCACGGCGCGAGCTGCTGTGGCAGGATAGCCCGCCATCTGGGCGACCTGCCCATAAGTGGCCACCCTTCCCGGCGGTATCAATCCTACGGAAGCGTATATTTTCTCCTTGAATGTCATTGGCATGTCGGTTCCGGTTCGGCAAACATACGATGTTATGGCGAAACACACAAGTTGAATATGCGATTTCTTCGTGCTTTTGTGATGCATGGAGCACATATGCTCTCAAGGTCTTCTCCTGCGGAGCGTTGCATCTTTGTATTTCCGAGTTGCAATTTTGTAACGGGCAAGGGTGACGCGTCATATTTCTTTTTCGCGGAAAAGAGATATCTTTGCCCGGCAAATTATCAAGACAAAATCAAGACATCAAGACTATGAGCAAGACATTCGGCGGCGAGTACTTTGCGCCAAAGGTCGAGATAATCGAGATCAAGTCACGCGGCGTGCTGTGCATGAGCGGTGACGACACGGAAAACTGGGGAATGGATACACCCCTTGCTTGGGACAACAATTAGGAGCAGCGTCATGAGAAAGAACATCTTCACACTTGCGGCCCTTGTTGCCGCGCTTCTTGTCGCAGGTTGCCAGGCTGAGATTGACCCCTCCGCGCAGCCATCACTGACATTCACCGCTTCTCTTGACGAGGAGACCAGAACCACGATGGGCGTCGGCGACGACGAGGGCAAGGTCTTCTGGGTCTGCGGAGACAAGGTCTCCATAAATGGCAAGGTCTACTCCACAACGTCAGACGGCACCACCACCGCCGCCTTCTTGCCCGTCGACGGCGATGCGGCCGCAAACCCGTCATCCCCCTGCTACGAGGCGTTCTACCCGGCGACAATCAATGACAACGGGACTCTCACGCTCCCTTATGAGCAGTACTATTCCACCAACCCCTTGGCGAACAGCCCGATGTTCGCAATGAGCAACGATACGCACCTTTCCTTCAGAAACCTCTGCGGGCTGATCAGGCTCACCCTGAAGGGCAGCCGGAAAGTCAGCAAGATTGAGGTGTATACCAATGACGCGCTGAGCGGTGTGTTCACCATGGTATCTGACGGAGAGGGCGGATACAAATTGAAGGTGGACGAAGACAGTTACGTGGGAACAGTTCTCCATTGCGAACCGGCCGTTCAACTTACACCGGAAGGAGTTGACTTCCATATCTCCGTGCCTGCGGGCTTATACAGCCCGTTCTCTGTGACCGTGACCGCCGATGACGGTCAGAAGGCTTCCATTTCCGATGGCATTGTCATTAAACGTTCCAAGATGCTCCCCATCACGTGGACTCCAACTTTCCAGGCTCCGCATGTGGCTGAGTTCAGTGTAAGCGATACGAAGAAGGTGCGCTTTTCAAGTGGAAACTTGTGCTATGAAAATGGCTCATATGGCTTCGAGAGCAGCCAGCTCACGAAGAGTGCCAATAGCGCGAGCCATACCGGTCTTTTCTCCTGGACAGATGGTGGATTCAGCATCGGCGGCAAAAGCTGGCGCCTGCTTGCCAAAGAGGAGTGGGAATATCTCAGTCAGCGTGACATGTGGGACAGCGGCTACAAGAAAGGGGTCACGATAGACGGGCAATCAAACTTCGTGGTCTTTGCCCCGGATGGCAACAACATGTCCATACGGGCATCGTACACGGCGCAGCAGTGGGCTGAGGTCGAGGCGGCAGGCTTTGTATGTCTTTCCCCAGTGCCTGGCGATGAGCCCGGAACGTGGCGCTTCAGATACTGGTCCTCCTCAAAGCCGGAGTATGAAGAAGATGCGTATTGCGTGGTTGACGATCCTTTCTCGCTGATGTCCGAGACTCAAGGCCGCGACAACACTTTACCCATCCGCCTCGTCTGCGACGTGGAGTAGGCTGACGAGATCGGCCATTATCCAGCTGCTGCGAGCCGGGTTGCGGGATGCCATACGGTGCAAGGCGAGTCAGGCAATGTCATGCCTGGCTCGCCTTGTTCTTGTAGGACTGTGGTCATTCTTGTTGTCCAGGTAAGAACATCCTGCGGTTACGTGTACGGTTGAAAGAGAAAAAACGGCCCGGCGGAAAAGCCGGGCCGCTTTTTATCAGCGGTTCTTGTTCCAGAACTGCTTGACGAAGGCTTCGGCGTACTTGCAATCGAATTCGCAGCCGCGCATCGTTTCCATCGCGTCGTGATATCTTTTCACCTCGCCCCCGAGCTTCTGGCTCTCGTGGCAGAGGTACACCTGAACCTTCAGGTCCCTGACCGGGGTGATGTCCACATAGCTGTTGGGGATGAAGTTCAATGTCTGATGGCCGGTCATCGCCTCTGCGTAGAAGAGGTCGGCCTTGCGACCGGTCTGTTTCCATGCGTCAAATACGAGGCTCGCGCAGTTTCGGTGGTCGCGATGTCCGTCGATGGGCCAATGTGTTATGATCAGGTCGGGTTTCTCCTCCTCGATGAGACGTATCATCTCCCTGTAACGCTCCTGGTTGATCTCGGTGCGTCCGTCCACCTGGGTGAGGAACACCGCGCGCACGCCCATCATCTCGCAGGCTTTCAATGCCTCCGCCTCGCGTATGGCGGCAGCTTCCTCAAGAGTCTTTCCGCCGATGCCCCTTTCTCCACGGGTGAGGTAGACGCTCACCACCTCGCAGCCTTGCTCCTTGAGCATCAGCATCGTGCCGCCGCAAGTCGTCTCGGGGTCGTCCGGATGTGCTCCGATTATCAGTGCTTTCTTGTAATGGCCGCCCATGATGTCCTGGGCGGATGCCATGTTGCAGCATATGAGCAGTGCAAGGATGGCAAAAAGGCAATTCTTCGCTTTCATGACAGTGCACCTTGGAATGACAGTGTGGTTTCCTGAACCCAAGGCATCCGGTGCGAAGGTAAGAAAAAAGTGCCGATGTTGAAAGGCCTGCACTATTCCTTCTTCAGCGCCTCGGCCAGGTGTCGGTTCCACCGGTCCCTTCATCCGTCGCAAGGGCGTTTTTCCGGCCGGTCAAGGTGATTTGACCCTCGATTTTGCCCGAAATGGCCCAAAAAAGGTCAAAAAATCGAGAAAAATCAAAGAAAATTGGATAATGTCAAAAAAAATAGCTAACTATGCACTCTCTTTTGAGAGCGGGATGTGGCGCAGTTGGTTAGCGCACCACGTTAGGGACGTGGGGGTCGTCTGTTCGAGTCAGATCATCCCGACCAAAACCAAAAGACCGACGCAGTTCTGCGCCGGTCTTTTTTTTGTTCATTTCAAAAAGTCTTTTCCGTCCTATTTCTTCCTTGAGAGATAGAATTTCTCAAGGGTCCTGTAGGCATTTTCAAGAGCCGGGTCGTCCACTTGCATGCTCTCGACGTCGATCTGCATCACGGGCGCCTTTCCGCCCTCGCTGTCCAGGGGATCCCACTGCGGAAGTCCCTCGCCGTTCGGGTTGCCGTTCTTGCAGAAGTTCGCATAGTAGGAGAGGAAGAGCTTGGAAATGGCATAATCCTCCTCCTGCCAGTCGTAGAACTCGTTCGTGGCAAGATTTCCCATCGCATACTCTATGTCCGCGGAATGGACTGCGCCGACGGGCATGGGAAACTTCGGGGCTGAAGCCTTCTTCTCGGCCTCGGTCTTCTCCCTGACTCCGCCTGCAAGCGCACCGACCATGTCGCCCATCTTTGCGGATGGACGCGGTCTGGGATGGTTGTACTTGTACCTGAAGACATCCTGAATCTTCGACTGGTAGTCGCAAGCCTTCCAGGTGCAGAATCCCGTGAACATGTCGCCCGCGAGGTTGAGGCCCTTCTGGCCGAACAGGTCGTCGTCCGTCATCAGGCCGTATGCCTCGAAAATCTCGTCGGTCATGTCGCCGAACTGGGCGGACATCACCTTCCGGTAGTTGTTGAGGTTGGGCTCCATTCCCATCAGGCTCTGGAGCGGGGTTCCCTCGAGGGAGTTCCATCCCGCCAGCATCGGCACCGCCGACTGCTCGCCGCGGGCGAACACCTCGTCGGCCGTCTCGCTCATGAACACTCCGTCGAGCACGAGCCTCGACATTCCGAGAGGAGGCAGCATCGCCTGAAGGTCGTCTGCGGGGATTGCGCGGGCCGCCGCGATGTCGGCAATGCCCTTCTCTTCGAGACGTGCCTTTCCGGCAGCCTCGGCGTCGGCGAGGGGAATGGCTTCATATGGAAGCATCTCTGCTCCGGAAGAGAGGATCGCGCCTGCGATCAGCTCCTTCGAAAGTGGAGAGGCCATGAGCAGGGCGACCGAGAACGAGCCTGCCGACTCGCCGGCGATGGTGATCCTCTCGGGATCGCCGCCGAATGCCTCGATGTTGTCCCTTACCCACTGGATTGCCGCAACCTGGTCGAGATGGCCGTAGTTGCCGCTGCCGCCTTCCTCTGCCGAAAGATCGGGGTGTGCGAGGAATCCGAAGATTCCCTCGCGGTAGTTGGCCGTCACGCCGATCACGCCTTCCCTTGCGATGGCGGCGCCGTCATATCTCGGCTCGCTGCCGCTGCCGGCGAGAAGTCCGCCACCGTTGAAGTAGATAAGGACCGGAAACTTGTCGGCCGTGCTGGACGCGCAGGTCCAGATGTTGAGGTACAGGCAGTCCTCGCTGCGCGCGGGACCGCGGAAATTCATGTCACCGAAGACGTTCGGCTGCATCGGGTCGTCGCCGAATTCCTTCGCCTCGCGCACGCCCTTCCAGCTTGGTGCCGCCTGGGGGGCTCTCCAACGGAGGTCTCCCACGGGTGCGGCTGCGAAAGGAACGCCGAGGAACGTCTTCACTCCTTCCTGGTCGAATCCTTCAACCACACCCTGCCGTGTCTTGACCTGAAGGGTCACCTCGGACTTGCAGCAGGATGTGAAGAGGGCGTTCGATGCAATGGCCACCGAGAGGACGACCATTGCGACAAGCATTCTTTTCATGGTCTATTTGAAGAGAAGTGGAGCGAACGTGTTGAGATAGAGTCTCCAGTTTGCCCATACGTGGCCTCCGCCGGTTACGAAGAAGGTGTGTTCCAGTCCGTTTGCGGTCAGGGCGCCGTCCAGCTCCTCAGCCGACTTGAAAAGGAAGTCCTCGTTGCCGCAAGCCACGAAATAGAGCTTGTATCCGGCTTTCTTCACGGCCTGGAGCTGTGCGTCAAGCTCGGGGGTGCGCTGTGCTCCCATCGAGAGGGGGCAGATGTAGTCGAATGTTCCCGGATAGAGGTTGGAAGCGGAGAGGGTGTGCCCGCCGCCCATTGACAGGCCGGCGATCGCACGGTTTGCCTTTCCCTTCGCAGTGCGGAAATTGCTCTCGATGAAGGGAACGATCTCCGTCACGAGGCTCTTGACATAGAGGTCGCGGTTTGCGGGGTTCCTCCAGTCCATCTCGGTGGAAGGAAGTCCCATCGTGCAGGCTGCCTGCTGGTTGGGGTTTCCGTTGGGCATCACCACGATCATCGGCTTCGCGAGACCCTTCTGGATGAGGTTGTCCAGGATCTGTGCGGTGCGGCCCATCGAGATCCATGCCTCCTCGTCTCCGCCTGCTCCGTGGAGAAGGTAGAGCACCGGATATTTCTGCTTGGGGTTGGCTTCGTATCCGTAAGGGGTGTATACGGTCAGACGGCGGTTCATGCCGAGTATCTCGCTGTCATACCACCTGTAGGAGACGGTTCCTCTCTGGTCTGTCTCCCTGTAGTTCTCGGTGCGTTCGCCGTCCACGAGAAGCATGTTGAGGTAGCGTGTTCCGTCGCGCTGCACCATGTAGTTCTGGGGGTCGTTCACCGACACTCCGTCCACCACGAAATTGTATGTGTAGATTTCGGGCGAGGGGAGGGGCATCTTGTATTCCCATACGAGGTCAGCATTTCTCTTCATCTCTTCGGTGGCGCCCCAGCCGTTCATCCAGCTGCCGCTGATCTTCACGTTGGTGGCGTACTCCGCCTTGAGACGGAAGGTGACGCTGTCCTGCTGGATGTCCGGGCTGATTACCGGCTTCATGTTGAAGAAGGCGAAATTGGTCAGCTCCTGTGCGGAGAGCATCGTTGCGCCCAGTGCGAGCGCGGCGATGATTGACATTATCTTTTTCATTTGTGTCTTACTTTGATAACAATGCTGAATGTGCCTTCCAGCTCATGGGTTTTGCCTGCTTGAAGGTGGCGGTGCCGCGGATGTCCTCCACGCTTGCGCCGACAAGCACCTTGTAGGTTCCCGCGGCGGTTTCCCATGCGCAGGTGTCGTCATTGAATGACGCGAGTTCGTATGATGTGACCTTCATTGTCAGCACCTGGCTCTCGCCCGGCTGGAGCTCGCGTGTCTTTGCGAATGCCTTGAGCTCGCAAGCGGGCTTCTCGAGGCCGCCCGCGGGAGCTGCCACATAGACCTGGACGGCTTCCTTGCCGGCAACCTTTCCGGTGTTCTTGACCGAAACGCTGACGGTAATCCCGTCCGCGTCGGCCTTCACGGTCGGCTTGCCATACTCGAAGGTGGTGTAGCTCAGACCGAAGCCGAACGGATAGGATACGGCCACGTTGTTGGTGTTGAAATACCTGTAGCCCACGTTCAGGCCTTCCGCATAGTCGGTGTAGCCATAATCCTTGACCGGCTGCGGTTCGGGCATCTTGAATCCCATCGCTGCCGCCATCGCTGCCCAGTCGCCGCCGTTGTTCCTGTTGCCCTTCGGCTTGTAGTAGGGGAAGTTCGCGGAAGAGGGGATGTCGAGATAGGTCACGGGGAAGGTCATGGAGAGCTTGCCCGAAGGGTTGGCCTTGCCGGTGATGATGTCGGCGACGCTGTTGCCGACCTCCTGTCCGGGAGTCCAGGCGAGGAGGATTGCATCGGGAAGGTTCTTCCAGGATGCGGTCTCGACCGCTCCGCCCACGTTCAGCACCACGACGACCTTCTTGCCGGCCTGGTGGTAGAGGTTGCAGACGTTGGTGATGAGCTCGCGCTCCGCTGCCGTCAGGTCGAAGTCTCCGTCGATCGTGCGGTCGTCACCTTCGCCGGCGTTGCGTCCGATCACGACCACTGCCGCATCGTTGCGGACCACCGAATTCTGGACCACCACCTTGCGCACAGCCATCTCGGGCATCACGCCGTCGCCCAGCGACAGTCCGCCGCCGAGTGCCTGGCCAGGCAGGAAGGAAGCGTTCACATCCTCGGCGTTCTGGTATTCGCGCCATGCCTTGTAGAGTCTTTCGATGTTCTCGTCGAGCTTGAAGCCGGCTTCCTGCATGCCCTCGCTGATGTGGCGGATGTAGGGCTTGTTGACATTGCCCGAGCCCGTACCTCCTGCAATCGACTTGTAGGCGTTGAGGCCGAACAATGCGACATTCTTGACGCCGTCGAAGGGAAGTGTGTTGTCATCGTTCTTCAGCAGGACCATGCCCTCGGTCGCGACCTTGCGGACAAGTGCCGCATGTGCCTCGAGGTCGGGCTTGTTGGAGTATTTGTAGCCTGCGAAGCGCGGGGTCTTCACGATGTAGTTGAGGATGTTGCGCACGTTCCTGTCAAGGTCGGCAATGTCAAGTGTGCCGTTGTTCACTGCCTCGATGATCCTCTGGGTCTCGAACGGCATGCCGGGCTCCATCAGGTCGTTTCCGGCGTGGACTGCGGCAACGGTGCCGTCCTTTGCTCCCCAGTCGGTCATCACCATTCCGTCGAATCCCCACTCATCGCGGAGGATGGTGGTCAGCAGGTCATGGCTCTGCTGGGTGAACTCGCCGTTGATCTTGTTGTAGGACGACATGAGCGTCCAAGGCTTTGCATCGCGTACGGCAATCTCGAAGTTCTTGAGATAGAGCTCGCGCAGCGCCCTCTGCGGGATGCGCGCATCGTTTGCCATGCGGTTGATCTCCTGGTTGTTGAAAGCGAAGTGCTTTGCGCTCACTCCGACTCCCTGGCTCTGGATGCCCCTGATGAAGGCCGCGGAGATCTTTCCGCTGAGGAATGGATCCTCGGAGAAATACTCGAAGTTGCGGCCGCAGAGAGGGTTCCTGTGCAGGTTCATGCCAGGGGCCAGAAGAACGTCGGCGCCATATTCGCGCACCTCTTCCCCCATAGCCTTGAGGAGTTCCTCAACCGTCTGGGCGTCGAAGGTGCAGGCAAGCACGGTTCCAACCGGGAATCCGGTGCAGAAATAGGTGTTGGGGTCATCCTTGCGCCTCGGGTCGATGCGAAGGCCCGCAGGACCGTCCGAGAGGACGGTCTGCGGAATGCCCAGCCTTTCGATGGCCACAGTCGTGCCGGCAGCTCCGGGAACGAGCACCTTGGTTGCGGCGGTCATCGAGCCTGCCGCCATCGAACCCCAACCCGAGCCGACCACCAGGGTGGCCTTCTCCTCCAGGGTCATCGCGGCGAGGACTTCGTCAATATTGTCTTTGTTAAGTTTAGGTTGTGCCGTCGCGGCGAGCGTGATGGCCGACAATAGTATGATTGTGAGAAGCTTCTTCATCATTTGAATATTTTTTGTGCAAAATCATTGAGGTAGATTCTCCAGTTGCGCCAGATGTGGCCGCCGGGAGTCTCGAGGTAGGTGTATGGATGGCCCTTCTCGTCGAGGTACTTGCGCAGGTCGGCATTGGACTGGTAGAGGAAGTCCGTCTCGCCGATTGCGATGTAGTAGAGCTTGGGCTTGTTCTCGAACAGCTTGTCGAGCTTCTCGTAGGTGTTCTGGTAGAACTCGGGAGCGATCATCTCCGCATTGGTGTCCTGGATGCCGAGGCCGGCGCTGAACAGACCTACATAGTCGAATGTGTTCGGATAGTTCAGCGAGATCTGGAAGGAGTGGCCGCCGCCCATGGAAAGACCGGCGACAGCACGGCCTGAAGCCTTCTTGATCGTGCGGTAGTGGCTGTCGACATAGGCGATCACGTCCTTGAAATGAGCCTCGAACGACGTGTCGAACGATCCGCAGTTGTACGGCTTGTACATGCCTTCCGCAGACTCGCCGGGAGCAGCCTGATGCTTGGTGTTGCCGTTGGTCATGACGATGATCATCGGAACCGCCTTGCCCTGTGCGATGAGGTTGTCCATGATCTGCGCGGTGCGTCCCGTGCAGAGCCATGCCTCCTCGTCTCCGCCCATGCCGTGCAGGAGGTAGAGGACCGGGTACTTGCCCTTTCCATCCTCATATCCGGCCGGTGTGTAGACGGTCATCTTGCGGTCCTTGCCGAGCACGTCGGAGTGATACCATACGCGTGAGACCGTTCCGTGGGGAACGTCGCCCACCATATAGTTGTCACCCTTGCCGCCGCCTATTATGAAATAGTTCATCTGGGAGGCGATGTCCCTTTGAAGGTATGCGTTGTTCGGGTCCTTCACGGAGAGGCCGTCAACCACGAAGCTGTAGTTGTACAGCTCGCTCTCGAGCGGTTCGCTGGTGAACTCCCAGACTCCGCCCGGACCTTCCTTCAGGTCGGCGAATCCGGGAACGTCGAACTTGTAGCCGTTGAACTCCATGGGAGTCGGCGGGAGGAAATCACCGGTCACCTGTACCTTTATGGCCTTTGGAGCCACGAAACGGAAGGTCACGGAGTTGTCCGCGTTGATTTCAGGAGATATGACATTCTGGCCTCCGAACAGGTTCTGCTGCGCAAAACATGAGAACGCGATCAGAGTCAGAACAAAAATGGATGTTATTCTTTTCATTTCTTGCTACTTTTTTGTCTTTAAAAATTCGGCACCAATCTTCTTGAGGAACTTCGGGATGCATTCACCCCAGAATCTCCAGTCGTGGGTCCCGTACCAGCTTTCAAATTCACAATTCAGTCCCAGATCGTTGATGTATTCATAGAATTCATCGGGTGCCTTTCCGACAGTCGTGTCCGCATGGCCGTTCACCACGGCGATGTATGGGAATATGGACTTGTCCCGGGGTTCCGCCGCGAGTGAGTAAAGCGGCTCGAAGGCGGCCATGCTCATGGTATAGGCGTAACAGAACATGTCGGGATACTTCAAGGCATAATAGGCAGAGCCGAAGCCTCCCATCGAAAGACCTGCGACGGCACGGCATCCACGGCGGGAGTCGATCTGGTACTTTTTCTCGACGGTCGGGACGAACTCCTCGAAGAAGAAGGTCTCGAACTCGCCCATGTAGAAACTCAACCCGGCATCAGGCATGATGACGACGGTCTTGGGAATCACTCCCTCCTTGACCGCGGCCAGCATCTGGGAAGCAAGGCTCTTCTGTCCGCCCCTGTCCTGGGGGCTGGAAAGCCAGGCATTGTTGTCGTCACCGGCCCCGTGGAGCAGATAGATGACGCAATACTTCTCGCTTCCGTCCTCCTTGTAGCCCGGGGGCGTCAGCACGTTGTATTTCACTACGCCGCCGGCCACATATTTGGAAGCCATCTCGAGATTCTTTATCTGCATGCAGTATTCCGGGGCATCGTCCCCGCCGTCATCCGGCTTTTCGCAGGAGATGACGGGGAGGGTTGCCGCCAGGATCAGGATTGCCAATTTGAAATATTTCAAATACTTCATTTGACATTAAAGTGTTAAGGGACCTATGTATCTTGCGGCGAGTTCACCGTTGTCGAAGATGATGGTGTAGTTGTCGCCATCCTTCGTGACGGTGATCGTGCCGGTAGTAAGCTTTTGTGCCGAGGTCACTCCGTCGGTGACGGTCCACCAGCAGGTTCCCCAATCGGAGAACGAGATTCCGATGCCCCAAAGGTCGCCCGGATCCCAGCCGATGCCGAATTCGCCGGCGTTGATGACGCCGCCGGTTGCACAGGCGGTGTACGTGCCTTCGGCAAGCGTGCCGTCAGCGCTGTAGATGTCGGTTGCAAGATAGAATCCGCTGCCCTTGTAGACGGTCGACCAGGTTGCAGAATCATATTCGGAGGTGACGCCTTCAGATGCCATGTTGATCGTGACGCTGTTGGTTCCGCTGGAGACGTTGCTCTGGAAGCTCAGGAGGGTCACGAGTTCAATGTAGTCGGGTTCTACGCTTCCGCCGCCCTTGAAGTTGTCGTCGGCAGCCACGAACGAGTAGCCGTTGCCGCTGATCTCATAGCAGCCGTCGGCGAGTTTCGACACGCTGATGGTCTCGCCCGGATTGATGAGGACCAGGTCTGCGCCCTTGTAGTAGTAGGAACCTCCGAGCAGTCCCCAATCAGGGTAGCTGTAGCCGTTGCCTGCCTTGTAGGGTGCTGAAGCATATTCCATTACGTCATATTCGCCCTCGATCTCGCTCACGCCATCCGCGAGGATGAGCTGGAACGAAGCGGCGACGGCACCTCCATAGAGGCTTTCCTTGTCGGTGCCGAGGTATATGGTGTGGCCCTTTACGCCTGGTACCACTGCGTAGGTTGCGTCATAGACATCCGATACGTTGTCGAGGAAATACCAGTCGGGCTTGATCTCGCCGCCTTCAGGCTTGGTGAGCTCCTCGATGGCGCCTTCGAACAGGAACCAGATCTTGTTCTGGTCGTAGTTGTTGTATTCGATTGTCCACTTCTTGCCCTTCTTCGATACGACGATGTCGCCGGAGGTGATCTTCTCTGCGGAAGTCGCGCCGTTGTCGACGGTCCACCAGCAGGTTCCCCAGTCGGAGAACGAGATGCCGATGCCCCAAAGGTCGCCCGGATCCCAACCGATGCCGTACTCGCCCGGATTCACGGCTCCGCCGGTAGCGCAAGGCTTGTAGGTGCCTTCGTGGAGGTATCCGTCCTCGGAGTAGAGGTCGATGGCAGCATAGTATCCGTTGCCCTGGTAAACGGTCGACCATGTGCTGGCGTCATACGTTGAGGTGACATCCTTGGTCGCGAGGTTGAGGGTGACGCTCATCGTTCCGCTCGCGACGTTGCTCGTTGCGCTCAGGACATTCTTGAGGAGCGCGGGTTCGGGGTCTGCCTCGAAAGTGAGTTTTCCGGAATAGTTTATGGTCTTGCGGACGTTTTCGCCTACCTCCACGGTGCCGCGGATGTTGTAGTCGAAGTCATCGCCGCCGGCAGGGGTGCACTTGACGGTGATGCTGCCGAATGTGATGGCCTGTCCGTTGATCGTTGAAACGCCCTCCTCATACATTCCTGCCTTGATTCCGTCGGCGGGGTTGTTGTAATAGACGGTAGGGGTAAGATAGTAGTCCTTGGAGGCGAACTTGACAATCACCTCGTCCTGTCCGCTGAGCTTGAGGGTGATGAACCTGTAGCCTTCCATCTTGTCGATGGATGCCACCTGGGCGGAGCTCAGGTTCAGGTCAGTCGGAGCGGAGTAGATTCCTTGCAGGTCGTCAATGGCCGATGGCGTGCAGGACAATACTGCGAGTGCGGCCAGAGAGAGAATTATGGTTTTAAAATTGATTTTCATGACGATTGTTGATTACCAGCCGGGATTCTGTTTGATTTCTGAATTGAGGCGAGTCTCAAGTCCTGGATAGGGGAGAAGTTCGTTCTTGCCCTTCTTCCAGCCATACTTTGAAGCATCACCGTCGTAAAGAGGAACATACTTGACGTTGCCGTTGACCTGGAGCACCGGGTAGTTGGCTCCCTGGCTTGCCAGATACTTCTCTGCAAGGCCCCAACGGAGGAGGTCCTGATAGCGGCACATGTCATAGCAGAGCTCGAGACGCTTTTCCGTCTGGATGGTCTCAATAGTAGCGGTCTTGTTCGCAAGCTGGGCGCGAGTGCGTATCTTGTTGAGGCACTGGTCTGCGATTCCCTGCTGTCCTGCCTGGAGGTTGGCCTCGGCGGCAAGCAGGAGAACCTCGCCATAACGCATCCATACGGGATCGCCCTCATATGAGAATGCATATGATGAAGGATCGATTCCGGCGACCTCGACTCTTCTCTTCCAATCGAAGATTCCCTCGCCGATCAGCTCGTCCTTGAGTGTCATTCCCATTTCGGCGAACTGCTCGGTGGTCTTCAACGAAGAGTTGAGACGGTATCCGTCTACGCCTTCTTCAGCCACGAATGCATCGTAGAGTGACTTTCTTGGTGACATGAAGCCGTATCCTGTCTGGAGGGACTCGAATCTCTGGGACATTTCGGCAGTCATGCTGAAGCGTTCCGTCCTCCAGTGCAGCATCAGGTGGGTGAAGTCGAAGTTCTCGAATGCGTTGGACGGGTTCGTGATGCGGATGCTCTCGAACAGGCTTTCGCAGCTCATCTTGTTGCTGTAGAGATAGATGTCCTCGAATACGGGATAGAGGTCATAGAGATTGCTGTCAATCACTTCGTTGAGGTACTTGGCAGCCTCGGAGTATTTCTCCTGCCAGAGGAGAGCCTTTCCGAGGAGAGCCTGTGCATATTGCTTGGTGATGCGCCAGACCTTGTCGTTGACGTTGGCCTTCTGTACCAGGCAACCGGACTCGATGGCCTCCTTGAGGTCGGTGTTCACGAGGTTCCAGAGCTCTTCGGTGGTGCCGTTCGGGCGGCTGTACTCGCTCGGAGAGAGTTCGTGGTCGACCAGAGGGGGATTGCCCCAGAGGGTGATGAGGTCGAAATACTGCATTGCGCGGATGACCTTGGCCTCGGCAACGACGCGGTGCATCGTCGGAGTGTCTGCCGTGCAGTGGGCGATGGCCACGTTGCATTTGTATATCACGCCGTAGTAGCCCTCGAACATGCCCTGGAGAAAACTCTGGTCGGAGTTGAAGGTATACTCGTTGAGCGCTTCCATCTCGGCGTTGTCGTTGCGCTGACCGCCGCCGGCCCAGACGTCGTCGGCCAACAGGGTCTTGCCCATATAGATGTTGTAGTAGTTGCTTCGCAGCTGGATGTATGCTGCATTGATGGCTGTTTCAGCCTCTTCGTCGGTTGAGTAGTAGGCCTCGAATCCCTGTGCGCCGTGCTGGGGAATGTCCAGGAGCTTTTCGCAACCGGTGAGGACGAGGGCGGAAATGGCGAATAAAGTTATTATCTTTTTCATGGTCCGACAGTTTTAGAATTTAAGACTAATGCCGAAGACGAGTTTCTTGGAGATAGGGTAGTTGCCCTTGTCCACGCCAAGGCTGCTTCCGCCGCCGTTGACCTCGGGGTCGAATCCGGGATATTTGGAGAATGTGAACCAGTCATCCATTGATGCGTAGAGGCGCAGGTTGGAGACGCTGACCTTTCTTGTAATGTTCTCGGGGATGGTGTAGCCGAGCTGGACCTGCTTGATCTTGAAGTATGATCCGTCGAAGATTGATGCGCTGGAGATCATGTACTTGTCATAGTCGTTCGCGCCAGCCTTGGGCTGGGTTCCCTTCGTGTTGGTCGGGGTCCAGCGGTCTTCGGTGAAGTAGGTGAGCTTGTTGAGGATGTAGTCGGAACGGTTGAGGCAGCAGTAGATGTCGTTGCCGTAGGAGCCCGTGCCGAATACTATGAGGTCGAGGCCCTTCCATGCGAGGTTGAGGGTGATGCCGTAGTTGAAGTCTGCCATGCCCTTGCCGATCTCGGTCTTGTCGTAGTCGTTGATGTCGCCGTCGGGAACTCCGTCGGGACCGGAGATGTCCTTGAAGAGGGGAGTACCCGTCGCGGGGTCGATCTTGTCGAATTCATATCCGTAGAAGTACCATGCGGGGTGTCCCACCTCGAATGCCGTGATCGTGCCGTAGGTGTGGAACGTCGCGCCGGTCAGCCTGTCGATGGTCTCGTGCAGCTTGGTCACTTCGTTCCTCAGGGTTGCGATGTTGCCGCGGATTCCATAATGGAAGTCACCGATATGGTCCTGCCATCCGAGCTCGAACTCGACACCGGTGTTCATGATGTTGCCGGCGTTGACCGGGGAAGCGGTGTTGCCGACCACGGTGGAAGCCGTGATGCCCGAAACGATGAGGTCCTTGGTGGTCTTCTTGTACCAGTCGGCGGTGAAGCTCAACCTGTCATGGAAGAAGCGCGCGTCGATACCGAAGTCGAGCTGCTCGGATTTCTCCCAGCCGAGCTGCGGGTTGCCGGTTGCGGAAGGAGCATATCCGGGAACGTAGACGGTGCCCTGTCCGGTGGGATATTCACCGGTGGAGGTGATGACGGTTGCATATCTGTATCCGCCCAGACCTGCGGTGGAACCGTTCTGGCTCCAGCTTGCACGGACCTTGAGGTTGCTCAACCAGTCACGGGTGTTCTCCATGAATTCTTCACGCGAGATCGTCCAACCTGCGGACACTGCGGGGAAGAAGCCCCAGCGGTTTGTTGCAGGAAGGACCGAAAGGTCAGCAGCATCTGCACGGAAGGAAGCCTGGATGTAGTACTTGCCCTGATAGTCGTAATTCAGTCGGCCGAAGTATGAGAGCTTGCGTGAGATGCTTTCCTCGCCGCCGCTTACGTTCATGATTGATGAATTGGTCTTCTGTGAGAAGAAGAGGAAGAGAGGGTCGTCCTTCTTGAAGCCGGAGTCGAACGAGGTGTGGTCCTCGTTCCAGCCGGAGCCCTTGATGCTGCCGCTGACGCCGAACGAGCGGCTCTCGGAGAATGACATGCCGACCATTGCGTTGAAGTTGTGGCCACCCTTGAACGTGTGGTTGTAGTTGGCGAAGTTTTCCCATTGCCAGTAGGTGTTGGCATAGGTGCTCGCGCTCACGCTGAGGAGGTCGTTGGCCTTCTGGGAACTGTAGTAATAGTCGTTCGCGTAGCCGTAGCTTTCGCTCGAACCGAACATGTAACCGACGCGTGAGGTGAATACGAGGCCCTTGATGGGCTTGAAGTTCACGTAGGTCGATCCGTTGATGTTGAATCCGCGCGACGTTGAGTAGTTGCTGTCCCTGGAGACGAAAGGATGGATGTTCTCACCGGTCACGAACTGGGAAGGAGCCCAGATGTTGCCGTTCCCGTCGCCCAGGAGTTCCGGCATCGAGGGATCGTCATACACTTCCTTGAGGTAGTCGGGAAGGTTGTTCACGTTGTAGCTGACCGGGGTGAGAGGGTCGAGCTGGAGGACGGACAGCAGGAAGGAGCCGTACTCCGAACCCTCCGAGACAGAACGGGACTTGTAGTACTCGATCTGGTTGTTGGTTCCGATCTCGAGCCAGGGCTTGATGTTGCGCGTGGCGTTGATCATTCCGGTGAGGCGGCTGTAGATGTCGCTGTCGCCCTTGATCATGCCGTTGTTGTCAAGATACGACCCGGAAACGAAGAGCGTTCCCTTTTCGTCTCCTGAGGAGAACGACAGGTTGTGGTGCTGCATCAGAGAGTTCTCGAACGCTTCCCTGGTCCAGTCGGTGTTGGTCTTGAAGTCCCAATACTGGTTGACCTTGTCCATGTTGAGCAGTCCGGCCTCGGTGAAGTACTGGATCCACTGCTCGGAGTTCATCATGTGAGGAACTCTTGCGAGGCTCTGGGTGGTGTACTGGTAGTCGTAGCTGATCGTTCCGTTGCCGCGGCCCTTCCTCGTGGTCACGAGGATGACGCCGTTTCCTGCGGCGACACCGTAGATTGCAGCGGAAGCGGCATCCTTGAGGACCTCCATGGACTCGATGTCATTGGGGTCGATTCCTGCGATGCTGCCGATTCGGCCGTCGATTACATAGAGCGGAGCGGAACTGCTGTTGGAGGAGACGCCACGAATGAGGATGTTGGGCGATGCGCCCGGTGCTGCAGAGTTGGTGAGGACCTGGACACCTGCAGTCTTGCCCTGGAGAGCCTGTGCGGCCGAGGTGATGGTACGATGCTCGATGTCCTCGCTCTTGACTTGTGAGATTGCGCCGGTAAGGTCGCTCTTCTTCTGAACGCCGTAGCCGACGACAACCACTTCTTCGAGGACTTTGCGGTCTTCCCTGAGGATTACGTCAGTTACGCCCCTTGCATTGGCAACCTCTTGCGTTTCGAAGCCGATGTAGGAGAATACCAGGGTTGCGCCTGGTTTGATCGAAATGGAGTAATTTCCGTCCATGTCGGTGATGGTGCCATTGGAGGTGCCCTTTTCCATGATTCCGGCGCTGATTACGGGCTGGCCGGTCTCATCCACGACCTTGCCGCGGACGTTCACGGTCTGCGCAAGGACGGAAGGAATGGAAATGAGCATTGCCATGACAATGACTGCCATTTTTGAAATAACAGATTTTCTCATCTTGTAAATATTAGGTTAAAAAAGAATGAACGTTTTTGTCCATAACAAATTTCGGCAACAAACCGGAAAGCATCATTTCCCATACAATCTAATTGTTATCATCCTGTTCAACTTGCGATTCAACATATGTTCAAAAATTTTCGGAAATGTTCAAAGTGCCCTCTGCGATTTCTCGGAAGCCGTTTTTTTTTGTTACCTTTATATCCGTTACAGAATCCACCGATGAAAAAGTTTCCTCGAATCCTTTCCTGCATCCTGCTGTCCGTGCTCCTTGCCGCTTCGTGTTCAGACTCCGAGTATCGCTATGTCGAGTCCGGTTGCAGCCCCGTCATATCCACCGACCTTTCAAACAACAACGTCAACTCGATCTGCGAAGACTCCTACGGCCACATCTGGATTGCGACATTCCGCGGCCTGAACAAATATGACGGAAGGGAATTCCACCAATACTACAGCGAGGCGGACACCCTCTCCCTGACGGACAATCAGGTGAAGGCGGTCATGTGCGATTCGAAGGGGCGCCTGTGGGCCTCGACCGTGAACGGTCCATGCCTGATAGGGGAGGATGGAAGCGTCGTCAGGGTTCCGTACGAGAACTTCAACAGGAACATGTTCGAGTTGCTTGAGTCTCCTTCCGGGATGATCATCGGCAACACCGGCACGTCGCTCATGCGTTACGAGGAGAACGACGGCGTCTTCCGTACTGTGCTCCACGGCGAGGACATCGGCGACTACATTCTCCACGCGATGTTTTCACCCAACGGGGAACTCTGGCTTGGATGCATGAACTCGCTCCGCTGCTTCAATGCCCTGACCATGACGGAGAGGGAGTCGGTTCCGCTTGAGGACGGTTCGGCCTCGAACTGCTGCATGCTGCCGGACGGGAGGATATTCATCAGCGCGTACGGGCGCGACCTGCGCGTCTACAACTCCCTGACCCACCGTGCTGGCACCATCTCGGCAACGGCGGCATCGCGAAGGGGCTACGAGAATGTCAGGATAAGCCTCGTGCATCCCTACATGGACGGAGTCCTTCTCTATTCCGAGGACGACGGCCTGTTCTTCGAGAATGCCGAGAAGGGCATGCTCATGGACCAGAACGACATGGGATTCCCGTTCAAGGTCCCGGACTTCAAGATCAGCACGCTCTTCACCGATTCCAAGGGCAACCTGTGGATCGGTTCCGTCGACCAGGGATTCGAAGTGGTTTACAGTTACAAGGAGCCGTTCAGCAGTTCGCCTCTGACAGGCCTTCTGGAGAATCGCTCAGTTGAGAATGTCGCTCAGGATTCAGAAGGGAATGTCTGGATCTGCACGATGAGCGAAGGCTTGTGGATTTATGACACCGAAGGCCGCTTCAGCCATGCGGACCTCGGTCTGACGTCCGGACTGCTTGGCGTGAACAAGTCCGAGGTGAGCTATGTGAGCTGTCAGGACGACGGCTCTGTCTGGGTGGCCTCGGGAACCGGCTCGAAGGTGTTCCGCTGCAGGTATGTCGGCGGCAAGGTGGTCAAGCAGGAGTCATATGACGTGCTTGCCCCGATGAATGTCGCCCAGGGAGCCGACGGTTCCGTCTGGGTGACAACGGCCTTCTCGCAGGTGCTGGTATTGAAGAAGGGCGAGCGGTCATTTGTTCCTGCGGGCATCATGAACGGTTTTGCCCCGGGTCTGGTGATGCTTCGCGGCGGGAAAGTACTGGTCGCGGCCTTCAACACTCCCATCCGCACCATCGATCCCGAAACCTTCGAGATGCAGGATTTCCAGCCGTTCATCCAGAATTATGCCTCCTGCATCAAGCACTCGCTCTTCATCCCGACGGACATCCTCGAGGATTCCGTGGGCGACATCTGGGTCGGCACGGTCGCAAACGGCCTTCTGCGCTATGATGCGGCCACGGAGACCATGGCCCCAGTGGAGGGGGCGCCCTGCGATGACATAGAGGGCATACTGGAGGACAACCAGGGCAACATATGGGTGAGTACCCAGCACGGCCTTGGCCGCTGGGACCGCCAGAGCGGAAAATTCGTGAACTACTTCAAGGTTGACGGCATCGGCGGAAACCAGTTCTACGACAGGTCCCGCTGCCGCCTTTCCGACGGTTCACTCGTCTTCGGCGGCACCCACGGCATCACCTGCTTCAATCCTTTGGAAGTGGACCGCCGCATCGACGCCCCGCTGGTGTTCGAGACCCTCAAGATCCACAACCGTCTGGTCGAGGGCAACATCGCCGGCAAGGAGTCCCTTGCGTTCAAGCATGACGAAAGAAACTTCAGCATAGGCTTCGCTGCCTTGGACTACAGCGAATTCAACAGGCTCCACTACCACTATTGCATGGAGGGCCATGACGTGGTATGGATTGATGCCCAGAACAACAACGAGGCATACTACGGCAACATCAAGCCCGGACGCTACACGTTCCGGGTACGTGCGACACAGAGCGACAACGAGACTGTGATTGCCGAGAATTCGATGGGAATCAGGGTCAAGCCCGCACCGCTTGCCAGTTGGTGGGCGATATGCATATATGCGTTGTTGCTCCTTGCCCTGGCATTCATTTTCATGATGTTCAAGAGGCGAATCGACAGGGAGCGGGAGACCGCCCGCAAGGCCGAGGAGGAGAAGGAGCAGGAGAGGAGGGTGAACAAGATGAACATGGACTTCTTCGCCAATGTCTCGCACGAATTCAGGACACCCCTCACTATGATCGCCGGTCCCGTCAAGATGCTCCGCGAGGAGAACGCCGACGAATCGACCGGCAAGAGCCTCGGGATCATCGAGCGAAACGTCCACAGGATGCTGCGCCTGGTGAACCAGATGCTTGATTTCAACAAGCTCGAGAACGACACTCTCAAGCTGAAGGTCTGCAAGGTCGATGTCATACCCTATCTCGAAGACCTCGTGGACACATTCCGCCAGACGGCCGAGTCCAAGGACATCACCCTTGAGGTCCAGGGGCTGCAGGAGAACTGCGAGCTCTGGGTCGACGAGGACAAGCTCGACAAGATCTGCTACAACCTGCTTTCAAATGCAATCAAGTATACCCCGCGCGGCGGCACCATATTGTTCGAATTCGACATGGAAGGGGCCGACGAGGCCATAATCCGCGTCAGCGACAACGGCCCCGGCATTCCGGAAGAGTATCTGGAGAAGATATTCGAACGCTACTACCAGCTCGACAGTGCCGGAGGCTCCTACAATCTCGGCACGGGAATCGGCCTCTACTATGCCCGCTCCCTCGCGAACATCCATCATGGCTCCCTGACGGCTTCAAACAGGAGCGAAGGCAGCGGCGCAATATTCACATTGAAGCTTCCCGCAAGGGAGGAGGCGTATGCCCAGGGCGAGAAGGCCGAGTCCGGACGCGACCCGAGGGCATTCGCGACAGGTGCTCTCAAGAAACTCGACTTCGGCCCCGAGGAGACCCAAAAGAATGACCGCAGGACCATCATGATCGTCGATGACGACATCGATGTCGCGCATTACCTGAAGGAACTTCTCTCACCCATATATAATGTAGTGTGCCGCTTCGACGTCGACACCGCCTTCACGACCCTTCGCGAGGAGCCTGCGGACCTGGTGATGAGTGACGTGATGATGCCGGGCAAGACCGGCTACGAGCTTTGCCGCATGGTCAAGGGCGACATGCTGCTCTCCCACATACCTGTGATACTCGTGACTGCCAAGACGGCCATCGACGACCAGGTCGAGGGCTTGAACTGCGGTGCGGACGCCTACGTGACCAAGCCTTTCGACCCGAACTATCTCCTGGCTCTGCTGCAGTCGCAGCTCAGCAACCGCGAGAAGCTGCGCGAAATACTGGCGAGCGCCACCCGCACGGGTGACATCGGCGAGCAGGACGGCTTGAGCGGCAAGGACAAGGCCTTCATGGACGAGCTGTTCGGAATAATGGAGAGCGAGCTGGGCAACAGCGACATCGACATCACCCGCATCACGGAGAAGATGAAGATTTCCCGCACCAAGCTCTACTACAAGACGAAGGGGCTCACCGGAGAGAACCCCAGCGTGCTGTTCAAGCGCTACAAGCTCAACCGCGCCGCGCAGTTGCTCCGAGAGCACAAGTACAACATGTCCGAGATAGCGGACATGACCGGCTTCGCGACCCTGTCGCACTTCTCGACATCGTTCAAGAAGCAGTTCGGGGTACCGCCGAGCGAATATTGATCCAGCCCGGGCAAAGGTGTTTGCCAATCGAGCCGAAATGACTAACTTTAGGGCTGCAAATACTGATGCCATGAAAAGATTTTTCCACATCTTGTCCGTCGTCGCCCTTCTCGCGGTGGCGTTCGGATGCAAGAATGCTCCCAAAAATGACGGCCAGGCCGTCGAAGGGGACGATGAACTGACCTATGACTATACATATCGCTACACCGGAGAGATCGACGGTGACATCCCGGTGACGATGTGGTTCGTCCTGCGCAGCGATGACGCGGTGGCCGGCGAGATGCTCTTCACCGCGATCGACGAGGCGAAGTTCATCCGCGGCAACATAGACCGCGAGGGTGACAGGCCATGTCTCCGAATCAAGCTGTTCGAAGGCCAGGACGAGGAGAACCACATCTGCAGCCTTGTCGGCGAATGGTACGGGGGCGGCCGCATGGGAGGATCCTTCTGGGATTTCGACGGCAATGAGTCCGCCTTCGAGGTCGAGGACACGGGCGGTGAAGAGGGTTGCACTGCGCCCTACAATCCATTCAAGGATAATGTTTTCGAAAACCGTTCCTACATCTACGAGTAGGAGAGGCCATATCAGTCATCTTGTTTACAAGTCATGGAAATGAAACGAATTGCAATGATGTTGCTGCTGGCGGCCACGATGGCCTCGTGCGGCGTAAACCGGGAGAATGTCGATTCCGGATGGGGCGATGCCGGCTCCTGGTATGACGGTATACGCGAAGCCGACACGGAAAAGGCAGACGTCTTCTACGTGCTCTCCACCAATGTCCTCAGTTCAGTCGACTCGGCGGGCGTGGAATCCTTCAACGCGCTGCTTGGCGACGGCGAGAGGGAGATAATGAACATGGAGTTCGCATACATGGACGACCTGTTCGGTGACAGCTTCAACTTCTATGCTCCGTACTATCATCAGTTCACGATGAGCTCGACACTGTCCGAGGATAATTACGCCGCGGCGTACGGCGTTGCCGTCGAGGATGTGGAGAGCGCCTTCGACTATTACATGGCTCATTTCAACAACGGCCGTCCGTTCGTGCTCGCCGGCTTCAGCCAGGGCGCGATGCACGTCCTCTCGCTTCTCAAGCACATGACTGACGAGCAGTATTCAAGGATGGTGGCGGCATATATGATGGGATACAGGGTGACCGCAGAGGATCTCGAGCATCCTCACGTGGTCGCGGCGGAGGACGCTACGACCAAAGGTGTGACCGTCTCGTTCAACTCCGTCGCGGATACGAGCGCGATTTGGCACTCGATCACTGACGGTGCTGCAACCTGCATAAATCCCGTGACCTGGACGACCGATTCGACGCCCGCGCCCATGTTCTATGGAGAGGATTCTTTGTCGATCAGCGTACTGCCCGAATACAACGTGCTGCTGGTCGGCGACATAGATGTCGACAGCTATGTGTTCGCACCGCTCGAGCCTTTCGTGGCCCGCGGCAACCTGCACCATTGGGACATCCTGTTCTATCACGACTACATCCGCGAGAACGCCATACTGCGTGCCTACGGCAGGTAGCCGTCCTTCAACGGATGCGGCTAGTCTTGCTGGCCATCTCCCCGAGGCTGGACGGCTCCGGCCTGCGGAGCATTCAGCCTTGCCGCCCATTCCGTGGGGCTCACGCCGGTGAATCGCACGAAGTTGCGATAGAAGTTGGTGACGGAGTTGTAGCCGGAGCTCAGGGCTATCGCCTTGAACGAAATCTTATCCTGCTGTGACGAGCGTATCAGTTCCTTTGCGTATTCCACGCGGTGCTGGTTGACGAAGCCGCAGAACGAGTCGTCATATACCTCCTTTATGGCCTCTGCGACATACAGGCGGTTGGATTTGAGCTCTTCCGACAGCTGTACGAGCGATATGTCCGGATTAAGATATTCCTTGTTCTCCACGAATCGTTGCAGCCCTTCCGCAAGTTCGGAGCGATGCCTGATGTCGGTGCTCTCCTCCTTGCGGGGACGCTGTGTACGGCATTCCGCCAGTTTCTCGGCCTCCTCCCTTTCCTTTGCATAGAATTCGGATGCGCTTTCGCCGATCCTCATGCCGTGATGCCCGATGGCGGCAAGCGCTCCCGACAGGCACACTCCAATGCCGACCATCATCATGATGTGGTTGCGGAAGACGGAGAACGGCAGCGTGCTCAGCAGTACGAGCGCCGTAAGCGCGAAAAGGCCGAACCATTTGAGGAGTTTCTCCGGGCTTATGAAAGTCTCACCCTTGTTGGAATAATAGCGTTCGAGGACCTTCTCGTACTGGCCAATCTCGGGAGACGAGAATATGAGGATGGCCAGTGTCTGCACCAGGTTGACTGTCCGGAAAAGGATCGAGTCGCAGAAGAACTTTACGACGAACATCTTTCCGTAGGAGGCCATCGTCGTCACACCGTTCTGATACAATTCAAAATAGCCTGCGGTATTTCCGATGCCCATGATCGGAATCAGGATGATGTTGGCCAGCGTGACGATTGCGGCGGGGATGAAAATGAGGAAATCTCTCCTTCGCACGCCCGCCTGATATGCGAGGGAGCGCACATAAAGGTAGTATGTCGGAGACACGGACAAAGAAGCGGCAATCGAGACGATGTCCAGGATGATGCCGCTGCCGTGAGGTCGGTTCATGTAGAGGAGCATGGTGAACATGGAGAGCGCCATGCAGAGGAAGCCTGCAGTGAGGTATATGTGATGGGGCCTCTTGCCCTTGAGGCGAAGAAGCACGATGGAATAGATGACGGAAATCAGCAGTGGAATGGCAAAGGCCGCAGCTGGCAAAAGGAAATGAGTAAGCAAGCCTGCAACTTGAATTGAGCACCAAAGTTATGATTTATTTCCATATTGTGCTCCAAAATGTCAGTTTTTAGCAAAATAATACAATGATTTGAACATTTGTAATCAGATACAAAAGTTCAACCGAAACTGTACGATTCTTTTTTTGGCTTCTCCAACGGGTTGCCGCACATTTGCGCCGATTCAAAAATCATTGAAAAATGAAAAGGCAATACGAAAAAATGAAGATAACTCCGGTGATGGTTTTCCCAGACCGGGACCTGCTTGCCGGCTCGGTAACCGTCGACAGCATCCAACCCGGAAATGTCACGTTGAAGGATTACGAGACCGTAGTCGATACCGAGGATGATTTCAAATTGGGCTTCGGTGACTAGAATATGATTGTTGCACTATGGGAAAAGTAAAAGTGTTTTGTTTTGTGGCGGCGGCCCTCACGGCCGCCGCTTTGGTCTGCGGTTGCGTGGAGCCGGGCGTTCCGGTCGGCTCGTCCATAGGGTTCAGGATCAGGAGCGCCAAGGCTCTTGACACGAGGGGATGTGCCGCGTCCATGCCGGTTGACACGTTCCGGATGAGCGACGACATGTCGCTGGCCGTGAGCGTGGCCGACTGGGCAGGGAAAGATGTTACCAGAGGAAGCATCGTGACGCAGGATGCGCTCAACGCCGGCGAGGCATACGAGAAACTTGGACTGGAGTCGCTGCTGAGGCAGAAGGTCGAGGGTCAGCCCATACGCTATATCAGGGAGGGCAAGCTCACCTGCGACGGAGCGGGTCATTGGTCTTCCGAAAATGAGTACAAGTGGATCAACGAGGTGGAGATGTGCTTCTGGTCATATGCGCCGGACACCCTCTTCACGTCAATGGATTTCAGTGACGACGAGGCCCAGATCGGCGGCCCGTGCGAGATGTCGTTCACATATGACACATATTCACAGCTCGACCTGATCGTGGCGCACCGCGAGCAGGTCAACACGCAGGGCACGACCGTGGACCTGGACTTCAGGCATGCGCTTAGCGCAATCAGATTCAATACGGACGGGATAACGAACGCCACCGTTGAAAGCATAAGGTTCATAGGTATAAAGAGAGGCGGTGAGTGCAACGTTGTCCCGGATGAGAGCGATGAGCTCTCGTTCGTGTGGACTCCCGGTCCGGAACTGGGCACCTTCGAAGAGGAGGGGGATGAGGCCACCTTCCTGCTCATGCCGCAGCAGCTGCCGGAAGATGCCGAGCTCGAGGTCACGTTCATCGGCGGTGACGGCATCACGACGGTCCGCAGCGCAGTGATCGGCGTCGGCCGCAGCGGCGGCAGCATCAGCTGGCTTCCGGGCAAGATATACACCTATACGCTCACATACGACCACAAGAATTCCACTTGGGAGTTCAATGTGACCACTCCGGACCAGGTCGACTATGCGGGCGGCACGACCGGATTCACCGTCACGAGCAAGCGCCTCGCGGGAAGCCAGTCATTTGACGTCGACTGGACCGCGGAGTATTCGGAAGACGGCACGAATTGGTCGACGACGATACCGCAATGGCTTGCGGATGCTCCTCTGGCCGGCAGCGGCGTGCAGTCGTTCACGTTCGACATCCCTGCCCGGGAAGGCGAGACGGATGCGGGCGCTGAGATGCGCGTCCTTGACCCGGTCAGTGGATACAACCTTGCCAACCATACGGGCGCATCCACCGACGAGGAGACGGCAAACTGCTATGTGGTCAGCCGCCCTGGAACATATTCGCTCCCGCTTGTGTACGGCAATGCCATCACGGGCGGCACGACGAACCAGTTCTCCTACAAGGCATCGGAGGGCAGCGAAATTGCGCTGGCGGCTCTTGTCAACAACCGTGGAGATGCCATCACGACGCCTTACATATATGACATGGCGGGATGCACTCCGGCTTCCTGCGTGCTGGTATGGCAGGATGCGCCGGGTCTCGTGACCTCAGTTGCGCTCTCCTCGGACAAGCACCATCTGGAGTTCGAGGTGCCCGCAGCGACCATACGCCAGGGAAACGCCGTGGTGGCCGTGCGTGACAAGGATGAAAACATACTCTGGAGCTGGCACATCTGGGTGTTCGACAAGGATTTGTCCGATGTCGTGGACATGGAGTCAGGCGACAATGCCGCCTCGTTCATGCGCTGGAGCCTTGGCTTGCAGGAAGCCTATCAGGTCCACTATCAGTCACGTTCCTGCCAGATCCGTTTCACCCAGGCCGATTCCGGCAACACGGCAACGGTCACGGTCGAGCAGCAGGAATATGATGACATCTACGGTGACAACTGCACCTTCTACCAGTGGGGCCGCAAGGACCCGATTCTTTCCGGAAGGGGCATCTCCGTGGTCTCAAAGCCTTGTTACACCGAAGACGACAGATATGCCGTAGGCTATTCCGACATGGGCAACTCACTGAAGGATTACATTTCCCACCCGAACCTGGTCAACATGTACGACGACATGGATGCTCGTTACATAAACCTCTGGAACATCACAGCCTCTGCCTACAAGCAGTATGACCTCGCCGTTGTCAAGACGGTATATGACCCTTGCCCGCCCGGATTCAGGATGCCGAACACAATGGAGTTCGAGAGCATCAGCCAGGATGCCGGCAGCTGGAACGGGGCCGGATGGACCGTCGGCGAACTCGAGCTCCCCGCGTTGGGCTACAGGTCATATATGGGAAACTATGTCTACGGGGTAGGCACGGCGGGAAACTTCTGGTCCGCAGTGGCGAATGACCAGCACACGGGCAGCCTGATGGCCGTGGACAGCGGCAGCATCAACCACTACAACTTCTACAACAGGGCGCTCTGCCTCCCGGTCCTTCCCGTAAAGGACTAGCCTCTCCAGGCGGGTCGCGAGCCGGCCCGTCGACGGATGGGCATGACCGGGAGGACAACATTGCCCAAATATGCTTATCTTTGCCATCGAATCGGGGTACAGAGAGGATCTGTTGAGAAATACCCGTAGAACTTGATATGGTCAATACCATCGTAAGGAATTTATGTCAGAGATCACCAATTTCACTCGAGACTGCCTTCTGGTCAGAAAGCAGTCTCCTCTAGTTCACAACATCACCAACTACGTGGCGATGAGCCTGTCGGCCAACGCCCTGCTTGCCATCGGCGCATCGCCGCTGATGTCGGCGGAGCCGCTGGAGATGGAGCAGATCGTCGCCGTATCGTCATCACTCGTCATCAACATCGGCTGCCTGGAGAGCGTTTCCATCAAGGCAATGGAGCTGGCGGCCTCCTGCGCGTCGCGTCTCGGCCGTCCGTGGGTCCTCGACCCCGTAGGGGCAGGTGCGAGCAGCTTGCGCACCGATACCGCGCTGGACCTAGTGGAGCGCCATCACCCCTGCGTGATACGGGCAAACGCTTCGGAAGTGCTCGCGCTTGCCGGAATTTCCGCCGTATCGCACGGCGTGGACAGCGCCGCCGACAGCAGGGATGCCCTGGACGCCGCAAGACAGCTTGCGAAGAGATGGGGCACCGTCGTCTCGATGAGCGGTGAAGTCGACTACATCACCGACGGCACGTCTGTCATCTCCATAGCCAACGGGAGCCCCATGTTGCCGCGCGTGACGGCGATGGGATGCACCGCCTCGGCGCTGACGGGCGCATTCGTGGCGGTGGACGGAGATGTGCTGCAGGCGGCCGCCTCCGCAATGGCACTTGCCGGCGTGGCAGGCGAAATGGCTGCCGCGAGAAGCCGCGGTACGGGTTCGCTGCAGGTGGAGTACCTCGACATCCTCAGCACGTTCAACCCAGAAGAAATCGAAAAGCAGATAAGATATGAACAAAGCCGCCCTTGAACTCTACCTGGTCACCGACAGCCTGCTCTGCCGCGGCCGTGACCTGGTCGACATAGTGCTGCAGGCCGTAGCCGGAGGCGTGACGATGGTCCAGCTCCGCGAAAAGGAGCTGTGCACGCGTGATTTCATCGCCGAGGCGAAGGCACTCAAGTCGCATCTCGCCCCGCTGGGCATACCACTGATAATCAACGACAGGGTCGATGTCGCCCTCGCATCCGACGCGGACGGCGTGCACATCGGCCAGAGCGACATGCCATATGCCGACGCGCGCAGGCTGCTTGGCGGCGGCAAGGTCATCGGCCTCTCGGTCGAGAACTTCGACCAGATCGTGGAGGCGAACGCCCTCGATGTCGACTACGTCGGCATTTCACCCGTATTTGCGACGCCCACGAAGACCGACACCTCAGCCCCATTCGGCCTCGACGGCCTTGAGGAGGCAGTGCGCATCTCCGTCCATCCGACTGTCGCCATCGGCGGCATGAACCTCTCGACCGCATCGTCGGTGATGGGGCGCGGAGCCGACGGAATAGCGGTGGTGAGCGCGATAATGGCGGCGGAAGACCCGCGCAGGGCCGCCGCGGAACTCAGGGAGGCGCTGCGGAGATGAGCGGACTTGACAGACTTGGCGAATTCGGACTGATAGCAGCCATCAGGTCCTCTTTCCGGTCTCCCGACGGAGTTTGCGGAATAGGTGACGACTGCGCGGTGATTCCGCAGCACGGGGGAATGGAGACGCTGGTGAGCACGGACATGCTGATGGAGGGGACGCACTTCCTCATCGAGGATGTGGACCCGGAGCAGCTTGGCTGGAAATCCGCAGCAGTAAACATCAGCGACATCGCGGCGATGGGCGGCTCCCCGCTGGGAAGTTTCCTGGCCTTCGCCCTTCCGCCGACCCTTTCCCAGGAATGGGTCGACAAGTTCATGGCAGGCTTCCGTGAAGCCGCCGAGGCCTATTCCTTCCCGCTTCTGGGCGGTGATACGACCTCTTCCCCGGACAGGCTCTGCATATGCGTGACCGTACTCGGGCAGGCTCCCGAGGGAAGCAGCCTCAAGCGCAGTTCGGCACGTCCGGGAGACGGCATCTTCGTCACAGGCACTCTGGGCGATTCGGGATGCGGCCTGGAGTCGATTCTCAGGGGGTATGACAGGGATCCCTACCTGGTTGCCCGCCACTATCGTCCAACTCCGCGCCTCGCGGAGGGAAAGCTCCTTCTGGAATGCGGCCATGTGCATGCGATGATGGACATTTCGGACGGCGTCGGCTCGGACTTGCGCCACATCATGGAGGAGTCCGGAGCAGGAGCCGAAGTCGACCTGGACAAGCTGCCGATTTCGGATTGCGCGCGGCGGTTCTGCGCCGCACATTCGCTCGATCCGGTGGACATGGCGCTTTGCGGTGGCGAGGACTATGAGCTCCTCTTCACTGCCGACCCCTCTGCGGAGCTGCCGGTGGAGTGTACGATGATAGGCAGGATAACCGAGGGCGGGGAACTGCTCTGGAAGGGTTCCGACAAGGATTACATTGGATTCAGACATTTTTGAGATGAAATATTCGAGAGTACTCACAATAGCCGGAAGCGACTCCGGCGGCGGTGCCGGCATACAGGCCGACATCAAGGCGATCAGTGCCACGGGCGGATATGCCGCAAGCGCAATAACGGCCATCACGGTCCAGAACACGCTCGGCGTGTCGGCAGTCAGCAACGTGCCGATGGACATCGTCAAGGGGCAGATAGCTGCCGTAGTGAGCGACATCGGAGTGGATGCCGTCAAGATAGGGATGCTGAGTTCGGCCGAGCTGGTGCTTGCCGTCAGGGACTCCCTGCTGGAGTTCGGCATCACGGACATCGTGCTCGATCCGGTGATGGTGGCAACGTCGGGCGACCGGCTCATCGACGAGGACGCGGTCGCCGTCCTGGCGACTTCGCTGGCCCCGCTTGCGAGGGTCATCACGCCCAACATCCCCGAGGCTGAGATACTCTCCGGCTCGGTCATCTCTTCGCAGGACGACCTGCCTGAGATGGCGCGAATCCTCTCGCAAAAGATTTCCGTGGCAGGCCGCAAGGTCTCCGTGCTGATGAAGGCAGGCCATCTTGACGATGACGAGCTGGTGGACTATTTCTACAACGCCGAGGAGGACCATGTCATCGACCTGCGTTCGCGACGCATCCGCTCGCGCAACACTCACGGTACGGGCTGCACGCTCTCTTCAGCCTTCGCGTCATATCTTGCGCAGGGATTCACGCTGGACGAGGCTGCGCGCAGGGCAAAGAACTACATAGCCCGCGCCATCGAGAGCGGCGCAGGCTATGAGATGGGACACGGACACGGTCCGGTGGACCACTTCTGGAACCTCAGATCTTGAGCTTGATCCGGCACTTGCCGAGCGCCCAGGTGAGGAGTATCACCACCATCGAATAGACGAACGCCTTCGTCAGTCCGAGCGCTCCGTCGGTAAGGAGGGCGGGGTAGTGGAATCCCGTGATGCGATGCAATGCATTCAGAATGTAGGGAAGCGTGTAGCAGGTGAGCGTGGCCGTGCCGGCAGGCGAAATCGGCCGTGCCCATGCTGTCTTTCCCCTGACGTCGGCAATCCAATACAGGAGCGCGAAGAGGGGGAAGTAGATGGCCGTGCAGTAGAAGAGCCATGTCGGGGTAGCCTGTATCTTGGAGATGATCCAGAACCTGTGGCTGACCGCTCCCGCTACCAGCATCGCGGCGCCGAGAACCACCATCGTGACGATGAACTTGCGGCTCTCCGCATTGCCGCCGTCAGCCTTCGCCTCGTTGTGGCGCAGCAGCAGCGATGATGCGAGCATGCCTGATGCGGTGAGCGCGACGTGCGTCCAGCCGCCCGGATAGAAGCCGAGGATGACGGCGCGGCACGAAAAGTCTTCGGGGATGAAGCTTGCCTTGTTCAGGATGCACAGCACTATCGAGACTGCCCAGAACCACTGGACCAGCCTGAGCTTGCCGCGCGAGAAGATGTAGGCGAGCGAGCATGCCAGGTAGCTCCAGCCGATGAGACCGAGTATGCCCCACCAGCGTACCTTGAAGGGCATTCCGTTGCAGTCCTTGTAGATTACAAGGCCTATCAGGATGATGGCGCCGAGGACCTTGAGCACTTTTGCCCAGACGGGCTCGCGTCCCTCCCTGCGGGGATAGACGTTCCAGAGCAGGAAGTAGGCGGCGACGGCGATGAGAGTGAAGAAACCTCCGGAGAGACCGCCCTCCACTCCCTTCAGGTTCATGGAGAATACACCCATCACCAGCAGCGCGATCGTGCGCAGCACGATGTGGCCGATGACCTGAAGGTGGCTGTCGCCCTTCCTGTAGCGGGTCCTTACGGCAAGGGGGATGGAAAGGCCGACGCAGAAGAGGAAGGCGGGGAACACGAGGTCCGAGAATCCCATCATGTCCTCGTCGGCAGCGGCATGGTGCATGAAGTGCGGGATGCCGGTCATGCCGGCGAAATCATTGACGAAAAGCATCGTGAGCATCGTCAATGCCCTGAAAATGTCTATCGATGCGGTCCTTTCCTTCATCGCTTTCTAGTTTTTGAGGTATTGTCTGAAGAACAACCAGATTTCTTCGGTGGTGTCGATGTCGTCAAGATGCCAGCTGTGCTTGCCGCCGACTACCTCGTAGAGCCTTGTCTCGCAGCTTCCTTCCCCGCCGAGATAGCGGTGGAGGATCACCTGGCGCGACGGCTTCTCGCTGTCCTTGAGCGGCAGCATGCTCTCCGTGCAATAGGTGCACTTGTTCATCGCGGCGATGTTCCCCACGGCCAGGGGCACGGACATGTAAGGGCCCCAGCCGCCGTCACCGTGCGGGTCACCGTCCCACTCCGATGTGCGGTCGGCGGTGCCGTGTATCTCCATGAACGGCACGCGCGAGTCGGGCAGCCTGTTTTCCTCCGGCAGCCAGGTCATCGTAAGCCCCGCCACCGAAGCGATAGCACGGAAGGTCTTCGGGCTCTTCCAGGCGAAGACATAGCACATCTCGCCGCCGTTGGACATTCCCGTGAGGAAAGTGGCGTCGGGGGAGAGGTCATATTCCCTCTGGAGCTTCCTGACCAGCTTGCGGATGAAGGCGACGTCGTCGGTCTCCAGCCCCTCCTGCTTCGGATAGCGCACGTTCCAGCCCTTCCTGCCGTCGCGCGGCGAGGGCCATCCGTCGGGAATGCATAGGGCGAATCCGTGTCTGCGAGCAGTCTCGACCATCTCCGGACGGTAGCCTTCGGCGCTGCCGCCGTAGCCGTGAAGCATCACGACAAGAGGGCGGTGGATGTCCATCGAGTCCGGGACGTATAGGTAGTAGCCGCGCTCGAGCCTCTGGAAATTCATCGTGTGGAAGACCGGCTCCTGCGCGCCGGCGCAGAATACGGCCGCGAAGAGCAGCAGTATTGGCAGCAGCTTTCTCATCTCACCTCCTTGTCACCGAGAATCTGACGGAGCGTCATCGGCTCGTTGGTCGTAATCAGGTCGACACCCTTGGAGATGAGCTTCTCCATCGCGGACGGCTTGTTGACGGTCCAGACATTGACCTTCATGCCCAGTTCGTGCGCCTTGCGGACCAGCGCCGGGCGGAACGAATATACCCTCTGCTCATAGTTGATGCCGTTGATTCCCTCCGCCTTCAGCTTGCGCGGGCTCTTTGCCGAGAAGATGGTGAGCGCGAGGAACTGCACGTCGAATCCCGGAGCCAGCGAAGCGACCTTCACGCAGGCGTCGTGGCTGAAGGAGATGAAGCATATCCGTGCGGGGTCGAAGAGGTCGTGAGCCTTGAGTGCATCGAGCACCTTCTCCACGACATCGCTGCCGTCAGCCTCCTTGAACTCGATGACCAGGTGGGTGCCCTCTCCCTTGGCGAACTGGTCGAGGTAGCTGTCGAAAGTGGGGATGGACTCCCCGTTGGGCAACTTGAGGGCGAGGAGTTCCTCGTAGGTGTGTTCGCGGATGACCATTGACTTCTCGACGAAACTGTCGTCATGGTTGACGACGATGATGCCGTCAGACGTGAGGTGCACGTCGCACTCGCTGCCCCAGAAGCCGGCTTCCTGCGCCCTGGAGAGAGATGCGATGGAATTCTGGCTGAAGCCGGCCTCTTCGCAGTTCCAGTACCCGCGGTGGGCGACAATGGCCGTGCCTGCGGTTTGGGCATATGCACCGCATGCCGCCGTCAGCAGCATGAGGGCGATGATGATGTTCCTTTTCATGGTTTTTCAATGTGTTTCTGCAAATTTACACAAGAAAAAGCACTTTTTCGTAAATTAGCAGTGCAAATCCAACGTACCGATGATCAGAAAAGCGACTACTGCTGACATTGATGCCATCCGTGACATCGCCCTCGTGACATTTCCCCACACATACCGCGACATGCTGTCTCCAGGACAGCTCGAATACATGATGGACTGGATGTACTCTCCCGAGAGCCTGCTGAGCCAGATGTCGGAAAAGGGCCACGTCTACTACATCAGCCCGGGCGAAGGCTATGTCTCCGTGCGTCCGGACGGCATGACCGACGACGGGCGGGACCGCTACCACCTCGAGAAGATCTACGTGATGCCTTCCCTCCAGGGAACGGGGCTCGGCCGGCGCCTCTTCGACACCGCTGTGGAACATGTCCTCGCCCTCAGTCCGAACCATCCGCGAATCGAGCTCAACGTCAACCGCAACAACGGCGCAGTGTCATTCTATGAGCATCTGGGCATGCATTGCGACCGTTCCGGCGACTTTCCGATAGGCGGCGGATACTACATGAACGACCACATCATGGCAATCGACCTGTAAAAATATAGGGATGCATTGATTATCAAGTCCTTTTTTTTGTTAAATTTGAAAGTTGATTGAATCCAACTCAATTTCACAATAGGAACACAGCTAGACTTTCTTACCAATCTCCAGCGATCGACATCGTGGAGACCGTGACGGCAGGGCAGATCTGCCAGACATCAGGCGGCGTCGCTCCGGGCGCTCCTGGACTTCCCATTATTCCTGACAACCCATGGGCAATGCCTATTTTCTAATTCAAGGAGGATTGCACTATGAAGAAAACATTGTTCATCGCAGCGGTCATGACGCTGCTCGCATTCGCAGTTTCATGCGAAAGGGAAAACCTCTCCACCATCGCTTCCGACAATCTCAACATCTCGGCTGTGATTGACAACGGCAGCACCAGGGTTGCATACGAACTCACCGACGCCGGCCTGAAGCAGACCTGGCAGGTTGGTGACGAGATATTCGGCTTCGCCGGCGACAAGCTCTTCACCTTCGTCGCGACGTCCGTGGCCGAATCAGGCAGCGCCACCTTCGAAATCGCACAGGGCAGTGCGGTGCCCGCAGAGGCCGACGGCCCCATCCATATGATCTACGCTCCGGGTTATGATGCCACCAACCTTGCGAAGGTGGAAGAAAACACCCAGCTCGAGATAGACCTCACCAACCAGGTCGCAGGCAGCATCCCCGCTGTCATGACGGCTACCGGCGCTGTTTCCGGAAACAATCTCCAGCTTGAATTCACCAACAAGACCGCCATCATCGGCATCCACAACTTCAAGATCGACGCAACTGAAGGCAAGACCATCACAAGCGTCGCAGTCGGCAAGGTCGCAGCCAAGGGCGTCATCACCCTCGTCGAAGGTGCACTCACCCTCGCCGAAAGCGCAGAGGCAGCAGACGTGGTCAAGGTGTCAAGCGATGCAGGTTGGCCGTCGGTCGACGGTGTGGTGACCGCCGACATCTATCTTGCGGCTCTTCCCGTGACGGACGAAGTCAATGTCAGCATCAAGGTCGATGCAAAGTCGGCTGACGGTTATGACTATGTCGTATCGCTCGGCGAAGTGGGTAAGATCAAGGCAGCCCAGAGCTACAGCCTGACCGGCGCAAGCCTCGCCGAGACCGTCGTCGCAAAGATCGGCGAGGTCATGTACCCTTCCGTAGAGGATGCAGTGGCAGCCGCAAACGCTTCGGATGACGATTGCACCATCGTCCTCCAGAAGGACTACACCATGACGGAAAAGGCATACTTCAACAATCTCGCAGGCAAGGTCATCACCCTCGACCTCGCAGGACATACCCTCATCCAGAACGGAACGCGCAGGGTCGGCGTTGATGCAGGCACCGTCAATGTCATCTCCTCACAGCCCGGTGCGGTGATCAGCCAGGATTCAGCCTCCTCGAACGGTTTCATTCTCGCAGCCGACGGATGTACCGTCAACTTCAAGAACATCATGGCCATCTCCTACGGCACTGTCGCAAACATCTATTGCAACTTCGAGAATTCCAAGATAACTGCCGAGGACTGCGTATTCATCAATGCGGCTTCAGCAAATGCGGTAAGCATGACCAAGGAGTCCTCCACGTTCGAATTCATCGGCGACAACAACTTCCTCTTCGGCAAGATTACGGCTAATACTTCCATCACGAGCGGATACTTCAGCATTCCCGTGGAGGGCTGTGCGGAAGGATACGGATTCGAGGAGATCGACCCGGTCGTCAAGAGCTTCCGTGACGTGAACTACAGCTTCCCTCTGAGGGTTGCCAAGGGTGCGGTCCTGATGGTTGCCAAGATCGGCGACACCAAATATGCATCCGTCAACGAAGCCCTCGCTGCGGCAAACGATGCTGATTCGGACGTGACCGTGACGCTTACGCAGAACTGCATGCTCAATGCTCCCGTCACCATCAACAACGCTTCCGCCAAGATCACCCTCGACCTGTGCGGCAAGACCCTTACTGCAGGCTCGAACATGATGACCATCGCCGATGACGGAGCAGACGTTACAATCACATCTTCCGTCGATGGCGGAGTCTATGCAAGCTCCATCAAGGGAACATCCTCCACGGAAATTGGAGAACTTGCAAGGACCATTGACCTGGTGAACGGAAAGCTTACCGTCACGAAGGCTACAATCAAGAACTCTTCTTCATACGCTGCGGTAATCGTATCCAACAACCTCTCCGGCTCAAGCTCGCAGATAGTGGTCAGCGATGCAGTAATCATTGGAAACTCCAAGGCCATTTGGACCGTCGGCAAGAAGAATACGACCGCTCCGACAGTGAAGATCGACAACAGCCGCATTGAAGTGACCGGATCATATTACGCAATACACCCGGGTTCATATTCGAAGTTTACGATCACCGGTTCGACCATTGTGTCAACTTCCTCGTCTTCGAAGACGGGACCGCTCTATATCGGCGCCACTTCGGCATCCGTCAGCCTCAAGGATTGCTGCCTCTATGCCACCTCGCCTGACTGCTCGCCGATCTATGCGTCATCGGCAAATACTTCCGGCGGAATCTCCATGAGCGGCACCTGCTACGTCAACAAGGATGTGATGAGGCTCAACAGCGATCATCCATCACTGTCCGGCAATTATGGCTATACTCCGGAATCATGCGAGTACACTGACAGGTACGGTTTCGTGTATACGATCAAGTTCGAACTATAGACGACTTCACGACTCTTCAACTGAAGGGGCCGGCTCGATTGAGCCGACCCCTTTTCGTTGTCATGAAATCGTGCCGTGCTAGCGCCTTTCGGTGGAGAGCGTGCGGCGGAAGAATGATGCGGCGATGGCGGCAGGTGCCGTGCGGTCCTGAGTGAAGCCGTGGTCCATGCCCTTCAGGACGTGCAGCTCGGCGTGACGGGCCCTGCGGGCGACCTTCCTGCCTGACGACAGCGGCACCGTGGGGTCAGCCGAACCGTGGATGACGCACATCGGCCCGTTGTATCTCGTGGCCTCGCCATAGATGTCGATCATCTGCGCCGTCTTGATGTAGGCGCGTCCGATGGGAATCTTCTTCTTGAAGGTGATGCTGTCGGGCGGATATTCGGGGTCGAACTCGTCGCCGAAGAACTTACCCTTGCGCATGTAGTCGCAAATCATCGCGCCTGGCGCCATAAGCACGCAGCTGCGGATGCGTCCGACATCTTCCGCAGCGCACAGCATGATGGCGACCGTGCCGCCCTGGGAATGCCCCACCACGCCGATTTCGCCGGCGAAGGGCAACGATTCGACATAGCGCAGCATCTTCGCGGCATCTTCGGTCTCGTTGACAAGGGTCATGTCGACGGTCCTTCCGTCGCTGCGGCCGTGGCCGTTGAAGTCGAAGCGCACGGTGGCGATGCCGCTCGCGCAAAGTGAGTCCACCACGGTGGCGAGCGACTTGGTGTTCCTGTTGCTGCTCAATCCGTGCAGGACCAGGACCACGGGGCATCTCCCGTCATCTCCCAGTTCGTCGGGAAGCCTCACGGTGCCGCGCAACGTGCCGACTGCGCCGCGTATCTCGACGTCGGTATCCTTGCCCGGCTCGAAGTTCTGGGCCGAGGCGCTGCCCGCCGCGAGGGCCGCGGCGCACAGCAATGCGATCACTCTTTTCATTGCAGTGGCAAGCCGCCGTTCCCTACGGTCGGCTGATGCAGAAGACTAGAGATTGAAGAGTATCTTCTCGAATTGGGGCTTGTACTCCTGCCACCTGAAGTCCGAGCGGTTGGTGAAGATCGCCCAGAAGGTGTTGCTCTCCGGATAGCGCACGCCGAAGGAGCGGAAACCGCCGTTGCCTCCAGCATGGAAGATGCAGACTGCCGGGATATCCTCGTTCTGTTCGACGATCCAGCCGTAGCCGTAGTCGCGACGGGGGCTCTCGTTCTCCATTATCTTGCCGCTCTGTGCCTCGGCGATGGATTCAGCGCTGATTACGCTGCAGTTCCTGATGGCCTTCTCCCAGTTGACGAACTCGTTGACCGAGGTGTAGATGCCGCCGTCGGGACGGGTGGCGAAGAATGTGGTCTCGCCGTAGTCCTCCTCCTGCCAAGCTCCGTCCTCGAAGGTGTAGCCGTGTGCCATGGCGGGAATCTCGTCCTCATGTCCGGGAACGTAGTAGAGGGTCTTTTCCATTCCGGCCGGGGTGAAGATGTTCTCACGCATGTATTCCCCGAACTCCTGTCCGGTGACGCGGGTGATCAGGTCGCCGAGAAGGGTGTAGGTGGGGTTGCAGTAGCTGTATCTCTCTCCGGGGAGCGCATCGACATGGTCAAGGTCGTTGAAGAAGGCGATTGCCAGCGAGTCTGTGGCCTTGATCTTCTCCTCGCGAGGAATGCCTCCGCGTGCATCGGGAATGCCGGAGGAGTGGGAGAGGAGATGGTGGATCTGTATGTCCTTCCAGAATTCGCCCTTGAACTCGGGGTAGTATTTGCTCATGCTGTCGTCGAGCGAGATCTTGCCCTCTTCGGCGAGCTTGAGGATGGCCACGGCGGTGAACTGCTTCGACATCGATGCGATGTTGAAGAAAGTGTTGCAGTCGATCGGAGCCTTGGTTTCCATGTCCGCAAGTCCATAGCCCTTGCTGAAGATGACATCATCGCCGCGTAGCACTATCATCGCCGCGCCCGGGGCGTCAGCGGGGAAGGATGCGGTCAGGAGGGAGTCGAGGCGCATGGCGGCGACCTCGTCAGGGGTGGCGCTCTTGCAGCCTGCGCAGATCAGCGCGGCGGCAAGGCAGACGATTGCTGTGAGTCTTTTCATATCGGTTTTGTTTTAGGCAATGTCTTCTGAATGGACGGGGGTGAGCCCCATCTCGGCGGCCTTGGCCTCCATCAGCCCGTATGCCGCCTCGTATTCGTTGGGGATGACTCCGTCGAGGATGGCCTCCTTGACGAACTCCTTGATGAGACCTATCTCGCGGCAGGGCTTGATGCCGTAGTGCTCCATTATCAGCTCGCCGGTGATCGGGTTCTTGAAGTTCCGGACTGCGTCCTTCTCCTCCACCTCGACAAGCTTCTCCCTGACATGCTCGTACTGGCGGCGGAACGACTCGACCTTGCGGTCGTTCTTCGATGTGATGTCGGCGTTGCAGAGAATCATCAGGTCGTCGATGTCGTCGCCGGCGTCGAAGAGCAGCCTGCGCACCGCGGAGTCGGTCACCTGGTCGGTGACGAGGGCAATCGGCCTCAGGTGCAGGGCGACCAATTTCTCCACATATTTCATGTCGTCGCTCTGCGACATCTTCAGCCTGCGGAAGATGCCCTTGACCATCTTGGAGCCGATGTATTCGTGGCCGTGGAAGGTCCAGCCCGTCCCGGGCTCCCACTTCTTCGTCTGCGCCTTGCCTATGTCGTGCAGCAGCGCCGCCCAGCGGAGCCAGACCTTGTCGCTGGCCTGAGCCACGTTGTCGAGCACCTGCAGCGAGTGGAGGAAGTTGTCCTTGTGGCCGCGCCCCTCGACCGTCTCCACTCCCTTGAGGTTGGAGAGTTCAGGGAGTATGAACGGCAGCAGCTCGCAGCTGTCGAGCAGCTCGAAGCCCACGGAGGGCTTGGGGGTCTTCATGATCTTGCCCAGCTCGTCCGCTATCCTTTCGGCTGAGAGTATCGAGAGCCGCTCCTTGTTGCGGCGCATCGATTCGATCGATTCGGGAACTATGGTGAAGCCCAGCTGCGTGGCGAAACGTATGGCGCGCAGCATCCTGAGGGGGTCGTCGCTGTATGTGGTGTCGGGGTCGAGCGGGGTGCGGATTATGCCGTCGTTGAGGTCGCGTATGCCGCCGAACGGGTCCACGAGCTCGCCGAAATCCTCCTTCTGGAGGCTGAAGGCCATTGCGTTGATGGTGAAGTCGCGGCGCTCCTGGTCCTCCTTGAGCGTGCCGTCCTCCACTATCGGCTTGCGGGAGTTGGCGCGGTATGACTCGCGGCGCGCGCCGACGAACTCGATCTCCATGCCGTGGCTGCGGAGCATCGCCGTGCCGAAATTCTTGAAGACCGAGACCTTCGTGTGCAGGCGTGCCGCCACGGCCTCGGCCAGCGCTATGCCGCTGCCTTCCACCACGACGTCGATGTCGTTGCAGGGACGCTGGAGAAAGTAGTCGCGTACGAAGCCGCCGATGACAAAGGCCCTTACGCCCTGTCCGGCAGCCTCCGAGGCGATGATTCCAAATATCTTGTCCTTTAGAGCTTCGGTCATTGCTGTATCATTTCCTGATATTCGGGCACCCTGTCGGAGAACTCGTAGAGCCCCCTTTCGGGATTCCATGCACAAAGATATGATGTTTTTCCGTTACTGATCAGGATGAAGCGTACTTTGAGCACTTTGTTGTAGCGGATGACCTGGTCGATGACGTCGCGGTCGAGACTCACCGAGGGGGCCTTGCATTCGACCATCATCAGCGGATTGAGCTCCCTGTCGAACACGACGATGTCGCTGCGGTACTGCCGGCCGTTGAAGGTGAAGGAGTATTCGCTCGCCATCAGCGTCATGGGCACCTTCCTGTCATCGGCAAGCCAGCGTATGATGGCCTGCCGCACCTCCTCTTCGGGAGTGCGGTTGACATGTTTCTTCCTCAGTGGATCGAATATCTGCATGTGGTCACCGCTGTTTGTCCTCGCCGGCCTTCCCGTGTCCCTTCTTGAAGAATCTCCGCAGTCCGGAGGAGAGCAGGACGAGCAAGACGGCCGCGGTGACGACGGCTCCCGTCAGCATCATTCCGGCGCCCACGGCCAGTCCGATGGCGGACGTGACGAACATGCAGGCGGCGGTGGTAAGGCCCGTTACGCCGTCCCCGTTCTTGATGATGATGCCGGCTCCGATGAAGCCGATGCCGGTCAGCACCTGCGCCGCGATGCGCCCGGGGTCTCCGTTGAGCAGGTTGGTGTTCTGCTGGCAGATGTATATCGACACGAGCATCGCGAGCGTGGAGCCCACGCAGACGAGCGTGAATGTCCTGAGTCCTGCGGGATGCTTGTGATACTCCCTTTCGATGCCTATCAGTGCGCCGAGGACCAGACTGACTGCAAGTCTGGTGATGGCTACGGTTTCAGTGATTTCCATATCCTCTATTGTTGCCGGCCCAAGGCCTATGCAAAGTTAATTCATTTTTACGAATAAAAAATAATCGCTAACTTGCGAAATCTGCCGCGGCAACGTGCGGGCAGATTCCAAAGAGATATGGCCAGACAATCGACAGATTCAACCCAGCAGTTCCTCGCCCTCAAGGAGGAGATTTCCCGAGGCGACATAAAACCCTTCTACCTGCTCTTCGGTTCGGAGCACTACTTCATCGACGAGCTGTGCAGCCTGCTGATGGACAAGGCCCTTCCCCCCGAGGAGCGCGATTTCGGGCAGGTGGTCTATTATGGCGCCGACGTCTCGGCCGACCAGGTGGTGAGCGCCGCGAGGCAGTTCCCGATGATGGTCTCCCGCCAGCTGGTGGTGGTCAAGGAGGCCCAGATGATGCGCAAGGTCGAGGACATCGCGGTCTATTTCCAGGGAATGATGCCGACCACCGTGCTGGTCATATGCTTCAAGTCCCCCAACGACACTGCCAAGAGCGGAAAGAACATCGACAAGCGCACCTCCTTCTACAAGCAGGCGCAGAAGGTGGGCGTCGTCTTCGAGTCGAACCAGGTCGCCGACTACAGGATGGCCCGCTGGATCGAGGACTACATCCCCTCGCGCGGGTTGAAAATCACCCCCGACGGAGCGGCCCTCCTTGCGGAATATGCCGGAAACGACATCTCCAAGATCGTGCTGGAGGTCGACAAGCTGCTCAAGTTGATGCCCGAGGGTTCCACTCTCATCAATGCGGCGCTCATCGAGGAGAACGTCGGCATGAGCCGCGACTACTCGGTCTTCGAGCTGACGAAGGCCCTTTCGATGAAGGACATCCAGAAGTGCTACCGCATAGTCCATTTCTTCGGCCAGAGCGACAAGCGCTTCCCGCTGGTGTTGACGCTGGCCGCGCTTTCGAGCCATTTCCTGCGCCTGCTGAGGTTCCATGCGCTGCTGCAGGACGGCACGCCGCGCCAGGAGATTCTCTCGCAGCTCGGCATCAACCCCTATTTCGCCGGGGAATACGACACCGCGATACGCAACTATCCGCTGCGCAAGACGATGAAGGTGATAGCGCTGCTGAAGGACTACGACCGCCGCAGCAAGAGTTCCCTTCGCGGCAACGCGACCGACGGCGAGCTGCTCCAGGAGCTCGTCTCAAGGATACTCAACTGCTAGCGGAGAAGGAACATGCAAAAGAAGAGGCCGACTCGAAAGGGTCGGCCTCTTCTTTTGTCGCGAAACGGGCGCATCAGTCGATGATGACCCTCTTGACTCTCTTCGGGATCGAAGTGAAGACCTCGTAGGGGATGGTGCCCAGGATGGCAGCAAGGTCGGATGCGGTAGGGTTCTCGCCGAATACCGTTACGGTGTCGCCCACCTTCGCGTCGATGCCGGTGATGTCGAGCATGCACATGTCCATGCAGATGTTGCCGATGGTGGGAGCGAGCTTGCCGTTGACTTCGAACTTGGCGTTGCCGCGGCCGAGGTGGCGGTTGATGCCGTCGGCGTAGCCCACGCAGATGGTTGCCGTCTTCTTCATTCCGGGACCGAGCTTGCCGTGGCGGCCGTATCCTACGGTACCGTCCTCAGGACCGAGTTCCTTGATCTGGAGAATCGGGCAGCGGAGATATGCGGCGGGCTTGAGTAGGCTGCCGTCTACTGCGCTGATGCCGTAGATGCCCACGCCGAGGCGTACCATGTCGTACTGGTACTGGGTGAAGCGCTCGATGCCTGCGGAGTTGAGGATGTGCCTGATGGGCTTGTAGGGGAGCACTGCGAGAATCTGGCTCGAGAGCTTCTCGTAGAGGGCGATCTGACCGAGGGTGAACTCGTCATGCTGCGGCTCGTCGCTCGCTGCGAGGTGTGAATATATGCTCTGGACGTGGATTTCGGGAGTGACCTTGAGGAATTCGAGCAGTGCGGGAAGATCCTTCTCCATGAAGCCGAGACGGTGCATGCCGGTGTCGAGCTTGATGTGCACCGGATAGTCGGTCCTGCCGGCCTTGCGGAGCTCGTCGCGGAAGCGGACGAGGGACTCCATGTTGGGCATGCCGGGCTCGAGACCGTTCTCGATGATCTCGGGATAGTTTTCCATGCCTGCGGTGAGGACGAGGACCGGAAGCTTGATGCCTGCCTTCTTGAGTTCGATTCCCTCGACGGGGAAAGCGACTCCGAGGTAGTTTGCGCCTGCCTCTTCAAGCATCCTTGCGAAGTCGACCGCGCCGTGGCCGTAGCCGTTGGCCTTGACCAGGACAAGCATCTTGGTTGTATCTTTGAGTTTGGAGCGGAAATGGCGGTAGTTGTTGAGCATGCCGCTCCTTGAGAGCTCGAGCTGAGCGTGTGGGGTGAACTGTGTCATATGTCGTATTGTTGGATCTTCCGTGAATCGAAGTGCAAAAGTACTCAATTAGCGGTTATGTTGTCCGCTTTTTTGTACACTTTGAAGTCGGCCTTGCGCCCTTTCTCCCCCTTGGTGAAGACGATGATGCCCGAGGCGTCGTCCAGATCCTCCTCGCCGAGCATCTCCACCTCCTGCCCGAGGTAGACGTCCATGTTCTCCCCTCCGCGCAGGTCATGGCAGCCGAAGCGCGTGATTCCCTCGCTTTCGGCAACCTGCATCGCCTCGCGACAGGCTGTCTCAAGCCCGATCCTGTCGTTGAACCTGCCCGCAAGGCATCCCGCCGTGAAGGCAAGAAGCAGCATGACGGCGCTTCCTATGGCGATTGTCTTTCGCAGCCTCTCGCAGCCGCGTCCCTGCAGCAGCATCATGCCGGCATAGGTGATGAACCCGAAAGCCGGGAGTATGTATATGACGAGCTTGGAGCTGACGATGGACATCATCACGATGATGGTTGCGGCGACAATGAGGAAGAAGCGTGTGAGCGGGGTGCGCGGCCATTTCTTCACCAGCGCGACGACGATTGCCGGAATGGTGGCGAGGCACCACGGCGCCATGGCGTACCAGATGCTCCAAAGGTAGTAGTAGAACGGCTGCTTGTGGTGGAACGCGTCGACGGCGCGGTCGACTGTCTGGTGGAAGAGCAGGTTGTCGAGATATTCGCTTCCCCCTTCGCGGTAGACGCAAATCCACCAAACGGCGCACAGCGCGGCGAGCATCACCCAGCTCATCCAGCCCCAGATGCGCCCCATGAAGCGCAGCCTCCTCTCGGCAATCAGGTAGACGGGTATGCAGAAGAGCGGAACCATGATGCCGACCGGCCCCTTGGTGAAGATTGCCATGAAGACGTACAGCGGGAAGGCGATGCGCAGCGCGAGCCTTCCGTCGCCCCTGTACATCCTCCAGAAGGTGTACATCGCAAGGGTGATGAACATGGTCATCATCATGTCCATCCTCAGCACGACGGCCCCGCCGAGGAAATAGGCGGAGGTGAGCAGGCCGGCCTCGGCGGCTGCGCGCCACTTCGGCTCGAGGTCGTCACCGCACCAGCGGTTGAAGATGTGCAGCGTGACGAAGGCGGGTATGAGCGAGAAGAGCTCGAGCAGCCACACGACGTGAGTGCCCGTCAGCCGGCGGAAGAGCATTATGAGCCAGATGTAGAGCGGCGGCTTGTCGGCATAGGCGATGCCGTGGTTGAAGAGGCACCAGAAGTGCCCGTCGCGCAGCGCCTCGTCGGCGATGCTGAGATATTTCAGCTCGTTGTCCGGCGTCACGTCGCGCAGGAGGAGCAGCGGCATGAGCGCGACGAGGTAGAGCGCGAAGCGCAGCGGCTCGGAATCTATGATCTTGCGTGTGATCTTGTCCATATGATCAGGTTTCGCGTATATGAGATCAAGCCGCACGCCTGCCCGAGGATGATGACGGGATCGCGGCGCACAATGCCGTATGTGACAATTATGGCGGAACCGACGAGCGAGATGATCCAGAATCCTGCGGGGAGGATGGATTCTCCCCTGCGTGAGGAGTAGATCATCTGGTAGAGGAACCTGAGGGAGAAGATGACCTGTCCGGCCGAGCCGAAGACGAGGAGGTCCATCGGAATGTCATCGTTGTGGAAAAGCGTCTGGGCGACCGCCTCGGTATCGCGGAGCATCATCGAGATGCCTATGACCGGCGTGGCCAGCAGAAGTCCCGTGACAATCGGGCGCCAGTGCCTGGGCAGCTTGCGCCAGACACCCTTTGTCCCGAGGTTCCAGATGTAGACGTAGTAGCCGATGACCTGCCCGAGCATGATCGAGAAGTCTTCGCGCAGCCATCCGTAGATGAAGAAGATGTATGAGGCAGTGAGGCTCAGCACCCAGAATATGGTGGGGGAGACCACCTTGCGCGCCTTTTCCGACATTATCCACTGTACGAGGATGCGTGCCGAGAAAAGTCCCTGCGCCAGGAATCCGAGGGCGAATATCAGAGTCTCTTCCCTTGTCATAGATTGGTGGATTCGATCTTGCCGTCGACATACCTCTTTCGCATCCATCGGTATGCGAAACAGTCGACGAACGGGCCCCACAGCCTGTTCAGCAGGTTGTATTTGGCGGTTCCGGCCGTGCGGGGATAGTGGTGCACGGGAATCTGGAGGCATTCGCCGCCCATCATCTGGATGAGCGCGGGGATGAAGCGGTGCATTCCCGTGAAGAGGGGGAGCTTTCGTGCGTATGCCGTCTGCATCACCTTGAGCGGGCATCCGGTGTCGGCGACGCCGTCATGCGTCATCATCCTGCGCCAGGAGTTGGCGATCCTGGACGATGCGCGCTTCACGAAGCCGTCCTTGCGGTCGGTGCGGATGCCGAGGACGAGCGCATATTCGTCGGAGTGGGGGAGAAGCAGGTCGAAATCGTCCGGGTCGGTCTGCAGGTCGGCGTCGATGTAGCCCACGAGCGGCGAGCAGCAGTGCTCGATGCCGGCCTTGAGGGCGCCGCTCAGGCCGCCGTTGCGTTCGAGGTCGATGTAGAAGAAATTCTCCCTGCGCTCGCAGATGGCGTGGGCATCCTCACGGCCGCCGTCGGTCGATCCGTCGTTGACCATCAGGATGCAGGTGCTGCCTGCAACGCTGCGCGAGGCGTAGTCCGCGAGCCTGCTTTCGAGTCTCTCCATGTTCTCCTTCTCGTTGTAGAAGGGAACGATTATGGTGAACCTGTATTGGGAAGTACTGTTCATTTCGTCTGAAAAGGCGGATATTCATTCGCCGAGGGCAAAGTTATGAAATAAAATTTTCATAACTCGTTATTTTAATTTAACTTTATAGCTTGTACTAAACTGCAGCCATTGCGCAAACTTCTGGCCATACTGATGTTTGTCCTCACAGCTCTGCCGGCTTTCGGGACGAGGGCCCCCCTCACTCCCGTGGTCCATGTGCAGCCTGACGGAAGCAAGGTCACCATCGTGGTGCACGGAGACGAGTCGTTCTCGTACCGCACGACGACGGACGGCTACATCGTTGCCCTCGGCAGCGACGGCTACTGGTACTATGCGGACTACGGCAGCGGCAGCCTGAAACTCTCCACCAAGAGGGTGAGCTCCACCTCGCAAGGCATCTCCAAGACGATACCGTCATCCATCTACAGCTACATGTCCGGACCGTCGCGCCGCATGCCGGAGCGGACGGCCGACCTGAACCTCCTCACGCGTTCACAGTTCAGGATGAAGACCCTGGTAATCCCGGTGCAGTTCAGCGACGAGTTCTTCACCACGGCCTCGATACGCAACAGGCTCTACAACCTCTTCAACCAGCTCAACTATTCCGAAGATGGCGCAACAGGCAGCGTGAAGGACTATTTCCGCGACAATCTCGGCGCCTTGTGCGACCTTTCCTTCGACGTGTGCGAGCCCGTCACCCTTCCCGGAACCTTGCGCAGCTACGGAGCCAACACGGAGAACGGCTCGGATTCCGGCATCAAGAAGATGGTCCAGCAGGCATGCAACCTCGCGGACGAGGCTGGAGTCGACTTCTCGCAGTATGATTCCGACGGTGACGGCGTGGTGGACAACGTCTTCATCATCTATGCCGGCCGAAACGAGGCCGAAACCGACATTGATTACCTCATCTGGCCCCAGTCGTGGAACATATCCGACCTTCAGCAGTACCACGACGGCAAGAAGATATCCAACTTCTCCTGCTATTCCGAGTATGCCGGCACCGGCGACACCTTCGCCGGCATCGGATCCATCTGCCATGAGTATTGCCACTATCTCGGCCTGAAGGACATGTATGACCTCAATGAGGATGTCGAAGGCCGTTCCGATGGCCTCTTCGGCACTCTCTCGATAATGGACCGCGGCAACTACAACAACCAGGGGCGCACGCCGCCATACCTTACCGTCTTCGAGAGGGAAATGCTCGGTGCGGTGGACATGGTGACCATCGAGCAGGAGTGCGCCATCTCGCTCCTGCCTGTCCATTCGGAAAGCCACTGCTATCGTTTCCGCTGCTCCTACAGCGACGAGAGCTTCATGCTCGAATTCCGCGACGGCACCAAATGGGACCGTTATGTCGGTGCGACCGGCCTTGTCATCTACCATGTGGACAAGACTTTGAACTATGCCGGCTCGATGACGGCCCGCCTCCGCTGGGAGAGCAACGCGGTAAACTGCTGCCGTGCCCACGAGTGCGTGAAGCCCGTCTCGAACGACGGTACCGCCTTCGCCGAGGATATTGCTGACATCTTCTTCCCGGGTCAGAACAACGTGACCGTGATACATTCCGACATGACCTTCCCGCTGGTCGGCTGGAACGGCACCGGCGTCGGTTTCGGCATGAGGAACATCCGCAGGGAGTCGGGCAGGATGATGATGGACGTGGTGGAGGACAGGAGCTGGAACCTTCCAGTGGTGACAGCCTACAGCTTCGAGACAGAGCAGCGGTCGGCCCACCTGTCGTGGGAGGCCACCAGGGACCTTGGCGGAGAGTGGCATTTGTCATGGGGCTCCGTGTCGAGCGTGGAGCCGACGGAGGTGGTTACGCACAGCCTTGAATACACCTTCGACAACCTTGCCCCGGGAACGGACTACTACTGCATGATCCGCTATGAATACAGCGGCGTCAGCAGCAAGACATACACGCTATATTTCAAGACCATGAGCATGCTCTCCCAATATCCCGTGATAGCAGACATGCGCAACGACTTCAGGGTCGGCGACAGCGTGCGTCTCCACCTGCTCAACCTCGTCCAGGAGGTGTTCCGCATCAAGTGGTACGTGAACGGCGTGCTGAACGAATCCCAGAATCTCACCTTCACGCAGGACGGGACCTACCAGCTCAGGGTGGAGATAGTATACACTGACGGAAGCACCGAGGTGCTCAACAAGAGGATAAAAGTATATGGAGAATAGAGGCAAGAACCGGGTCCGCAGGATTGCGGCATTTGCGAGGGCGCTGCTTGCATTGTTCGTGGTGGCTACCACGATGGCCGTCTCCTGTCCCTCTCCCGATGATCCGGACACTGTCAACCCGGGGAACGAGGGCCAGACAAAGTCGGCGGAAAGGACGAAATTCGAGAAATCCCGGACCGAGGGACTCCATGTCAAGGGCGAATGCATCATCGCCTACAGCGACGAGTATTTCCAGACCGCGACCAACCTCCTCCGCCGTTCATATCGAATCCATGCCGACGACCAGAGCTGCTTTGTCAACGTGGTCTTCGCGGACAGGGTACCGACCAAGATTGACGACGAGGTGGTGGTCAACATCACCTACAAGACCGAAGGCTCCGGCGAGACGATGCTCATCGTCAAGTTCGTCACCGTCGCCATGCGCGACGGCTATCTATGGCTCTGGAACGAACTCCAGAAGGTCGGTCTGATCGTCCCTGCGATCTGATCCACACCCCCCGACATGAAAAAGGAAGAGGCCGACCGAATGGTCGACCTCATAATTCTTGTGAGTAATGGATTGTATTACTTCGCAGCTTCTACGGAAGCCTTTCTGAAATCCTTCATCAACTTGCTGAGGTTGAGAGCAGCCTTTCTTGCGCGAGTGCCGGCAGCTTTGTTGCCCTTTACGATCTGCGCTTCTGCGTTCTTCTGGAATTCAGCAATCTGAGCGTTGATTTGTTCTACGAGTTCTTTCATGACGTCTATGTTTTGGTTGTATGTAAATTTGATTTAAAGATAGACATAATTATCTATTTGACAAAATTTTGTAGTCAAAAAACGCGTTTTTCGGCAAAAAAGCATCATTTTTTGCCGAAAAACGATTTACTTGGCTGAAAATTCACGTCTTACGGTATAAAGTCCGTAGTGCGGGTCGTTCTTGACCGGCTCGAGTTTCGCATCGACTCCGCGCGGCGTTCCGGCCCTGGTCATGGAGACTGCCGGAGGCTCCGGATAGTTGCCCGAGACAAGGTGCGTCAGGCAGGCCTTGATGCTCGCCTCCTCGGGTGTGAAGTCGTGGAAGGGGTCGTCAGCCCTGTAGCAGTCGGGCACGAACCCGCTGTCGGGAATGCTCTCGCCCTTGCCGTTCTTGTTGTAGAAGCAGATGGGGAGGAATACCCACTCCAGGGTGGAGTAGTCATCCTTGTTGTACTTCGCGTAGGAAGCATCATCACCCGGATACATCAGCACGTACATTCCGTTCGGCTTGCCGTAGGTCGTGTCTCCGACCATCTTGACGTTCATGTGGGGCCTGAGGCCGTTGATGACGAGCTCGCTTGCGGAGGCGGTGCCCTGTCCGGTGATCACGTAGAGGTTTTCCAGGTCGAGCGACTTGGGGTAGCGCCCGATCCTGCTCTCCTCGTCATATGACGCGAGAAGGTCGTTGTGGACTCGCTTGACATAGACTTCGCCTTGTGCGGATGCAGGTGCAAGGTAGTTGATCAGACGGTCGCTCACGCGGCTGTCTCCGCCGCCGTTGTATCTCAGGTCGAGGATGAGGTCCTTGATGCCGGCGTCGTGGAACATCTCCATGTTGTTGCTCACGTCATTGATGAAGTTGTTGAGGAACGACAGGTAGTTGAAATAGCCGACGGGCCTGGTGAGGCCGGGGAAGTCCTTCTCGGTGAAGATCTTGGCGGCTATGTATGAATTCGTCTTGAGCGAAGTCGCCCTCGATGCGGAGAACGAGGTGTCCCTGCCGTCAGCGAGGCGGAAGGTGAAGGTGTTGCTGCTCTTCGCATATTCGGTGTTGAAGTTCTGGAGCTTGGCTCCGTCGAAGTAGTCGCCGGTGGCGAGGTTCTCACCTATGTACTTGCCTCCGATGTGGGTCATCATCGCGCCTCGCGTCACGCCGTACTTCTCGAACGGTGAGCCGGGATGGATGTAGGCCACGCGTATCGCATAGCTGCCGTAGTAGTCGGTTGCCTGCGTCAGTGAAACGCCCCAGGTCCCGGTGTAGGTGCCGGTCTCGCTGGATACGTAGTATTCCTTGTCGCACATCCAGCTCCAGCGGTCGGCGCTGTAGAGCATCTTGTCGAAGAACTCATATATGTCGTAGTTGGCGGCATTGAGCTGGTTGTTCTGCTGGATTACCTGCTTGTACCAATAATAGTATTGGTTCATGTATTCGTTGCGGAGATAGATCTTGGCGTCATATGTGGAATCCTTGGTGTAGATCGTCGGATCTGTCTTCGGCGGTTCCGGTGGCGTCTCCTGGCAGCTTGAACTTGAGAAGAACAGTGCGGCGAGAGCCAGCGATGCTATCGTGAGCATCCTTGATGTGTGTCTTGTCATTTCCGTTTTGTCAATTGTTTTATTATATTTGCAAAGATATAAAAATTATACTTTATGGATTCCTTTGCCGATATTGTTGCCAAACTTTCCACTGCCGTTTGGGGGTGGCCCATGATCATCCTTCTTCTCGGTACACACCTCTTCATGACAGTCCGCCTGAAGTTCCCGCAGCTCAGGATCGGCAAGGCGATCAAGCTTTCCGTCACCAAGGACAAGGACTCCACCGGTGACGTGAGCCAGTTCGGCGCCCTTGCCACGGCCCTTGCAGCAACCATCGGCACCGGCAACATCGTCGGCGTCGCGACTGCCGTCTCCCTCGGCGGCCCCGGAGCGGTGCTCTGGTGCTGGATCACCGGCGTCTTCGGCATCGCCACCAAATATTCCGAGGGCCTGCTTGCCGTCAAGTACCGCGTCCGTTCAGCCGACGGAAAGATGATCGGAGGTCCGATGTTCGCCCTCGAGCGCGGATTGAACGCAAAGTGGCTCGCCGTCATCTTCAGCATCTTCACCGCAATCGCGGCATTCGGCATCGGCAACACGGTCCAGGCCAACTCGATATCGATGCTCCTCAAGGAGTCGTTCAACATCTCCCCCTACATCGTCGCCATCATCCTCTGCGTCCTGGTCACTCTCGTGGTCGAGTTCGGCGTCAAGGGAATAGCCAACGTATGCTCAACTCTCGTGCCGTTCATGGCTGCCTTCTATGTGCTGGGATGCCTCGTGATCCTCGGCCTGAACTGGCAGTATCTCGGACAGAGCATCTCGCTCATCTGCACCTCCGCATTCTCTGCACGCGCGGCGGGCGGCGGATTCATCGGCACCAGCGTCATGATGGCGGCACGCTTCGGTATCGCGCGCGGCCTCTTCTCCAACGAATCGGGTCTTGGATCCGCTCCGATCGTTGCGGCAGCCGCACAGACCCGCAACCCCGTCCGCCAGGCTCTCGTCTCCTCGACCGGCACCTTCTGGGACACCGTGGTGGTTTGTGCAATCACCGGACTCGTGCTGGTGAGCAGCATAATCGCCCATCCGGACATCGACTGCACGCAGGGCGCAGCCCTCACGCAGGCCGCATTCAACAAACTCCCCGTCATCGGCCCGATCATTCTCTCGGTGGGCATCGTCACCTTCGCCTTCTCGACCATCCTCGGCTGGTCATACTATGCCGAGAAGGCGGTCGACTATCTCTTCTGCCGCCACAAGAAGGCCCGCGCCATCGCGCTCCGCGTATACAGGATCCTCTGGATTGCCGGCGTGTTCCTCGGTTCCGTCGCCAACCTTGCAATAGTGTGGAACCTTGCCGACATCGCCAACGCGCTGATGGCAGTGCCCAACCTGATAGCGGTGCTCCTGCTCTCGGGCGTGATCGTCAAGGAGACGCGCAAATATCTATGGAATGATCGCCTGGACGACTATTCAGACGATGATGTGCCGGAAGTGACCGACCTCTAGTCGTTTCCGTCAACCTTTCGGACGACGTACACGTCCTCTCCCTCTTCGTGGAAGAGGTAGTTCTCACGGGCGAAACGCTCGAGGGAGTCCTTCTGTGACTGCAGCTGGTTGAGCCTGTCCTCGGTGCGCCTGATGTCGTTCTTGAGGTTCTCGATCTGCTGCTCCTGCTCGCGGAGCTTGCGGTTGGTGCGGATCCAGTGGCCGACGTTGTTGTTGTCGATGAAGATGATCCAGATGAGGAACAGCATCGTGGCGATGAAATATTTGTTGAGGAGGATCCTGTAGGCAAGACTCTTCCCCTTCAGGGAGTTCACGACCTCCATCAGGCTCCTTCTGCCGCCTTCTTCGCTTCCGTTCGTCTCCATTGTTTTCATCTTTCTGCAAAAATAGGTATTTTTGTAGAAGTATTGACAATAATTGAAATGTGATGAAAAAAAGGTTCGATTATCATGTTCCTTCGCTCGGCGGTTCATGGGCTCTGACCCTCATGCTTCTCCTCGGAGGCGTCGTCTTCGGCATCATTCTCGGCTTCATCGGCAACCTGAGCCCTTCCTATGTGTGGAAGGCCCAGTCGCTCAGCTATGTGCTGATGATGCTCTTTCCGTTTGCCTTCATTTATGTGCAGTCGGGATATGACTCGCTCAATCCATTAAAGCAGGCAGTGGCCGTCAACGCACCTGACTTCGGCGGCATCGGCACGCTCCCGTTCTTCCTGCTGATGATTCCGGCAATGCTGTCGCTCAGCATCCTGATCGAGCCGGCGACCAGCTTCATTCCCATGTCGGACAGGATCCGCGACCTCTTCGAGAAGATATTCTTCAACACCCCGCTGTGGGATTCGCTCCTCAGCACCTGCCTGCTGGCTCCCCTCTGCGAGGAGATGCTCTGCAGGGGCATGATCGCGCGAGGCATAGCCTACAACAGGACACCCTGGAAGGCGATACTCTGGTCGGCCTTCATCTTCGCACTGATACATCTCAACCCCTGGCAGTCCATTCCCGCGTTCATCATCGGCCTCTTCTTCGGCTGGATATACCTCAGGACCCGCTGCCTTTGGGTCACGATATTCCTCCATTTCATCAACAACGGAAGCACGATGCTCATGGCGCGCCTCTTCCCCGACATGGAAGTCGACAGCGGACTTGCCGACATGCTTCCGCGCGGCACTTATCTTGCAGTCTACTTCGCTGCCCTGGCCGTGTTCGCGGCCATCGTCTGGTTCCTTCACAAGAGGCTCCCTTCGTTGAAGGAGTTCCCCAGGAAGCCCGACGAGGCTACGGAAGAAGCGGCTGGCGATGCGGTTGAACAGGACAAGGACATTTAGGAACATGAAGAAGAAACTCTATCCGATGAAGTTCTCCCCCATCCTCAAGGAGAGGGTCTGGGGAGGTGACAACCTTGTGAAACGATATGGCAAGAGCCTGCCGGTGGATGAACAGGGGCAGCCTACCGGCGAGATAAACGGCAACCTTGTCGGCGAATCCTGGGAGGTGTCTTCCATCTCCGAGGAGGACGACTCAGTCGTGGCCGAGGGCTATCTTGCCGAGAATTCCCTCTCGGACATCCTCGAGACCTATATGGGCGACCTGGTGGGCGACAACATATTCGACTGGTACAATCTCCAGTTCCCGCTCCTTGTCAAGCTGCTCGACGTCAAGGGCAGGCTCTCGGTGCAGGTGCATCCTGACGATGCGACCGCGTTCGAGCGCTTCTACGAATACGGCAAGGACGAGTTCTGGTATGTGATGGAGTCTTCTCCAGAGGCGTCGGTCTACATGGGCTTCCGCCGTCCCACCTCCGCGATGGAGTTCTATGAGAAGTGCAAGGACGGCACGGTGGAGGAGCTGCTCAATGTCTATCATCCACGCAAGGGCGACTGCTTCATGATCAAGGCCGGAACGGTGCATGCCTGCGGCGACGGAGTCGTCATTGCCGAGATTCAGGAGCCGTCCGACCTTACATTCCGCCTCTATGACTGGGGCAGGGAGTTCAATCCGCGCACGGCACGCCCGATGCACCTCGACGAGGCCATCGACTGCATCGACTTCGCCGCCTACGACGAGGCATCGTTCCATGTCGATCCCAAGGCGGGCAACGGAGTGGTGGCCGATTGCGACCATTTCACCGTCAGGGTGCTGGACCTTGCCTCAGAGCGCGAGGTGGCAACCGACAATCTCAACAGCTTCATTATATACATATGTACGGAAGGAAGCGCGACCATCCGCGTCGACGGCGCGGAGGAGGGCGAGGAGTACGGCCTTCACCGCGGCGAGTCGGTCCTGATTCCGGCGGGACTGGACGACTTCACCATCCGCCCTGCGGAGGGCGGGGTCAGGCTGCTCGAGGCCACCATCCGTCACATTGAAGAACAGGAGGACAGTTACCTCAAGAAATGACATCAGCATGGATTCGACAAGAGTTGACAAGTATCTCTGGGCGATAAGGGTCTACAAGACCCGCACCGATGCGACGGATGCCTGCAAGGGAGGAAAGGTCACCGTCAACGGCGCCGACGTCAAGCCTTCACGGGACGTGAAGGAGGGCGATGTGGTGGGAGTCCGCAAGGGCTCCGTCCACTATACTTACCGAGTCCTGGCTCCGCTCGAGAAACGAGTGGGGGCGAAGGATGTGGAGAAATATGCACAGAACCTCACTCCGGAGAGCGAGATGGCGAAACTGCGCGCACCGGTGGAGACGTTCTTCATCAAACGCGACCGCGGAAGCGGGCGTCCGACCAAGAAGGAGCGTCGTCAGATGGACGACCTCTATGATTCTTTCTTCGTGGGGGAAGGAGAGGAGGAGTGATTGTACTGCGTCATGGCCTTGTCGATGCCTTCGGTTGCGAAGCACTTGACTGCCGCTATGACGCGATCCACTATCTGCGGAAGTTCCCGCTGCTCTTCGAGAAGCCACTTTCCAAGCACGAAATCGACCTGATGGCCTTCGGCGAAGCCGCCGTTGCCGGTGCCGACGCGCAGTCTTGCGTAGTCGTCGCTCGCCAGTGAGTAGTCGATGCTCTTAAGGCCGTTGTGTCCTCCGGCGCTGCCTCTCTTGCGCATCCTGATGGTGCCGAACGGAAGGGCCAGGTCATCCACGATCACCATGAGGTTCTCCCTGGGGATACCGGTCTTCTGCAGCCAGTAGTTGACGGCCTTGCCGCTGAGGTTCATGTAGGTCGAGGGCTTCAGCAGCGTGAATTTGCGTCCCTTGAACGATACTTCGGCCGTCGAGCCGTACCGTCCTACCGTAAAAACAGTATTGGATGCCTGGGCCCAGGCATCCAATACGTTGAATCCTATGTTGTGACGGGTGTCGCGGTACTCTTCGCCCATGTTTCCCAATCCGGCTACAAGATAGTTCATTTCCCGTCAGCAATATGGTTGTTATTCTTCAGTAGCTGCTGCAGCTGCTGCATTGCGGGTCATTCTGACAGCGCAGATCAGGGTGCTCTTCGGAGAGACTACCTTGAAGTTGTCGAATGAGAGGTCGCCAGCGGAGATCTGCTTGCCGAGGCCGAGGGTGGTGATGTCGACTTCGATCTCGTCGGGGAGCTGCTCTGCAAGACCGCAGACGCGGAGCTTGCGGACAGCGACTGCGAGCTTGCCGCCGAGCTTGACACCTTCCGAGTTACCTACGATCTTGACGGGAACGTCGACCGTGACAGGCTTGTTGATGTCGATTGCGAGGAAGTCAGCGTGGATCGCCTTGTCGTTTACAGGGTGATACTGCACGTTGTAGAGAATCGAGTTGAACTTCTTGCCGTCGATGTCGAGGTTTGCGACATAGGTGAAGGGAGTGTGGGTGAATTTCTGAAGGTCCTTGCTGTCAACTGAGAAGGAGATGTTCTCGATGCCGTTGCCGTAGATGACGCACGGAACCCTGTCTGCTCTGCGGATGCTCTTGACATCTGCCTTGCGGCCAGTCTGACGGACTGTGCCCTGGATTTCCTGTGATTTCATTGTTTTGTGTTTAAAATGTGTTACTCAAGCCGGAAAACGGGTCCGGCTCCCATTGCACCAAAAAGCCTTCGCTTTTTAGCAGGGCGCAAAGATACCAATTTATTTTGAATTACAAAATTCCGTACTGTTTTGAATAGTCCATCTGCTGCTTGAGGAAGTCGTCGCCGTAGACCACCTTGTAGTCGGTAACCTTGCCCTCGGCGTCGGTCACCGGCACTATGTCGGGATTGATGAAGCCCCTGTAGGGTTTCAGGTCGAGCGTCGCATATCTCTCGAGCACCTCCCTGTGGAGTTCGGGATCGATGTTGACGGCATACTTGAGCACGAGTTCCTTGCCTGCCTCATAGTCGCCCTCGGACTTGATGCGCTGGATTTCGCGGAGCATCTCGCCGAAGAGGGTGCGGAGTTTCTGGAAGTCGTTGATGACGAAATAGGTCTTTCCGTCGCGGACCTTCTTCTCGATCACGTTGTCTGCCTGACCGTGCTCGTAGCACCATTCGGCAATGAGCTTGCGGTTCTGCATGTGTGCCTCGGTGTTGGGCTTGCCGAGCTCGATGCGGGTGAACTGGGTGAAGAGGCCGTTGCGGATGTAGCCCATGTATTCTGCCTTGTATGCCTCCGGGTCATCGAGGATGCCGAGCTCGACGAGCTTCGGGTCGGCGAGATAGTAGAGGCCGAAGAGGTCGGCGCGCGTCTCCTCGAGAGTCGAGCTGAACTCCTTGAGCGAGCCTGAGGGAACGCCCGGCAGGAGCTGGCCGCTGCCGTGGCCGAGGCATTCGTGCAGGTCGGTGTGCAGGTCGTCGGTGACGGTTCCGAACTTGCGGCAGATGTCGATCTCTTCCTGGTCCCATGCGAATTCGGTGAGGACGCTCTTGGGTGACTGCTCGGTAGCCTTCGAATATGCCTGCGTGATGTTGGCGATGGTGACCGACTTCGAGCCGTATTCCTTGCGGATCCAGTCGGCGTTCGGCAGGTTGATGCCGATGGCGGTTGCGGGATAGTTGTCGCCCGCGATGACGGCCACGTTGATGACCTTTGCGGAGACGCCCTTCACTTCCTTCTTCTTGAACTTCTCGTCAACAGGCGAGTTGTCCTCGAACCACTGTGCGTTCGAGCTGATGATCTCGGTGCGGCGCGAAGCCTCGCGGTCGCGGAAGTTGACGATGCCCTCGTATGCTGCCTTGCGTCCGAGAGGGTCGCCGTAGTCCTCCACGAATCCGTTGACGAAGTCCACGTCGGACTGCGTGTCGCCGACCCAGGTGATGTTGTACTGGTCCCACATCTTCAGGTCGCCGGTCCTGTAGTATTCGACGAGCTCGTCGATGTATTTCTTCTGGGTGTCGTTTTCGGCGACTTCGCGTGCCTTCTCGAGATGGCCGATTATGACCTCGAGCACCTCTCCGTAGAGGCCGCCCACCTTGTAGACATCCTCGGCCAGCTTGCCGTCCTTCCTGACCATCTTGCTGTTGAGGCCGTATGAGATGGGAGTGGCATCCTTCGGGTCAGCCATCTTGTCGTAGAACCTGTTGACCTCCGCCGCGGTGATGCCCTCCTCATAGAGGTTGTTGCACGATGCGGCGATGATGTCCTTGTCGGTGCCCTGATAGCACTTGTAGCGGTAGAGCTCGGGGTCGCAGATGACCGGGATGAGCTCATCCTTCTCCGCCGCGTCGATGCCGGAGGCATCCATAAGCGAAGCGATGTAGTCCGCGCTGCATGCGGGGAGAATCTTGTCTTCGGCATAGTGGTGGTGAATGCCGTTGCTGAAGAAGACCCTCTTCGCGTAGACCATGAAGTCTTCCCAGTCCTGGCCGCTCCTCTCGCCGCCGTAGTTCTCGATTATGCCTTCGAGGGCCTTGCGGATGCGGATGTTGTATTTGAAGTTCTGGTCCCAGATGATGTCGCGGCCGGCCTTCGCCGCCTCGCTCAGGTGGTAGATGTATTCCTTCTGCTGGAAGGTGAGGTCGTCCCAACCCGGAATCTGGTAGCGGAGCACCTCGATGTCGGCGAACTGGTCGATCGAATACTTGAATTCCTCCGTCTGTTTTTCGCCCTCGGAGCAGGCGCAAAGGGACAGTGCGAGTCCCGCTGCAATAGACATGATCCTGTAGAATTTCATATGTGTTGTATCTGTTTCAGGTTTAATGTGAGTCCAAGAAGAGCTGTCAACAAGCTCAAAACAATTTATAAAGGTAACCATTTTGTCGGATATTTTATACTTTTGCGCCGTTTTTTAAGATACGGCAATGAACAAAGGTCTGATTACAATCATTTTTCTGATAATATCCAACAGCCTGATGACCTTCGCATGGTACGGCAACCTCAAGTTCGGGACGCCCAAGGTCTTCGCGTCGTGGGGACTTCTCGGCATCATCGTCACAAGCTGGCTCATAGCATTCGTGGAGTACTGCTTCGTCATCCCCGCCAACAGGATCGGCTTCGCCGGTTCGGGCGGACCCTTCACCCTCATGCAGCTCAAGATCATCCAGGAGGTGATTTCGCTCACCGTCTTCACCCTTTTCGCGGTGCTGGTGTTCCGCAACCAGACTCTCAGGTGGAACCACCTTGCGGCCGCGCTTTGCCTGATAGGTGCCGTATATTTTGTTTTCAAGAAATAGATTGCTAACTTTATAGGTTGTAATAAACCGTCACTCTTTCAGCCGGATGATGCATGGAACGAAGATAGGAAGGATCATCTGTGGCGCAGCCGCGTCGCTGCTGCTCTGCCTCGCCCTCTCGGGATGCGAGAAGCAGGAGCTGGAGGCGCGCTATTCGGTGCTCATCTACCTTGCCGGCGACAACAGCCTGAGCTACTACGGCAGGGACTGCTTCGACCAGTTGCGCGCCGGCTACATCCCCTCTTCCGACAAGTATGGCGACATCCTCATGGTGTTCTACCACATCGCCGGCGGAGTACCGACGCTGAGCCGTTTCTACAAGGACAGCCACGACAACCTGCGCGAGGAGGTCATCGCCTCCTTCAGCGAGGACCTGGCCTCCGGCACTACCGAGGTCTTCTCGCGGGTGCTTGAGGATGCCGAACGCGCCTATCCGGCGAAGAGGCACGGGCTGGTGCTCTGGTCGCACGCCACCGGCTTCCTGCCGGCGGGCTACTACAACGACCCGCAGGAGATCAACTACTCGCGCAGCGAGCTTCCCCCCGTTGACCCCTATGCGGAATATGTCCGCGAGCCGATCGATTGCCAGGTGCGCTCGTTCGCGATGGACTCCCGCGACAACGAGATGGAAATCGGCGACCTTGCCTCGGCCCTTGTCGAGCATTACGACTTCATCCTGACCGACTGCTGCCTGATGGGCGGCGTCGAGGTGGCATACGAGCTCAAGGACAAGTGCGACTACATAGTCTTCTCGCCGACGGAGATCATGGCGAAGGGCTTTCCGTACGAGACGATGATGGACTACGTCTTCAACGGTGGCGACACCGAACAGGCGATGGTCAAGATAGCCAGCGATTATTACGAATACTATGAAGCGCAGCAGGGGACCAACCGTTCGGCCACGGTTTCGGTGGTGCGCACCGCCGCGCTCGAGTCCCTCGCCGCCGTGTGCAGGGAGATATTCAGTGAGCACCGCAGCCAGATCACGAGCGTCAACACCAACCGCGTGCAGCAGTATTTCCGCTTCAACAAGCACTGGTTCTATGACCTGGGCGACTTCGTCTCTTGCCTGGCCACGACATCGCAATACGAGCGTTTCGAGGCGGCTCTCGACGACGTGCTGGCTTACAAGAACGCCACGCAGAAATTCATCTCGATAGTCATAAACAAATATTCGGGGTTAAGTACCTACATACCTAACCCCGGATATACATATCTGAACAACTACTACCGGCACCTGGCCTGGAACAAGGCGGCAGGGCTGGTGGAGTAGCATCCGCTATTTGCCGAAATATCTCTTGTAGAGACCCTCGAAGCCCTTGCCATGGCGAGCTTCGTCCTTTGCCATCTCGTGAACGGTGTCGTGGATGGCGTCATAGTTGAGCTGCTTTGCGCGGGTGGCGATGGCCTTCTTGCCTTCGCATGCGCCTGCCTCGGCCTCCATCCTCTTCTTGAGGTTGGTCTTGGTGTCCCATACGACTTCACCGATGAGCTCCGCGAACTTCGCAGCGTGCTCAGCCTCTTCCCAAGCATAGCGCTTGAAAGCCTCAGCCACTTCGGGATAACCCTCGCGGTCTGCCTGGCGGCTCATCGCAAGATACATTCCGACCTCGGTGCATTCACCGTGGAAGTGCTTCTGGAGTCCGTCCCAGACTTCGGGATCACAACCCTTTGCCACTCCGATGACATGCTCGTCAGCGAAAGTGAGACCATCGGTTTCAACCATCTCTTTGAACTTTTCCTTCGGAGCCTTGCAGAGAGGGCATCTCTCAGGAGCTTCAGGACCTTCGTGAACATAACCGCACACAGTGCAAATCCATTTCTTTGACATTTTCTTGAGTTTTTATTGTTTGACTTATTTTGAATAATTATAAACTAATCACATTGCAAAGGTAGTGCTTTTTTTGGAATCTGCAATAGTAATTTAAAAAAATTCTAAATTAGAACAGTTTTTTCGAACCTGGCACATGAATGGCCAACATTGGCAGATGGCCCCAGGACAATGGCGGCGGGAGTCGGTGCCTATTGTTCCGGACGGACGTCCCAACCTGTTATGAGTCCGCCATAGATGGGGAAGTAGACCTTGACGCTCTTGCCGCTGATCGAATCGGTGACCCGGTAGACGAGCATCCTGTCGGTGGCGCTGTCCAGTTCGTATTCTCCGAGCTGCATGGCGGGGTATTCCTTGCCTTCCTCGAAAGGAATCATGCCGTTGACCGTGCGTGCGTGAATGGGTTCGCCGGCAATCACGCGGGCAATGTTCTTCTCCACGACCTCCATCAGGCGCGGGTGGGTGAAGGGATCGAGGCTGATGCCGCCTTCGGGTACGTATTCAGGCCTTTCCATGGCGGGCAAGACTCCGCCGGAGGCATTTCTGAGCTGCCTCATGCTGTCGGCGTATGCCTTGAATCCACCGCGCTTCTCCGGTGTGTCGAGACCAGCGATGGTATAGAGGCTGATGGCCTGCGCGCCTGCACTGAAGGCAGCGTCCATGCACTCCTTCAGGGAGTCGAAGTCACCGCCCAGTTCGGCGCCGAGCCCGCAGCCCGTGACGGTCTTCGGATTGCCCATAGCCTTGTTCTGCGCGGTCGCATCATATACGAATCCCGGCTCCATCGAATAGAAGTCCGAATAGGCCATCGGGAATACGATGTCGAGGTCCCACTTGGGGAAATCCTGCGCCACCATGAACGAGGCAAGCCCGACTGAGGTGAATGGTGATGCAGTGACCTTCAGGCCATGTTTCCGAGCCTCTTCGGCGGCGAGGTTCGCCACCTCGGTGACCATCTGCTGGCGGAACTTGCACCAGTTCTCGTCCCGGCTGGGATCTTCCTTCGTGCGCGGGTCGTAGCCGTATTCGTCCACGAAGCGCTGCACTGCGAGGGGATGGTAGCCGAAGTCATACTGCGGATCGACTTCTCCGTCTCCCGCGATGCCGTATCTGTGGCCCAGGCTTATCGGCAGCACGCAGTCCACCATGCGGCAATAGTCGAGGCAGATGCCTTCGATGCCGTCGATTTCGCAGACGTCGCTCACCATCGACTTCACGAATTCCCGCACTTCAGGTACGGCGGGACTCAGGAACTTGTATGAATTGACGTATGCCTTGAAGCTTGACATGGATTCTCCGTTGCGGTTCACGTCATGCCAGTCGGGATGCTCCTCGATCAGCTGCTGGCGCTGTGCGCGAGGGTTCAGTGTCCATATCCAGGCGTACAGCGTGACGCCGTGTTCCTTGGCAAGGGCGGCGGCCTTGACATAGTCCTCGCGATCGGGGACATACAGCATCAGGCCGTCAATTCCCGCCTCGTCCATTTGGATGAACAGCGAGTCGAGGTCGAGGCCCTCGCGGTCCTCCATCCAGGTCCAGAACATGGGAAATGTCTCCTTTTCGGTGCACGACGAAAGGAGCAGTGCTGCGCAAAAGAGCGCCAAGATGATGCGTTTCATATTGTTGTCTTCAAATTATTGTCAAATGTCGCCCGTCGGGGCCTTGAATGAAATCTTTTCAAGTCTTGATACAAAAATAAGAAAAATGTTCGATGAAGGCGTACCTCGCGCGCCTTTTTTGATGGAGAGTCCGATGCATTGGGAGATTGTCGCCAAAAAGCCTATCTTTGTGGACATAAAAAGACAAGACATGCTCATCGTATTGGAAGGTCTTGACGGGGCCGGCAAATCGACCCAGCTCAAGATGATATCGGACTATTTCGCCTCGGCTGGCCGCCAGGTCGACTATCTTCATTTCCCGCGCTACGACGCCCCGGTGTTCGGCGGCTTGATCTCGAAGTTCCTCCGGGGAGACTTCGGCTCCATCGACCAGGTGCATCCACAGCTGGTCGCGCTGCTCTATGCCTGCGACCGCCGCGATGCTGCTCCCCAGCTCCGCGGGAAGCTCGATGCGGGCCATGTCGTGATACTTGACCGCTACGTCTATTCCAACATCGCGTTCCAATGCTCGAAGCAGCTCTCGGCAGAAGATGCCGCAGAGTTGAGGCGCTGGATATTCGACACCGAATACGGCGACTTCGGCATTCCGAAGCCGGACCTGAACATCTTCCTGGACGTGCCCATCTCCTTTGTCGACGACAAGCTCAAGCACGCGCGCAAGGGGAGCGACAGGGACTATCTCGAGGGCAAGAGCGACATCCACGAGGCGAGCATCGAATTCCAGAAGGGTGTGCGCAGGGTCTATCTCGAGCAGTGCGAGCTTGACGGCAGCTTCATCCGCATCGACTGCTCGGATGATAAAGGCGCCATGCTCGATCCGGAAAGCATTTTCGAAAAGATAAAGAAACGTATCGACGCCCTGCTATGACTGGATTCATGAGAGGCTTCTGCCGCATACTGGTAGGACTCACCTTCATTCTTTCCGGCGTATTCAAGCTGATGGACCCCGTGGGCACCGGCCTGATCGTCGACGAGTATCTCAACTTCATGCATCTCGACTTCCTGAAGAATTTCGACGTGGCGCTGGGCATCGCCCTCTCCACGGTCGAGGTGCTCACCGGCCTCTGCGTGATGACGGCCATACGCATGCGCATCTTCTCATGGGTGGCGCTGGCGATGATGACCTTCTTCACGCTGCTCACCGTCTATCTCGTGATATACAACCCGATCAGCGACTGCGGCTGCTTCGGCGAGGTGGTGCATCTCACCAACAAGGAGACGCTCATCAAGAACATACTTCCGCTGATCTGCTCGATCTACATTGTCATACACCGCAAGAGATATCCGCAGCTGGCTCCCGCTCCGGTGGAGTGGGCCATCGTCGGCCTCTATCTCTTCTGCGCCCTCTGGGCCGGCATTTCGTCGGTCACGGGTCTGCCGAAGAGCGACGCCACCGTATACAAGGTGGGCACTGACCTGAAGATGCTTTCGGAAGGTCCGATCGATTTCAATACCGTCTTCATCTACGAGAAGGATGGAGTCCGGCAGGAGTTTGCGATAGACGACCTGCCTGACTCGAGCTGGACCTACGTGGATTCCCGCACCGACATGCCTGAGGGTGCGACGGCGCGCTTCGCCCAGGTCGACCTCTCGCTGCGCGACGTCCAGGACGAGTACCACACCGAACTTCTCTATGAGGACGGCCCGATGATGGCCGCCGTCGTATGGGACACCGGGAAGATGAAACCCTCCGACTGGAACCGCATACGTGCGCTCAACGCTACGGCGCAGAAGTCGGCCGTTCCGACATATCTCTTCGCCGTCGACGACAACGTGCCCGGGGACCTCTCGGACAAGCTGCTGATATCCGACCGCAAGGCTCTGATGACGCTGCTGCGCAGCAACGGCGGCGCGGTGCTCTTCAACAGCGGCAGCATCATCCGCAAATGGGCTGCCGGCGAGATCAACCGCAACACCGTGAACGACACGCTGGCCGATGACTATGACATCACGATGCTGCGCAACGCCTTGCACAACAAGGCGATGCTGCGCGCGAACGTGATTTCCGGCTTCCTGGTCGTGCTCATCGTGCGCTACATACTCTACGTGATTTTCCACAAGAAGAAAAAGAAGAAACCGCAGGAGGCGGCCGCGGCATGAGCTCTCCGCTGGTGATGGCGATCGTCAACGTCAACGGCGACTCGTTCCATGCGGCGAGCCGCGCCGCAACCGTTCGCGCCTTCAACAGGCGGGTGGAGAAGCTTGTCGCCGGCGGGGCCGACATCATCGACGTCGGTGCGGTATCGAGCCGTCCCGGAGCCGAAGTGGTCGATGCGGAACAGGAATGGGCAAGGCTGAGGCCGGTGCTCGAGTCGTGGCGGAAGAAGGATTTCGGCGCCTCGGTGCGCCTCTCCATCGACACTTTCCGTCCGCAGGTGGTTCAAAGGGCCTTTGACGTCGTCGGAGATTTCCTGGTCAATGACATCTCTGCCGGATGCTGGGACGGGGCGATGCTGCCGACGGTCTCGTCGATGGGACTGGAGTATGTGGCAATGCACCTTCGCGGCGACTTTTCGACCATGCACGAGCAGTGGTGCTACGGCGACGTGGTGGCGGAGGTGAAGGAGTTCTTCTCGCTCTTTGCCCTCAGGGCAGCGGACGCGGGCATCGAAAGATGGATTCTCGATCCTGGCTTCGGCTTTTCCAAGTCGATGGAGGACAATATGATGCTGATGGATTCGCTCGCGGAGTTCAAGGCGTTCGGCCGTCCCATTCTCGTGGGCGTCTCGCGCAAGCGCATGGCGAGGCCGCGTCCGGGCATGACCGACGAAGAGATTGAGCGTGAGACTGCGGCGCTGCATCGCAGGGCAGTCGCGGGCGGCGCCGACATCCTCAGGGTGCATGACGTGCCATTGCTGACCTGATGGTCAAAATTTTTTCAAAAATTTGGTATTTTATTAATAATGACTATCTTTGCAGCCGAAAGAAGATGAAGGAGAAAGGGGGACGATGAGTCCCCCTTATTTATTGTCAAAAACCAACCGATATGATTGCAAAGGAAACAGTGGAGGCCATCGCCCGTGAGTATCTCGAGGGTACTCCGTTCATTCTCGTGAGAGTACACGTGAGCAAGGACAACAACATCGACGTCGACATAACCCGCGAGGACGCAGGCGTATGCATCGACGACTGCGTGGGACTGAGCCGCTACATCGAGTCCAAGCTGGACCGCGACGTCGAGGACTACTCCCTCACCGTGGGGTCTGCCCGCCGCAAGACCATCGGCAAGATCGACGATGAAGACTAGATTGAAAGAGATAAGAACAAAATAAATCACACAACTTAAAATGGAAGGTTTGAACCTTATCAGCACATTTGCTGATTTCAAAGAACAGAAAAACATCGACCGCCCTACGATGATGAGCGTGCTGGAGGACATTTTCCGCACCCAGCTGGCCAGAATGTACGGCGAGGACGCCCAGTTTGACATCATCATCAACATCGACAAGGGAGACTTCGAGATCTGGCGCAACCGCATGGTCGTCGAGGAGGTCACCAACCCCGCAACCGAGATCTCACTCGCTGAGGTCCAGGCAATCGATGACTCGTACGAGGTGGGCGAGGAATATCCCGAAGAGGTCACCCTGGCAAGCTTCGGCCGCCGCGGCATCCTCAACCTGAGGCAGAACCTCTCGAGCCGCATCATGGACATCGAGAAGGCCAACCTCTTCAACAAATACACTGCAAAGGTTGGCGAGATCATCGTCGGCGAGGTATACCAGGCATGGAAGAAGGAAGTTCTCGTCATGGACGAGGACGGCAACGAGCTCGTCCTTCCCAAGACCGAGCAGATCCCTTCGGACTTCTTCCGCAAGGGCGACACCGTCAAGGCTGTCATCCACAGCGTTGAGATGAAGAACAACACGCCGGTCATCACCCTTTCACGTACCTCCACCGTATTCCTCGAGAGACTCTTCGAGCAGGAGGTTCCCGAGATCTTCGACGGCCTGATCACCATCCGCAAGATCGTCCGCATGCCGGGCGAGAGGGCAAAGGTGGCAGTCGAATCCTATGACGAGCGCATCGACCCGGTGGGCGCATGCGTCGGCGTGAAGGGTTCGCGCATCCACGGCATCGTCCGCGAGCTTCGCAACGAGAACATCGACATCATCAACTGGACGACCAATACCCAGCTCCTCATCCAGAGGGCCCTCAATCCTGCAAAGATCTCCTCGATGAGGATTTCCGAGGAGTCGAAGCAGATCTTCGTCTATCTCAAGCCCAGCGAGGTGTCCCAGGCAATCGGCAAGAACGGCAGCAACATCAAGCTCGCCGGAATGCTTGCAGGTTATGACATCGAGGTATATCGCGACACCGAAGAGGACGACGTCGACGAGGAAGACGTCCTGCTGGACGAATTCAACGACGAGATCGACCAGTGGGTCATCGACGCGTTGAAGGGCATCGGCTGCGACACCGCGAAGAGCGTTCTCGCACTGCCTGTGGAGGAAATCATGGAACGCGCCGATCTCGAGCAGGAGACCGTCGAAGAGGTCCAGAAGATCCTCAGCAGCGAATTCGAAGAATAACGGCCGAATGGCCGCCGGTCCAGAGGGACCATGCGCCGGGAGGCGCCGCAAAACCAACAAACAGTCAACAATAATAAACGGGAGTAAATCATGTCAGAAGGAACAATCAGAATTAACAAGGTATTGAAGGACTTCAACATCGGAATCGGAACGCTTTCAGAATTCTTCAGGAAGAAGAACATCAACGTGGAGGTGTCTCCTGTAGCCAAGATTTCCGAGGAGGTCTATGCTCTTGTGGCCAAGGAGTTCGGAAAGGACCAGCTCATCAAGGAGCAGTCCCGCAAGGTGGCCATAAAGTTCAACGAGATCACCGAGATGGAGCATCGCAAGGAGATGGCCGAGGAGCCGGAGCCGGCACAGGAGGTCATCATCAAGTCGAACGTGCTCGATGCATCCCATGCTCCGAGAAAAACCGAGCCTGAACCGGTCAAGGAACAGCCCAAGGCAACTCCCGTCAAGCCTGAAGAGCCTGTTGTCGCACCCGCACCGGAGCCCAAGCCGGAGGTCAAGATCGTCGGCAAGATCGATCTGGAGCCTCACAAGAACGAGAAGAAGCCCGAGCCGAAGGCCGAGCCCGTAAAGGTTGTCGAGGCCGCGAAGGCGGAGGAGAAGCCCGCAGCACCGGTCAAGGCGGAGGAGAAGCCCGCACCGGTCAAGGTGGAGGAAAAGCCTGTGCCGAAGCCTGCACCCGCTCCCGCACCCGCACCCGTCAAGGCCGAGAAGCCGAAGGACGAGCGCCCGGTCGTCGAGCACATCGAGACGAAGGTCGAGAAGCTCGCCGGTCCCAAGATCGCCGGCACCATCGACCTGTCGCAGTTCGAGAAGAAGCCCTCTTCCCATGCGGACGACAGGAACAAGAAGGACAAGAACAAGCGCGAACGCATCCACAAGGCAGGTCCTACCAAGGTTGACATCAACAACACGAACGGCAGCAACCGCCGTGAAAAGCCGCAGGCACCGAAGGGTGGCCAGAACGACAATTCCAAGAACGGAAAGGCTGCCGGCGGACGCAAGGACCGCTTCAAGGCAATACATACCGAGATCGACGAGGACGAGATCCAGAAGCAGATCAAGGAGACTTACGCAAGGATGGTCGAAGGAAAGGGCAAGACCAAGACTTCGAAGCACCGCCGCGAGAAACGCGAGGAGGTCTCCCAGAGGATGCAGGAAGAGCAGGAGCTCCAGGAACTCTCGAGCAACATCCTGAAGGTGACGGAATTCGTCACTGTCAACGAGCTCGCGATCCTGATGAACAACACTCCTGTGACCAAGGTCATCGAGGCCTGCATGAACCTCGGCCTCATGGTTTCCATCAACCAGCGTCTCGATGCCGAGGCAATGGTGCTCGTGGCAGAGGAGTTCGGATACAAGATCGAGTTCGTCACCGCCGAGATACAGGGCGCCATCGAGCAGGAGGCAGACAGGGAGGAAGACCTCGTCAGCAGACCTCCGATCGTCACCGTCATGGGTCACGTCGACCATGGCAAGACTTCGCTCCTCGACTATATCCGCAAGACCAACGTCATCGCCGGTGAGGCCGGCGGCATCACGCAGCACATCGGTGCATACAACGTGGCCCTCGCCGACGGCAGGCACATCACCTTCCTCGACACCCCTGGCCACGAGGCATTCACCGCAATGCGTGCCCGCGGTGCCAAGGTGACCGACCTTGCCATCATCATCATCGCGGCCGACGACGCCGTGATGCCCCAGACCATCGAGGCAATCAGCCACGCACAGGCTGCGGGCGTTCCGATGATCTTCGCGATAAACAAGATAGACAAGCCGGGCGCAAACCCTGAGAAGATCAAGGAGCAGCTCGCCAACATGAACATACTCGTGGAGGACTGGGGCGGCAAGTACCAGTGCCAGGAGATTGCAGCGAAGAAGGGCATCAACGTCGACCTTCTTCTCGAGAAGGTCCTTCTCGAGGCTGACCTCCTCGAACTCAAGGCAAATCCGGACAAGCTCGCCGTCGGCAACATCATCGAGTCATCCCTTGACAAGGGTCGCGGCTACCTTGCGACCGTCCTCGTGCAGAGCGGCACGCTCCACGTCGGTGACGCAGTGGTGGCAGGATGCTACTCCGGCCGTGTGAAGGCGATGTTCAACGAACGTGGCCAGAAGCTCAAGGAGGCAGGTCCTTCGATGCCTGTATCGATCCTCGGCCTGAACGGTGCGCCTACCGCAGGCGACACGCTCAACGCGCTGGAGGACGAGAAGGAAGCACGCGACATCGCCAACAAGCGCGAGCAGCTCATCCGCATCCAGGGCATCAAGACGCAGACCCACATCACCCTCGAGGAGATCGGCCGCCGCATCGCCCTCGGCAACTTCCAGGAACTCAACATCATCGTCAAGGCCGACGTGGACGGATCCATCGAGGCTCTGTCAGATTCCCTCATAAAGCTCTCCACCGAGGAGATCCGCGTCAACGTGATCCACAAGGCGGTCGGTGCAATCTCCGAGTCGGATGTCCTGCTTGCAGTCGCATCCAACGCAATCATCATCGGCTTCCAGGTAAGGCCTATGGCCAACGCCCGCAAGCTTGCGGAGAAGGAGCAGATCGAAATCCGCATCTACTCGGTCATCTACGATGCCATCGAGGAGGTCAAGAGCGGTATCGAAGGCATGCTCGCCCCGGAGGAGAAGGAAGAGGTCACCGCAACTGCGGAGGTCCGCGAGACCTTCAAGATCTCGAAGGTCGGTACGATCGCAGGCTGCATGGTCAAGGAGGGCAAGCTCACCCGCTCTTCGAAGATCCGCATCATCCGCGACGGCATCGTGGTCTACACCGGAGTCCTCGGTTCGCTCAAGCGCTTCAAGGACGACGTCAAGGAGGTCGCTGCCGGATTCGATTGCGGTCTCAACGTCGAAGGCTACAACGACATCAAGCTCGGCGACGTGATCGAGGCATACCAGATCGTGGAAATCAAGCGCAAGCTCCAGTAAACAACAAAAACATCATAACGAAGTGGAACCCCTTCTTGCAATATCCCCGGTAGACGGACGCTACGCCGGCAAGACCGGCGTCCTGTCGGAGTATTTCTCCGAGTATGCGCTCATCCGCTACCGCGTGCGCATCGAGATCGAGTATTTCATAGCGCTCTGCGAACTGCCGCTCCCGCAGCTTTCGCAGGTGAGCCCTTCGCTGTTCCCGCATCTGCGTGAGATCTACGAGGATTTCACGATGGAGGATGCCGAGGACGTGAAGAGCATAGAAGAGACTACCAACCACGACGTGAAGGCCGTGGAGTACTTCCTCAAGCGGAAGTTCAACGAGCTTGGACTCAACCGCCAGGTGGATTTCATCCATTTCGGACTCACGTCGCAGGACATCAACAACACCGCGATTCCCCTCGCGATGAAGGAGTGCATGCATAAGGTTGTCATGCCGGCGCTCGGTGGGCTGGTTTCAGCTCTCGAGAATCTTGCCGGCCGTTGGGAGGACGTTCCGATGCTGGCCCACACCCACGGGCAGCCCGCAACGCCGACCTGCGTGGGACGCGAGCTGCAGGTCTTCGCAACCCGCCTCGGCAAGCAGCTCGACAGCCTCTCGATGTGCGAGTTCCCGGCGAAGTTCGGCGGGGCCACCGGGGGCATGAACGCCCACTACGTGGCATACCCCGACACCGACTGGTACTCCTTCGCCAACGGTTTCGTCAACGGCACCCTCGGCCTGAGCCGTTCCTATCCTACCACCCAGATCGAGCACTATGACGGCCTCGCCGCCATCTTCGACAACCTCAAGAGGATCGGCACGGTGATGATCGACCTCTCGCGCGACATCTGGTCATACATTTCCATGGAATATTTCGGCCAGAAGGTCGTGGCAGGCGAGGTGGGCAGCTCCACCATGCCCCACAAGGTCAACCCGATCGACTTCGAGAACGCGGAGGGCAACCTCATGCTTGCCGGCGCGCTGTTCGACTTCCTCTCCTCGAAGCTCCCGGTATCGCGCATGCAGCGCGACCTGACCGACTCCACCGTGCTGCGCAACATCGGCGTTCCGATCGCGCACATGCTGGTGGCCGTCGCTTCGCTGCGCAAGGGGCTGGGCAAGCTCATCCTCAACCAGGCGAAGCTCGAGGCCGACCTCGACGACAACTGGGCCGTCGTTTCCGAGGGCATCCAGACCATACTCAGGCGGGAAGGCTACCCCGAACCGTATGAGACGCTCAAGGCGCTGACCCGCACCGGCGGCCACATCGACAGGGAGACGATGGAGGACTTCATCGACACCCTTGACGTGGACGAGAGCGTGCGCGAGGAGCTGCGCGACATCACGCCATTCAATTACACAGGACGATAACAACGACAACGAAGAATGATATCACTGACAGCTGAGGAAATTGCCCTGCATCTCGGAGGCGAGGTAGAGGGTGACCCGGAGGTCCGTGTTTCGTCTCCGGCGCGCATAGAGTCGGGACGCCCGGGCACGATCTGCTTTTATGCCAACCCGAAGTACGAGCACTACGTCTATTCAAGCAAGGCGAGCATAATACTGGTCAACCGCACCTTCGAGCCGAAGGAGCCGGTGGCTGCCACGCTCGTCAGGGTGGACGACGCCTATTCGGCCGTCGCGTCGCTGCTGGACTGGTTCTCCGCGCTCAAGAGGCGGCATCGCGGCGGCAACAGCTTCCGCTGCAGACTTTCGCTGCGCACCAGCATAGCCCTTTCGGCGCGCATCGGCAAGGGCACGCGCATCTATCCGCAGGTCTATCTCGGCCCGAACGTCAAGGTGGGGCGCAACTGCATCCTCTATCCCGGGGTCAAGGTCTATCATGACTGCGTGATAGGCGACAACTGCACGATACATGCGAACGCGGTCATCGGGGCCGACGGCTTCGGGTTCGCCCCGAAGGAGGACGGCACCTATGCCAAGATTCAGCAGATGGGCAACGTGGTCATCGAGGATGACGTGGAGATTGGGGCCGCGACCACCGTGGACCGTGCGACGATGGGCTCCACCATCGTCCATCGTGGCACCAAGATTGATAATCTCTGTCAGGTCGCGCACAACGTCGAGGTGGGCGACAACACCGTCATGGCTGCGCAGAGCGGACTTGCCGGTTCGTCAAAGATCGGAAAGCACTGCATGATCGGCGGCCAGAGCGCTGTCAACGGGCACATATCGATAGCTGACAACACCACCATAGCCGGCAAGTCCGGCGTGATCGGCAACGTCAGGAAGGAGGGGGAGGTCCTCCTCGGCTATCCCGCATTCGACCACAAGGAATACATGAGGGCATATGCCCTCTTCAAGTCAACAGGCAAAAAGAAATGAATCAGCATACACTGAGGGAAACATACAGGTTCAGGGGCAAGGGACTTCATACCGGAGCCGAGGTGGAAATGACCATCCTTCCGGCTCCAGACAACTACGGCATAGTATTCCAGAGAATCGACCTGGGCGACGAGCTCTATGTCGAGGCCTCCGTGGACAATCTCTGGCGCATGGACCGCAGCACCTGCCTTTCGAAGGACGGAGTGCAGATATTCACGACCGAACATCTCATGGCGGCCCTCAGCGGGATGGGAGTCGACAATGCCCTTGTGCAGCTCGACGCCCCGGAAATCCCGATCCTCGACGGAAGCGCATTGCCTTTTGTCGAGGCCATCAAGGCCATCGGCCTCACCGAACAGCGTTCCGAGCGCATTTTCCTCACTCCGGAGCAGCCGTTCGAGTATTTTGACAACGACAGCGGCTCGCAGATACTGGTAATCCCTTCGGACAATTTCGAGGTCGACGTGACAATTGACTTCAACTCCAAGGTGCTCGGTGTCCAGGAGGCCCATTTCGACCATGCGCAGGATTTCGCTTCGCAGATAGCATGCTGCCGGACCTTCTGCTTCTTCCACGAACTCGAGAAGCTCGTCGAGGCCAACCTCATCAGGGGCGGCAACATGGACAATGCCATCGTGGTGGTCGAGGACGAGGTGGACAAGGCGACGATCGACAGGGTCGGCGCCGCCTTCGGGGTGGACAACCTCGAGAGGCTCCCGCAGGGCTACCTCAGCAATGTGGCCCTTCACTTCGACAACGAGTGCGCACGCCACAAGCTGCTCGACGTGATGGGGGATTTCGCGCTTCTGGGACATCCTCTCAACGCGAAGGTCATCGCCCGCAAGCCGGGACACAGGGTCAACACCTGCGCTGCAAGCATCCTCTCAAAAATATTGAAACAGTCATGATGACAGACAACTCCTGGATCCATCCCGGCGCCCGAATCGGTGCGAACGTCACCATCGAGCCTTTCTGCTACATCTCCGAGAACGTGGAGATCGGCGACGGATGCCACATCGGCCCGCATGCGACCATATACGATTTCGTGAAGATCGGAAGGAACTGCAAGGTCTTTCCGGGGGCCGTACTGGGCGGCATACCGCAGGACCTCAAGTTCGACGGCGAGGTGAGCTGGGTGGAGATAGGCGACAATACGACCATACGCGAGTGCGTGACCGTCAATCGCGGCACGGCGGCGAGCGGCAAGCTCCTGACGAAGGTGGGAAGCAACTGCCTGCTGATGTCATATGTCCACGTCGCCCATGACTGCCGCATCGGAGACCACTGCATACTCTCGGGCTATGCCGGCCTCGCGGGCGAGACTGACGTCGACGACTGGGCGATAATTGGAGGCGGCGCGCTCGCCCATCAGTTCACCCACATCGGCACCCATTCGATGATCGGCGGCGCAAGCGGCATCGTCAAGGATGTCCCGCCGTATGTGCTGGCATCGCGCAACCCGGTCACCTATGAGGGCGTCAACGTCATCGGTCTCCGCCGCCGCGGCTTCACCGCAGAGCAGATAGGGGAGATCCGCGACATCTACCGCGTCATCTACGAAGAGGGGCTCAACGTCACCAATGCCTGCCAGAAGGTGAGGGATGAGTTCGCCCCGTCGCTTTTCCGCGACACCATACTCGATTTCATACAGAACTCCCAGCGGGGCATAATGAGGGGCTCGAAATGACACTCTTCCCCCAGTGCGTGCTCACCACGGCCTATTTCCCGCCCGTGGAATATTTCTTTGCCATCGCAAACAGCGGCAAGGTGCTCATAGAGCAGCACGAGATATACCAGAAGCAGTCATACCGCACGCGCTGCAACATATACTCGACTGCCGGCGCCGAGGCGCTCAGCGTACCGGTGCTGCGCGACGGCACGCACAAGGTGCCCATCCGCGACATTCGCATCGACTATTCGGAGCCGTGGCTCCAGCGTCACAAGCGCGCCATGACGGCAGCCTACAACTCGTCGGCCTTCTTCGAGTATTATGCCGACGAGCTGTTCGCCATCCTCGACCGTCGCGAGCATTTCCTGATGGATCTCAACTGTCTCCTGCTTGAGAAACTCATCGGGATGGCGGGCATCCGTGCCGACATCGGCTTCACCGACAGGTGGGAGGAATCCTATGCCGAGGGTGATTTCCGCGTCCGCATCCAGCCCAAATATCGCGGCGTCAACCTGATGGCCGAGATGAAAAAAGAGAAGACCTATTTTCAGGTCTTCTCTCCAAAATCGGGTTTTGTCCCGAATCTTTCCATCATCGACCTCCTTTCCGCGGAGGGTCCCGATGCGATAAGCTATCTTCTTTAGAACTTCAGGCTGTAGGTGAAGGCAAGCTTGCCGGTCTTCCTGGTGATCGTTCCGACAGGAGCTGCCGGACCGTAGTCGTTGTAGAGGGCGAAGTTCTCGCTGTTGCCGAGCACTGCCTGGTATGCGATGTCGAAGTTTGACTTGCCCTGGCTTCCGAACTTGAATCCGATGCCGCCGGAGACGATCTTGACGGGTTCGTAGCCGTCGCCCGGAGTGCCGTAGTAGTTGTAGCCGGCGCGGAGGGCGATCGAATAGACCGGCCAGACTTCTGCGCCTGCGCGGATGATGTTGCTCCTTCCGTAGCGCTGGCTGATGTAGTCGTTTTCGTCCCTGAAGTTGAACTGGCTCTTCTGGCCGTCGGAGAGGATGATGCCGCCGTTGTTGAAGGTCTCGTAGTCGACGCTGACCAGGCCGAAGGTGCCGAGAGTGTACGCGGCTCCCAAGTTGAAGCGCATCGGTGCGCTGATCAGATAGTTGTAGACACCTTCAGGGCTTTCCTCGGAGTAGGTGTGGTTGTTGTTGAAGGCCGTGGTCATCGAGTTGATCCAGTGGTCGGTCAGGTTGTAGCGGGTGCGGGTGGTCAGCGCCGCTCCGATCCTGAGGCCTGCAAGCGGAGTGAGTATCGCTCCGATCTTTGCGTTTACGCCCGAACCGGTGGTGTTCTGCCAGTAGTTGCTCCTGACGCTGCAGAAGCCGTCCTGGAAGTTGCCCGGATTGGAGGCCACCTCGCTGTAGTATTCGTTCACCTCGTAGTTTACGCTGAGGAGGTTGAGGTTGACGCCGAGGAAGAGAATGTCTGAAACGTTCGCTCCGAAGTTGACCGTGAACTCGTGCTTGCCACCGCTGACCTTGCGGAAGTAGTCCTGGTTGAGCATTCCGCCGATGTAGATTTCCTTGCCGTCGATGTTCTCGGTGGATGCGATGTATTCGTTTTCCGCGTCATCGACAGGGGCGAGCACGTAGGTGTTCCACGCAAGGATCGAAGGCCATGAAACCGATGAGTCGTAGTAAGGGTTGTAGCTGCCGCCGTCGGAAGACTCGAGAATGGTCGAGCTTACACCCGAGAGGCCTGCCGCCAGCGAGCCGAGCATGGATGATTCGGCAGTGCTGCCGCAAGCTCCCATTATGGAGTTGAAGTTGCATGTGCGGTTGAGCGCGAAGCCGAGGTTGAAGTTGAGCAGACCGGTGTAGTTGCCGGTGTCGAAGGTGAAGACGAAGCCCGCGTTCGACATGGCCAGGTCGGTGCTGCGTTCATTGGTGACCTTTCCAAGATAGTTTGAACTGCCCTTGCTCGTGATGAAGTCAGGGGTGAGGGAGAACTGTGAATTGCGGAAGACTGCTGAACTTGCCGGATTGACGGCGAGTGCTCCGAGGTCGCCGCCGAGTGCAGTGAAGGCGTTGCCCATTGCCATCGTGCGTGCGGTACCTTCGTACTGGACCTGGGAGATTGCAAGTGCGTCAGCTGCGCTCTGTGCGAATGACACCGAAGCGAGGAGCATTGCGGTTATGACAAGTGTGAATCTTTTCATTTCAGTAAAAACTTTTGTTGGTTTGTTGGGTTGAAGTAAATGTGAAGTGAAGCGTTGGACCTGATGCCGCCGTTATCTGCGGCCGCCTCCGCTGTGACTTCCGCCGCCACCGCCTGATGATGAGCTGCCTCCGCCGAAGCCACCGCCGCTGCTCGAAGAGCCGCCGCTGTAGCCGCCGCCACTGTAGCTGCTGCCGCTGCTGTAGCTGCCGGAACTTCTTGTGGCGCTGCCGCTATAGACGTTGTTTGTGCGGGTGCCGTAGTTGGAGCCTGAACTCGACCTTGTGCCGGAAGTGCTCCTGGTCACGGTCGACTTTGTGGATACCGAAGGTGTGCTGCTGCCGGATGAGCGACGGTAAGTCGAGCCACCGCCCGTTCCGATGTAGGCACCGTTGCTGTTGTACGATGCGGAACCGTTGCGCATGCCGCCCGCCGTGGCTCCGCCAGTGCGGCGCTGGTACATTCCGCTGTTGCCTGCGGGCCTCTTGCCGTATGCGACGTCATGTCCGCCGTAGTAGCCCGGATTGAAGCCCCCGCCAGGGTGATGGCCGGGACGGAATGCCGGATCGTACCAGTAGGCGCTCCTGTACCAGGGATCGTAGTAGCCCCAGTAACCGCCCCATCCGGGTCCGTACCAAGGATCATAGTAGCCCCAGCTGTTCCAGCCCGGACCGTACCACGGGTCGTAGTAACCGTAGTAGCCGTAGTAGTTGCTGTAGCGCCAGTTGCCCCACCAGGGATTGTACCACGGATCGTTCCAGAGGCCGTAGTTGTAGCTGAACCTGTAGGTGGGAAGGTCGAACTTGTAGAGAAGCTCGGCGTATGAGATGTCATCTCGCAGGTGGATGTTTCCGAGACTGTCAGTGTAGAAGCAGCTGGCCAGTTCAGCGTCGCGCCTTGCCTGGTCGAGCTCGTGCTGCAGGTTTCTTGCGGCAATCATCTCGGCCCTTGAATTTGCAGTCGGCCTGTAGTAGATGCCGTCATCGTACTGGGACGATGAGTAATAGCCTGTAACACCACAAGAACTGAGCAGCAGTGCTGCAGTCAGTGTAGATAGAAATAAGACTTTCAGTTTCATTTTATTTTTACCTCCTGTGTAATTAATGTTAAAAATCGTAGGTTGAAAACCATCGGAACATCATCCTTTTTTTCAGCCTTGTCGCAAATATATCAATATTTATACCAATATCAAAATTATTGGTTTTTGCGGAAAATTTGCTGTTGCTGGTCATCCTCGCTCGCATTCCAGGTGGGACAGCCGGTCGGCGGGGATTCTCCGCGGCAACGCCATACGAAAGCTCTTTGAACCTGATGAAATCCTGATGTCGGATAGAGTGTGTTCTTGTTCCTAAAGGGATACAAAAAAGGAAGCGAGCTTTCGCCCGCTTCAAATGTTTTCACAACGGAATAATCCTTATTGTGATTTGCTTCTTTTTGTTCAACAAAAATAATAAGAATAATCTACTTGAACAAATATTTGCCGGGTATATTTTTGTTTTCCAATAAAGTTGTATGGTTTATTGTCATTAATTATTAAATTTGTGATTGCAGTTTGAGCCTTAGACTGACAATCTTCTTGAATTTAACATTCATTTTCCGCTATGAAAAAAGTATTGGGACTTGACCTTGGGTCGACAAGCATAGGATGGGCCGTGGTAGAACAGGCTGAACGAGAATCGGAGAAATCATCAATTGTGGGTGCTGGCGTCAGGGTTAACCCTTTGACGTCTGATGAAAAGAATAATTTCGAAAAGGGTAAGGCCGTAACCACCAACGCAGACCGTACATTAAAAAGGGGAATGCGTCGCAGTCTCCAACGATATAAGCTAAGGAGGCAGCATCTCATGGAAATATTACGGCGGGAAGGGTGGATAGATGAATCATCTTTGCTCTCCGAAGACGGTGCAAACACAACATACGAGACATTGATGCTTCGCTCACAGGCAGCTGAATCGGAAATCACACTCGCTCAGTTTGCTCGCGTCCTTCTTTCCATCAACAAGAAAAGGGGCTACAAAAGCAACCGAAAAGCATTGGACGATGAAGCTGATGGCGCTCTGATTGACGGAATGGAGATTGCGCGAACCCTATACGAAAAGGGGATGACGCCGAGCCAATATTCTCTGAATCTTATGAAATCAGGCATTAAGGCTATCCCCGATTTCTACCGTTCTGATTTGGAGAAGGAATTCGAGGCAATCTGGAATGTTCAATCTGCTTTCTATCCTGAGATCCTGACGAGCGAATTCAAGCGGCAGATCATGAATCAGGGTAGAGTGACCATTGGAAAGATATTCCTTGCAAAGTACGGGATATACACAGCGGACAATAAGGGCAAAGACAGGAAAATGACTGCTCTTGAATGGCGATGTGATGCTTTGAGGAACAAGTTGCAGCAGGATGTCATGGCTTACGTCATTGCAGATGTAAGGGAAGAGATAAAATCATCCAGTGGATATCTTGGTGCAATCAGCGACAGAAGCAAAGAACTGTACTTCAACAAGCAGACTGTAGGTCAATACCTGTATTCGCACCTCGTGTCGGATCCCTTGTTCTCAACGCGCAACAAAGTCTTCTATCGCCAGGATTATCTCGATGAATTTGAGACAATATGGGAGTGTCAGCGAAGATTTCACAAGGGACTTGACGAAGCCTTGAAGAATGAAATAAGAGATGTCGTGATCTTTTACCAAAGGCCTTTGAAATCTCAGAAAGGCTTGATATCGTTCTGTGAGTTCGAAAGCCGTCCAGTGAAGGTGCTTGTTGATGGAAAAGAGAAGGTCAAGTTGCACGGGTGCAAGGTTGCGCCGCGTTCTTCGTTGATGTTCCAGGAGTTCAAGATATGGCAGATACTCAACAACATTCAAATACACGATTCCATGACAGGTGAGAGATATGGATTGTCTGTCGGGCAAATGTGTGATTTGTCGAAAGAGCTTACCTCAAAGGCAAAACTTTCTGCTACGGAAGCCTTGCGTTTCCTTGGATATCGGAGTCGTCGATATGAGATGAACTATAAGTCTCTTGAGGGTAATTCTACCATGGCCGCAATCTACGAGAAGTGTCTCAAGATAGTGGACATGACCGGGCATGGGGAATACAATGCGTCAAAGATTTCTTTCGAACAGGCGGATTCCACGATAAGAGAGGTTTTCTCAGCCCTTGGATTCAGCACGGAATTCCTTGATTTCGACAGCACCCTACCAAAAAAGGAGTACGAGAACCAAAAATCAGTCAGACTATGGCATCTGTTATATTCGTATGAAGGCGACAATTCAACTACAGGTGACGCTGGTCTTGTAGGCAAAGTCTCCGAGATTTGCAACATGCCCCGCGAATATGCCAAGGTGCTTTGTGGCCTCAAGTTTCTGGATGATTATGCCTCGCTCAGCCACAAGGCCATGAGCAAAATATTGCCTCACCTCAAAGGTGGCAATACATATGACGTGGCTTGTCAGTATGCTGGATATAACCATTCGCATTCCAGGACTGCTGAAGAAATTGAGAACAAAGCCCTCAAAGACCACCTTGACCAACTCCCCAAAGGGGCACTCCGCAATCCGGTGGTGGAGAAGATAATCAACCAGATGGTCAATGTCGTCAACAGCACATCGCAAATGTATGGTCGTCCGGATGAAATCCACATAGAACTTGCGAGAGAACTCAAACAGAATCAGCTTGAGCGTCAGCGTGCCACGGCGGACATTGCTGCGAGGACCAAAGAGAATGAGGAGATCACCAAAATCTTGAAGGATGAATTTCATCTTCTCTCCGTCACACAGAACGACATTTTGCGCTATAGACTCTATGAGGAACTGAAGTTCAACGGCTACAAGACATTGTATTCGGACAAGTATGTTCCAAGGGACATCCTGTTCGGCAAAGACATGGACATTGAGCATATCATCCCTCAAGCAAGGATGTTCAATGACTCATTCAGCAACAAGACGCTTGAATACAGGGATGTCAATCTCGCAAAGGGCAAGGAGACGGCCAATGACTACGTCAAGTCTCTTGGCGACGAAAGGTACGCGGATTATGTTGCGAAAGTGGAGAATCTTTGCCATGAAGGCCGCATCAGCAAATCAAAGCGTAATTTCCTGATGATGTCCAGTGCTGACATTCCTTCGGATTTCCTCAACAGGGACCTTTCCAACAGTCAGTATATTGCGAAGAAAGCAAAGGAGATGCTGGAGGAATATGTCAAAACCGTTGTCACTACGACGGGTTCCGTAACAAAACGCTTGAGAGAAGATTGGCAGTTGGTTGAAGTGATGAGGGAACTCAATCTTCCCAAGTATAAGGCGGCGGGACTGACATACGAGGAAATCAACAAGGAAGGCCAGCGAGTGACCAAAATCAATGATTGGAGCAAGCGCAACGACCATCGTCACCATGCAATGGATGCCATTACCATTGCGTTCACACGCAATCAGCACATTCAGTTGCTAAATAATCTGAATGCTTCATCAGAGAAAGACTCGATATTCCATGCAATGAAATGTCGTGAGATGACCGGCGGGACATTCAATCCACCAATGCCCCTGGGTGAACTCCGAGCATCTGTCAAAACTGTCCTGGAAGCCACACTTGTTTCCATCAAGGCAAAGAACAAGGTTGTCACTCACAACGTCAACAAGACTGCTTCAAAAGAAGGGGAAAGGGTACAGCACGCACTTACGCCGCGTGGATCCCTGCACATGGAGCAAGTATATGGCAAACGGATGATATATGAAACGTTCTTTGTCGCCGTAGGGAGCAAGATGACATATGATGTCATAGATACCGTTGCGTCTGCGAGAGAGAGAGATGCTCTGCGGGCTAGGCTCGACCAATTCGGAGGCAATCCGAAAAATGCCTTTGGGGGTGCCAATGCATTGGAAAAGAGTCCAATCTATCTGGATGATTTTCAAAGGGCTTGTGTCCCTGCCAAGGTCAAGTGTGTGCGTTTCGTGACAAGATATAGGATACGCAAGGAGATTGGACCTGGCTTCAAGATTGACAAGGTGGCAGATCCGCATGTCAGACAGATTCTTCAAGCTCGTCTTGATCTGTTCGACGGCAACTCGGCAAAGGCTTTCAGCGATCTTGAAAACAATCCGATTTGGCTCAATGAAGAGAAACAAATCCGAATAAGACGTGTGGCGATATTTGAGAATTTCAATTTGGTTGCCCTTCATGACAAGAGGGACAAGGATGGGAATCTGATAAAAGACTCGGATGGCAACACCATTCCTACGGATTATGTCAACCTGAGAAACAATCATCACATTGCAATATATCGGGATGAAAAAGGCAAACTGCAGGAGAAGGTCGTGCCTTTCTTCGAGGCTCTGCAGAGAATCTCATCTGGTTTGAAGCCCGTTGACAAGGATTATCGCAGCGGTGATGGGTGGCAGTTCTTGTTCAGCATGAAAATTAACGAGATGTTCGTCTTCCCTAATCCCGCGACAGGTTTCGACCCCAATGAGGTTGACTTGACGGATATGGGGAATTATTGTCGCATCAGTCCGAATCTCTTTAGAGTTCAGAAGTTGTCAGATGGCGACTATTATTTCCGACATCATTGCGAGACCACACTTGACAATGTGACTGCATTAAGAAATATAACATGGATGCGTTTAGGGTTGTCGGCACTTGAGGGTGCTGTAAAAGTCAGAGTGAATCACATAGGCCAGATCGTGTCTGTTGGCGAGTATGATTAAGCGGACACTCTATTTTGGCTGCCCCGCATACTTGTCCCTGTCAAACGGACAACTGGTTTTTGCGAAGCCGGATGATGGGGACTTGCCGATTGATGACGGCATCCCCGTTACCATACCAATAGAAGATATCGGGGTGGTGGTAGTGGACAATTTCCGTGTGACTCTTACATCTGCGCTTATGTCTGCTTTGCTGGAAAACGACGCCGCTCTCGTCACATGCGACAACAAGTCAATGCCTACCGGCCTGCTGTTGCCCTTGAGTGGCAATGCCGTACAAAATGAAAGATTCCGCAACCAGCTTGACTCCTCTCTGCCGTTGCGCAAACAACTATGGCAGCAGACCGTGAGTTGCAAAATAAAGAATCAGGCTGCCGTCCTCAAGTATTCCACCGGTCTTGAGGCGCGCAATATGATGGCGTGGTCCAACAGTGTCAGGAGTGGGGACTGCGAGAATCTTGAAGGACGTGCGGCAGCGTTCTATTGGAAAAACGTCTTCCCGGATCTTCCCTCTTTCAACAGAGGTCGTTTCGAGGAATCGCCCAACAATCTTCTCAACTATGGTTATGCAATATTGAGGGCTGTCGTGGCTCGTGCTCTTGTGGCTGCCGGTTTGCTGCCAACAATGGGCATACATCACCATAACCGGTATAATGCATATTGCCTTGCCGATGATGTCATGGAGCCCTATCGCCCTTATGTCGACCGGATTGTCGTGGATATCATCGCTGAGGAAACAGCGCCTCCGCAATTGACAAAGGCAATCAAGGCTCGCCTGCTGACGGTGCCGGCCATGGATGTTTTCATTGGAGGAAGACGCAGCCCTCTGATGTTGGCCGCATCCCAGACGGCGGCATCTCTTTGCCGCTGCTTCAGCGGTGAATCGCGAAAGATGGTATATCCCGAGATGTGGTGAGCCGGCTAAGTGAATATAGGGTCATGTGGGTGCTGGTGCTTTTTGATTTGCCAACCGACACCAAAAAGGAGAGGAAGGCTGCTGCGAAGTTCAGGAAGGAACTTCTTGGAGACGGCTTTACGATGTTCCAGTTTTCAATCTATATCAGGAACTGCCCATCAGTCGAGAATGCAGATGTTCATATCGGCAGGGTCAAACGGTCGTTGCCCGAGTATGGAAAGGTCGGAATAATCAGTATTACGGACAAGCAGTTCGGCAATATGGAACTGTTTGTGAGTCGTAAAAATGTTGAACTGCCACCGGTATGCCAGCAACTTGAATTATTTTGAACAAAAAAAACGAGGTGGGGAAGAGAGGATGGCCTAGGTTAGGACGGTAATTATTTTATCTTCAAAATATATCACAACAATCTGGTATACAATAAGTTGCAAGAATTGTGCTGTTGTGATATATTTCAAAGATACAAAAAGAAAGCAAATCACAACCCACATACGGGACGGGAAAGTGAACGCCACGCTGTTGTGATATATTTCAAAGATACAAAAAGAAAGCAAATCACAACGTTGAGTCTCTGCAAGTTCATTCCGCGGACGCTGTTGTGATATATTTCAAAGATACAAAAAGAAAGCAAATCACAACTTGATTCATCCACGACCTCTCCGCAGGCGGAGCTGTTGTTATATATTTCAAAGATACAAAAATAAAGAAAATCACAACTGTTGAGGCGCTATATAGGCACCTCAAGAGGCTGTTGTGATATATTTCAAAGATACAAAAAGAAAGCAAATCACAACTCGG